>LNFM01013684.1_pt1 | contig 10260 bp, 8 predicted proteins | sample 596031 | NCBI WGS metagenome assembly LNFM01 (sample SAMN04254537, study PRJNA301005) | activated carbon metagenome | isolation source: dual media filters at the Ann Arbor, Michigan drinking water treatment plant | place: USA: Ann Arbor | reverse complement strand
TGCTGCCCTGGCCGCGCAGAATCACGATGCTGCTCAGGCCCGCGAATTGCGCCGTGCCGCCCGCCCACGACAAGGCCTGCATCACGTTGGTCTCGCTGTTCATGATGATCGGGCCGGGCTTCAGCACTTTGCCCACCACGTAGGCCTTGTTGCCTTCCATGCTCTTCAGCATCACCGTGGCCGCCACATCCGGAATGTAGCTTTCAATCTTGCTCACCAGGTCCAGGCGCACCGCTTCGACAGCCTTGCCGCTCGCCTGCACGTCGCCGGCCAGCGGGAAGCTGAACTTGCCGTCCGGGCGCACCAGCACTTCCATGGTCAGGTCCGGTTCCTTCCACACGCTCACGATCAGCGTGTCGCCGGGTTTGATCTCATAGTCCGCCGTGCTTTCCTGCGCACCGGCAAGGCTGGTGAATGCCACCAGGGCCGTTACAGCCAGGGTGCGCGCGATATTCTTGATTTTCGAGTTCATCCGTTGAGTCTCCACGTTGGTCATCATCATTCTTTGTTTCGTCGCTGCGGTCGTTGCCGAGCGCGTCATGCCCGCTTGTATTTGTCCTCGAAGCGCACGATGTCGTCCTCGCCGAGATAGGCGCCGGACTGCACTTCGATGATTTCCAGGGGTATCGTGCCCGGGTTCTCCAGGCGGTGCGTGGAACCGAGCGGGATGTAGCAGCTCTGGTTCTCGCTCATCAGGAAAGTCTCTTCGCCGCGCGTCACTTTCGCGGTGCCCTTCACCACGATCCAGTGCTCGGCACGGTGGTGATGCATCTGCAGTGACAGGGACGCACCCGGCTTCACCGCGATGCGCTTCACCTGGAAGCGTTCGCCGGCGTCCACGCCTTCGTATGTGCCCCACGGTCGATAGACCCGGCGGTGCATCAGGCGCTCTTCGCGGCCCTGCTCCGCCAGCCAGTCGACAATGGCTTTCACGTCCTGCGCGCGATCCTTCGGCGCCACCATCACGGCGTCCGGCGTTTCAACGATCACCAGGTCTTCGCAACCCACCGCGGCCACGAGGCGCGATTCGGCGAAGATCAGGTTGTTCTGGCTGTCGATGGCGCACACGTCGCCGCGCGTGACGTTGTTCTCGGCGGTCTTCTCGGACACTTCCCACAGGCTCGACCACGAGCCCACGTCGCTCCAGCCGGCATCGAGCGACACCACGGCACAGCTTGCGGGGTCGCTCGCGGCAATGCGTTCCATCACGGCGTAGTCGATCGAGTCGCTGGGGCAGGCGGCGAAGGCGTCTTTGTTGAGGCGATAGAACTCGCCGTCGCGGCTGCCCTGCGCCACGGCTTCGCGGCAGGCCTTGAGGATGTCGGGTTGAAAACGTTCAATCGCGGCCAGCCACGTGCTGGCCTTCATCAAGAAGATGCCGGCGTTCCAGCGGTACTGGCCGCTTTGCAGATATTGCTCCGCCACACCCAATGTCGGTTTCTCCTTGAAAGCCGCGATAGTGTTCACGGCGGGCGCATCCTTGCCCATGTCAGTGCCGAGGGCATTGCCCAACTGGATATAACCATAACCGGTTTCCGGGCAGGTCGGCACCACGCCAAAGGTCACGAGCTTGCCGGCTTCTGCGAACTCGGCGCCAGTCATCACCGCGCGCTGGAAAGCGGCGGCATCCTGCACGAGATGGTCGGCCGGCATCATCAGCAGTTGCGGATCAGCCCCGCCTTCGGCCAGGCACAGCGCGGCGCAGGTCAGCGCCGGCGCCGTGTTGCGACCCATGGGTTCGAGAATGATGCGCTCGAACGGTTGCCCGATCTGGCGCGCCTGCTCGCCCACGAGAAACCGATGTTCTTCATTGCACACCACGGCCGGCGCCTGCAGGCCCGCGACCGTGCTGCCCTTCGCGCCCACGCGCTGCAGGGTGCCTTGAAGCAGCGTGGCGCCCGGCGTCACCGCCAGGAACTGCTTCGGATAATGCCCACGGGACAGCGGCCACAAACGGGTACCGCCACCACCGGCCAGAATGAGGGGAATAATCTGCATTGTTGTTCGCTGATGCTGTTGATGGACCAGTGCAAATTAGCGGCCGGAACCGCCCGATACCTATATATATGTGTAGGCCGACCCGCCGATTTCGCGCCTACTCTTGTGCCCCGGGTAAAGAATACACCGTAAATGGCTAATTCGCCGCCCTTTTCAGGAAAATCACCTGGGCTGCGACGCTACGTTCCGTGACACGGCGCACGGATTGGGGCACGCCCGACATTCTCCTCCTGCGCCGCAACAACCTGCACCATTGAAGCGCCGTTCTGTGACATGTCAGCGAAAATAAGGCGAAACGGGTGATTTCAACGCCTCGGCGTCTACTGACGCCGCGGCCCCCGGGGCGTAGAGCCCGCGAGTCGGCTACAGTCACGCCATGACCCAATCGCTCCAAAGCATGCGCAGTCTCATGGCCGCTGCCGTGTTGTGGGTACTGGCCGCGCCCGGGTCAGCCGCGACCGACTGCGCGGCGGTCGCCGCCCAGCGCCAGCGCCTCAACCTGAGCTCGGGCGTTTACACCGAGCAGGCGGTCGTCTCCGCACCACTCGCCATTGAACTGCCGGCCGGCACGGACGCGGCAGTGCTGGCGGAATGCCTGAAGCTCGAGGGCATCGACCCCGCTGCGGAGATGGCGGCGGAAATCGTGCGGGCCGGCGACTGCGAACGGAGCACCCGCCAGGTCCGGCTCGCACCGTCGGCGCCAGGGAGCGCGCCCCGCATCGCCAGCGAGCGGGACGACGCCCGTTACCAGGAGTGCCTGGCCGGGGAGATTGCCGTGGAAGTGTTGCCGGTGGGCTCTCCGTGAGGGCACATCGGGCACAGCGCCACGGTGCCCCACGGCAGGCCCGGGCTCAGTCGGCTGTCGCCGCTGTCAGGTACTTTCGGCGCAGGTAGGCCAGCAGGTCGGCCCGCAGGTCACGGGGCCCCGCCTCCATGCCCTGCAACTGCCGCAGCTGTTCCTGCGCGAGGCGCGGATGCGAGCCGGCGAGGTCGATGAGCTCGAAGTCGTCGGCATCGATCAGCGGCCACGACTGCCCCGCGCCGGGCTGCACGAGGCTGGCGAGGTCGCTCGCGCCACAGCCGAAGTGCGCGCGCAGATCCGGACCCAGGCTCGCCAGCAGAATCACGTAGTTTTCGCGATCGACCGTCTCGCTCAGCAGCGGCCCGATGCGTGCCAGGCCCATGTGCAGCAGGTAGCGAAAGATGTCTGCCTCGCGGGTGCGCAGGCGGCGCGCCGCCGCCTTCACCCGCCCGTAGTCGGACGTGTTGATGCGGATCGACACGCTGCGCTTCGCATTGTCGTGAATCGCCGCCGAGTCGCTGTCCGTCCTCGGCTGCGGCTGCGGCCGCAGGCGGATACCGCGCGCGGGCAGAGAAGTCTGTAAACGGGGTGCCATGTGTTCCTCCTCGAGTTGGCGGCCTGTCAGCCTGTTACGGCGCGGCCGGTGTTGTGGTCGCCTCGACGTTCACGTCCCGCACATGAGCCCCCATCTCGTATTCGTATTCCTGCACCAGGTTCTCGATCTCCACGCGCTTGAGCCCCGTGAAGGGTTCCTTGCGCAGCAGCCCGTCCCACGGGCCTTCCTGTTCGAACTCGGCAAGAATTTTCTTGTTCAACTGATACAACGCCAGGTTCTTCTTCTCGGCGTCCGCGAGCTCGGCCGACGTGGCGGCCAGCGTCGCTTGCGTGTCGGCGAGATCTGCCTGCGTGGCTCGCAGCACCGCAGCCTGCTCCTTGTATTTGCCGACTACGTCCCGCAGCTGCGCGGTGGTTTTTGCGAGCCCCTTTTCGGTACTGGCGAGCTTCGCACGCACCCCCGAGTTCTCGCGCTGTGCCGCGACGAGTTCAGTGGACGTGTCCTCCAGGCTTGCCTTCGTGCCCGCGACGTCCTTCTTGAGCCGGGATGCTTCGGCGCGCAGCTTCGCCAGCTCTGCATCCACCTCGGCCTTCTGCTGGGCCAGTTGCCGCAACAGGCTCTGGGCCCGGGCCAACGCCTGGGCGCCGGCCTCGGCCCCTGGCTGTTGGGCGTGACTCGTATGCGGGGGCAGCGTCAGCAGCATCAGCACGGCGATGAACAGGCCAACAGTCGGCCGCCAGTGCGAGGCGCGAGCGCGGATTCGGCTGCAACGATGACTCATGGCGTTCATCAGAAGCGCGTGTTCAGGTCGGCCTGCAGCGTGTCGATGCCGAGCGGCGCGCCGTCGATTTCATCGCCCGACATCCAGCGCAGGCGCAGCCACGTATTGCGCATCACGCCCAGTTCGCCGCCGATGATGTAGCCCTTGGTGTCCGTGCCGCCGAGGCGGAAGTTCGAATCGGTGAACGCGTCCACCACGGCGTCGCGCTGCAGGTAACGGTAGTCGGTGAACACCGCCCATTCGCCACCACCGTCGACTATCGGCGTGCCGACGCGCAGGCCCACGCGATACCCCATGCTCCGCTCGTCGATGCGCGCGCCGGTGCGTCGTTCGATGGCGCGCTCGTCGTAGCCGATGTTCTTCACCACGTCGCCCACCACGATCACGTGGGTCGGTCCGAAACCGGCGTAGTCGAAGCGCGCGGTCAGGTTCACCAGCGTGAAATCCGCCGCCAGGCCGAACAGTTCGGTCGTCAGATCGTTGTCGTTGCGGATATCGAAGACGGTGTTCCCCTTCTGCTGGAACTCGGGCACCGTCCAGTCCTTCAGGCGGCTGCCGAACGCATTGCGCTGCCCGAAGATGTTCACGTAGTCGTAGTACGCCAGTCCCACTTCGAACAGCGATTTGTTCTCGAAGGCGTGGTCGAAGGTCAGCTGCGCACCCCACAGCCATTTGTCGTTCGAGGAACCGTCCGGAATCGGCAGTTCGTCTTCGAACACGGGGAACGCACCGATGTTCGCGCCGATGCCCGTGCGGTCCAGCCCGCTGTCGAGGCCGGCCAATTCCGCAATCTGGCCGATCGACCGGTGCAGGCGCGTGAAGAAGCCTTCGAACGCGAGGTCGTCGTCCCACACCAAGTCGGTCGACAGGAACGGGCGGTCCATGCGGCCGCCGGTCACCGTCAGCCACGGCTGATCGCGATAATCGCGTGCGGTCCACTGCAACAGCGCGCGGTCGATGAAAATCTCGTTGAGCTGGCCGCTCTGCCCGAGCGTCTGGTTCAGCGAGACCGGGTTGATCTCGTTGCCGCTGGCGAGGCGCACCATCAGGCGCGCATTGTCAGTCACGTGGTTCTCGAAGCCGAAGCGCAGCCGGAACCGCAGGCGGTTGACGTCTTCAGTGCTGTTCAGGAAAGTGTTGCCGCCCGCCCGCGTGATGCCACCGGCATCGTTGATCGCCATGAAGTTCGGGTAGGTGCTGGCGACGTTGTCGGCCGCGAACGCGTCGAACTGGTCGCGCAGACGGAAATCGCCGAACCAGGTCATGTCCTGCACCCACGTCGGCAGTGCGTCCTTCACGCCCCAGCGCTCTTCCTTGGCCTTCGCAATCACGTCGCTCGCCACATCCGCGCGCAGTTCCTCACGCACCTGCTGTCGGATCTCGTCCTTGACGAACTCCGGCACGTACGGCACGCGCACCACCTGCTTGCCCGGGGCGTCGGTTGGCATCGGCTCCTCCACCACGTCGGCGGCGCTCGCGGCGTCCACCCGCGCCTTCGCCGCCGCGTCCCGCTTGATCGCGTCCGCCTTGTCCTTGGTGATGATGCCCTGATCCACCAGGGCATCGACCAGGTTCACGATGGTGTTCCTGATCTCCAGCAGTTCGGTTTTCTCCGACACCGCGGCAGTGGCCCCGGTCTGCACGAGGCTGAGGGCGGCGAACATCGTTGCCGCCGCTTTATGACGTATCACACGTGACATCTGGGTCTGGGTTCCTGCTACGCGGTTCAGATTCGGGAAGAAATTCGCAGTTTGATCGGCTGCGGCAGCTCGCTCGGCGGGGCCTGGCTTATCGTTGCGCCGGTCTCGAGCGCGCGGCGGATCGCCGAGTCGAGTTCGGCGTCGCCCGAGCTGCCCACCAGTTCCGACTGGGTCAGGCGGCCCTGTTCGTCGACCCAGATCCGCACCACCACCGCGTAGCGTCCACGCCGCAGTTCATCGATGCCGGCCAGCAGTCGCTGCAGGTCGGTCTGCACCACGCCCGCATACCAGCGATTCGCATCGCCACCGCCGATGAGTCCGCGGCCGCCCTTCTTCGCGCGCAGCCCGAAGCCGTCCGCGCCGGCCACGCCTTCCGCGTCGAGCCCCAGGTCTTCACCCGGCGGCGGCTCATCGGACTGGTCCTCGGCCACCGGCTCAGGTTCCGGCTCGGGTTCCGGCACTTCGACTTCTTCCTCAGGCTCCGGCGGCGGCTCGACTTCCGGTGGCGGCGGGGGCGGTGGTGGCGGTTGAATGATCGAAATCTGCTGCACTTTCGGCGGCTGCGGCGGCGCCGTGCCCGACAGCGATGACACCAGCGCATAGACCACCGCGCCGAAGCCGATAAAGATCACTGCGCCGCCCAGCCATGGCACCCAGCGCCGGCTTTTGCCTTCGTCGAAATCGTCGTCTTCGTCACGCATCGGGGCCGGCCGCTACTTCACGAGCTTCTGGGTCACGAGGCCGACCTGCGTGATATTCAGGCGCCCGAGCAGATCCAGCACGTCCATCACCATCTGGTACTGCACCGTCGAATCGCCTTTCAGCACCACCGGCAACTCGGGATCGGCCGCGCGGAAATTGGCGAGCCGCGACTCGAGTTCCTGCATCGTGACGGGATAGGTGTCGAGATAGATCTGGCCCTGCGCCGTGATCGTCACGGCCTTGGTCTTCGGCTCCGCGAGGCTCGGGGCGTTGCTCGCTTTCGGCAGGTTCACTTTCACGCCCTGCACGGCGGCCGTCGTCATGATGATGAAGATGATCAGCAGCACGTACGCGAGATCGAGCATCGGCGTGATGTTGATGTCGTCGTACGGTTCGTTGTCTTCTTTGGAGGCGCCAGCCATCGTCGTCTCCGTCGGCCTAGTGGCCGAATTCCTCGACCACGCGCGCGGTCAGTTCGTCCGAGAACACGTGCATGTCCGCAGACAGTTCCTTGACCTTCGAACCGAGGTAGTTGTAACCAAACAGCGACGGAATCGCGACGCCGAGACCCGCCACCGTCGCCAGCAGCGCGGCGGCCATGCCGGGCGCGATGGCGTTGATGTTCACGTCGCCGGTGGCGGCGATCGCCGCGAAGGTCACCATCACGCCGACCACCGTGCCGAACAGGCCGATGAACGGCCCGCCCGAAATCGCAATCGTCAGCAGCACCATGAATGCGTTCATCTTCTGCTGCTGGCGCACCATCACGGCGTCCATCGCCGCGCGTATCGATCCCATGGCCTTCTCGTCGAGGCCGATGCTCTCGGCGCCGACTGCCGGCGAACGCCGCTTGCGCACTTCGACGAGCGCCTGGCGATAGACGTGGAACAACGGAGATGACTGGTAGCGCTTCTCCTTGTCGACCAGCGCTTCGAGGCCGCGGTCATCGCCCGCGCCGATTTCGAGCTTTTCGTAGGCCTTCAGGAAGCGCTTCGTGGCGCTGCGCGCACGGGACAGGAACAGCGCCTTCATGAACATCACGAGGAGCGCGATGAGCGCCATCACGGCGCACACGCCGATCACCACCTGCTCGACGATCGCTTCCTTGGTGCCGAACACCTGCTGGAAGATGATGCTGAAATAACTGACCTTCTCTTCCTCAGCGCCGGCCCCGGCCGACTCCGCCGCCTGATCAGGGCCATAGGTGATCACTGCATCGTTGCGTTCGCCGGCGACGGCCGCCTCGAAGGCGAGCCAGTCGGCGCTGCGCGCCGTGTTCGAGATTCGGAGTTCATCAAGGTCGGCGGTCAGGAGGCCGCTGCCGTCCGCGGCGCCACCTATCGACACCGGGCCGCTCATCGCCGCCGGAGTCACCGGCGCCACACCGGCGGGCACGCCGTTGACGAACACCTGCAGTTCCGTCGGGCTGACGACGACCGCGACATGCGCCCAGGTGGCCACCGTCAGCGGCGTGGTCGCGCTGACCTCCGTGGCGTTCAGGCGCGCCACGACGTTGGCGCCGTTGACGAGCAGCGACAGCCGGTTCGCACCGGCCTGGCGGTCGAGGAGGTAGGCGGGCTGCGCGGGCAGTTCAGCGAGGCGCACCCACATGCTGGCGGTCCAGCCCTGGGCCGGGTCCTGCATCAGGGCACCGTTGTCGGCAAGCGTCAGCGCTTGGGTGCCGGGCAGGCTGATGCCGCCGCCAATCAGCGACGCCGCATTCGGATAACTCTCGCCGCCCGTGACGGTCGTCGCGTAGGCCGTGCTGTCGAGCGGCAGGCCCGTGGCTTCACCGAAGTGGAACGCGGCGACCGTGGCGGCATCGAAGCTCGCGCCGGGTTCGTCACCCTTCACGGCCGCGCCATTCGCGAAATAGAGATGGAGCTTGTCGGTCGTCGACTGCGCGTTCAGCGTCGGCAGTTTCACCCACAGCAGGGCAATCTCTGCGATCGGGTCGAAGCGTTCGATGTGATACTTCAGCGGCGTCTGGTCATCGCCCGCCACCAGGCGGAAGTCCGCCCCGCCGTCGCGCACGCCGAGGAACTGCGGGAAGTTGCCCTGGTGCAATCGCAAGAGCACTGCCGGTTCGCTCAGTGGCGCAGTCAGGTTGACGCCCGTGGCCGTGGTGTTCAGGGTCACTTCCTTGCGTGCTGTCCAGTCGGGCGACCACCATGCTTGCGCGGCGGCCGGGGCGATCAGCGAACAGACAGCGAGGAGCTTGGGCAACAGACCGGGACGCTTCATATCTAACACTTGCGCAAGGTGAATGTCGCGCATTAGGCCTGTCGTTCATGACATGAATATGACGGGGAGATTGCGCAGACGAAAAATTTCCGCCGACCGGGCGCACGCAGTCGGCGAAGATCAGAAACCGTAGCTGACGCTGAAATGCACGCGCGACTCGCCGTCCGCCACGGTGCCGGCGGACTCGAACGGCAGTGCCCAGTCGAATTCCGCGTTGAAGGCCTTCAACGCCGTCAGCCTGAAACCGAGCCCCGTGCTCCACAGCGTGAAGGCATCCGCCTGCAATGGCAGCGCGTCCTTGATGTTGCCGGTCGCCGCGTCGAAGAACGCATGCACGCGGAAGTTCGTCAGGCGGTCGTCAATCCGGGGCCCGAAGTCCGGCGAGCGCCATTCGACCGTCGCGTGGACGCCGTTGTCGGCGAACTGCTGCGACTCGAAATAGCCGCGCACGCTCTGCAGCCCGCCCATCGCGAACTGCTCGTTGCTGATCAGCGGCGAATCCGCGAGCTGGGCGTCCACGGTGCCGAAGAACTCCATACCTAACGGCAGCGTGTGCACGTGCGAGCCGGAGACCGTCAGGTACATGAAATTCGGCTTCGAGAGAAAGCGCTTGTTCTCGAACTCCTTGATCGTGTTGCCCATGCCACGCACCGCGAAGTTCACACCAAGCCCGTACACCGTGCGGGCCGAGTCGTGGAACAGGGTGCCGCCGTAGTTGGCGCTCCACAACGTGTAGCTGATCGGCGTGTTCAGGGTGTCTGCGCCCAGCAGTTCGATGGACTCCCCGAAATCCTTGTAGTCGAGCCCGAAGGTCACGTTGTGCACGAGCTTTTCGGCCTGCGGCAGCGGCACGGTGGCGCGTGCACCGGCAATCGCGCCGTCGCCGACCACGCCCAGGGTGCCCAGCGCGGCGACATCGCTGGCGGTTTTGAGGCCATAGAGCGTCAGCATGGTGTCGCCGTCGAACGGTCGGAAGGCATAGGTGCCTGAGAACACTTCCACCTGCTCGCGCGCCTGCGGCGCGACCTGGTAGCCCACGGCCACGCTGTGTTCGCGCTGCCAGAGATTGTCGTAACTGAGATTCGCGTTGAGCCGCAGGCGTTCGGTGTTGTTGGTGTAGCGGTCGTTCAGCTCGAGGCTCGCGTGCACCGGCAGTTCATCGTCGACCTTCAGTTCGACCTCGAGCTTGCCCGGCGTGCGGCCAGGGCGCAGGACTGGCGTAATCGCGCGATCGCTGCTCGCCATGTTCAGCTTCTGCAACTGTTTCTGCACGTCCGGCAGGTAGGGCACCTGGCCTTCGGCCAGCGATGGCACCCTGGACTTGATTCTGCCGAGCGAGAAATAGCGCGATCCCGTGACGCGCAGCGAGTCCACCGTCCCGGCGACCACCGCCAGCGTGACCACGCCACCGACGACGTCCTGCTCCGGCAGGTCCACCAGCACCGTGCCATACCCGGCATCGCGATGCGCCGCTTCG
>LNFM01013683.1_pt1 | contig 10260 bp, 11 predicted proteins | sample 596031 | NCBI WGS metagenome assembly LNFM01 (sample SAMN04254537, study PRJNA301005) | activated carbon metagenome | isolation source: dual media filters at the Ann Arbor, Michigan drinking water treatment plant | place: USA: Ann Arbor | reverse complement strand
TGTTTGAAACGCTGTCAAGCACTTGGCTTTACTTCTTGCTAACTCGCGTCAGCTGCCGTTTCCGGCATCCGCCGCAGAAAGATCTGCAGCGAAGCCTTAGATTATGACCAGTTTCCTGGGAAACCGTCAAGCCCTAAGGCTTTTCAAACTGTTCACTCTGCTTTGTGCCCTGAGTTCCGGCGCGTTGCCTGTTCTCGGGTGCTTTCCGCTGAGCGAAGCCCATGACTGTAGCACACAGCCTGCCGCACTGGCGTCCGCCCGCTCAGGCGCCCAGCTTCGCCCCCAGCGCCAGACGCAGCGCGCTCGCCGGATCGTCCGACGCCAGCACTGCAAGCACGCGGCTCTGAAGCAGCCGTGGGTCGGCCCTCAACACCCGCTGCTTGATCGAGGCGATGCGCGCCGGATGCATGGAGAAGCTGCGCAGCCCCATGGCCAGCAGCAGTTCGGTGAAGGCCGGGTCGCCCGCCATCTCGCCGCACACGCACACCCCCTTGCCCACAGCATTGGCCCGCTGGATGGTGTGGTGCAGCAGCTGCAGCACGGCGGGGTGCCAGGGGTCGTAGAGATAGGACACGGCCTCATCGGCGCGGTCGATGGCGAGCGTGTACTGGATGAGATCGTTCGTGCCGATGGACACAAAATCAAAATGCCGCAGGAACCGGTCGATCAGGAGCGCCGCGGCCGGGACTTCGATCATCACGCCCACTTCCACGCGCCCGAACGCACGCCCGGCTTCGTCGAGCTGCTGCCGGGCGCGGGCCAGCGCCTCGAGGATCAGCTTGATCTCACCCAGGTGCGCCACCATCGGAATCAGGATGCGGACCTTGCCGAAAGCGCTGGCACGCAGCATGGCCCGCAACTGCTGCCTGAACATGCCCGGTTCGGACAGGCTCCAGCGGATCGCCCGCAGACCCAGCGCCGGATTGAGGCCATGCTCGTGGCGCAACTCCTGGGCGCTCATGCGCTCCAGCGGCTTGTCGGCGCCCACGTCGACCGTGCGGATGGTGACCGGCAAACCCTGCATGGCCAGCACCGCATCGCGGTAGGCCTCGAACTGTTCGTCTTCTCCCGGCAGGTCGCCGCCCCGGTTCATGAACAGGAACTCGCTGCGGAACAGCCCCACGCCGACCGCGCCGGCCTCCAGCGCACCGGGGCCGTCACCGGGCAGTTCGATGTTCGCCAGCAGTTCCACCGGCTGGCCGTCGAGAGTGACGGCCGGTGTATGACGCAGACGGTCCAGGCGCGCGCGCTCCAGCTCGCTCTGGCGCTGCCTGAAACGGTATTCCTCCAGCACGATCGGCGAGGGATTGACCAGCACGACGCCCGCGTCGCCGTCGATGACGATCCAGTCGTCCTGGCGGATCAGGCGGCTGGCTTCCCGGGCCCCGACCACGGCCGGGATGTCCATGCTGCGCGCGACGATGGCGGTGTGGGACGTGCGACCACCGACATCGGTGACGAAGCCGGTGAACACGCTGCGCTTGAACTGCATCATGTCGGCGGGAGCCACGTCGCTGGCCACCAGCACCAGCGGGTCCTCTCGGGCACCCTCACGGGCGCCGGACCGTCCAGCCGCAGTGACCGGCAACACGGCCGACGTGCCGGCCAGTTCGCGCAGCAGGCGCTCGACGACCTGCTCGACGTCGGCCTTGCGTTCACGCAGATAGGCGTCCTCCATCTCGTCGAACTGGCGCGCCAGCACCTCGAGCTGCGCCGACAGCGCCCACTCGGCGTTGTAGTGACGCTCGCTGATCCACACCTTGGTGGCACCCGTCAGCGATTCGTCGTGCAGCAGCATCAGGTGCACGTCGAGCAGTGCCGCCAGTTCGTGGGGCGCTTCGGCGGGCAGTTCGTTCTTCAGCGATTCGAGTTCGGTGGCGACGCCGTTGCGCGCGGCCCGCAGGCGGGCGATCTCGTGCTCAACGCGGTCGGCCTCGACAAAGTAGTGCGCCACGTCGACGCGGCTGGACGCGATGAGCACGGCGCGCCCGATGGCAACGCCCCGGGAAACCGGCAAGCCGAAGATCTGGATGCTCACTGGCAGGCTCCGCACCACCACGGGCGGCGCCGGACGGGCGGGACGGTGGCTGCGCTGTTCATTCGTGTCCCCCGTCTCAACCTGGTCACTCGCTCTCGCCGAACTTGCCTTCGATCAAGGCCCGAAGTGCCGTCATCGCGTCCTGCTCGTCGGGGCCCTCGACCTCGATCTCGAGCAGGCTGCCCATGCCCGCGGCCAGCATCATCACTCCCATGATGCTCTTGGCGTTGACGCGGCGACCGTTGCGCGCGAGGTGGATCTCGCTGGCAAAGCCACCAGCCAGCTTGGTGAGCTTGGCCGAGGCCCGCGCGTGCAGGCCGAGCTTATTGCTGATGCTGATGCTGGACTTGATCATGGTGGATGGCCGGGGCCGCCTGGTTCTGCCGCCGCGGCACGGCCACATGCATCACGCCCTGGGCGGCTCCGGCCACGGCGCGGTTGACGAGATCGTCGAGCGGCTGCTCGGCGTAACACAGCGTGCGCCAGAGCATGGGCACGTTGACGCCGGCCACCACCCGCGAGCGCACGCCGTCGGCCGCAGCCAGTGCAGCGTTGCAGGGCGTGGCACCGAAGACATCGGCCAGGATCAGCACCTCGCCGCCCTCGGCCCCGGCGAGCACCTGGCGCACCTGCTCGCTGACTTCATCGGCTGAAGCCCCAGGTGGCACGTCGATGGCGGCCAGCCGCCCGCCGCAATCGGGGTAGACATGCTGCGCCACCGCTTTCAGCGACGACGCAAGGGGAACGTGGGCAACGATGAGGATCTGGGCCATGGTGCAGCGACTCTGCCCCGATTATGGGTACCGGCGCAGCACCAGCCCCGCACGACCCTTCAGGAACCACGCATAGGCGGCCGCACAGCACAGGCCCAGCACACCGAATGCGGCGCGGAAGGCCTCGGCCTCGGCCAGACCCGCGCTCCGCAGTGCGTCCACCAGCAAACCCAGGCCCCACTGCACGCAGAAGACGCCGCTGAAGATGACGAGGTTGAAAGCCGACAACGCCCGGCCCGCCAGGTGGGCCGGAAACGCCGCACCCACCGCCGGCTGGCTCACCGAGACAAACGTGCAGGCCACGCACCAGAACGCCCAGTGGGCCGCGCCCGCCTGGGCCCCCAGCATCACGTTGACCGCCAGTGCCAGCAGCGGCAGCGGCACACCCCAGGTCATCAGCGTGGCGGCATCGATCCCCTGCTTCGCCAGCCTGGGCATCAGCGCGCCCCAGCCCAGAAAGGCCACCAGCATCGAAAGGTTGATCGCAAAGAGGCCCTGGGCCGCCTCCCCCGGGCTCTGCAGGCCGACCCGCGTGAGCCACGGCCCCGCCCACAGGGACTGCACGGCGATCATGCCGCCGTACATGAAGAAGCCCAGTGGCGCCATGGCCGCGAACATCGGGTGCCGCGCGATGGCGGCGTAGCTGCTGCCGGCCTGGGTCGCGGGCGAAGGGGCCTGCGGGTCATCGGGCACCAGCCACAGGATCAGGGCCATGCCCAGCGCCAGCAGCCCGGCCACCACCCAGAACAGGCCACGCCAGCCCAGCACCGGCAGCAGCCACTGCACCGGCAGCGTCGACGCCACCATGCCGAAGGAGCCGGTCATCAGCATCCACGAGTTGGCCCGCAGCTGCGCCGCTGGAGAAAAGAGCCGGCGGTACAGCGTCAGCGGCGCCATCAGGCAAGCACCCACGCCGGCGCCGATGAGCACCCGGGCCGCGATCATCGCCACGAGGTTGGGCGCCAGCGCAAAGGCGACGCAGCCCGCCACCGCTGCGCTTACCAGCACCAGCAGCGTGCGGCGCGGGCCGAAGCGGTCCAGCGCCTTGCCCAGCGGCAGTTGCATGCAGGCAAAACCCAGGAAGTAGGCGCCGGCCAGCAGGCCCAGCTCGCTGGCACCCAGCCCCAGTTCGGCGCTGAACACCGGCGCCAGCGTGGCCGTTACCGCGCGCAGCAGCGCCGACAGGAAATAGGTGAAGGCAAAGGCCCCGAAGATGACCGCGGCCTGGCGCGCCGTCACCGTCATGGCTGGATGCGCAGGCCGTTGAAGAAGGTGTCGGCTGCTTCGTCGGGGACCTGCTCGCCCAGCGCGCTGGCCTGAAACACCCGCGTGCCGTGCGTGAAGACCGCCACGTGCATCTGCACCGGCTGCCCGTCCGGGCGCGCGCCCTTGAAGAGCAGGCGCTGGCTGGCCGGGCTGGGCGTCGCACCCGGCACCTGGATCGGTGCCGAGCGCGCGGTGGCCGCGCCGATGTTGCCGGCGGCCGAGGCGCCCAGTTCGGCCATCGCAGCGGCCACGCGTGCGGGGTCGCCCAGGTCGGCCACGGCCAGACCCCAGGTCTGCCCGCCCGCGGCGCAGGCGTGCAGTGCCAGGCGCACCTGCTGGCCTGCCAGCGTCACGCGCCGCGCCTGGTCGGTGGGCTTGCAGGGCATCAGCAGCCGTGCCTGGCTGTCAGCGGGGCGCACCTCGCGCCAGTCGAGGGTGGGCGAGCAGGCGGCTGTCAGCAGGCCGGCCGCCATGAGAAGGGCCGGCCGCTGGAACCGGGCGCACGAGGGAAGCGAAGGCATCGATGGATTATCCCGGGCCCTGCCGGACAATCTCCCCATGAGCAACCCTGCAAATTCTCTGACTCCCGGCGCCCTGGATGGCGTGCGCGTGCTCGACCTCTCGCGCGTGCTGGCCGGCCCCTGGTGCACGCAGACCCTGGCCGACCTGGGTGCCGAGGTCATCAAGATCGAGCGCCCCCCGGCCGCCGGGCACCCGGGCGGCGACGACACGCGCGGCTGGGGCCCGCCCTTCCTGAAAGACGGCGACGGCGAGGACACCGCCGAGGCGGCCTATTTCCTGGGCACCAACCGCAACAAGCGCTCGGTCACGATCGACATCGCCCAGCCCGAGGGCCAGGCGCTGATCCTGCAGCTGGCGGCCGGCTGCGACGTGATGATCGAGAACTTCAAGGTCGGCGACATGGCGCGCTACGGGCTCGACGCGGCCTCCGTGCGGCGACGCCACCCACGGCTGGTGTACTGCTCCATCACCGGCTTCGGCCAGACCGGACCCTACCGCGACCGCGCCGGCTACGACTACGCCGTGCAGGGCATGGGCGGCCTGATGAGCGTCACCGGCGAGCGCGACGACCTGCCCGGCGGCGGGCCGCAGAAGGTGGGCGTGGCGGTGGCCGACCTCTTCACCGGCATGTACGCCACGGTGGCGATCCTGGCCGCGCTGCGCCACCGCGACGCCACCGGCGAGGGCCAGGTCATCGACATGGCGCTGCTCGACACCCAGGTGGCGATGCTCGCCAACCTGGGCGCCAACTACCTGGTGACGAAGCAGGCGCCGCGCCGCGCCGGCAACGCCCACCAGAACATCGTGCCGTACCAGGTGTTCGAGGTCGCCGACGGCCACCTGATCCTGGCGGTGGGCAACGACGGCCAGTTCGAGCGCTTCTGTACGGTGGCCGGCTGCCCCGAGCTGCCCGCCGACCCGCGTTTTGCCACCAACGCCAACCGCGTGCGGCACCGCGCCACGCTGGTGCCGCTGCTGGCCGAACGGCTGATCACGCGACCGCGGGCCGACTGGCTGCGGTCCCTGGAGGCGGCCAAGGTGCCTTGCGGCCCCATCAACGACCTCGCCGACGTGTTCGCCGACCCGCAGGTGCAGGCGCGCGGCATGAAGGTCACGCTGCCGCACCCGCACACCGACGACCTGGAGCTGGTGGCGAGCCCGATGAAGCTGTCGGCCACGCCGGTGCAGCTGCGCCGCCCGCCGCCGCTGCTGGGCCAGCACACCGACGAGGTGCTGGCCGAACTGGGCGTCGACGCCAGCACGCGCGCCGGCCTGCGCCAGCGCGGCGTCATCGGCCCGGCGCTGTGACCGGGTTCGCCGGGCGCGCCGGCCCCGCCAACCCGGCCCACCTCAGGGCTGGTGCCGACACTGGCTCGCGGGATGGATAAAGCGGCCGCACCATGTCACCATCCGGCGGAGTTCCTTGGCGTGGCACCGGCCACCCGGCCCGTCCTCCCAGACTGGCGCCAGGACCGAAGCCCGGAGCCGCCGGCTCGCTGCAAGGCCCCAACAAAGACATGAAGCACATGGATCTGTCGGACCTGTCCGCCGCCCCCGCCCCCGATGCCGCCCTGAGCCGGCGGCTCGCAGAGCCGGTGGATCCCCACGCGCTGGTGGCCCAGCTGGGCGGCGAGGTGGCCGCCACGCTGTCCTCGGCACTGGAGCGCGTGACCACGCTGGCCGCCACCGGCAAGATCGACCGCGCCGGCCTGCGCCTGCTGCGCGAGGAGATCGACCGCGCCCGCCGCGCCGGCATCATGGGCCAGCAGGTGGTGCGTCTGGGCAACGGCCGCGTGCAGCTGGCGAACGAGCGGCTCGACCTCACCGGGCTGCTCAGCGAGGCCCTGCGCCAGCGCGGGCGCGAGATCGATGCCCGCGGCATCGAGGTCCGCCAGCTGCTCAGCCCGGCCGAGGTGATGAGCGACACCACGCTGCTGTTCTCGCTGATGCAGACCATCCTGGACTGGAGCTTCGAACATGCGGTCTCGCGCATCGACCTCGCGGTGGAGATCAAGAACTGGCCGGCTCACGCCTGCCTGACGGTGGCCTACGCCCACCAGCAGCCGGACGAGGTCGACACGCCCGAAGGCCGCGCCGCGCCGCTGCAGGAAGCCCGCCTGGACACGATGGCATGGCGCCTGCTGCAGCAGACCGCAGGCGTGCTGGGTCTCGTGCTGCACCGGCGCGACCTGCCGGGCAGGACCGAGCTGAGGCTCGAGTTCCCGCAGACGCTGGCCCCCCGCCTGTCGAGCGTGCAGAAGCTCGAAACCGTCGAGCGCGAAGCGCAGGCCCACAACTCGCAGCCGCTGGCCGGTCGCCATGTCATGGTGCTGGCGTCGCGGCGCGAGGTGCGCAACGTGGTGCGCGCGGCGCTGCGGCCGATGGGGCTGATGGTCGACTTCGTGACCTCGGTTGAAGAAGCGCAGCAACTGGCGGCCGACGGCCTGCCGCACGCCGTGGTGTACGAGGCCGCCATCGCCGGAGACCACTTCGAACGCCTGCGCACCGAGATGCTGGCCGAGGTACCCACATTGGTGTTCGTGCGCATCGCCGAGCAGGGCAAGGCCTTCGAGCTGCTGAACCTGGGCGGCCGGCAACTGGCCAGCGTCGGGCGCGACGCCATCATGGCCGCGCTGCCCGAGGCGCTGACCTTCGAGCTGTCGCGCGCCGAGGAAGCCGCCGCCCGCGGGCGTTGAGCAATCCAGCCGGGCGGCGGCTCAGCCGCCGAACACCTTGCGCAGGATCGCGCTGCCGGCCTTGGCCGGGTCGGCGCGGATCTTCTTCTCTTCCTCGCCGATCATCAGGAACAGCCCGTCCAGCGCCTTGGCGGTGACGTATTGCTGCACGTTGGCCTCGTCGCCCTTCAGCAGGCCCAGCCCGGCAGCCCGACCGGCCACGGCGTTGTAGCGCGCGGCCAGCGACACCTTCTCGGTGGCCTGCGTGACGATCGGCAGGAACTGCTCGAACAACGGCGCCCGCGTCTTGCCCGCGAAGAAGTCGGTCACCGAGGTGCTGCCGCCCCGCACCACTTTCAGCGCGTCTTCGACGCTGATGGCCTTGACGGTGCTGACGAACAGCGGCCTGGCCGCCGGCACCGCGGCTTCGGCCGCGCGGTTCATCGCGGTCACCAGCTCGTCCACCTTGCGGCCCTGGCCGGTGGCGCGCAGCAGGCGGGCCGCGTCGTTCAGCACGCCCGGCAGCGGGATGCGCACCTGCGGGTTGCCCAGGAAGCCGTCGGCCCGGCCCAGCGCCGACACCGCCGCCAGCGCGCCCCGCTCCAGCGCCGCGCGCACGCCGAGCGCGGCGTCGGATTCGCTGACCGCCGCCGCGGCGATTCCCGGTCCCAGCAGGGGGCAGGTCGGGATCAGGAGGGCTGCCGTAAACTCGCGTCGTCTCATGAGAGGTCTCCTGACCATGTCTTCGTTGACCGATCTTGCCCCGCGCCGCGCCGTCCTGGCAATGGTGATCGCGGCCGCGGGTCTGGCGCTGGCCGGTTGCGGCGGGCGCGACCCGGCGCCGAACTTCAGCTACACGCTGCTCGACGGCACCAAGGCGTCCACTGAATCGCTGCGCGGCAAGGTCGTGCTCGTCAACTTCTGGGCCACCAGCTGCGTCAGCTGCGTCAAGGAGATGCCGGCGCTGATGGCCACGCACCGCAAGTACCAGCCGCGCGGCTTCGAGACGCTGGCCGTGGCGATGAGCTACGACCCGCCGGCCTACGTGGCCAACTTCGCGCAGAGCCGGCAGTTGCCGTTCGGCGTGGTGATCGACAACACCGGCGCCATCGCCAACGCCTTCCCCGACGTGCGCCTGACGCCCACCACCTACCTGATCGACAAGCGCGGCGCCATCGTCAAGCGCTACGTCGGCGAGCCCGACTTCACCGAGCTGCACGCGCTGGTGGAAAAGCTGCTGGCCGAAGCTTGAACGGCACCCCGTGATCGGCAGGATCTCGGGCACGCTGGCGGAGAAGCAGCCGCCGCAGGTGCTGGTGGACGTGGGCGGCGTCGGCTACGAGCTCGACGTGCCGATGAGCACCTTCTTCAACCTGCCCAGCGTGGGCGAGCGCGTGGTGCTGCTGACGCATTTCGTGGTGCGCGAGGACGCGCAGATCCTGTTCGGCTTTCTCACCGCCGCCGAGCGGGCCACCTTCAAGGAGCTGGTGAAGATCAGCGGCGTGGGCCCGCGCACCGCGCTGTCGATCCTGTCGGGCCTGAGCGTGGCCGAACTGGCCGCGGCCGTGACGCGGCAGGACGGCGCGCGGCTGGTCAAGGTGCCGGGCATCGGCAAGAAGACCGCCGAACGGCTGCTGCTGGAGCTCAAGGGCAAGCTCGGCGCCGATCTCTCGTTGCTGCCGGCCGGCGGCGCCGCGCCCAGCGAGGCCCAGACCGACATCGCACAGGCCCTGCAGGCGCTGGGCTACAGCGAGCGCGAGGCGCAGGCGGCGCTGAAGGCCCTGCCGGCCGACGTGGGCGTGAGCGACGGCATCAAGCTGGCACTGAAAGCGCTGAACCGCTGAGCCCTTGAAGCCCGGTGCGGCCCGCACCGGGTGCGGGTTCAGTGTTTGTGCTGGCCGTGGCCATCGGCCGCGGCGGCGCCCAGTGCACGCACCGGCACCTTCAGCTCCAGCGTCTCGCGCTTCTTGTCGGCGCCCTCGATGACCAGCGTCACCGGCACCGCGTCGCCCGCCTTCAGCGGCTGCTTCAGGTCCATCAGCATCAGGTGATGCGCGCCGGGCTTCAGCGCCACGGCCTGGCCTGCGGGCAGGGCCAGGCCGTCGGGCAGCGCGCGCATCCGCATCACGTTGCCGTCCATCGACATCTCGTGGATCTCCACCACGCCGGCCAGCGGCGAGCTGGCCGACACCAGCCGCCCGCCCTGCACCGAGGTGATCCGGGCAAAGAGGCCGGTGGCCTTTTGCTGGGCCACGGTGCCGCGCACCCAGGCGTCGCTGACGGTGGTCTGCGCGCGGGCCAAAGGGGCGACGGTGGCGGCGATCAGCAGCGCACCGGTGACAAGCAGGGTCTTCATGAGCAGGGTTTCCTTGAGGGCGCCCGATGGTAACGAGCGCAGGACGCCCCGGCAGCGCGGCTGATAATGACTGTATGGCCATCCAGACCGACGACTTCGCCGCCATCCCGCTGCCCCGCGTGGTGAGCGCCGCGCCCGCCTCGCCCAACGAAGAAGCCATCGAACGTGCGCTGCGCCCCAAGGGCCTGCAGGAATACGTGGGCCAGGTGAAGGCGCGCGAGCAGCTGGAGATCTTCATCCACGCCGCGCGCGGCCGCAGCGAGGCGCTGGACCACGTGCTGCTGTTCGGCCCGCCGGGCCTGGGCAAGACGACGCTGGCGCACATCGTGGCGGCCGAGCTGGGCGTGAACCTGCGCCAGACCAGCGGCCCGGTGCTGGAAAAGCCCAAGGACCTGGCGGCGATCCTGACCAACCTCGAGAAGAACGACGTGCTCTTCATCGACGAGATCCACCGCCTGAGCCCGGTGGTGGAGGAGATCCTCTACCCCGCGCTGGAGGACTACCAGATCGACATCATGATCGGCGACGGCCCGGCCGCGCGCAGCATCAAGCTCGACCTGCAGCCCTTCACGCTGGTGGGCGCCACCACGCGCGCCGGCATGCTGACCAACCCGCTGCGCGACCGCTTCG
>LNFM01013682.1_pt1 | contig 10261 bp, 10 predicted proteins | sample 596031 | NCBI WGS metagenome assembly LNFM01 (sample SAMN04254537, study PRJNA301005) | activated carbon metagenome | isolation source: dual media filters at the Ann Arbor, Michigan drinking water treatment plant | place: USA: Ann Arbor | reverse complement strand
CTTCAAAGGGGAGATGGAGTCGGCCTGGAGCTTGATCTCGAGGCTGCGCGGTTTGGCGGAGTCTTGGTAGATGAGGTCCACCAACGTCCCCGTGAACTCGATGTGCGTGTTGGGGGCGACGCCCGTCAGCAGCTGCGTGTCGGAGAAGAGCTGGTACTCGACCTTGACCTCGAGCCATACCGGGGCCGGCACCGTCGCCCACACCACGTACTTGCCGTACTTGCGGTCGTCGATCTTCTCGGTGAGCTCCTCGTCGCGCTGGAACGTGGCCTGGCCCTTGAGGCTGCCCTTGGTCGCCTTCAGCTTCTCGAGGTGGGCGGCGCGCTCGTCGGTCGACATCGAGTTGAAGGCCTCGAGGCTCTTCTCGTTGAACGAGAGGTCAGCCCCCTTGGGGTCGAAGGACTTGGGCGGGGCCAGGAACTTCGGATCGTCGTGCTTGTTCGTGTCGCACGCGACGGTGCCGAGCACGCCCAAGCCGAGGGCCACCAGGAGCGAGGACGCGCCGCCGAGGCGGAACGGGAGCGAGCACCGGGGGGCGCGCATGGTCGCTAAAACTATCACTTGTCGGCCGTTTGTCCACGGCGGGACGGGGCCGGCGCACGGGGTCGACGCGTCGTCCTCGCGTCGGGCCCCGCGTCGGGCCCCGCGTCAGGCCGGGGGCTCGTGATCCAGCACGTGATCGGGTGCCAGGGCGGCGTGGAGCTGCGCACGGGCGGCGAGGACACCCTCGCGCGCGCTCGCCGGTCCCTCGAGCGTCACGCGCACGTGCATGTGGATCTTGCCGCCCTCGCCGCGGCTCCACCGCGGGTACGAGCCGACGTCGACCCCCGGATGGGCCGCGACCACCGCGTCCAAGTGGGCGGCGAGCTGGCTCTCGTCGAGGTCGGTGTAGACGACCTCGAGGTGCCAGCCCGGCGTCGAGGGCAGCTCGCCGTCGATCGCCTCGAGGTGCTCGAACTTGGCGCGCAGCAGGCTCGGCACGCCGGGCAGGATGTAGACCCGCGCGGGGCCGTGGGCGGCGGTCGCCTCGAGGTCGAGGCGGAACACCGGCCACCCGGGCATCGCCCGCAGCGCCGTGCCCTCGGGCAGATCGGCCATGCGCAGCGCGGCGTCGGTGATCCGGGGGCCGTAGTGCGCGCGCAGCTGGGCCTCGAGCGCCGCGTCGCGACGCAGCGGACGACCCGTGGCCCGCGCGATCGACTCCAGGGTGCGGTCGTCGTGGGTGGGGCCGACGCCGCCGGAGGTGAACACGAGCGGCGCGCGGGCGCACAGCCGCAGCAGCGCGTCGCCGATCTCCTCGGGTCGGTCCCCGATCGTGCAGATCTCGAGCAGGCGGATGCCGCGGCGGCGCAGGGACACGGCGAGGAAGTGGCCGTTCTCGTCGCGCACCTTCCCGGTCAACAGCTCGTCGCCGATGAGGAGCACGCACGCCGTCTTGGTTTCGTCGTCCATCATGCGCGCACGCCATCGTAGCAGGCAGATGTTCGCCGCGGCTTGACGTCCCGGGGTCCGCGCGGGAAAAACCCGCCGTGACCACGACGCGCGAGGCGGGGGACGCACCCGCGATCTTGGCCCTGGCCGACGGTCGCGTGTTCCGGGGCCAGGCCTTCGGCGCGCGGACCACCGTGGTCGGCGAGGTCGTCTTCAACACCGCGATGGCCGGCTACCAGGAGATCGTCACCGATCCCTCGTACCGCGGGCAGCTCGTGTGCCTCACCGTGCCCGAGGTCGGCAATGTCGGCTGCAACCCCGAGGATCGCGAGTCGATCCGCTTCGGCGCCGAGGGCCTGATCGTTCGGGCACTCTCGCCGGTCGTCTCCAATTGGCGCGCGACCACGTCGCTGTCCGAGATGCTGTCGAGCCGCGGCGTGCCGGGCATCGCCGAGATCGACACCCGCGCGCTGACCCGCCACCTCCGCGAGCAGGGCGCCGTCATGGGCGCGCTGTCGACCGACGGCACCGAGCCCGAGGCCCTGGTCGCGCGGGCGAAGGCCGCCGGTTCGATGGAGGGCCGCGGGCTCGCCCACGAGGTGAGCACGCGCGAGTCGTACGCGTGGTCCGAGCCGACGTGGCACACGACGGCCGCGCCCGCGGACGTCCACGTGGTGGTCGTCGACTTCGGGGTCAAGCTCAACATCCTGCGCCACCTCGCGGATCGGGGCGCTCGCGTGACCGTCGTGCCGTCGACCACCGACGCGGACGCGATCCTGGCGCTGCGCCCCGATGGCGTGCTGCTGTCCAACGGCCCCGGCGATCCGGCCGCGCTGCACGACGTCATCGCCAACGTCGCGGCGCTGCTCGGCCGCGCGGTGACGCTGCCGGTGTTCGGCATCTGCCTCGGGCACCAGCTGTTGAGCCTCGCCCTCGGGGGACGCACGTACAAGCTCCCGTTCGGCCACCACGGCGGCAACCACCCGGTGCGCGACGACATGCACCGCGCGGTGCGGATCACCTCGCAGAACCACGGCTTCGCCGTCGACGCGCGCTCGCTCGACGGGGCCGGTGGCGCGCGGGTCACCCACGTCAACCTCTTCGACGATACGGTCGCGGGGTTGCGCCTGAACGATCGGCCGCTCTTCGGCGTGCAGTACCACCCCGAGGCCTCGCCCGGCCCCCACGACGCGTCGGGGCTGTTCGACGATTTCCTCGCCGCGGTGCGCGGCTACGCGGCGCGCCCGGTGTCGTGATCGACGCGGCCGCCCCAGGCGCCGCGCTGCTCGATGCCTGGGCCGCGGCCACGTTCTCCGGTGACGACGCGGCGGTGCGGCTCGCCCCGTGGCTGCAGCGCTGGCGCGACGAGGTCGGCGAGGTCCGGGGCGACGACCCGGAGTTCGAGGCCTGGGCCACGGCGCGCACCGACTGGATCCTCCTCGACATGGGCCAGGGCGCGTCGACGCTCGATCGCGATCCGGCGTGGCGCGAGGTGGCGGACGCGTGGGTCGGGCTGTTCGAGATCTGGCCGACCGACGGCGGGCCCGCGTGGATCCGCGATCGCATCGGCGGCGCGTGCCTGCCATACGGCGGCGAGGTCGACGTGCGCCGCGAGCCCGAGGGACCCGCGGCGCTGTGGGAGCTCCGCGGCGTCGTGCGCCACGGGATGTTCGTGCCCTGTCGGCCCGCGATCGCGTATCCCCTGGTCGTCGCGGGCCTGTTCGCCGCCGCGCCGCCCGTCGACCCGACCCGCCCCGCGCGCCTGCTGCAGGCGGTGCGTCGCGCCCGGCTCGCCCACGCACGCACCCCCCGAATGGACCCGCGCGCCGCCTTCGCGCCCGCGATCCGCAGTGCGGAAACGATCGCCGCCGGCCCCGATCGTCGCACGACCGCCGATTGAAGGGGGGGCCTCCCTCGGCTACGTTGCTCCGTCTTCGTCGACGGGCGAGCGAACCCCATGATCAGCAGCAACAAGGTCGTCACGATCCACTACACGCTCCGCAACGACGCCGGCGAGGTCCTCGACAGCTCGGACGGCGGCGCGCCGCTGTCGTACCTCCACGGCGCGGGCAACATCGTCCCCGGCCTCGAGGCCCAGCTCGAGGGCAAGGTCGCCGGCGACAAGCTCGTCGCGGTCGTCGAGCCCAAGGACGGCTACGGCGAGAAGAGCGGGCCCGGCGCCCAGTCGATCCCGCTGTCGGCGTTCGAGGGCATCGAGGTCAAGCCCGGGATGACGTTCGTCGTCGAAGACGACGACGGCGAGCAGATGCCGCTGCGCGTGATGGAGGTCCACGCGGACCACGTCATCGTCGACACCGATCACCCGCTGGCCGGCGAGACGCTGCACTTCACGGTCGAGGTCGTCGAGGTCCGCGATGCGTCGGCCGAGGAGCTGCTGCACGGCCACGTGCACGACGGCCACGATCACCACCACTGATGTTCCGAGCCCGCGGCCTCGGGATTGACCCGGGCGCGGGCTTTGCCTAGCGTGGTGGGATGGACCGCCGACCTGCGCTGCTCCTCGCCCTCGTCGCCGCGTGCGCCGAGGGATCCCTGGCGAACCCGGGGTTCGGCGCGCCGGTGTCGACGACCCAGCCCACTCCGTCCGAGTCCGGCGGGGACGAGGACGCGGAGACCAGCACCGGCACCACCGCCGGGGGGGCCGAGGGCGACTCGTCGGGCCCCGATGCGGCGAGCTCGTCGGGCGCGCCGGAGTCGGGGCCGCAGGACAGCAGCTCGAGCGGTGCGACCGATCCGAGCGCGGGCAGCAGCTCCGACGGCGGTGCGACCGATCCGAGCGCGGGCAGCAGCTCCGATGGCGGCGTCGAGCCGCCGCCGGATCCACCGCCGTCGGTCGGCCCGTGGGAGAGCTGTGAGGCCGCGACGTGCGAGCCCGGCAGCGACTGCATCACCGTCACCGGCCTCGACGCCAACGATGCCTACTGCGCGCCGGCGTGCGTGACCGACGACGACTGTCCGCTCCCGGACAGCGGCGACGCGACGCCGTTCTGTGCGCTCGTGGCCGACGACGCGGTCGACCCGACCAACTGCGCGCTCGTGTGCGAGTACGACGGCACCGACTTCGGCACGTGTCCGAACGGCATGGCGTGCACGTCGATCCCGGGGCAGGCCCCGACGATCAGCCTGTGCATGTGGTGAGGCGCGCGCGCGTCACTCGTCTGCGGGACCGACGTCGATCTCTCGCGCGTCGAGGCGCAGCACCGCGGTCTGCAGCAGCGCCGCGGGTGCCTTCGAATTCATGAGCTCGTCGCGGAGCATGGCCTTGCCGCGGAACAGCCGGCTCTTCACGGTGCCGAGGGCGACGCCGAGCTCCTCCGCGATCTCGGCGATCGGTCGCTCCTCCCAGTAGAAGCGCTCGAGCACCGCGCGGAACTCCGCGGGCAGCCGCTCGAGCGCCTTGAGGAAGAGCTTCTGCTCGTCGAGCCGCGCGATCGCCAGGGACGGCGAGGTCCGCAGGTCGCGGATCTCGGCGACCGACGGCGAGACCACGTCGCCCACGCCCTTGCGCCGCTTCCACTCGAGGTAGAGCAGGCGCCGGGCCACACCGAACACGTAGGCGCGGAAGTCGGTCTGCACCGCGTCGCGGCGGGTGATGCAGGCCTCGAACGTCCGCTGCGTGAGGTCCTCGGGATCCACGTCGCGACCGGCCTGCGAGAGGTTCGCAGAGAAGAACCGGTACACCGCGACGAAGTGCCGCCGCAGCAACTCGTTGCCGGCGTGGGCATCTCCGTCGCGCCAGGCGTGGAGCAGCGTGCTGTCGTCTCGGCCGTCTTGGGCCACGGTCGGACGGTAGCACACCGCGCGGGCGGATTACTGCGGGATTCCGCAGTAGCCGACGTCCTGCAGCATCGGCGGCGGGTCCTCGAGGGCCTGGATGCACTCCTCGGGCGTGGTGCACTGATCGGCCGCGCCGCTCACCTCGCAGACCGGCGTGCAGCAGCCCGTGTCGGACGGGCAGCCGTCGGTGCCCTGGCGGCAGAGCAGCCCGGGGTTGCAGCCCTGGATCGTCGCGCAGGTCGCTCCGTCGTCGCCCATGCCGTCGACGGGTCCGGGCATCGCGCACACGAAGCTGTCGAAGGCGGCGTAGCAGCCCTGCTCGCCGGGGCAGTCCTGCAGCAGCGGATCGCACAGCTGCTGGCACACCGGCAGCGTGCCGTCGTTGAACGCGAAGCACTCGCCGCCGTACTCGCACGGCTCGTTGACGATGCAGTACTCGAGGCACACGCCCATGCCCGTGTGGCCGCTGACGTCGGTCATGCAGAAGAACCCCGCCGCGCAGGTGTCGTTGTCGACCATGCGCTCGCACGACTCGCCGAAGAGATCGTCGCCGATGACGTCGACGCAGTGGGTGCTGTCGACCGTCTCGCCGCCGGGCGTCGTGACGAACGAGGTGCACTTCTGGCCCTTGGGACAGTCCTGTTGCCCGGGATCGCACTGGGCCTCGATGACGCCGTTGTCGGGATCGCCGATGAAGCCCATCGTGTCCGCGTTGGTGTCGTCCGTCCCAGGATCGGTCATCGAGGCGGTCGCGCTGGCCGACGAGCTCATCGATGCGGACGCACTCGCTGCGCTCGGGTCGCCGTCGGTGGCCGACGCGTCGGTGCCGCCCCCCGTGCTCGAGCTCTCGTCCTTCGCGGTCGCGTCGTCGGCGCCCTCGGCCTTCGAGCCGCAGCCCGACGCGAGGACACCAGTAAGGAAGAGGGCAGGGACGAGGACCAGGGCGGTGCGGCGCATGGGGGGAACTCCGTCACGACGGTAGGCCGAAACGGAACTGGCTTTCTACAGAAAACGCCCATTCCTCACGGATGCTCGCGCGTCGCGCCCTGGCCGCTGGTCGAGGGCCACCGCCGGCGGGGTCGCCGACCCTGGCACGCGTTGATACAACCCGGGGGAGGCAATGGCAGCGATGGGCGAGGCGACGGGTCGAGTCACGGTCCTGGGTGCGGGCAGCTGGGGCACCGCGCTCGCGATCCACATGGCGCGCCGCGGCTACGACACGAAGCTCTGGGCGCGCTCCGCCGATCACGTCGAACAGATGATCGCCGACGGCTGCAACCGACGGTACCTGCCCGACGCGTCGTTCCCGTCTCGCTTGAAGCCGACCGCCGATCTACGGGCCGCGCTGGCCGATCCCGAGCTGGTCATCTGTGCGATCCCCAGCCACGGCATGCGCGAGACGATCCGTCAGGTCGCGCAGCTGCTCGGCGACGGGCCCGCGCCGACGTACCTCATCGCGGCCAAGGGCATCGAGGTCGACACGCTGGCGAACATGCACGACGTGCTCCACGCCGAGCTGCCGCCGGTGCACCGCGATCGCGTGGCGGTGCTCGGCGGCCCGAGCTTCGCGGCCGAGGTCGCCGCGGGCCTGCCGACGATGGTCGTGGTCGCGGCGCCCGACGAGGGCGTCCGACTCGCGGTCCAGAAGATGCTCTCGGGCGCGGGCGTGCGCGCGTACGTCACCGACGACGTCGTCGGTGTCGAGCTCGGCGGCGTCCTGAAGAACGTCATCGCGCTCGCGGCTGGCGTCGGTGATGGCGCGGGGCTCGGCCTCAACGCGCGCGCGGGCCTCATCACCCGCGGCCTCGCGGAGATCAGCCGCCTGGCGATCAAGCTCGGCGCCCACCCGGCCACGCTCGCAGGCCTCGCCGGGATGGGGGATCTCGTCCTGACCTGCACGGGCGGCCTGTCCCGCAACCGCCGCGTCGGGATCGCCCTCGGGGAGGGTCGAGCGCTCGAGGACATCTTGAAGGAGATGGGGATGGTGGCCGAGGGGGTCAAGAACACGCTGTCGGCCCATCGGCTCGCCGAGCGCGAGGGCGTCGACATGCCGCTGGTCGCCACGATGCACGCGATCCTCTACGGCGGCTTGGCCGTCACCGATGCGGTGGACCGTCTGATGGGCCGTGCGCTCAAGGCGGAGCGCGAGTGGTAGCCGTGACGCCCGCGCTTGGCGGGCAATGCCCGATTCCGGTAGGCTCGGTGCAACGTTGAGCAACATCGAGCCCACGCCCTTCGGTGACAAGTACCTGCTCGTCGAGCACATCGCGACGGGGGGCATGGCCGAGATCTATCGTGCCCAGTACGCGGGCATCGAGGGCTTCGCGAAGGAGCTCGTCGTCAAGACGTTGCGCGAGGAGTTCGCCGCGCGACCCGAGGTCGTGGGGATGTTCCTCGACGAGGCCCGCGTCGCCGCGACGCTGACCCACAACAACGTCGTGCACACGTACGACCTCGGCGAGCTCGGCGGTGAGTACTTCATCGCGATGGAGCTGCTGAAGGGCGAGGAGCTCGTCAACGTGATGCGCCGCGCCGCGGCGACCGACGGCGGGCACTTGCCGCTGGATCTCGCGATCGGCGTCATCATGCAGTCGTGCGAGGGCTTGCACTACGTGCACTCGCGCAAGGCCGAGGACGGCACGCCCCTCGGGTTGGTCCACCGCGACATCAACCCGACGAACATCCACGTCGGCTACGACGGCGTCTGCAAGATCCTCGACTTCGGCATCGCGGCGACCCGCGCCTCGGCGGTGGCGAAGAAGGGCCAGGTCGCGGGCAAGCTCTCGTACATGGCGCCCGAGCAGCTGCTCGGCCACGCGATCGACCAGCGCGCGGACATCTTCCCCCTCGGCGTCGTGCTCTACGAGCTCTGCCTCGGGCGGCGACTGTTCCGCGGCGCGCGGGAAGAGGTCACCCGTCGCGTGCTCGAGGGCGACGTGCCCGCGCCGACGATGATCGACCCGAAGTTCCCGCCCGCCCTCGAGGCGATCATCATGCGGACGCTCGAGGTCGATCCCGCGGATCGCTACCAGAACTGCGATCACCTGTTCCGCGATCTCGAGGCGTTCTGCACCGAGGCCGGCCTCTCGTGGACGCCGCGCAAGGTGAGCGCGCTGATGTCGACGCTGTTCGGCGCCGGCGCCCCGGCGCAGGTCGACTACAACGACGAGTACGACGACCTCGACAACGCGCTCGACTTCGCCGCGTTCGAGAACGTCCCCGAGTCCGCCGCCGACGAGGTGCCCGACTGGGCGCGCAATCTCGAGGCCGGTAGTGGCACGCCCGAGCCGCGCAAGAAGGCGATGACCATCGGCAACCTCGAGGCCCTGGTCTCGCAGGGGAGCTTCGACGAGTCCGGGCCGAACCCGGTCGCCCGCGCCGCGCCGCCGACCCAGTCGCCGCCGGCCCGTCCGCCGCAGCCCGCCGCCGCGCCCCCGCCCGAGGAGCGCCCCCCCGATCCGACCCGATCCGGATTGCACCGCGCGATCCAGGACGGCGAGGCCGATGCCCCGCGACGTCGGCGGTTGCCGACGGCCTCCCGGCCCGCGGTCCGGCAGACGCGCAACCCGACCCCCGGCACCGGCCGCCAGGCCATCGTGCCGACCGGGCCGCTCGCCGCGATCGCGCCCGATGCCGCGAGCGGGCGGACGTTCGGACACTCGGTCGTGAGCGACGAGTCCAAGCGCGGCGGCGGGGCGTGGGCCTGGCTCATCGGCCTGATCGTGGTCTCCGGTCTGGGCTACGTCGCCTACGCGCTCTTGACCACGAAGTGATGGTAAAAAGGGCGACGTCTCGCGGATGAAGAACGGCATCCACAACCCCGGTGCCTGGAACCTCCCCGCGTGGTCGCGCATCGGCGCGTTCGAGGTGTTCGGGGACTACGCACCGATGCCGGGCTTCCGCCTGGTGATCGCGGTCGGCCCGACGCAGGCGGCGCTCACCGACGCCCTCGAGCACCGCGCGACCGACAGCGCGTCGCTCGATCCGGACCTCGCCCGCGCGACCATGCGCGCCGGCCTCGGTCTACTGCGCGGCCCCCTCGCCGAGTTCGTGTACGCCAACGCGGAGCAGGCGATGGTCGTGCTGCGCCCCGAGCGGACCACCGCCGCCGGCGCGACGATGGCGATCAGCGCCCAGCTCGTGAGCGCCTATGCCTCGCGTGTGTCGCTGCTGTGCGGCCGCGAGATGTCGCTGCAGGCCCGCGTCTTCGAGCTCCCCGACGTGACCGTCGTCCGCCGTGCCCTCGGCGCGCTGGTCGAGGACGTCGAGGACAACACACCGCTGCGCAGCGCGTTGTGGCTCGGCGCCCAGCTGCGCGGCCGCGGCCAGGCGTTCCACCCGTCGATGGTCGAGACGCTCGAGGAGCAGACGAGCCTGCTGCGTGGCCACGGCATCGACATGGACACGCTGCCGGCGTGGTGGTGGCGCGGCGTCGCGGCGCACGTCGACGCGGCCGGGGCGCTGCGGGTCTACGACGATCTGCCCCACGGCGAGGCGTTCGGCGATCTGGTCCCCGAGTGACGGCGGTGACGGGCTGCGACGCCCTCTACGTCCACGTCCCGTTCTGCGCGCGGCGCTGCACGTACTGCGACTTCGACTTCGTCGTCGGTCGCGCCCCGAAGACGCAGGCGTGGCTCGACGGGCTCCGCGCGGAGCTCGACGCGCGCCGCGACGAGCTCGCCGCGCCGCTGCGGACGATCTACTTCGGGGGCGGCACGCCGAGCCTCCTCGGGCCGGCGGGGCTCGCCGCCGCCGGGGCGCTCTTGACCCCGTGGATCCGCCGCGACGCGCTCGCGGAGTACACCGTCGAGGTCAACCCGGAGCACGTCGACGCGGCGTTGCTGGCCGCGCTCGCCGCGATGGGAGTCGATCGCGTCTCGCTGGGCGTGCAGAGCTTCGAGGCCGCGGCGCTGCGCCAGCTCGGTCGGGCCCACGATCCCGCCGGCGCAGCCGCGGCGGTGCAGGCCTGCCTCGCCTCCGGCCTGTCGACGAGCGTGGATCTCATCGTCGGCTGGCCGGGGCAGGACGCCGC
>LNFM01013681.1_pt1 | contig 10261 bp, 10 predicted proteins | sample 596031 | NCBI WGS metagenome assembly LNFM01 (sample SAMN04254537, study PRJNA301005) | activated carbon metagenome | isolation source: dual media filters at the Ann Arbor, Michigan drinking water treatment plant | place: USA: Ann Arbor | reverse complement strand
CTGTGATCGGGGGTATCCCACGGTGCCCGACGGTAGCGGGCGCACCGGACGTATGTTCGGTCAGGGCCTCACTCGACCCGCAGGCCCTCGCGCCGCGCCGCATCCGCCTGAACCGAATCTCGGGTGAGGAACACGAGATCCGCATCGGGGACGATCTCGCGGGCATCGTGCAAGGCCACCGCCAGATGGACGGCGTCCATGGTGCGCAACGGGTGGCGCTCACACAGCGCCTGCGCCTGGTCCATCACGGCGTCGCTGCTGAATGCGATGAGGTTCACGCGGCCGAGCGCCATGTCGAGTGCCACGCGGGCGACCACCCCGTCGGGGTTCACCACTCGGCCCGCACGAGCCGCCGCCCGGATGGCCGAGGTCATCTCCACGAGCGTGAGGGCGCAGGTGACCCTGGCATCCGGCCCCTCCAGGATCCGGCGCCGCAGCGCCTCGTGCTCGGGTTCGTCCATGAGGTACGCGCGGGCCAGCGCGCTGGTGTCGACGTAGGTGATGGTCTCCTGCGTCACGGGCGGGGTCCGCGCGCCCATTCGAGGCCCTCCAGCACCGCGTCCCCGGCACCCCGGAGCATCCCGATCACCTCGTCATGGGTCGGCGCGGTCTCCGGCACGCGCGGGACGGCGAGCTTGCCGGCGCGCCGGAGTCGCTCCGCCACACGAGCTCCCGCCGCGTCCTCGGGACGGGCCAGTTCGTGTTCCAGAGCCCGGGTGACCAGCTCGTTCAGCGATCGCCCCTCCGAGGCCGCCCGCTCCTTGAGCCGCACGTGAAGGCCGTCATCGATCCGGGCCAGGATTTGCGCCATGACGTCATGCTAGCGCCCGGCACTAGCATTGCCCAGCGGTCAGCTGCTGGGTGTGCTGAGCTGCCCCTCGAGGATCGCCACTCGTTCGTCGAACGGGTTCAGCACCTTCGCCCGCCGGAGCAGCGGCCTGGCGGCCGCGCGGTCGCCGCGGGTGATGAGCGCCGCCGCCCAGTCGGACATGATCGACCAGTCGCGCGGTGAGCGCGCCAGGGCGGCGGCGAAGGCCTCGTCGGCCTCCTGGTGCCGGCCGAGGTCGGTGAGCACGTAGGCCTCCATGAGCCGCGGCTGGGGTGCGTTCGCCTGCAGGGATTGCGCGTCGCGGGCGTGGTCGAGTGCCTGCTCGAACCGGCCGTCGCGGGCCTCGGCGCGGGCCTGGTCGACCAGCATCGCCGCGCCGGTCTGGCCCAGCAGCAGCAGGGCGGCGGCGGCGCAGGCGACCAGCAGCGGCACCCGCACGCCCCAGCCGGCGGGCCGGTCCCATCCGAGGGCGTCGACGCCGGCCTTGAGGGCCGCGGCGCCCAGGACCATGGCGGGGAGCGTGATGGCGGGCAGCTGCCAGTCCCAGTCCCCCGCCGCGTGCACCGCGATGACCCCCGCGGCGCAGGCGGCCACCACGATGTCGCGGGCATGCGGGTGGTCGCGGCGCCGCACCGCCACCAGCACGACCACCGCGAGCGCGATGCCGAGGGGCGTGATGAGCAGCAGCAGGCCGATGAGGCCGGACTCCCCCATCACCTCCAGGTAGAGGGAGTGGGCGTTGACCACATCGAGGTTGACCTCGCGTTCACGGTTCCACTCGAAGCGGTAGTCCCCGGCGCCGGTGCCGGCCAGCGGCGCGTCCTTCCACTGCTGCCACGCGATGTCCCAGTTCTGCCAGCGGCCCGAGCCGGCCGCGGTGGCGAGCCGGGTGGCCACGGAGTCATCGCTGCGCTCGCCGCTGCTGAAGCTCTTGAAGCTCTGGAATTGCTGGTCGGCCCAGGCCACAGGGTTCTGGTCGGGTCCGCGGGTCGTCCAGCCACCCACGATGACCACCGCGGCGAGCACCGCCACCGCGGCGCCGGTGAGCCTGCGGTTGCGGCCGGCCAGGCGGGCCGATCCCCCCACCAGCGCCCACGTCGCCATCGCGCACAGGGCGGCGATCGCCAGCAGCGCCAGGCCGACGCGCCGCCCTTCGGCGGCGTGCTCGGGCAGCACCCCTCCCAGGGCCACCAGGTTGCCCTCGCGTTCGGCCAGGATCACGAGGATCGCGGTGCCGCCCAGGCCCATGACCGCGGCGGCGACGGTCTCCAGCCGACCGGGCGCGGCCGCGATGAGCACGATGAGCATGAGCGCGACCACCACGATCGCCCCGCGCGACAGCGTGAAGTACAGGCACAGGCCGAACACCGGCGCCACCGCGGCGGCGGCGACCCTGAGGCTGGTGTCGAGGCGGGCGCTGCCGGCGATGCCGATGGCGAGCACCAGCCCGAAGCCGGCCAGCGCCCCCAGGCCGTTCCAGTAGGTGATGGGCCAGCTGAGGCGCGCGAAGTCGTCGTCGCCGATGCTGTCCGGCAGCAGCCGCGCCGCGACCGCCATCGACACGGGCACCCACGTGGCGAACAGCACGGCCGCCGAGAGCCAGGGCAGCCAGCCGGACCGTCGCAGGCCGATGAGCCCGAGGGCGAACGCCGCGGCGTACAGGGCGGTCTGCCCCATCGCCTGCTGGCTGGCGGCCGGTTCCTCCGCCCAGCCGGCGGACACCCCCTGCCACACCGCCAGCGCCAGCCACGCCCCGAGGCTCACGGCGCCGGCGTTCCCTCCCACCCCGCCGCGGCCGCCGAGCACGGCCAGTGCGAGCACCCCGATGAGCACCACGGCGGCGACGCCCCAGGAGGTGATGAAGTAGCCGCCGCTGGCGAAGGCGAGCACGGTGGCGGCGAGCAACGGCGCCCCGAGCGCCGTGACGCCCAGCACCGCGTCCATCGGGTTTTCCCCGCGGTCCGGTGACGGCGGGCCCACCGCGGGATCGGGGGTGTCCTCGGCGGGCGGCGTGGCCGTCTCGGAAGTGGGGGCCTCCATCGCGCCGAACGGTAGCGCGGGGTCCGGCGTCGGTCCCCCCTCGGACGTCGAGCCCTCGGGGGAGGTCAGCGGATCAGCGGCGGCCGAGGCGGCGGGCGCCGATGCCTGCGCCGGCGAGGCCGAGCGCGATCAACGCGGCCCCCAAGAGGCCCCCGGGGACGGCGGCGAGGCCGACCGCGGGTGTGCTGAGGCCCTGCGACGCCGCGCTGGCCGACAGCGCCTGCCGGACCGTCGTGGTGGCCCCGTCGCCGCGGGCGCCCACCGTCGCGGGGGCGGGGGTGCCGCCACCGCCCGGGGTGTCGCGGGGTTTCGGGGTCGGCGCCGGGGTCTGACTGGGCGCCGGGGCCGCCGGGGCCTCGGCCGGTACCGGCGCTGCGGGTGAGGATGCGGGGGGCGGTGTGGCGCCCGACCCCCCTGGCTGCGCGCCGTCGCCGGTGCGCGAACCGTCGCGGTCGGGCGTGTTCCCGCCGCCGATTGGTGTGATGACCACGTCGGTGTCGTCGTCCTGGGCGTCCGCGCAGAGCCCGCCGGTGTCGACGTACTGGTGGGTGGTCGCGTCACCGGGCGCCGTGTACCGGGGCCCGTTGTTGGCGATGCACTCCTCCACGCTTCCCTGCGCGGCCCCTGCGGCGGGCAGCATGAGCCCCGCGGCGAGGGCGGCCGCGATCAGGCGCCGGTTCAACGTGATCCCTTCGCGCCCAGCACGACCCCGGCGGTCCGCGCGAGCACCCGAAGGTCGAGGCGGAGGCTGTGGTAGCGGGCGTAGGTGTGGTCCATGTGCATGCGCTCGTCCCAGGGGATATCACTGCGGCCGAGGACCTGCCAAGTGCCCGTGATGCCGGGCCGCACGTCGTGGCGGCGGTGCTGCCAGTCGGTGAGCGTCGCGACCTCGAAGGGTCGCAGCGGGCGGGGTCCGACGATGCTCATATCACCCCGCAGCACGTTCCAGAGCTGCGGCAGTTCGTCGAGACTGGTCCTGCGCAGCACGTTGCCGATCCTGGTGATGCGCGGGTCGTCCGCCTGCTTCATCTCGGCCACGGCGGCGGCGATGTCCCCGACGGTGAGCCGGTCGTGGCCGGCGTCGGCCTGGGCGATCCTGGCGGCGATGCCCCGGCTGTCGGCGTCCACGTACATGGTGCGGAACTTGAGGATGCGGAACTCGCGGCCGTGGAGGCCGATGCGCGTCTGCCGGAACACCGCGGGCCCGGGGCTGTCGAGGCGGATGAGCAGGGCGATCAAGGCCAGCACAGGTGCCACGAGGATGAGGCCGAGGCCGGCGACGGCGACGTCGAACGCGCGCTTGGCGGACTCCTTCAGCCACGAGCGGGTCGCCGGTGACGCCTCGATGAGCGCGAGGTTGCCGAGCGCGTCGACGCGTGCGTCGTGGTCCACCAGCTCCCACAACCGCGGCACCATCTGCAGGCGCACGCCCGGCTCGGAGACCGCTTCGCGCAGCACCTCCATGAGGCGCTCGTCCCGCGTGGCCGAGTAGGCCACCACCACCCGGATGATGTTCAGGTCGCGCACGAGCCGGTTCAGGTCGTCGAGCCGTCCGACCACGGGAGGCAGGCCCTCGGCCGGCTCCGTGGCGCGGTCGTCCACGAAGCCGACGACATGCATCGCGTGTTCGGGATGCCGACGGGTGATCTCGACGATCCGCTCGGCGGTGGGCCCGCTGCCGATGATGAGGGTGCGCTGAGGACGACGTGCGAGCCGGCGGCGGGCGAGAAGCCGCCCGGCGAACCAGCCGGTGCCGAGGATCGGCCAGGCGAGGGCGAGGATGCTCACGTCGGCGTCGACCCCCCGCCACTGCATGACCAGGTTCGCCGTCCACAGGACGGTGGCCGCGGCGACCATCAGCCGCGCCCAGTCGGTGGGCCCGCTGCCGAGCGGACGCGTGGCGGTCTCGTGGGCCCCCATCGCGTAGAGCAGCAGCGGCCCCAACGCCAGGAACACCGCCGCGAGACCCGCGTTGCCCACCAGGCCCTTGGTGTCGAGGCCGTGAACGACGCCCACCATCCCCAGGACGCCCGCCGCGACGAGGACGTCCCAGACGGCCATGACCCGCGGGAGCCGCGGGCGAGGACGGCCCGGGTGACCGGTCTCCTGCAGCCGTTCCGATGTCTTGGCGATCTTCGTGGACACGCCTCTCCTCGTACCCGTGCACGCATTCCGTCGACTCGATGCGTCGCCTGGGATGAGCGTGCCACAACCGCCGGAATCGCGAACTGGACGTGAGAACAGCATTCCGCTGCCGGGACCTCGCCCGGCGGACGGGATCAGACCCCGAGGGCCCTCGCCACGCGCAGCAACCCAACCAGCGTCTTGGCGTCGCGCACCCGGTCGATGAGCGTCGGGACGTGGGAGATCGGGATCCTGACGACCTCGATCTCCTCCTCCGGTATCGGCGCGACCTCGGTGGGCCTGAGGTCACCGGCGACGAACAGGTGGATGAACTCGGTGATCATGGCGGGGGCCGTGTAGAAGCCACCCAGGTAGGTCCACCGTTCCGCCTCGCGCCCCACCTCCTCGGCGAGTTCGCGCCGGGCGGCCTGGCCGGGGTCCTCACCGGCGAAGTCGAGCTTGCCGGCGGGCAGTTCGAGCATCACCTCCTCCACGGCCTCGCGCGGCTGCCGGACCATGAGGATGTGGTCGTCCTCGATGGGGACGACGACCACCGCACCGTGGTGGTCGAGGACCTCGCGCCGCACCACCAGGCCACTGTCGCGGCGGTAGTCGGAGACCCGGAGGCGCACGATCGACCCGTCGTAGATCCGTTCGCTGCTGACGGGGGGCTGAAGGAGCGCTTCTGGCGGCTGCGTTGGGGCGCCGGGACGCAAGGGCCGTTGCGGGTCGTCCATTCGGCTCATGCTACCGGCGCCGATGGCGATACCCTGCTCACTCTTGCCGCGTCTCGCCGTCCTCTCAGACACGAATCCGGTCACCACCGCGCGACTCACGCGAATGGTGGTGGACCACGACCCGCGGATCCTGCTGTTCGCGGGCGACCACCACCCCACCCGCTTCGGGGTGTCGCGGGTGTCGGCGTACTGGTGGCGGCGCAGCGTCGGGGTGCCGCTCAAGCGCAGGGTCATCGCGGTGCCCGGCAACCACGACTACCACCCCGTCACGGCTCTGGAGGGGTGGCGGCGCCTGTTCGACCCCATCTGGCCGCAGGACGCCCACCGCGAGGGCGGTGACGGCTGGTTCCTTGCGAGCCTGTGGGACGTGCGGGTGATCGGCCTGGACACCGGGCCGCAGGCCGCCGAGGTCTCGGACGAGCAGCTGGAGTGGCTGGAGGGCCTCGATCCGGCCCGCGTGCGCCAGCCGGTGATCGCCCTCGCCCACGCCCCCCTGGCGGCGGTGAGCGTGCACATCGGCCGGTCGCTCGACCGGGACCCGCAGCGTCGCGACCGCCTCGTGGCGGCCCTGGACCGCCTGGGTGTGCGGCTCTACCTGTGCGGCCACGAGCACCTGTACGCGCACCGGCTGATCCCCACGCCGAGCGGTGAGCCCATCCACCAGCTCACCCTTGGCGGCGGCGGCGCCACCAGTTACCAGGTGATGACCCCGGACGTGGTGCACTCATTGAGCCAGGCGCACATCGCCCTGGTGGACCCGATGCGCGACGGGGTGGTGGTGTCGGTGCTGGACGCCCACGGCGCGGAGGTGGACGTGGTGCGGGTGCGGGTCCAGGCCGCCGAGCGGGCGCTGGGGGACGCACCCGCGGCCCCGCGGGCGCGCATGACCGACCCGCGGGCCGCGGCCGAGCATGCCGCAACCGACGAGGGATCCGGCTCCCCCGGGGCTCCCCCGCCCTACTGACGCGCGGTCAGGCCTCGACGGCCTCGGCGATGATCGCCATGGTCACCTCGAGCATGGCCTCCAGCGCGGCCACCGAGATGCGTTCCTCGGCGGTGTGCACGTCGACCATGTCGTTGCACAGGTTCACGCAGGTGACGCCCTTGGGCCGCAGGGCGTTGACGTCGCTGCCCCCGCCGGAGGCGATGTGCACGGGTTCGATGCCGGCGCGGCGGATGGCGCGCTCGGCGTGGGCCACGGCGGGGTCGCCGGCGGGCAGCCGGTAGCCGAGGTACTGGTTCTCCACCCGCACCTCCACGTCGCATTCGTGTTCGGTGCCGGCCCACGTGAGGGCGTCGAGCATGGCGGTGACCTGTGCGGTGAGGGCGTCCTGGTCGCGGCTGCGGGCCTCGGCGATGAGCTCGCATTCGGCGGGGACGACGTTGGTGGCCTGCCCGCCGCGGATGATCCCGACGTTGGAGGTGGTCTGCGCGTCGATGCGGCCCAGCGGCATGCGGGTGACGGCGGCGGCCGCGGCGATCACCGCGGAGCGGCCGTCCTCGGGGCACAGGCCGGCGTGGGCGGGCTGCCCGACGAAGCGAGCGGTGATGCGCTTGTGCCAGGGGGCGCTGGTGACGATGCCACCCACCGGCCCGGTGTGGTCGTAGATGAACCCGAGCGCGGCGTGCAGCCCGGACGGGTCGTAGGCGTGGGCGCCCTGCAGGCTCAGTTCCTCACAGGGGGTGAGCACCAGCTCGATGCCGGCGTGCGGGATGTCCTCCTGCACCACGCGGCGGATGGCGGTGAGCATGGTTGCCACCGCGGACTTGTTGTCGCCCCCGAGGATGGTGGGGTGCCGGTTGGTGAGGTCCCCGGCCTCGGTGAGGATCACCTCGATGGGCCCGTTCTGCGGCACGGTGTCGAGGTGGGCGCAGAACATGATGGGCGTGCCGGGCGCGGTGGGCGCAAGGCGGGCGGTGATGTTCCCGCAGCCCGCGGGGATACGCTCGGCGGCGTCATCCTCGGTGACCTGCATGCCGAGGGCGGTGAGCTCCCCCCGCACGAACGCCGCGACATGCTGCTCCTGTCGTGACACGGACGGGATCTCGCACAGGCGCGCCATGAGGCGCGCCACGGGCGGCAGGCCCTCCAGGCCGCCCGTGCTCACGCGGACGCGGTCTCGGTGGACTCCACCGGCGCCTGGGGGGCGCGGGCGTCCCGCTGGGCGACGGCCGCACCCACGAAGTCGCGGAACAGCGGCTGGGGGCGCAGCGGCCGGCTCTTGAACTCCGGGTGGAACTGGCTGGCGCAGAACCAGGGGTGGTCGGGCAGCTCGATGCACTCCACCAGGCGCCCGTCGGGGCTGGTGCCGCTCACCACCAGGCCCGCCTCCTCCAGCGCGGGCCGCAGGGAGGGGTTCACCTCGTAGCGGTGCCGGTGCCGTTCGTAGACGACCTCGCTGCCGCCGTAGGCGTCCGAGACCTTGGTGCCGTCCACCAGGTGCACGGGGCCGGCGCCGAGGCGCATGGTGCCGCCGCGCTCCTCGATCTGGCGCTGCTCGGGCAGCATGTCGATGACCGGGTACGGGGTCTCGGGGTCGAACTCGGCGCTGTTGGCGCCGCGCATCCCGCAGGCGTTGCGGGCGAACTCGATCACCGCGATCTGCATGCCCAGGCACACCCCCAGGTACGGGACCTTGTGCTCGCGGGCGTAGCGGGCGGCGCGGATCTTGCCCTCGATGCCTCGCTGCCCGAACCCGCCGGGCACCAGCACCCCGTCGGCGGCGGCCAGGGCGGCGGCCAGGTGCTGCTCGTCGTCGGAGTCGACCCAGTCGATGATGACCTCGACCCCGTGATGGATGCCGGCGTGCTTGAGGGCCTCCACCACCGACAGGTACGCGTCGTGCAGCTGCACGTACTTGCCGACCAGGGCGATCCGCACGATGCCCTCGCGGGCGTCGATGCGCTGCACCAGCTGCCGCCAGTCGCTGAGGTCGGCTGGCCGGATGGGCAGCCCCAGCCGCTGGCACACCACCCGGTCGATGCCCTCGGACTCCATCCCCAGCGGGACCATGTAGATGTCGGGGGCGTCGGAGGCGGAGATGACCGCGTCGGCGCTGATGCCGGCGTGCAGGGCGATCTTGGCCTTGATGTCGTCGGTGATCGGCAGGTTGGAGCGCAGCACCAGCACGTCGGGCTCGATGCCGATGCGCCGCAGCTCGTTGACCGAGTGCTGGGTGGCCTTGGTCTTGAGTTCCCCGGAGGCCTCGAGGAACGGCACCAGCGTGACGTGGACGAACGCGACGTTCTCGCGGCCCACGTCGTTGCGGAACTGCCGGATGGACTCCAGGAACGGCAGCGACTCGATGTCGCCGACCGTACCGCCCACCTCGATGATGATGACGTCGGCGTTGCTGGACCCCGCCAGCCGGATGCGCGACTTGATCTCGTTGGTGATGTGCGGGACCACCTGCACGGTGGCCCCGTCGAAGTCCCCGCGGCGTTCCCGCTTGATCACCGTGTCGTAGACCGCCCCGGTTGTGAAGTTCGAGATGCGGGTGGTGGACTCGTCGACGAACCGCTCGTAGTGGCCCAGGTCCAGGTCGGTCTCGGCGCCGTCCTCGGTGACGAACACCTCCCCGTGCTGGTACGGGCTCATGGTGCCGGGGTCCACGTTGATGTACGGGTCGGCCTTCTGGTGGAAGACCTTCCAGCCCCGGGCCTTCAGCAGGGTCCCCAGGGATGCGGCCGTGATGCCCTTCCCCAGGCCGGAGACCACACCTCCCGTCACGAACACGTACTTCACCGGGTGGTCACTCACCGCGCCTCCTCAGCCGCCGACCCGTGGAGGATAGCGGGGACCTCTGACACCGCGGTCACACGGGGCCGGCGGGAGAGGCGTTCAGCGGGGGACCGCGGAGTCGATCCGCCTGAGCAAGCCGGAGTTGAGCCCTTCGATGGTGCCGTGCAGCGCGGCGAGGTGCGGGCCGTAGGCGGCCTCGACGTGGGCCCTGTTGCGCCGGTAGTTCTCCGCCCGCTTGCCACCGGTGAACATGAGGGTGCCCTGCCCCCCCACGTTGCGGCGGAAGGGCGAGCTCTGGAACAGTCCCACGCGACGCCCCGACAACCACATCCGCATGCAGAGGTCGTAGTCCAGCCAGATGCCCGGCTCGCCGGGCTTGCTGAACCGCAGGTCGAACCCCCCAGCTCGAGGAACGCGTCGCGACGGAGGAACAGCGGCCCGATCCACACGGCATCCACGAACGTGAAGGGGATGCCGGTCTCCGGATCCAGCGTGTCGATGTCGTCCGCTGACAGCTCAGAGGCTCCGCCCGGGTACACGAGGTCTCCGCCGGAGGCAACGCCGCACCCGTTCCAGCACCCCAGCACCGCCACCTCCGGGTGCCGTCGGAACAGCTCGATGGCGTCGGCCATCCAGCGGCCGTCCCCCGGGGGGATGTCATCGTCCTGCAGCAGTGCGACGAACTCGCCGCGCGCGAGGCCGAGGGCCCGGTTGTAGGTTCGGATCTCGTGGAGGTCGTTGCTCTGGAGCAGGAAGTCGTTCGGCCGGTCCAGCAACCTCCGCCAGGCC
>LNFM01005446.1_pt1 | contig 10261 bp, 8 predicted proteins | sample 596031 | NCBI WGS metagenome assembly LNFM01 (sample SAMN04254537, study PRJNA301005) | activated carbon metagenome | isolation source: dual media filters at the Ann Arbor, Michigan drinking water treatment plant | place: USA: Ann Arbor | reverse complement strand
GATCTGCGCTTCTCCGACACGGACATCGCATCGACCGTGCGTGCGCACGAGGTGCTCGATCGGGCTCTGAGGAAGACCGGCAAGGCGCGGCTCGTGTACCTGGATCCGCCAGAGGGCCGCGCCGCTCGCGTGCTCGAGCAGGCAACGGACGGCTATCATCAACTGGGCCTGACGCGCATGGGCACCGATCCGAGGCAGAGCATCGTCGATCCCGATTGCCGAGTACATGGCCTCGCCAATCTGTTCATCGCCTCCGGCAGCGTCTTTCCGACATCGGGTCAGGGGAATCCGACACTGCTCACGGCCGCGCTCGCCATTCGGCTGGCAGGCCATGTCGCCGCGTCGATGCACGAACTCCAGGCTCCGAGAGCCAAGGCCGCACTCGTCAGGCGACGCCCCAAGCTGAACCAGCCGCCGCGTGTGGAGCCGCCGATGGCTGCGCCAGTTAAATCCCGCGCAAAAACTCGAAGGCGGGCCTAGTCCTCTCCTCCCTCCCGCCGGCCGAAGGCGCCGGGAACCCTCATCGGCTAAGTCCGTTCTGCACTCACACAGCTCGTAGGGCTCGATCGCCGATGTCCTGTGGGAGTTCCGCGACGCTCTGTTTTCTCTCTAGGAAGCCGACCATGACTATCAAGATGACCGCTCTGGCTGCTGCCGCTGTGGTGGGCGGCTTCGCCATTTCAGTCGGAACCTCACGGGATGCCGACGCTCAGTCGCGTCGGGGTGCTGTCGGCTACGTACAGACCTGCAGCCAATACGGTAACGGCTGCACGAAGGCGCCGGTGCGCAGGGGGCGGAATGGCTATGAATTCCGAATGCCAGGCGGCACCTGGATCAGGTGCCGAGGAAGTTGCCGGAATTCGCTGCGCGAGGATTCCGTTGATTTCTGGGAGACGCAGCGTGAGAACCAGCGGGACTAGTGAGGCTCGGCCGCTTGCAGGACAAGCTGCCGACTGCCAGTCTCGTCGTCAGCGGGCCAAAGTTTCGAGTCCTCTATTGACCGCCATCACTTCAATGCCGTAGCCGCCGAGGAGAAAGCTGCTCTGCTGCCGGACAGCGCCTGGGCTATAGAGCGACTGTCCGACCGCCTTCGACCAACGGAGTTCGAGGAATGGCCACCCCATCGCTGGTAGGGACCTGGGCGCTGGTCCGCGGGATATGTACGGCCGCTGACGGTACACCCCGGCCGGTGCCGTACGGACCCATGGGTATGGGGCGGGTTTCGTTCTCGGCCGACGGCCGAATGATCGCGGTCGTTTGCGACAGCCGACCTGAGTTGCCGGCCGACACGCCACGCGAATACAACTCGTACTGCGGCACCTACACTTTCGACGGCCAGCGGCTCGTGACGAAGGTGTTCGCCAATTCTGATCCCGGCCGATTGAGTGGCGATCAAGTGCGCGACATCAGCTTCGAGGGGAATTACCTCGTGATGCGACCGCCGCCACGCTCCGTTCCCGGCAAACCCGCCGAGCAACGAGAAATCTGGTGGGAGAAGATTGCGGACATCTAATCGGCTGCCGACACAGGCGTGCATCGAGTCTTCACGAACGCGCAGAATTTCGCTGTGGATGCCTCGAATCAATTCGAGCCGGATGGGTCAGCAGAGACCCGCTACGCTGCTTTGGGGCGCAGGAATCGCCAGCTCCAGGCGAAGACCGGCCAGAGGAGCGCAGCTATCGTCATGGCCGCGAGCACGGATGCGACGGGGCGGTCGAAGAACGGAATGATGCTGCCGTCGGATTTCATGATCGACGTCACCAGATTCTGCTCGACCATCGTCCCCATGATGATGCCAAGCACCATTGCGGCCACGGGGTAGCCATTGCGCTCCATCACGTAACCGATGACGCCAAAGGCGGCGACCGTCAGCACGGCGAAGAGATTGTTTCCCGTCGCAAAGGCCCCGACCGCGCAGAGCAGCACGATCACCGGCATAACTGAGGCGCGCGGCGCACGCAGCACTAAACTTGACGCGCGGATCATCGCGATGCCCAACGGGATCATGAGAATGTTTGCAACGATGAAGATGATGTACAGCGCATACATGCTCGACGCCTGCTCGGTGAAGAGCGTGGGGCCCGGATTTAGGCCCTTCATGTAAAGAACGCCGATAGCGATGGCCGTGATCGTATCTCCGGGAATGCCGAACAAGAGCGCCGGCACCCAACCGGCCGCCAGAGCCGAGTTGTTCCCGGAGCCCGACTCTATCAGACCCTCGGGATGCCCCGTGCCGAACTTCTGTGGTTCTTTCGAGAAACGCTTCGATACGGAGTAAGCGACCCACGCCGCAATGTCTGCTCCCGCGCCGGGCAGGACTCCGATGAGGACGCCAATGATGTTTCCGCGGAATTGCTGCTTGGGATATTGCTTGGTGAGCGCCCATTGCCCGGCGAGGATGCTGCCGAGCCGGCGTCGCGGCGGCTTCGGCGGCTCGGATGTGAGCATCGCGCGCATGACTTCCGAAACTGCAAAGACGCCGACAAGAGCCGGAATGACGTCGATCCCGCCGAGAAGATTGGTGCTGCCGAACGTGAAACGCGGGGTGCCGGCCGGGTTCTCGATGCCAATGCAGGAGACGAGAAGTCCAAGGAGCATGCTGGCAATCGCCTTAACCGGCGACGAGCGCGAGACCAATGTCGCGCACATGAGACCGAGGAAGGCCAGCCAGAAATACTCGAAGGTCGAAAAGCGCAACGCCATGCTCGCTAGCGGTGGCGCGAGTGCCATCAGCGCGATCGTGCCAAAGATGCCGCCGAGGGCGCTGAACCACAGCCCGATGCCGAGCGCCAGCTCCGGTTGCCCCTTGCGGGTCATGGCATAGGCTTCGTCCGTATAGGCTGCGGAGGCCGGCGTGCCGGGAATGCGAAGCAGCGCTCCCGGGATGTCGCCCGAGAAGATGGCCATTGCCGATGCCGAAATGATCGCACCGATCGCAGCGATGGGCGGCAGATAAAACGTGATCGGCACCAGCAAGGCCGTTGCCATCGTGGCAGTGAGACCAGGCACAGCACCGACGATCAGCCCGTAGATCGACGCGAGCAGGATGACGATCAAGATATCGAGCTGGAATACAATGGTGAAAGCTTGCGCGATGTCGCTCATGGGAGGCCGATCCACGGTAGCGGGAGCAGCCCAGAGGGCAACGGCACGCGCAGTAGTTTGAGGAACAGGAGATTGATCGCGAGCGGGGCGACGATTGCGACGGGAATTGCGAGACGCAGACGCGCTCCTAGGGCGAGCGCCGTGACGAGCACGATCGCAGCGGCGGTTGGTAGAAAGCCGAGTGCCTCCACAACATAGACATAGAATATGAGCAGCGCCGGCGGGATGAGCACCCTCAACTCGCGCCATCTACTCGGCAATAGATCGGCTGAGGCCGACGTGCCCTCCACCGGAGTGGAGACCATCGCAACATCAGCCTCGTCCTCGTATCGACGCCCGACGCCCAGAGCAATCAGCCCGCCGCAAAGCGCGAGGCTGAGGCCGACAACCATCGGGAAGACTTCCGGGCCGATCTGCTGGCCGGGCACGGGCGGCAAGCGCGATCCGCCATAGGCTGCTACGCCACCCAGGGCAACCAGGAACAGCCCTGTAACACGATCGGAAAGGTGCATTCGAGCTTACGATCCGAAGGGCAACAGCAACATCGAAATAAGAGGCCCGCATGAACGCACGCGGGCCTCGGTCTGCGGATCAACCCTTGGCGAGGCCTGCGGCCTTCATGGCAACGCCCATGGCCTTGTTGGCTTCGTCCATGAACTTCGTGGTGCCCGCGGCGTCGGCCCAGCGGACGCCAAACCCGCGATTGGCCATGAAGTCGAGGAACTCCTTCGACTCGTTGACCGTCTTGAGTGAAGCGGTGAGCGCGCTCGCGATATTCGCGGGCAGGCCCTTCGGTCCCACAAACACGCGCCATGCGCCGGTCGTGTAGTCGATGCCCATGGCTTCCTTGAGCGTTGGCACGTCCTTGAACGCCGGATTGCGCTCCGCGGCCATCACGGCGAGGCTGCGCGCTTTGCCGGCCTCGATTATCGCACGGGCTTCGGGGACCGAGCATGTGACGAGATCAAGACCGCCGGCGGCGAGATCCTGCATGGCCGGTGCCGCGCCGTTGAGCGGCACCCACGCAACGTGATCCGGCTTCAGACCCATGGCCGTCAGCCAGCCGACGAGCGCCAGATGCCAGATGCCGCCCTGGCCTGTGCCGGACGCCTTCAGCTTGCCGTGAGGCGCGGCCTTGATCGCGTCGGCGAGTTCCTTGACGGTCTTGTAGGGGCTCGATGAGTTGACCTGGATGCCCGGCGGATCCTCGTTCATGAGGGCGAGTGGTGTGTAGCTGTCCGGCTTCAGCTCCGTCAGGCCCTGCCAATGCATCATGGAGATTTCGACTGTGACAAGGCCGAGCGTATAGCCATCGGGCGGCGCGGCGGCGATCGCAGCGTGGCCGACAACGCCGGAGCCGCCGGTGCGATTGACGACGTTGACCGGTTGTTTCAGCTCTCTCTCGAGCCCGGCCGCCACAATGCGCGCCGTGGCGTCGGTGCCGCCGCCCGCACCCCAGGGGCAGATGATCGTGATCGGTCGTGCCGGATAGGCCTGTCCGAATGCGGGGCTCACGCCAACGGCCGCAGCCGTTGCCAATGCGCTACCCCCAACAAGCACCTCGCGGCGCGTACGTGAAACCATCGTCGTTTCCTCCAGTAAGTTTTGTTTGTTACCCGCAGGATAGCGAAACCGGGATGAGGGCGCCAGTCGTACTTCGTCGGGGCTGTCCTGCAGTCCGGGGAGAAGGCGAAGGGGGCTCGGCGATGGTGTAAGACGCCGACGGAGCGTGGCGGCAACATAGGCAGTGCGCCGAAAAAGTGCTCAATCTTGATCCTTGCGAAACCTACAGAAGCTCGCGACGCTGGGGATACTGGAAGGCGAGCCCGCAATTTTTTCCTTCGACGCAGTTCGTCCCGGCTATCGAAAAAAACTCTTCGCAGCGGGTGTCATCCACCTGTCGTATTCGAATTGGAAAACCTGCTTACTGGACAAGTCCAGGCATTTCGGAGGGAAACCGATGTCAATGAACTCGCTCGTGCGCAGCGCTGCCGCTTCGGCGCTCGTCCTGCTGGCGGCTGGCGCCTTTGATCGGGCCGACGCCCAGACAAAGACACGCCTGACGGTCTACACGGCGCTGGAGAACGATCAGCTCCAGCCGTTCAAGTCGGCAATCGAGGCGGCAGTTCCGGAGGTCGAGATCGCCTGGGTTCGCGATTCGACCGGCGTCATCACGGCACGCTTTCTCGCGGAGAAGGACAATCCGCGCGCCGATCTCGTCATGGGCCTTGCCGCGACGTCGATCATCGTCTTCGAGACTGCAGGTCTGCTCGAGCCTTACAAGCCAGCAGGCGCTGATGCGCTCAAGCCGAACTTCCGCGATACGACCGAGCCCTACACGTGGACGGGCATGGACGGCTATCTCGGCGTCATCTGCTACAACACCGCAGAGGCAGCCAAGGCCGGCACGACACCGCCGAAGAGCTGGAAGGATCTGCTCGACGCCAAGTACGCCGATAAGCTTGTCATGCCGCATCCGGCATCGTCGGGGACCGGCTACCTCATGGTCGGTGGCTGGCTCCAGATGATGGGCGAGGCCGAGGGCTGGAAGTTCATGGACGCCTTGCATCAGAACATCGCCGTCTACACCCACTCGGGCTCGGCGCCCTGCGTGCAGGCTGCACGTGGCGAGCGGGTCGCAGGCATTGCTCTCGATATGCGCGGCGCCAGCGAGAAGACCAAGGGCGCGCCGCTCGAGGTCATCATCCCGAGCGAGGGCACGGGTTGGGAGATCGAGGCGGCGGCGGTCGTCAAGGGCAGCAAGAACATGGCGCTCGCGAAGAAGGTCGCCGACTGGGTGGCGACGAAGGGTGCCAACGAGCTCTATTCCAAGACGTATGCTGTCGTTGCCATGCCCGGCGTCGAGAACCTGCCGCCGAACTATCCGGCCGGCGCCGAGAAGTCGCTTATCAAGAACGACTTCGCCTGGATGGCGACGAACCGGGAGCGGATCCTTGCCGAGTGGACGAAGCGCTACGATGCCAAGGCCGCCAAGAAGTAGCCTCATGAAATAGCCAAGGCCGCGCGTTTTGCGCGGCCTATCTTCACAAGCCGGATTGTGACGGCGCGCATGACAGACGAAGCAAGTAAGGGGGTGACCGGCGTCGCGCCCTACTTGCGCGTTCGCAATCTGGTCAAGACGTACGGCACGTTCACGGCCCTTGATAGCGTCTCGCTGGATGTCGTGGCTGGCGAGTTCGTCTGTTTTCTCGGACCTTCCGGCTGTGGCAAGACCACACTGCTTCGCGCCATAGCAGGACTCGATCCGCAGACATCAGGGACCATCGAGCAGGCCGGTCGCGATATCTCCAATCTTCCGCCGCCGGCGCGCGATTTCGGCATCGTGTTCCAGTCCTACGCGCTGTTCCCCAACCTGACAGTGGCTGCCAATGTGGCATACGGGCTCGTGAGCCGCGGGCGTCCGAAGGCGGAGACGGCTGAGCGCGTGACCATGCTCCTGCAGCTTGTCGGGCTCTCGGACCAGGGCGCGAAATATCCGGGACAGCTCTCCGGCGGCCAGCAACAGCGTGTCGCACTTGCACGCGCGCTCGCAACCTCGCCTGGCCTGCTGCTGCTCGATGAGCCTCTTTCGGCACTGGACGCGCGCGTGCGCATTCACCTGCGTCGGGAAATCAAGGATCTGCAGCGCCGCGTCGGCGTCACCACCATCATGGTCACGCACGACCAGGAGGAGGCGTTGACGATGGCCGATCGCATCGTGGTCATGAACCGCGGGGCGATCGAGCAGATCGGAAGTCCGGCCGAAGTCTATCGCAAGCCGGCAACTGAATTTGTCGCTGATTTCATTGGCGCCATGACGTTCATTCCGGCGTCGGCGCTCGACGATACGCACGTAAAGGCAGGTCCGCTGGTGTTCGAGACCGCGCCTTTCTCGATCCGGCAAGGCTCGACGGTGAAGCTCGGCATCCGGCCGGAGGAGGTGCGCGTGCGCAATCTCGGCGCCGATGTCCCGAACCGCCTTGATACACGGATTGAAGCCCTCGAATTTCTCGGCGCCTTCGCGCGCGCACGGCTCGTGCCGGTCGTCGCCCCCGAGCTGCAGGTGACCGCCGACTTCTCGATGAATGCACTCCGCGATCTCTCCCTCGTGGAAGGCCAGTCGCTCACCGTGTCTCTGCCTCCCGAAACTCTGCGCGTGTTCCCGGTGCCGCAGTGATGGGCCACGCGCCTCATTTTTGCATCGCTTTCTCATGACTGCCGCCGTTCGACCCGTTGAAAGTCTTGTCACCCGCTCCGCATCGCTCGAGACGGCGGTGGCGGGCACGGCCATCCTCGTGCTTGTCTGCGGCCTGCTCGTGCTGGTGGGTTTTCCGCTGTGGTCTCTTCTGTCGAAGAGCCTTTATGTGCGCGGCGAGTTCGCTGGTCTTCAGAACTTCATTGCCTATGTCACTACGCCGGCACTCTCGCGCTCCGTGATCAACAGTCTCTTCGTCGCGCTCGTGACCACACTGATCGTCGTGCCAATCGCCTTCGCCTATGCCTACGCCCTGACCCGCACGTCCATGAGGGCCAAGGGTCTGCTCTATGCAACCGCGCTGGTGCCGCTGTTCGCGCCCTCACTGCTGCCGGCGATCTCGCTGATCTACTTCTTCGGCAACCAGGGCTTTCTCAAAAGCTGGATGTTCGGTGGTTCCATCTATGGCCCTGCCGGCATCATCATGGCGGAAGTATTCTATTGCTTTCCCCACGCGCTCACGATCCTCGTTGCCGCCTTGAGGCTCGCGGACGCTCGGCTCTATGAGGCCGCCGAAGCGCTGGGCGCATCGCGTCCGCGCATCTTTTACACGGTGACGCTCGGTGGCGCGAAGTACGGGCTGGTTTCGGCCGTCATGGTCGTCTTCACCCTCGTCATCACGGACTTCGGCATTCCCAAGGTCATCGGCGGTCAGTTCTCCGTGCTGGCGACCGATGTCTACAAGCAGGTCATGGGTCAGCAGAACTTCGAGATGGGTGCGGTGGTTGGCGTCATTCTGCTCATTCCCGCCGTCATCGCCTTTCTCGTCGATCGGCTCGCGCAGCGGCGGCAGGTGGCGCTGGTATCCGCCCGCGCCGTCGCTTACGCGCCGAACCGCAGTCCACTTCGCGATGCCGCCGCGCTCGCGCTATGCATTGTCGTTTCGGGTATTTTCCTCGCCGTGCTCGGCATGGCCGTATGGGCCTCGTTCGTGACCTATTGGCCGTACAATCTTGGGCTCACCTTGCAACACTACGCTTTCGAGATCGCCGACTCGAGCGGCTGGCAGCCGTTCTTCAACTCACTCGAGGTGGCGGCTCTGACGGCCATATGCGGCACGGCTGTGATCTTCGTCGGCGCCTATCTCGTGGAGAAAATCCGCGCGTTCCCGGTGCTGCGCTTCGTCGCCCAGTTCCTTGCCATGCTGCCGATGGCCGTACCGGGGCTGGTTCTGGGCCTCGGCTACATCTTCTTCTTCAATGCCGCCTGGAACCCGTTGAACGTGCTCTATGGTACCATCGCGATCCTGGTCCTCAACTGCACAGCGCATTTCTACACGGTGCCGCACATTACGGCGACGACGGCGCTGAAGCAGATCGATCCGGAGTTCGAGGCCGTATCGGCGTCACTGAAAGTGCCGTTCTGGCGCACATTCACACGCGTGACCGTACCGATCTCGCTGCCGGCTATCCTGGATATTGCCGTCTATCTCTTCGTGAGCGCAATGACGACCGTCTCCGCGATCATTTTCCTCTATTCGACAGACACGAAGCTTGCATCGATCGCCGCCGTGAATATGGATGAGGCGGGCTTCACGGCGTCGGCGGCGGGCATGTGCGTGCTGGTCGTGCTGGCATCGATGACGGTGAAGCTGCTCCAGGTTCTCGCCGATCGCTTGCTGCTGGACCGCCTCCAGGCCTGGCGCCGGCGCTGAAAAGAAAGTGCTGAGGAAACTGCCATGCCGAAAGTCGTGCCCGCTCAATCCGAGAGCGATACGAATGCGACGCCGGAGCGTGCCGCCTGGCGGGCGCGTCATCTCAATGCCGACACACGTGCGCTGCTGGACCGCGATGCCCGCGCGTTCCTCCACCAATCCGTGTCGACGCCGTGCCTCAGCGCCATCCGCAAGGCCGAGGGCATCTTCATCGAGGACCTTGCCGGCCGGCGCTACATGGATTTCCACGGCAACAACGTCCATCACATCGGCTATGGCCATCCGCGCCTGAAGCAGGCGATCGCGGCACAGATGGACGAGCTGCCGTTCACGCCGCGCCGCTTCACGAGCGAGCCTGCAGTACAGCTTGCCGAAAAGCTCGGAGAGATCACGCCGGGCACGCTCTCCAAGGTCCTGTTCACGACTGGCGGCTCCGATGCTGTGGAGGTCGCGATCAAGGTGGCGCGCGCGGCGACGGGTCGCTTCAAGACATTGTCTTTCTGGGATGCTTTCCACGGCGCGGGCTTCGGTGCATCGAGCGTCGGCGGTGAGGCGCTGTTCCGCAGCGGACCGCACGGGCCGCTTATGCCGGGCGCCGAGCACGTCGCGCCCTTCGGCAGCTTCAACTGCCCCTATGGCGGCACGAACGCGCAGGAGTCGGGAGATGCCTGCGCGCGCATGATCGATTACGTGCTCGGGCGCGATGGCGACTTCGCGGCCTTCATCGCCGAGCCGATGCGCGCCGTCCCCTACGTGGCGCCGCCGGGCTTCTGGCAGAAGGTGCGCGCCGCGTGCGATGGCACTGGCACGCTCCTGATCTTCGACGAGATCCCGACGGGCCTAGGCAAGACAGGACATATGTTCTCCTGCGAGCACGACGGTGTCGTTCCCGACATCCTCGTTCTCGGCAAAGGCCTCGGCGGCGGTATCCTGCCGATCGCCGCCGCGATCTGCCGGCCAGAGCTCGATGTCGGCGGCGACTGGGCTTTCGGCCACTACACGCACGAGAAGAATCCGGTGACCGCGCGGGCGGCGTTAGAGACCATCGCCATAATCGAGGACGAGCAGCTCGTCGAGAACGCCGCGCACGTCGGCGCCGCCGCGCTCGAGCGGCTTGGCACGTGGATGCACGATATTGCCGAGATCGGCGAGGTGCGCGGCCGCGGTTTCCTGATCGGTATCGAGCTGGTCGAGGACCGCGAGAGCAAGGCACCGGCGCGTCAGCTCGCCGAGCGGACGATGTACGC
>LNFM01018425.1_pt1 | contig 10262 bp, 9 predicted proteins | sample 596031 | NCBI WGS metagenome assembly LNFM01 (sample SAMN04254537, study PRJNA301005) | activated carbon metagenome | isolation source: dual media filters at the Ann Arbor, Michigan drinking water treatment plant | place: USA: Ann Arbor | reverse complement strand
TCAGCCTGGCGGGCTACGTGGCCTGGCGCCTGACCTGGGTGCGGCAGGGCCTGCTGCTGACCGGCGTGCTGGGTGGCATCGCGTCCAGCACCGCGACCACGTTGGCGTACGCGCGGCAGGCGCGCGACGGCAGCCAGCCGCGCGACGCCTCGCTGATCGTGATCCTGCTCGCCAACACCACCATGTTCGCGCGCGTGTTGCTGCTGACGCTGATCGTGGCGCCCGCCGTGGCCCCGAGCGTTGCGATGAGCATGGTCCCGGCACTGCTGCTGGCGGTGCCGGTGCTGATCCGCCGCTGGCGCGCCGCCTCCGTCCAGCTCGCCCATCCGTCGCAATCGCAGGAGGCGCAGCGCAACCCGACGCAGTTGGCCGCCGCGCTGCTGTTTGCCGCCGGCTACGCGCTGGTGCTGCTGATCGCCGCCTGGGCCAGCGAGCACGTTGGCGCACAAGGCCTGTACGGGCTGGCGTTCTTGTCCGGCCTCACCGATGTCGACGCGATCACGCTGTCGCTGATGCAGTTGTTCAACACGCAGGCGGCCGGCGTCGCGGTGGTGGCGACCGCGGTCACGCTGGCCGTGGGCGCCAATCTGCTGCTCAAGGCCACGCTCGCGTGGGTGGCCGGTGGCGCCGCGCTCGGACGCGCCACGGCACTCGGGTTCGCCGGGCCGCTGCTTGGCCTGGCAGCCGGCGCGGTGGTCATCCGGCAGCTTGGGTGACGGGTGCGTGAGCCGCACGCACGAAGACTTGCACGCCGATCCGTATGTCCATCCGCACGCTCATCCGCACGGCGCTCCCTACGCCGATTCGCAAGCCGTTTTGCATGCCCGTTCGCACGCTCACTTAGTTGCCCATCCGCTCGCTCATTTGCATGCCCGTTCATACGCCGGCTGCCGCAGGGGCGGCTGGCATAATTGTCTTGCCATCCGGCTTCGTGTGACTGGCGTCCAGGTGGGTCACCATCAGGGAGCACGAAGCCTTCTTCTGCCGTTCGCCTGGGCATGATGGATCGACCAACCTTCTGCCGAGGCCGGAACTTCCCATGTTCAATCGCACCGCACACACCATCGCCAACATCGACCCGCAACTGTGGGCCGCGATCACCGCTGAGAATGCGCGCCAGGAAGCGCACATCGAGCTGATTGCCTCCGAGAACTACGCCAGTCCGGCGGTCATGGCCGCGCAGGGCACGCAGCTCACCAACAAGTACGCCGAGGGCTATCCCGGCAAGCGCTACTACGGTGGCTGCGAGCATGTGGACGTCGCCGAGAGCCTCGCGCTCGAGCGCCTGAAGCAACTGTTCGGCTATCCGACCATCGACATCGCTGCCAACGTGCAGCCGCACTCCGGCGCGCAGGCCAACGGCGCCGTGTTCCTGGCGCTGCTCAACCCAGGCGACACCATCATGGGCCTGTCGCTCGCCGAGGGCGGCCACCTCACGCACGGCATGCCGCTGAACATCTCCGGCAAGTGGTTCAAGGTAGTGAGCTACGGCCTGAACGAGCGCGAGGAGATTGACTACGAGGCGATGCGCAACCTCGCCTACCAGCACAAGCCCAAGCTGATCATCGGCGGCGCCAGCGCCTATTCGCTGCGGTTCGACTGGGCGCAGATGGCGCAGATCGCCAAGGACGTCAACGCCCACTTCATGGTCGACATGGCGCACTACGCCGGCCTGATCGCCGCCGGCATCTACCCGAGCCCCGTGCCGCACGCCGATGTCGTCACCAGCACCACGCACAAGACGCTGCGCGGCCCCCGCGGCGGCCTGATCCTGTGCAAGCCCGCGTTGGAAAAGCAGATCAACAGCGCGGTGTTTCCGGGCACGCAGGGAGGGCCGCTGATGCACGTGATCGCCGCCAAGGCGGTGGCGTTCAAGGAAGCACTGGCACCCGAGTTCAAGACCTACCAGCAGCAGGTGCTGGTCAACGCACGCGTGATGGCCGAGACGCTGGTCAAGCGCGGCCTGCGCATCGTCAGCGGCCGCACCGAAAGCCACCTGATGCTGGTGGACCTGCGCGCCAAGCAGATCACCGGCAAGGAAGCCGAAGCGGTGCTCGGCTCCGCGCACATCACGATCAACAAGAACGCGATTCCCAAGGATCCGGAAAAGCCGATGGTCACCAGCGGCATCCGCCTGGGCTCGCCGGCCATGACCACGCGCGGCTTCAAGGAAGCCGAAGCCGAACAGACCGCCCACCTGATCGCCGACGTGCTGGACAACCCGCGAGATCCCGCCACCGTCGAGCGTGTACGCGGCGAAGTCGGCAAGCTCACCGCGCGCTTTCCGGTGTATGGCGGCTGATGGCGATGCGAACCGCGGGCTACGAAGCGTTCAACTCACGACTACTGCCCGCGGCGCGCAGCGCCGCTCGTTGCTTTTTGAACGGGGTCGGTCGCCCGGCCGCTCCGAAGGCCGACCCCCTAACTGATCTCGACCGAGTGCACGGGAGATTTCTTTGAAGTGCCCCTTCTGCCAGCACCCCGACACCCAGGTGATCGACTCGCGGGCGTCGGACGAAGGGGCGACGATCCGTCGCCGTCGCCGCTGCCTGTCGTGCGACAAGCGTTTCACCACGTACGAGCGGGTCGAACTGTCGATGCCCACGCTGATCAAGCGGGGCGGCAGCCGTGCCGAGTACGACCGCGAAAAGCTGCGTTCGTCGATGCAGCTGGCGCTGCGCAAGCGACCGGTGCCGCGCGAGGCGGTCGACGACGCGATCGGCCGCATCGAGGAAAAACTGCTGTCGCTGGCGCAGCGCGAGATCAAGTCCGACAAGCTGGGCGAACTCGTGATGCGCGAATTGAAGCGCCTCGACAAGGTGGCCTACATCCGCTTTGCCTCGGTCTACCGCAGCTTCGAGGACGTCGATGAGTTCGCCGAAGTGGTCAAGGAAGTCCGGCCCGCGGGCCGCGCCGCCAAGCGCAAGCGCGCCTAGCCGGTTGCCAATGTGTCCGGACGCGCAGCGAAAACATCGCCGCGCGCACCAGCAAGCCGTATCGCGGCTTGCGTCGATTGACGGGAGAACGCACATGTCCAGACTGATTTCACCGCGCACGTCGCTGTCCATCGTCGCCGTGATGGCGGCCGCCTTCGTTGCCGGCTGCGGCGGTGGCGGCAGCAGTGGCGGCGGCAACGTGCTGCCGCCGCCGCCGCAGCCCGGCGCGATCAACTGGGGAGCGGCGGTCACGCTGGCCACCAATGCCGGCGGCATCACGGCGCCGGCGGCAGCGATCGATGGTGCGGGCCTGGCGGCCGTGCTGTGGGCGCAGACGGGCATCGTGCCGGCTGCCGGACAGCCGCCGCTCACCAGTCCGCACGTGGTGGCGCGCGAGAACACCGCGGCCGGCTGGGCAGCGACCCAACTCATCGAAGCACCGGTGGCAGGCGACGCCGCCACCGACCAGGTCATCTCGCTGCAGGCGCTTGCACCGACCACCGGCCTCACGGCGGCCTGGCTGCGCCTGACCGGCGCCGGCGAGCGCATCGGCGCGGCGCGCCATGTGGGCAGTGCCTGGGAGCGGGGCGATGCCAGCGCTGCGGCCAACGCGGCCCGCACGGACCTGGTGTTCGCCAGCAACAACGCCGGCGTGCGTGTGGTGGTCTGGTCGCAGACAATCAACGGGGTGTCGCAGATCGTCGGACGTCGCTGGCCGAACAGCGTGGTCGGCTGGATCGACCTGCCAGCGGTGCAGCAATCTCCCGGCATCGCCGGCACGCAACCGGCGGTGGCGATCGACGGCGATGGCCGTGTGATGATCGTCTGGCGTCAGGGCGATGCAGTCTCCGGCCGCCTGCGCTCGCGCGTGTTCACACCGGGCGCAAACGCGTTCGGCACCGAACTGGAAGTCGATGCGGCCCTCACCGACATGCAGGCGCCGCGGGTCATCGCCTACGGCCCGAACAAGTTCCTTGCCGTGTGGGAGCAACTGTTCAACAACACCTACGACCTGCGCTCGAAGGCCGGCAATGCCTCCAACTGGGACCAGTTCTCCGACACGCTCGACACGCGCGCCGAGGCGGTCGGCAATGCGCGGCTGATGGCGGGGCCGAACAACACCGCGCTGGTGGCCTGGCAGCAGGCCGATCGCTTGTTCGCCAGCCGCTGGGCCGAAGCGACCGGCAACTGGTCGCAGCCACTGGGCGTCGGCGCCACGCTGACTGGTGTGGCGCGTGACCTGCGCGCCGGCATCGACGCCGCCGGCGACGCGATCCTGGTGTGGACCCAGCGTGGCACCAGCGGCATTCCCGACCTGTACTACGCCACCGTCACCGGCACCGTGCCGGTCGCCACCGCACCCGCGCTGCTCGAAACCGAATCTGGTTCGGCCGGCTCGCCGGCCCTCGGCGTGAACGGCAATGGCAATGCCGTGGTCGCCTGGCTGCAGTCCGTCAGCGGGCAGGCGCAGCCCAACCTGGTCGCGCGCGTGGCGCGCTGACATCGAGCGGCAGCGCCCGCCGTGCGCTTGATGGCCGTCAAGCGCACGGTGACCGCGGCGCGCAGGCGCGCTTGAGTCGCGCGCGTCGCGACCTACATTCAATCTGCAACGCAACAGGGCCGGTGCCACACGGCTCGAACCTGAGTCGTCGCGTGGGCCTGCCCGCAACTGGAGGTCACATGATCACGACGCTCACGACGCCGATGACGGCCACGCCCGCCATGACCCGGCGGGATCCGTTCGGCATGCTGTTCGAAGACTTCTTCAACGACGGCTGGATGCGCCCCGCTTTGGGCTCCGCTTGGCTGGCCCGCATGCCCGAGATGGCGGCGGTCAACCGCGCGCGGATGGACGTGGTCGACACCGGCATGGCCTTCCAGATCACGGTCGACCTGCCCGGCGTGAAGAAGGACGACATCCATGTCTCGGTCGAGGGCGACCGCGTCGCCATCGACGCCGAGACCAGGTCGGCACATGAAGTGAAGGACGGCGACACGCTGCTGCACACCGAAAGGACGGCGGCCAGCTATGCGCGCCACTTCACCCTGCCGGTGGCAGTGACCGATGCCGGCGCCGAGGCGGCCTACGAGAACGGCGTGCTGACGTTGACGCTGCCCAAGCGGTCGCCGACCGCCGGCACGCGCTTGACCATCCGCTGACCGTCGGCGGCGCACCGGCGCGAGCCGGCGCGCACGTCGAACCGGCGAGGTGGGGGCGATGCAGGGGCACGGGTGGTGTCTCGTCAGGACTCCTACGGAGGGCCGCTGTGGTGGTCCTCCGTTTGCCGGTCGGCGCAACCCAAGGCACGTCGCACCGTTTGCACGCCGCTCCACTCGCACGTTGCTCCACTTGCACCTCGCCCCACTTGAAACGCCAGCGAAGCGCCCTAGATATCGCAGCACGGGCCGATCGGCCCTGCCATACGACTGAACACTGCCACTGACCTGCTGACTGAGGAGAGACTCATGGCCAACGTGATGCTTCGCCGCGACGCCTTCCCGGCGCTGTTCGACGAGTTCTTCAATGACTTCTTCACCCGCTCGGCCGGCATGCCGGCCACGGCGCGCAGCAATGAACTGCCGACGTCCGTGCGCGCCCGAATGGACGTGATCGACAAGGGCGACCGCTATGAGGTCCTGGTCGACCTGCCGGGTGTCTCGAAGGACGACATCCAGGTCAGCATCGAAGGCCCGCGCGTGTCGATCACCGCCGAGACGAAGTCGCAGCGCGAGACCAAGGACGGCGAGCGCGTGCTGCACAGCGAGCGCTACGCCGCCAGCTACGCGCGCAGCTTCGAGCTGCCGGCCGAGGTGACCGAAGAGGGCGCCGAAGCCGCGTTCGACAACGGCGTGCTCAAGCTTGGCTTGCCCAAGCGCGCCACCGTGACGAGCAAGCGGCTGGCGGTGAAGTAAGCGCAGTGCGTGGAGCGCTTTGCGTGTACGCGATGGGCTTTGCCCATCGCACGTGCACGCAAAGCGACTAGTCAGAGGGCTGCGCTCCGGAGCGGCCGCGCGCTTCGCCCTTCAACAACTGCAACGCGCGGCCACCGTCGTCAGTGTGCGACGGCGGCAGCCGCGCTCAACCAGCTAGGCGGCACGGCCCCAAAATCACTTCGCGGCCGCGTCAGGCCGTCGCGTGACCGCCTCGTGACATCCAGCTCGTGACAACCAGCAACGCGCGCAGCGGCGCCGCCGCGCAGCGCACGCCCACCGTCGCGAGCGGAACAACGTGCAGCCGCGACCCATTTCGGCAGGATCCGGCTCCGCCGGCCCTGCCGAACAAACTATTCCGCTTTGCGTGCACGTGCGAGCCGCAGGCTCGCGTACACGCAAAGCGCTACCATCGCCGGGTGTACACGCCAGACGATCACCAGTTCATGCGGCGCGCGCTCGGCCTGGCTGAGCGCGCGATGTACATCGCCACGCCCAATCCCCGCGTCGGCTGCGTGATCGTGCGTGACGGCCGGGTGTTGGGCGAAGGCTTCACGCAGGCGCCTGGTTCGAATCATGCCGAGGTCGAGGCGCTGCTCGATGCGCGTCGAAATGGCCACGACCTGCATGGCGCCACCGCCTACGTGACGCTCGAACCGTGCTCGCACTTCGGCCGCACGCCGCCGTGTGCGACCGCGCTGATCGAGGCGCGCCTGATGCGCGTGATCGCCGCGGTCGAGGATCCCAACCCGCTGGTGGCTGGGCGCGGCCTGGAAATGCTTCGCAGCAATGGCCTGGACGTGCGCTGCGGCCTGCTGGCCGCCGAAGCGGCCGAGATCAACGTCGGCTTCTTCTCGCGCATGAACCGCGGCCGGCCGTGGGTGCGGCTGAAGATCGCCGCCAGCCTCGACGGCAAGACCGCGCTCGACAATGGCGTGTCGCAGTGGATCACCTCGGATGCCGCGCGTGCCGACGGTCATGCGTGGCGCGCGCGCGCCTGCGCCGTGCTGACCGGCATCGGCACGCTGCAGGTCGATAACCCGCAACTGAATGTGCGGTTGGTGTCCACGCCGCGCCAGCCGATCAAGGTGCTGGTCGACAGCCGACTGGAGGCTGACCCGGGTGCGCGCTTCTTTGACGGCTCGCCGGTGCTGGTGGCCTGCGCCTTCGCCGACAGCGACCGCTGCGCCCGGCTGGCCGAGGTCAATGCGCAGGTGCTCGAACTGCCCAATGCCGACGGCAAGGTCGACCTGCCGTCACTGATCCGAGAGCTCGGTCGGCGCGGCGTCAACGAACTGCATGTGGAAGCCGGCTTCAAGCTCAACGGCTCGCTGGTGCGCGAAGGCATCGTCGACGAACTGCTGGTCTATCTCGCGCCGATGCTGGTCGGGCAGGCGCAGGGGATGGTGCATCTGCCGGCAATGGAAGACCTGGCCGAGGCGCGCCGCCTGGCGTTCCGCGAGGTGACGCAGGTCGGCGAAGACGTGCGCATCCTGGCGCGACTGAACTGAGAAAGACGAGGACATGTTTACCGGACTGGTGCAGGGCGTGGCGCGGATCGAGCAGGTGGAGCCACTCGGTGTCGACGGCGGTGTGCGGCTCACCGTCAACGCGCAGGGCGTCCCGGGTTTTGCCGCCGAGGTGGGCGACAGCATTGCGTTGAACGGCGCCTGCATGACCGCCACGCGGGTGGATGGCAGCCGCTTCAGCGTCGACGTCTCTGGCGAGAGCCTGTCGAAGACCGCCGGTCTCGCCGCGCCGGGCGAGGTCAACGTCGAGACCTCGATGCGCCTGGGCGACAAGCTCGGCGGCCATCTGGTCTCGGGTCACGTCGACGGCATCGGCATCGTGCAGAAGATGGTGCCGGTGGCCGAGTCGTGGGAACTGGTGGTGCGCGCGCCGCGCGCACTGGGCAAGTACCTCGCCTACAAGGGCTCGATCACGGTCGACGGCGTGAGTCTCACCGTCAATCGTGTCGATGACGTGGCCAACGGTTGCGACTTCTCCCTCAACATCATCCCGCACACCCATGCGGTGACCACGCTGCGCAACCTGCGCGCCGGCGCGTGCGTCAATCTCGAGATTGACCTGATCGCCCGCTACGTCGAGCGCATGCAGTCAGCGCCGCGCGACTGATCGATGCTGTTGGATGCGTCGCCCTGGGTGGCGCTGGCCTGCATCGGCCTGCTGCTGCTGGTCACCGGGGCGGATGCGGAGCGCCGTGGCTGGGCGGTTGCCGCGGTGGCCACGCTGGCGTTGTTTCTCGGGCTGCGGCTGCTGCCTTCGCTGGTGCCGGGCGAGCGCGTGATCGGCGACCTGTGGGATTGGAGTGGGTCGCTGCTCGGCCTGGCGGGCGTGCTGCTGATTGCCACCCTGCTGGTTCGGCGGGGCCTGCTCGACTGGCGCGACGCTGGCGTCACTTTGAGGCAGGCCCCCGGTTCGGTGCCGATCGCCGTTGGCCTCATCGTCGCCACGCTCGGCATCAACTACGCATCGATGAGCCTGAGCACGTTTCGCCTGCCGGGCGTGCCACTGGAAACCTGGCTGTACCAGGCCACGCTGCCTGGCCTGGTCGAAGAGACACTGTTCCGCGGCGTGCTGCTGGCGGTGGCAGATCGCGCCGTCGCCCCGCGCCGTGCCAAGGTGGACGTGGTGGGCGCACGCATCGGCTACGGCGGGCTGGCGGTCACCTGCGCGTTCCTCGCCCTGCATGGGCTGTCGCTGGGTGTCTTGCTGGTACTGCCTGCCGCACTGCTGTACCTGTGGCTGCGCGCGCGCACCGGCTCGTTGCTGCTGCCGATCATCGCGCACAACCTGTGGAACCTCAGCATCTACGCCGCCCATCTGTAGCGCTGCGCCACCGCCTCGCCCCGCCCGTCTCCACCCTCTCAAGGCGACCCATGCCCGCCCTGTTCCAGCCGCTCACCCTGCGTGACCTCACCCTCGCCAACCGCATCATGGTCGCGCCGATGTGCATGTACTCGGCGGTCGACGGCAACGCGCAGCCCTGGCATCACGCGCACCTGGGCACGCTGGCGAACTCGGGCGCGGCCCTGCTGTGCGTGGAGGCGACGTCGGTTACGCCGGCGGGCCGCATCACGCCCGGCGATCTCGGCCTGTACAGCGACGACAACGAGGCCGCGCTCGGCGCCGTGGTGCAGATGATCCGCCGCGTCTCGCCGGTCAAGCTGGCGATCCAGCTCGCGCACGCCGGCCGCAAGGCCTCCAGCCGCGCGCCGTGGGACAGCGGTCCGCAGCTGCGCGCGCATGAAGGTGGCTGGACCCCTGAGGCACCGTCCACCGTGCTTTTCAAGCCGGGCGACGTCGAGCCTTCTGCGCTCGACGCAGCGGGGCTCGAGCAACTGCGCGACGCGTTCGCGCTGGCCGCGCGCCGCGCTGCCCGCCTGGGCTTCGATGCAGTCGAGGTGCACATGGCGCACGGCTACCTGCTGCATCAATTCCTGTCGCCGGTCTCCAATCACCGCGGCGATGCCTACGGCGGCTCGTTCGAGGGCCGCACGCGCTTTCCGCTGGAGGTGTTCGAGGCGGTGCGCGCCGCCTTTCCGGCTCATCTGCCGGTTGGTGTGAGGGTGTCGGCCACGGACTGGCTGGAGCACTGCGCGCCCGCGGAGAGCTGGACGCTGCCGCAGACCCTCGCGCTGGCGCAGCAGCTCAAGGCGCGTGGTTGCGACTGGATCGATGTCTCCAGTGCCGGCATCTCGCTGCAGCAGCAGATCCCGGTCGGGCCGGGCTACCAGGTGCATCTGGCGCAGGCGCTGAAGGAGGCCACCGGCCTCGCAACGATGGCGGTCGGCCTCATCACCGAGCCGGAGCAGGCCGAGGCCATCGTCGCCAGCGGGCAGGCCGACATGGTGGCGCTTGCCCGCGGCTTTCTCTACAACCCGCGCTGGGGCTGGCACGCCGCGGCGGCACTCGATGGCCGCGTGCACGGTCCGGTGCAGTACCTGCGCGCCTTGCCCAAGGACGCGCCGCCGATCTTCGGCAGCTGAGCCGCGCCTTCGGCTGCAGTACGTGCGCCCGGCCAGCCGTCCGAGTCGCCCCGGCCTGCCCGTCATCAAGGCCCCACTTCCCGCGGGCGATTGAGTGCGGTGATGACGAACGGCGGCGCGTAGACTTCCGCGTCCATCGCTGCCGTCGCCCTGCGCGACACCGAGGTCCCCATGCTGTCTGCCGTGCCCGCTTCCATCCTTGCCGCCAAGCCGGCAACGAATGCACCGCTCGCCGCCGAGCTCGCCACCACCGCCGAGATCATCGAGGAGATCCGTCGCGGCAACATCGTCGTGCTGGTGGACGATGAAGACCGCGAGAACGAGGGCGACCTGCTGTTCGCCGCCGACTTCGTCTCCGCCGAGAAGATCAACTTCATGGCCAAGC
>LNFM01013680.1_pt1 | contig 10262 bp, 9 predicted proteins | sample 596031 | NCBI WGS metagenome assembly LNFM01 (sample SAMN04254537, study PRJNA301005) | activated carbon metagenome | isolation source: dual media filters at the Ann Arbor, Michigan drinking water treatment plant | place: USA: Ann Arbor | reverse complement strand
CCGCCGTTCCGAGGCGGCCTTTTTATTGCCATGATTGAATCCGCGCGTTGCGTCAACTGCGCCGAACCGCTGGCCGGCAAATTCTGCACCCGTTGCGGTGAAAAATGCATTGGCCCGGCCGACCACACGTCGGGGCGCTTCCTCGAACACCTCTTCGCGGCCTTCACGCACACCGACGGGAAAATCTTCCTGACCCTGCGCCTCCTGCTCACCCGCCCCGGCCGGCTCACCGCCGATTACCTGCGGGGCAAGCGCAAGCCCTACATCACCCCGCTGCAGCTCTTCCTGATCTGCAACCTCGTCTTCTTCCTGCTCCACCCGCTGATCGGCTCAAACACGCTGACCACGGACCTCAACACCCAGCTGCACTACATCTGGCACCACGGCATCGTCGAGTCCTTCGTCACCCCGCGTCTGGCCCTGCGCCAGGTGACGGTGGAGGCTTACGCCGCCGTGTTCGATCCGGCAGCGATCACGCTGGCCAAGTCGCTCGTCATCCTCGTGGTGCCCATCTTTTCCTTCGCCGTGATGGCCTTGCACTGGCGGCAGCGCCGGCATTTTTCCGCTCACCTGGTCTATGCCCTGCATTTTGGCGCGTTCTGGCTGCTGCTGATCAGCGCGACCATGGCCCTGACCTACCTCACGGTGCGCCTCCTGCGTTCCGCTGATGTCTTCCCTTCCGCCACAGCCGTCGACCGCGGCATCATCAGCGTCAGCTTCGCGTTGATGACCTTCTATCTTTTCCGCGCCGGGCGCGCAGTTTATGCCACCGAGGCCGCCTGGCTCACCCTGGTCAAGGCTCTTGCGCTCGGAATCACCTTCAACTTTGCGCTGCAAGCCTACCGTTTCGCGCTGTTTTTCATCACGTTCTGGTCCACCTGACCTCCGGGCGTGCCCCTAGCCGCTCCCGCCGGCCTGGGCGGCCAGGCCGTCATCGAAGCTGAGCGCCGGCTCGCGGAAATGGGCGGACATGCGGCCGGCCTCACAGGGGAGGGGTTCACCCCCTAGGTGCGGGACCCGAATTCGTGTAGCTTCGCTTCCACCCATGCCCGCAGCCCAACCCCCCTTGTCGGCCAAGAAGCGAATCCTCATCGTGGACGACAAGCCCAGTGACACCCGGTTGGTGAAATATTATCTGGAGGAGTCCGGCCCCTACATCGTCCAGGAGGAAAACGACGCCCGCTTGGCGCTGGCCGCCGCAGGGGTGTTCCAACCTCATCTGATCCTGCTCGATATCCGGATGCCGGGCATGGACGGTTGCGAGCTGGCCACTCATATCAGGGCGAACCCCTTGCTGGCCGGGGTGCCACTTGTCTTTCTGACGGCTCTGGTCGCGAAATCTGAGCTCGCGGGGAACGGAGGACAAAGCCGGATGACTCCGATGCTCGCGAAACCGATCATCCTGAAGGACCTGCTCGCCTGCGTGCGGCTGCAGTTGGGCATGTGAGACCAACGGCCTCCGGTTTTTGGACTGTCAGGCAGGAAGGCGAAGCGGCGACGTGTCCTCCCTAGCCCGCAAGGCGACGGAGGAAACAATCCAGCCGGGTCGTCACGGCGCGCCTCCGCCGAGCCACGGCGTGACGCGTCGCGCGCCTCGCGCTGTTTTTCATCACGTTCTGGTCCACCTGACCGCCGCGCGGCCCGGCGTGGGCCCTGAACACCCCATGGCCACGTCCCTTCGGCGTGCCCTGGGGCGCTTACAAGCGCCAGTAGCCCTCGACGTAGACGTGGCTGCGGCCCCGACGCTCCCAGTGCGCCGGCACATAGCGGTGACGCGGCGGGGGTGCTTCCCAGTAACCGGGCATCCAGACATAACCGCGACGCTCGTAGCGCCAGTAGCCTTCAATCCAGACGACATCGCGGCCGGGACGCTCGTAAACCACCTCGCGCTGTCGCGGCGGCGGCGGTGGCGGGGAGTCCACGATGATCTGCGTGGTCGCCTCGGCCTGCGAGCGATAGATGGTGCCCCGTTGGTGATCGACTTGATTGCCCATGGTGCCACCGACGATGGCCCCGCCGGCCGCGCCGAGGACCGCGCCTTGCGCTCCGTTGCCGGAGCCGGTGTTGTTACCGATCAGGCCACCGGCGATGGCGCCCAGCACGCCGCCAGACACGGCGCCGGCCTGGGTGTTGGGGCCCGAGCCGGTGCAACCGGCGCCCAGCAGGGCCATGGCGAGGGGGAGAAGAACGCGATGTTTTGTTTTCATGAGGTATTTGATCGGGAGAGGAGACGAATTTTCTTCAAAAGTAACAAGGCGGGGCCTCAGTTCTTGACCACCAGTTGCGAGGTCACGTCATGCACCCCGCTGGTTTGCAGGGCGAGCGTGACCGCCCGGGCGATATGCTCCGTTGATGTAACCGAGCCGGTCAGACTGACCGCGCCGTCGCGGCAATCCACGCTGATGGCGAAAGCCGAAAGATCCTTTTCCACCACATACTTGCCTTTGATGACCGTGATGATGCGCGCGTCATCGATCCGTTCGCCCACGATCCGGGCCTTGGAACGCACGACGCGGCCGCTCTTGGCCAGCTCCTCTTTGATATTATCAGACGTGAGATTCAGGTCGTCGGCTTTGTCGGCCACCGCCTCCTTGACGTTGCCGGCAACTTCCTTGGTCTTGTCCGCCAGCTGCTCCACCCGCTGACCCATGGTGGGATTTTGGGTGCGCTGGTAATAGCGCCAGCCCACGATGCCCAGGACGGCTCCGATCAGGAGGGTAAATACAATTTTCATAGGCGCAGTCAGTTTGAAGGTTGAGAGACAAGACCACGGTTCGGCGCACTGGTTCGCCTCGGTTGCCACCCCACTAATGGGGTGATTACCCAAGTTACCTCCTCCCGGTGGAGGAGTCTGTAACGCTGCCCCATGGCTGAAATCAAACCCGCCCCCCGTCCCCGCCGTCTCACGCCCAGATTCCACTGGCGCAACAGCGGGCAGTATTTCCTGCGCGGCATTTTGGTGCTGGCGCCGGTGCTGATCACCGTCAGCGCTCTGCTGTGGGCATTCTACAAGGTGGATGGTGTGTTGCAACCGGTTGTGACCAGCCCGGGCCTCGGCCTCGTCTTCATCCTGCTGATCATCGTGCTGGTCGGCTGGATCAGCACTTTTGGGTTCATCAAGCGCATCTTCGGGCTGGCCGGCACTGCCATCGAGCACACTCCGGGGGTGAGCTTCATCTACACGTCGGTGCGGGATTTTTTCGAGGCCTTCGTCGGCAACAAGCGGCGGTTCACCCAGGCCGTGCTGGTCAATGTGCTGGATGACGATGTGTGGCTGGTTGGCTTCCTGACCGACGAGGATCCCAGCATGTTCAATCTCGCGGCCGGGTATGTCTCCGTCTACGTCCCGCAGGCTTACAATGTCGGCGGCCAGCTTTATCTCGTGAAACGCAGCCGCGTTCGCCCCATTGAAAATCTCGCCCCGGCCGACGTGATGAAATATGTGGTGACCGGTGGCGCGGTGGAAATCGCCGACAAGGACTCCTGAATACTGAAACATTACCCGGGGCCCTGGTCGCTTTTGGCGCCACCACAGGCGGGTAAACTTGATCCGGGGAGCAGCACTGGCGGAAGGGCGGCGTTCAATCCCCTCGCAGGCACCGGCGCCGTTGCCCCGGGGCCGAGCCGGCGGAACCACGCTGCGTCTCTTCCGGGCCCGCGTTCGGCGGTTCGCGCCTTGGCGGTTGAACCCAGCCGCCGGTAGCACAAGTCCCCATATGGCCGGCCCAGGTTTACGGGTAGGCTTGGCCCATGGTCGCACTCCTTTCCTCTCCCGTCATCGTCCCGCCCACCGCCGCCGCCGAGCGCGCCGCCCGGTCCCGCCGCGAGGCGCTGCACGACGCCGGCCTCGTGCGCCGCTTCAACGCGGGTGATGAGGCCGCCTTCGTGGAGATCGTCACCCGCTACCGCACCATGATGTTCCGGGTTGCGCTCGGCCTGCTGCACAACCGTGCCGACGCCGAGGAGATCGCCCAAGACACCTTCATTCGCGCCCATCGCGGTCTGGTCCGCTTCCGCGGCGACTCCACGCTCGCCGCCTGGCTCTACCGCATCGCCCTCAATCTGTCCCGCAACCGCTACTGGTATTTTTTCCGCCGCCGCCGCCACGCGTCGCTCCCGCTCGACGCGGCCTTCGGCGAGGGCAACTCCGCGACGTTCGCCGACCTGGTCGCCAGCGACGCCCCCAGTCCGGTGCACGCGGCCACGACGAATGAGTTTGCCGCGATTGTCACCGGCTGCATGCACCAGCTGTCCGCCAGCCAGCGCGAGATCCTCACGTTGCGCAACGTGCAGCAACATTCCTACCACCGCATCAGCCGCACCCTCGGCATCCGCGTCGGCACGGCGAAGAGCCGGATCGCGCGCGCCCGGACCAACCTCCGCCTGCTGCTGGGCAAGGCCTACCCGGAAATTGCGCCCGCCACTTCACCCTCCGCCTGCTTCGAGCCCCTGCGGTGCTCCGGCCGCTTGGAAATCGCCTGTGCCTGAAACCGCTTCACTCCACCCATTTTCGGCCGGTGTCGTCGTGTCCGGGACGGCGCCACCGGTTGACCGGAAATCCCCAGCCGATGCAAGTAGGTGAACACCCCATGGGGGTAAGCCCCATTGTTGGTTGGTGTTGTCCATGATAGATAGAAGCTGATGCTCCATGAAGACCTCCCGTGCCAAATCCCCCGCCAGGGCCACGCTTTTACCCAAGTGCCCCACCGGCATCCAGGGCCTCGATGAAATCACCGACGGCGGCTTGCCGCGCGGGCGGCCCACGCTCGTCTGCGGCGGCGCCGGCTGCGGCAAGACCTTGCTGGCCGCGGAGTTCCTCGTGCGCGGCGCCATGCAATTCGACGAACCGGGCGTGTTTATTGCCTTCGAGGAGACGGAAAAGGAGTTGAAGGCCAACGTCGCGTCCCTCGGCTTTGATCTGGCGGGCCTGGTCCGGCGTAAAAAGATCGTGGTCGACTACGTCCACATCGAGCGGGGTGACGCCCAGGAAAGCGGCGAATATGACCTGGAGGGCCTGTTTGTCCGCCTCAATCACGCGATCGATTCCATCGGCGCCAAGCGGGTGGTGCTCGACACGTTGGAAGTGCTTTTCGCCAGCCTGCCCAACGAGGCCATTTTGCGCAGCGAACTGCGCCGACTCTTCCGCTGGTTAAAGGACAAGGGCGTGACCGCCGTCATCACCGCCGAGCGCGGCCGCGAATCCCTGACGCGCCACGGGCTGGAGGAATACGTGTCCGACTGCGTCATCGTGCTCGACCACCGGGTCAACGACCAGATCGCCACCCGGCACCTGCGCGTGGTGAAATACCGCGGCGCCCTGCACGGCACCAATGAGTTTCCCTTCCTCATCGGCGAGGACGGCATCAGCGTGCTGCCCATCACGTCGCTGGCGCTCAACCACGTGGCGTCGAGCGAGCGCATCGCCACCGGCATCCCCCGGCTCGACGCGATGCTGGGCGGCCGGGGCTTTTTCCGCGGCAGCAGCATTTTGCTCACCGGCACCTCCGGCACCGGCAAGACCATCATCTCCTCCAACTTCGCCCAGGCCGCCGGCCGGCGCGGCGAGCGCGTGCTCTATTTCTCCTTCGAGGAATCGCCCAACCAGATCACCCGGAACATGCATTCCATCGGGTTGCGCCTCGAGCCGCTGATGAAGCGCGGCCTGCTGCGGATCCACTCGGCGCGGCCCTCGCTCTACGGCCTCGAGATGCATCTGGCCACGATGTTCAAGGAGATCGCCACCTTCAAACCGCACGTCGTCATCATCGACCCCATCACCAGCCTGATGGATCTGGGCACCGATTCCGAGGGCAAGGGCATGGTGACGCGGCTCATCGACTATCTGAAAGCCGGCCAGATCACCTCGTTCTTCACCAGCCTGACGCAGGGCGGCAAGGCCCCGCAGGAAAGCGAAGCCGCCATGTCCTCCCTGATGGACTCGTGGATCCTGCTGCAGGACTTCGAGGGCAACGGCGAGCGCAACCGCGTGCTCTACGTGCTCAAGGCGCGCGGCATGAAACACTCGAACCAGATCCGCGAGTTCCTGATCTCGGACCACGGCATCGACGTCGTGGACGCCTACATCGGCGCCAGCGGCGTGCTGACCGGTTCGGCCCGCGCGGCGCAGAACGCCCTGGAGAAGGCCGCCGTGCTCGCCGGCCAGCAGGAGGCCGCCCAACTGGTGCGCGAGGTTGAGCGCAAACGCGCCGCGCTGGAGCGGCAGATCAGCAGCCTGCGCGCCGACCACAAGACCGAGGCCGCGGAACTGCGCCGCATCGCGGAACAGGTCGGCACGAGCACCCGCCTGCTCGGCACCGAGCGGGCCGCCTCCGGCATCCTGCGCCAGGCCGACGCCAACGTGGCGGCCGGCGCACGGGGCAAAGCCCGGCCGGGGAGAAGCAAATGATGAAATCCCAAAGAACGAGCCGCCCCGCCGCCGCGCCCGCCCGGGCGCCCAAGCCGTGGCAACTGCGGCTATACGTGACCGGCCAGACGCTCAAGTCGGTGACCGCACTCGCCAATCTCCGGCAAATGTGCGAAATCCGCCTCAAGGGCCGCTACCGGATCACCGTGGTCGACCTGCTGGAGAAGCCGCAGCTGGCCAAGGGTGATCAAATCCTCGCTGTTCCCACGGTGGTCCGCAAGTTGCCCCGACCCGTGCGCACCATCATCGGAGATCTTTCCGATACCGCGCACCTGCTCGTCGGTTTGGATCTGCGCGCCACCGGTTAACCGAGACCAAATCCCTGAAAGCCAAACCCAAAAAACGCGCGAAGCCGGCCGGCCTCACGCCCGCCACCGCCAAGGCCCGGCGCCGATTCATCCTGCGTCTCTACGTGGCGGGCGCCACGACCCGTTCGCGTCTGGCGGTCCTCCGCGTCCGGCAACTGTGCGCTGTCGAACTGAAGGACCATTGCGACCTCGCGGTGATCGACATCTACCAGCAGCCCGAACTGGCGCGCGCGAACCAGATCGTCGCCACCCCGACGCTTGTCATCGAGTTTCCCCGGCCGATGCGCCGGTTCATCGGCAACCTGCTGAATACCGCCGGCCTCGTCGTCGAGCTCGACCTGGCCGCCAAGGGCAAAATCATCCTCTGAAATCCGTGCCCCGCCCCGCCACGGGGCATTTGATCAAAACCATCCCTTAACGCCATGCACCCCTCATCCCTTCCTGTTGTAGGAGCGGCTTTACGCCGCGATGAGAACGTGATGACGCCCGCGAATCGCGGCATAAAGCCGCTCCTACAGCAATCCAAGCCGGAGCCGTTCGACTCCGCTCACGATCTGCAACCAGCTCCGGGGTATCAGACCCAAAGAGAGTGAAACCAATCCCAAAAAACCGGCGGCCGGTGCGGCGGAAATCCCCGCCGGACGGCGCGACCGCCTTGCGGCAACTGACCGCGCGCCTGGCCGTGGCCGACGAAACTCTGCGCGCGATCCGCAGCGGCGAGGTCGACACCATGGTGGTGGCCGGCAAGCAGGGCGACCGGTTGTTCACGCTGCAAGGCGCGGAACACGTCTACCGCCTGCTCATCGAGTCCATGAACGAGGGCGCGCTGACACTGACGACTGACAAGACCATCCTCTACGCCAACCAGTGCTTCGCCCGGATGGTCAAGTGTCCGCTGGAGCAGCTGGCGGGCAGTTCCTTCCGTCGCTTTCTCTCCGCCCCGGACCGGGCTTCACTCCGTCCCCTGATGAAGCGGGCCGCCAAAACCGGCTCCAAACTGCAGGTGCAGCTTCTCGCGAACGACGGTTCGCAGATCCCGGTGCAGATTTCCATCCGCCTGCTGGGGAAGAACGGCTTCAACCAGGCGCCCATCGGCATGGTGGTGACGGACCTGACGGAGGCCCGGCGGGCCGAGGAAATGCTCCGGGCCCTGACCCACCGCGTGGTCCAGGTGCAGGAGACCGAGCGCAGCAACGTGGCCTTGGAACTGCACGACCACATCACCCAGGAGCTGATCGCCGTGCTGTTCAGCAGCCAGGCGCTGTCGGACAAATTGTCGGCGCGCGAGGGGCCGGCCCGGCGCGAGGCGATGAAACTCCGCGGCATGCTCGGCCGGATCGCGGACGAAGTGGAACGCATCTCCCGCAACCTGCGGCCGAGCATCCTGGACCAGCTGGGCCTGTTCGCCGTCATGCGCTCCACCACCACCGAATTTACCGCCCGCACGGGTGTGCGCGTCAAGCTGCGCGGCGGGTCCGTGGTCGCACTGCTGCCAGCCGACACCGTGCTGGCGCTCTACCGCATCTTGCAGGAAGCCCTGAAAAATGTCGAGAAACACGCCCACGCCCGCCACGTCACGGTGTCGCTGCGCCAGCCGGGCGGCTTTGTGCAGCTGGTGATCAGCGACGACGGGATCGGCTTCGACGCCCGGCATCATGCCGCCCGGCGGAAAGGCCATGGCGTCCTGGGTCTGGTCGGCATGCGCGAGCGGGCGGCCTACGTCGGCGGCACCCTTACCGTCAAGTCGGGTCCCGGGGCCGGCACGGAGATCGCGGTGCGCATCCCCCTGCCGCCCGGCACCGCGGCGGCCGCGGCCTGAGGCCCTCTCCGCCCGAAGACAGGGTTTTCCTTATCGCATTTCATGGATCCCGGGTATTTAATCACGGAAAACGGAAGTTTCGCCCCCCAGACGAAGCACAGCCCGTGTTGTTCACTGTCTCCCGACGGTGTCCGGCTGGCCGCGTGCAACTGATCAAAGACCCCGCCTCATGAGAAAGATTGCCCGCACCAAATCTCCCGCGTCCGCGCGGCCCGGGTGTCCGATTGTCGGCATCGGTGCGTCGGCCGGAGGATTGGAGGCGTTCACGCAATTGTTGAAACAACTGCCGCTCGACACCGGTTTCGGGTTCGTCCTGGTGCAGCACCTCGACCCGTTGCATGAGAGCGCGCTCTCGCAGCTGCTGGCGCGGGCCACGGCGATGCCGGTGCGCGAGGTGACGAACAACCTGCGCGTGCAGGCCAACCGCGTCTACATCATCCCGCCCAACGCGAGCATGGGGATCGCAAACGGCCGGTTGAAGCTGCAACCGCGCGCGCGGAACGGCTTGCCCGCCCGGTCCATTGATTTCTTTTTCGAAGCGCTGGCCAAGGACCAGCAGGAGCGGTCCGTCGGCGTGATCCTCTCCGGCAAGGCGAGCGACGGCACGGTCGGCCTCGAGGCCATCAAGGCGGAGGGCGGGCTCACCTTCGCGCAGGACGATTCGGCCAGCTATGACTCGATGCCGCGGAGCGCGGTGGCGGCCGGCTGCGTGGATGCCGTGCTTTCCCCCGCGCACATTGCCCGGGAACTGACGCGGATCGCCAAGCACCCCTATGTCGCGGGCGGGAACGGGGTGAAGTCCGGCGGCAACGGCCGGGTGGCCCCCGGATCCGGGGCGGCCGGCCGGCCCGAGCCGGATGCCTACCGGAAAATCCTGCTCCTGCTGCGCAATCATTCCGGGGTGGATTTTTCCTTCTACAAAACCACCACCATCCACCGGCGCATCTCGCGGCGCGCGGTGCTGAACCACCATGCCTCGCTGGAGCACTACGCGGGATTCCTGCGGGGCAACGCCAGGGAGCTCGACGCGCTTTACGCCGACGCGCTCATCAGCGTGACGAGTTTTTTCCGGAACGCGGACGCCTTTGCCGTGCTCAAAACCAAGGTGCTGGCCCGGCTGCTCGCGTCGCGGGGCGACGAGCCGTTGCGCATCTGGGTGCTCGGCTGCTCCACCGGGCAGGAGGCCTACTCCCTCGCGATGCTTTTCGCCGAGGCGGCGGAGAAAACCCACCACCCCCGCAAACTCCAGGTGTTCGCCACCGATCTCAACGAGGCCAACCTGCAAAAGGCGCGCCACGGGCTCTACCTCAAGAGCGCCGTGGAGGATGTCTCGCCGGAACGGCTGCGGCGGTTTTTCGTCGCGGAGGAGGGCGGTTACCGGATCATCAAGACCCTGCGCGAGCAGGTCGTGTTCGCCCGGCACAATCTCATCAGCGATCCGCCGTTCTCACGGATGGATCTGATCACCTGCCGCAACGTGATGATCTACATCGAGCCGGGCCTGCAGAAGAAGGCGCTGCCCGCCTTCCATTATGCGCTGAAGCCTGAGGGCTACCTGTTTCTGGGCGCGTCGGAGTCCGTCGGCGGGTTCACCGACCTGTTCGCGCCGGTGGACAAGAAACAGAAGATCTTTGCCAAGCGGTCGGCGCCGACGCTGACCTTCCCTCTGCCGGTGAGAAACGAGCACGGGCATCACCGCGCCGCCGGCGCG
>LNFM01013679.1_pt1 | contig 10263 bp, 9 predicted proteins | sample 596031 | NCBI WGS metagenome assembly LNFM01 (sample SAMN04254537, study PRJNA301005) | activated carbon metagenome | isolation source: dual media filters at the Ann Arbor, Michigan drinking water treatment plant | place: USA: Ann Arbor | reverse complement strand
TCAATTTCGCGTCCGAACCCGGCAGCAGCGCCACCACGTTCTGCGACTCCACCTTCTCTTTTTCGTAGCTCTGCACCGCCCGCACCCGGACCGGCAGCGGGAACCGCGGCAGTTGCTTCTTCGCCGTCGACAGCGCCAGCAGTTCGGCCATCGTGTGGCCGCTGCCGGCGAACAGTTTATCGCCGTGCTCGGCGTTCCACGATAGCGCTAGCTGCAAGGCTCCATCTTCCGGTTTCGGTGGCACGTCCAGGCTCATTGACGGCAGCAGCCGCGCCCGGCTCGCGCGGGCCCAGGGCACGTCCATCTGCGCCGGGTTGGCAATGCTGATCGTCCCGATCGCGCCCGCATCCCGCAGCCGTTTGCTCCGTTCGGTTTGGTAGTGCGCGGCCAACTCGGCCGGAATCCCCGCCGGCACGCCGGTAACCATGACGACGATCTTGCCCTTCAAATCGAGCCCGGCCAAGTCGTCGAAGTTCTTCTCGGGCACCACGAGAGCGTATCCCGCGAAGACCAGCCCCGCTTCGACCTTCGGCTCCGGCGCCGTCCGCAGGCCGATGGTCACTTCCCGGCCTAACTGCATCTTCTCGACCTTGCCGTCCCGGATCAACTCGACGCTGGAGTTCGCCTCGTCGATGCGCCGCACCTGAAACGGAACTGGCTGCAGGTAGCCGTCCGTCCCGGCGGCTTTCAGCCCATTGCGTTCAAACTCTTGCGCGACGTAGTTTGCCGCCATGCGATGGCCCGGCGATCCGGTATCCCGCCCTTCCATTTTGTCGTCGGCGAGGATCTCGACGTGCTTCCACCAACTCGCCGCCAACTTCCCGGGCTCTGCTGCCCACAGCGCCGCCCCTGCGGCGAAAATCACCAAAACGTAACGCATCTTTTAAATGTAGCGGCTTCTGATCGAACCGCGCACGCTTTGACGCCCGACAAATCGAAGCCAATGAATCCCCACACCACCTTTCTGATTTGGACGCACTACATCGTTGCCGCGTTGATCGGCCTGCCCGCCACCTGTGGCACGGTTTATTTTGGTTGGCAGGTGGGACAACTCCTGTGGCGCCCCACGCCACCGATTCCGAAGATGATCACGGATCAGGGGGACACCGTCAAACTCATTACCGGCGCGGAACGTGTCTTGGGAGCGGCGATCTATGCGCTGGGGTCGTTGGGCGAAGGCATTATCAAAGGGCTATTCGCCCTCTCCTGTTGCGGCCTGCTGTTGGCGGGAGTCGTGTATTTTGCCGGACGCGGTCTGAGTGGGGGTGCGGGTTGGGCCCGTTTGTTGTCTGGTCTTGTCTTTGCCGCGATGACGTGCGTGGGCGGCCTTACTCTGCTGAGCTCCGGCGCGATGCTCCGCCTTGCGGGGGCTTCGGGCCTGCTCCTCGGTGGTTACAGCCTGTGGGTGCTCGTTACCGGCTTCAAGCTAAAATGAAAGGTAGTGCGTCCTCCCTTGGGCCTTGTGCTCTCTGTTCTCACGGCCGCGTTGTGGGGGAGCCTTCCCATCGCCCTTCGGCCCGTCGTTGAAAAAGTCGACCCGGTGACTGTCACCTGGACCCGCTATCTCGTAGCCACGGCCGGGCTCGGCATGTTCTTGTATTGGCAGGGGAACCTGCCGGGCCGGGCGCAGTTGGCCGATCGCCGGTGGCTATTCCTGCTGCTTGCCTTGCTCGGCTTTGCCGGCAATAACTTTGGGTTCCTTCTGGGTCTCCGCCTCACTTCGCCTTCGACGGCGCAGGTCGTCATTCAACTGGCCCCGATTCTCGTCATCTTCGGCGCCGTGCGCTGGTTCGGCGAACACTTCGGCCGCTGGCAGTGGGTCGGGGTCGGCGTCCTGCCTCTGGGCATGTTGATCTTCTTCCACCGACAGCTCTCCGGCTTCTCGGACTCCTTCGCCACCGGCGTCCTCGTCCTGCTCGGCAGCGCTTTCCTCTGGGCCGGGTACGCCCTGGCGCAGAAGAAGCTTCTCCGCGACATGAACTCGATCTCCATCATGTGGATCATTTATGCCGCGGGGTCGGTCCTGATGCTGCCAGCGGTTGCCCCTTCGCACTTGGCGGCGCTCGACGGCACCCGCTGGTGGTTCCTTTTCTATTGCTGCCTGAACAGCCTGATCAGCTACGGCTTCTTTAGCGAGGCCCTGGCCGTCTGGCCCGCCTCCCGCGTCAGCGCGGTCGTCGCCACCACGCCGCTGTTCACCGTCTTGTTCACCCGCCTCGCCGCCTGGCTGTGGCCGGCCTATATCGTCCCGGAGCCTCTCGACCCCCTCACCCTGACCGGCGCCGGCATCGTCGTCGTGGGCTGTGTACTCATGGCGCTGCGCAAGTAGAATAGAGCCATGCGAATCTGGAGCCTGCTCCTTCTGGCGACCCCACTCCTGGCCGAGACCACCTGGAAAGACGTCCAACCGATCCTCGAGCGGCGCTGCGTCCAGTGCCACCAGAAGGGCGAAGTCGCCCCGATGGCCTTCACTTCGTACCCGGAAACCCGTCCCTTCGCCAAAGCCATCCGCCAAGCCGTCGCCCGCCAGAGCATGCCGCCGTGGCACGCCGCCCCCGGTTCGCTTGCCTTTCGCAACGATCGTTCGCTCTCGGCCGCTGAAGTCGCTACGCTAACGGCCTGGGTGGAGGCCGGCGCCCCGCAAGGCCCCGCCGTGAAGTCGATGGCGCCCGCCGCCGGTCCCAGCCAATGGAAGCTGGGCCAGCCGGACCGCGTCGTCCAGGTTCCCGGTTTCCAGGTTCCCGCCTCCGGCCAACTCGCCTACTCGTTCCTGATCGTCCCGCTCAACCTCAAAGAAGATACCTGGGTCCGCGCCGCCGAGTTCCGCATCGACCAGCGCCAGGTGGTCCACCACATCAACGCCTTCATCCGTCCGCCCGGGTCGAGCTACCTCGCCGGCTTCCCCACCAACGAGATCTTCTCGCCCACCGTCGCCCAGCGCGGCAAGCGCCACGCGCACGAGCGCGTCTTCGACCGCCGCCAGCTCATCCTCGGCTACGAACCCGGCTACGAACCCATGCCCTGGCTTGAGGACGGCGCCAAGCTTGTCCCCGCCGGCTCCGACCTGATCTTCGAGATGCACTACAACCCGGGCGGCACCCCCGCCGTCGACCGCAGCGAGTTTGGCCTTTACTTTGCCCCCGCCGCGCCCAAGAACCGCGTCGTCGCCATCGACACCCTGCGCGACCTCGACTTCGTCATCCCCCCGCACGCCAATGGGTTCGTTTCGCAAGCAGCAATGACGCTCGCCCGCCCGGCCCGGCTCCTGTCGGTCCAACCCCACATGCACGTCCGCGGCAAAAGCATGACCGTTCGCGCCGTCTACCCCGATGGCCGCACCGAAACCGTGCTCGCCGTCCCGCGCTACGACTTCAACTGGCAGACGACGTATGTCCTTGCTAAACCCATCGACCTGCCGAAGGGCACCCGCCTCGAATCCACCGCCGGCTTCGACAACTCGCCCAACAACAGGTTCAACCCCGATCCGGCCGCCGCCGTAAAATGGGGCGACCAGACCACCGACGAGATGCACATCGCCTTTCTCGAACTGGTCATCGAGGCCACCGGCGACCCCGAAAAGCTCTTTAGCTCGCTACCAGCTTTGCCGCGTCCCACATCACCGGCCGCTGCTCCTCAAGACTAAGGTTCACGGCCAAGGACGGCCCGGCCGTCCGGTAGCCGAACAGCGCGTCTTCAAAGAACGGCTTCCGCGTCTCAACCGCCGTCAGGAAATTGACCATGTGGTCGAAGTGGGCGTTGTGCTCCCGGGGCGGGGTATACCGCTCCTGCCGCAAGGGCCGCATGGCATCGGCCGACGGCTTCGGTTGCGGATACTGCTTGCGGTACCCGGCCAGGAACTGCTCTTGGGTTCGTTTCGTAAAGGTGTCGATCGTGTAGCCGGGTTCGGCTTCGCGCGGAGTCCGGTCGATGGTGACACCACTCATGGTCGCCTCCATCGTGCCTTCGCTGCCGACGAACTTCAGGCCGAAGCGTTCGGGCGGCGCGGCGCCGCTTGCCAGGTTTACGCGCAGGGCAAACGTGAAGGTCGGATAGTCCATCATCGCCAGTACGACGTCGGGAGCATCGCGGCCATCCTTCCAGAAGCGAACGCCGCCCGTGGCGTAGATCCGGCTCGGGCCGGTGCTGCCGGTGGCAAAATGCAAGCCGGTCAATAGATGAACAAACAGGTCGCCAGAGACCCCGGTGCCGTAGTCCTTGTAGTTGCGCCACCGGAACAGACGCACGGGTTCAAAAGGCCGCTTCGGCGCGTTGCCGAGGAAGGTCTCCCAATCGATATTGGCTTCGTTCGCGTCGGGCGGCAGGCTGTATTGCCAAGCGCCGAGCGCCGTATTCCGGTCAAGCCAGGCTTCGACCAGATTCACTTCGCCGAGCGCCTTCTGCTGCAGCAGGTCGCGCGCTTTGGCAAACACGAGCGAGCTGGCGTACTGGCTGCCGACCTGCAAAATCTTGCCGGTTTCCCGCTGCGCCGCGATCATCTGCGGGCCTTCGGCAAACTTGTGGACCATCGGCTTTTCGACGTAGACGTCTTTCCCGGCGCGCAGCGCGGCAATCGCGATGGGCGCGTGCCAGTGGTCTGGCGTCGCTACGATGACGGCGTCGACATCGCGGCGCGCGAGCACCTCCCGATAGTCGCGGGAGGTGAACACGTTGCTCCCCCACCGCTCTTTGGCCCGGTCCAGCCGGCCCTGATAGATATCGGCAACCGCCGTCAGTTGGGCCTTACCGCTCTTGAGCGCGTCCTCGACGTCGCCCGAGCCCATGCCGCCCGCGCCAATGAGTGCCAGTCGAATCATCCGATTGCCTTTGCCGTAAACGTTTCCGGGTTCCAGGTGAACGCCTTCTGTTCAAACACGCTGCGGTTCGACAGCAGGGCCGGACCAGCCGCCTGCAGGCCGAACCGGGCATCTTCCACCACCGGCTTGCGGCTCCGCACGGCGCTGAAGAAGTTGCGGTGATGGTCAAGATGGTCGCTATAGCCGCGCTCCGGCCGGTAGTTCTCTTGTCCCAGGGGCCGCATGGCGTCCATGGTCGGCCTCTGCGGCGGGTACTTCTTCCGGTACTCTTCGAGGAACTGGTCTTGGGTTCGTTTCGTAAAAGTGCCGATCGTGTAGCCGGGCTCGCTTTCGCGCGGCTGCCGGTTCACGGTCACGCCGCCATCGACCGTCAGAATGCCTTCGCTGCCCACGAAGCGGAAGCCGCTGGTTTCGCCGGCGCCGTTGACGAAGTTCACCCGCAGCGCCAGGTTAAACGCCGGCATCTTGCCGCGGCTCGGGTAGTCGTAGAGGCCCATCATCACGTCGGGCACGTCGCGCCCGTCCTTCCAGTAGCGGAGCCCGCCGGTGGCAAACACGCGATTCGGCCCCTCGGCCCCCGTAATGAAGTGCATGCCGCTAAACAGGTGAACGAACAAGTCGCCCGCCACGCCCGTGCCGTAGTCCTGATAGTTCCGCCAGCGGAACAGCCGGATGGGTTCAAAGGGCCGCTTCGGCGCTGAGCCGAGAAAGGTGTCCCAGTCGATATTGGCCGGGGTCGCATCAGGCGGAATGGAGTACTGCCAGGCGCCGATGGCCGAGTTGCGATCCCACCAGGCCTCAACGAGATTCAACTCGCCGATGGCGCCGCTTTCGATCAGCTCTTTCGCCTTCGCGTAGACGATGCTCGAAACGCGCTGGGAACCGACCTGCAGAATCCGGCCGCTCGCCTTGGCGGCCTCGACCAGCTTGACGCCATCTTCCACCTTCTGCACCATCGGCTTTTCGACATAGACGTCCTTGCCGGCGGCGAGGGCATCGGTGGCGATGCGGGCGTGCCAATGGTCGGGGGTCGCGATAATGACGGCGTCGATATCCTTGCGCGCGAGCACCTCGCGGTAGTCGCGCGTGGTGAACAGATGGTTCCCGAACCGCTCTTTGGCGCGATCGAGGCGGCCCTGGTAGATGTCGGAGGCCGCGACCATTTCCGTGAGGCCGGTGCGCAGCGCTGACTCGGTATCGCCGGTGCCCATTCCGCCAATGCCAATGGTGGCAAAGCGGATCTTGTCGTTCGGGGACACTTGAGACAAAGCGACCGCCGGCGTGAGCGCGGCGGCCTGGAGGATATGACGGCGCGAAATCGACATGATCGCTACTCTTTGGAGGTGGTGGAGGGGGTGCTGGCGGCGGGAGCCGGCGTGGACTTCGTCTCGGTCTTGGTTTCAGTCTTGGTTTCGGTCTTTTTCTCGGCGGCCGGTTCCTTACCGCCCGACGACGCGGGGGAGCTGGTTCCGGTCTTATTGTAATCCGTGATGTACCATCCGGAGCCCTTGAACTGGAAGGCGGGAGCGGAGAGCAACCGCTCCACCGGGCCACCGCATAACTCATGTACGGTCAACGGTTCATCGGAGAACTTCTGAATCTTTTCAAAGTTCGTATTACAGGTTTGGCAGTGGTACTCGTAAATCGGCATGGCTGACTATTGTGGTTTCGGGATGTTCAGAGGGCCGAGCGCGCTATCGCCGGCGCCCGTCTTGGCCGCCGCGGCGGTCTCGGGCGGGACGCCTTTGATGGCGATCTCGATCGCCTTCTTCAAGATCTCGTCTTCGGTAGACTTCTTGGGCTCGGCTTTCGGGGTGTCTTCGTCTTCGTCACCCGTCGGCACATTCTGCTGATCGATTACCGGCACCGAGGGGGTCACGCCGGTATCCTGGATCGCCTTGCCCGAGGGCGAATAGTATTTGGCGACGGACAGGATGACGGCCGCGCCGTCGTCCATCATGATCGTCTTCCGCACCGCGGCATCGCCATAGGTGCGTTCGCCGACCACAGCGGCCCGCTTGGTTTCGAGCAACGCGACGGCCGCGACTTCGGCCGCGCCGGCGGTGCCGCGGTTGGTCACAACGGTCACCGGCAGTTTCGTGGCGACTTTGGCCGCGTCGGCTTCGATGTTCTTGCGGGTCTGCTTCTGGCCTTCGATGTAGGCGAGCAGCGCTCGATCCTGGAAGAGATTGGCGACCGCGGCGCCCTGGGCCGGATCACCGGTGGCGCAGTTGCGGAGGTCAAGAATGAACTTCTTGGCGCCTTGCTTTTCGAGGCTCTTGACGGCGGACTCGACGTCGGCCGCGCGGTTTCCCGCGAGCGACTGCACCTGGATGTAGCCGATGTTCTCGGGCAGCATCTTGTTGGTCACGGCAGGCAGCACCACGGGAGCCCGGGTCAAGGTAACCTTCTGGGGCTCGGGGCGAGTGAAGCGGAGGACGGAGAATTCAATCGTCGTGCCCGCATCGCCCTTCAACATGATTTCGGCGTAGGCGAGTGGCATGTCGCGGGTGTTGACGTTATTAATCGTCTCGAGCATGTCGCCGGTAGCCAGACCCGCTTTGTCCGCGGGTGAACCGGGGATGGCGCCGACGATGGCGATATAGCCAAAGCGCTTGGCCAGGATCAGACCGACGTCGGCCTTGGCTTCGGCGGAGACTTTGGCGTACTGCTTGTACTGGTCCGGACCGAGGTAGGAGGCGTACGGGTCGAGCGATTCGAGCAGGCCGTTCAACGCGCCGAGCGTAACATTCTTCATGTCGGGCTCTTCGACGTAGTCACTCTTGATTTTCGAGAGCACTTCGGTGAAGACGCCAATGTGGCGGTAGGTCTCTTCTGGCGAGGACTGCTTCTTCGTGGAGGCGCCGAGCAACAGCATTCCTACCAGCAGAACGGAGAAGGTGATCACGGCGAACTGGATTTTGCGATTCAAGAGTGTGCCTCCCGGCGGTTCAACATTAGTGTAACAGACGGTCCTTTTCTTCATAGACGCAGCCGCCGCCGATCGGATACGTTGAATTTCTCCGGCAGGCCTCATACTGGAAGGTATGAAGCATTGGGTGCTACGGATGGCGTGGGAACAGCTGTTGTTCGCCCATTGGCCCGTGCCGGCTGCTCCTTTGCAGGCGCTGTTGCAGCCTGATCTGGAGTTGGACACATTTGACGGACAGGCCTGGATTGGGGTGGTGCCGTTCCGTATGACGAACACGGCGCCCCGCTTCTGCCCGGTACTGCCGGGGATTGGAAGCTTCCTCGAACTGAACGTTCGGACCTACGTGCGTTACCAGGGTAAACCTGGCGTTTGGTTTTTCAGTCTCGACGCCACCAGTTGGTTGAGCGTCCGCGGCGCGCGGTTGACCTACTACCTGCCGTACTTTGACGCATCCATTTCGGCTGAGCAAGCCGGGAAGCGCATCCATTACCGTTCCGAGCGGACGGACTGGCGCACGGCGGCCGCGTCTCTCGATATGGAGTACGAACCCACCGGGCCGCCCCGTCCCGCCAAGGCCGGCACGCACGACCATTGGTTGACCGAACGCTACCGGCTTTACTCCCAAACTCCGGGCGGGCGCTTGGTTTATGGCGAAATTGAACATGAACCTTGGCCTCTGCAGCCGGCCCGGGCGGAGATCCATAAACTGGACATGACCGCCTGGATGGGGCTGGATCTGCCGTCCGTCGCCCCGATTCTGCACTACGCCGAAGCGATTTCCGTGCGCGCCGGGCGCCCCAAGTTTGCCGTTTAGGATGCCGTTTAACGGACCAGTTCCGGACGCAGTTCCACCGCTCGCTGCCAGCATTCGGCGGCACCTTCGCGATCTCCCTGCGCTTCGAGGGTATGGCCGAGATTGACGAGACTCTCGACGAACTCCGGGTTGGCCGTCAGGGTTCGACGGTAGAGGGCCTCGGCATCCTTGGCGCGTCCGGTCCGCTGCAGGCAGAGCGCCACGTTGAACGTCAGCGCTTCGCTGGCGCCGCCGCGGCGTTCGAGCCGGCGGAGGGCGTCGGCGGCCCGGGTGGCGTCGCCCCGTTCGATGGCGAGCTGCGCCATGGCTTCGTGGAGTTCGGCGCGATCGGATTGCCGGGCGACGGCGGATTCAAACGCCTGCCAGGCGCGGTCGAGATGGCCGGCGCGCCAGGCGAGCAGGCCGAAGTTGAACTGGGCGTCGAGCCAGTCCGGCTTGATCCGCAGCGCTTCGGCAAAGGCCTTTGCGGCCTCGGCGGGGCGGGCATCGGCGGCGAGGAGTTCGCCGAGCAGGTACCAGGCATCGTGCCGCTGCCGGTTCACCCCAACGAGGCGCTGCAGAGCCTCGACGGCGGCTTTCGAATCGCCTTGCCGTTGGGCGGCGAGAGCCAGATTCCAGTAGGCAACCTCCGAGCGGGTGGCGGCGGCCGCCTTCTCCCATTCGCGGCGGGCGTCGGCGGCCGATCCACGGCGGTCTTCGAGTGCGGCCCGTTCGAGCAGCGCGGCCGGATGGTTGGGTTGGAGTTCGAGGGCGCGGAGGAGGGCCGTTTCGGCCTGCGCGTCGTCGCCGGAACGAGCGGCGGCGGCCGCCAGGTTCGTCCACAGCTCAATGCTTTCCGCTCCAGCGGAAGCGGCGGCTTCCAGATGCCGCGTGGCCGCGCGGTAGTCCCCGTTCAGCAGGGCGGCGGCGCCGAGAGCTTCCGAGGCGACGGCAGACTTCGGATCCGCGCTGAGCAGCTGACCGGCGTACCGCTGCAGGGCGGCGGCGTCGCGGGTGGCGGCCGCGGCTGCAACCTGATTGTTGAGAACGGCTACCTGGCGAGCGGGGTCTGCCGGCAACTTATCGTACTCGGCGAGGGCTTCCGGGAAACGCTTGAGCAGTTGCAGCGCGGCGGCGCGGCCGAAACGGGCGGGTTCGGACTTCGGGTCCTTGGCTAGCACCCGGTCAAATCCTTCGAGCGCCGGCGCCCCTTTCTGGAGTTGTAGAGAGGCGATGGCGAGGCCAAGATGGGCCTCCGTGCGGGAGGGTTGCAGCGCGGCGGCCTGGCGGAGGTTGGTTTCGGCGCCCGTCCAGTCCGCCTGGCGGAGTTGGCAGACGCCGAGGTTGAAGGCGCCTAAGGGGTGCTTCGGGTCGAGTTCGGTGAGGCGGTGGTAAACGTCAGTGGCGGCTTCCCACTGCTGTGCTTCGGCATGGAACTGACCGAGCATCAGGTAGACGTCCGGGTGCCGGTCACCGCCGTCGATGGCGGCCGTCAATTCGGTAATGGCCTGGGCCGTGCGGCCCTCCATATGCAGCGAAACGGCGCGGACCAAGGCCGGGGAGGAGGCGGCGCGCATCTTCATCGACGGCATGGCCGCCTCGGCCTTCAAGAGTGCTTGCAGCGGACCGTCGTCGATGAACCACAGCCAGCGATCGTCCAAATTCTCGTTGCTCATTGATTTCCCCCGGTTAAAAAGAGACTTGAACCGACTTCACAACGGCTC
>LNFM01013678.1_pt1 | contig 10263 bp, 8 predicted proteins | sample 596031 | NCBI WGS metagenome assembly LNFM01 (sample SAMN04254537, study PRJNA301005) | activated carbon metagenome | isolation source: dual media filters at the Ann Arbor, Michigan drinking water treatment plant | place: USA: Ann Arbor | reverse complement strand
AAGGTCCGCGCGCAAACCGCGGCCTAACCTGCGCCTCAGCGCGGTGCCCGGACCAAGAGAGACTGGTTGTGTGAGTGAGTATTGGAGCAGCGGTGGGAACCGGGGAACAACTTTCTCTGACAGACCGTTTGAGAATGCGCCGAATGGCGCATTCTGAAGGTCAGCACCGGCCCTCTCTCCTACCCGGCCACCCATCAAGGATACGCTCGTCGCGCGAAGAGCGCGCCTCCGGCACGACGGTGACCGGGCAGGAGAAAGGGCCGGTGCCGGCATTCTCAAACGGTCTCTGAGGATAGCAACCGCGCGCGCAAACGTGCGCATGGGCCTAGCGCCTCGTGATAAGATGCCGAGATGCGCGGAAGCGACCGGCTCTTCGCACTGCCCACGCCAGCGCAGAAGCAGCCGGCGATCGAGTCGCGGTTCGGCTACCGCGCGAGCAACGTCATCAATGTCCTCGAGCGCGTCAGGCTCGATCACGGATTGGCGTAGCGAGTGCAACGAGGCTCACCAGCATAGCAGCATCGGCAAAAAGCCGCCGGCGAGCCTGGTGAGATCGATCAGCGGCACGCGGTTCACGCTGAACAGCGCTTGAAAAGCGCGGGCCAGGGCGGCCCAAAGATGGATGGCAGGCCATTCGGGCCACCGTCGCCGCTCGCTTGCGGCGACCTCATCTTGTCTCGCCGCGCGTCACATCCGGCAATGGAGCCGGCAAAGTCTTGCTATGTCAGAGGCCTAGGCCGTCGCGGATTGACCGCCGCCACATTCTCGAGACCAGTGGTCACCGGCGGTGCGTAGAGTGACACCAGCGATGATTGCGTTGTGCTATCGCAGATGCGTAGTATTGATTATTCACGTTCATCAGCGCTATAGATGGCCCCGGCTCGGTCAATCTAGGGCTCAAATCAAGTTAAGAGCGCCTCGACTGGCGCGCAGGACGGTTAAATGCAAAACAATCGTTGGCTCGCGAGCGAAGCTGCGTGCGCCCTTCGAGCTCTCATGAAAATAAGTAGAAATCCCCTTGAGAAGTGCGAAGCGTTGTCTCAGGAGATTTACTTAGCGTTTTCTGCTGCAATTCCCAAAGACGGAGAAGAGCATTCACTTCTGGAGTTAGAAACTGCAATAATTGAAGCCCATAATCAAGTTTGGATTGAATTTGGTGGCAAACCGAACGCAATTCCTGCCATCAAAAGGGTCTTCAAAAAATAATTAATTTTGATCTAAAAAAGAGCCTTTCCTGGAATTTGTGTTGGCGGCGAATTTTGCTTTCTTTTTCGGACTCTGGTGAATTAGATCGGACCCCGAACTGACTGATACCAACCCCCACTGGTCAGAACCCATGAGCCCATTCGCACGTTCCGATGGACATGATGCGCCAGGGCTGATCGATGAGGCGATTCCAGTTGTGGCAGCAGTGGTCGACGATGTCGTCGTGGTCGCGGAAGACGCGATTGGAGAGCCAGTTGTCGCGCATGAACTGCCAGACGTTCTCCATGACGTTGAGTTCTGGGCATTTCGCCGGCAGCGGCAGCAGGGTGATGTGGTCCGGCACGGCGACATCGCCAGAGAGGTGCCATCCGGCCTGATCGAGCAGCAGCACGGCGTGCTTGCCGGGGCTGACCATCTCGCTGATCTCGGCCAGGTGCAAGTTCATGCCCGCGGTGTTGCACAACGGCAGGACCAGGGCCGCGCCCTTGCCGTCCTGCGGGCAGACGGCGCCGAAGATGTAGGTCGAGGCGTAGCGCTGGTCCTGCGGTGCTGAGGGCCTGGTGCCGGGTCGTGCCCAACGGCGGGTGATGCCGTTCTTCTGGCCGATCCGGGCTTCATCGGCGAACCAGATCTCTATCGCGTCGAGGCCAAGGCCCTGCTCGCGCGCGATGCCTGCCAGCGTGGCGGGGAAGTTTTTTTGAACGTCTCGATGGCGCCCTCGGCCTGGGCGTGATGCTTCGGCCGGGCCGAGAGCTTGCGGTAGCCGATGGCGCGCAGCTCGCGGCTCAGCGTCTGCATTGAGATCGAGACGCGGAACTCCTCCCACAGCCATTGCCCGAGATCGCACAGCCGCCAGCGCACCACGCCGTGCACTGCCGGGATCGGGCCGCGGTCGATCTGCGCGGCCAGCGCCTGGCGGTGCGCGTCGGTCAACAGCGGCGTCGGGCCCGTCGCGTTGCGGTCGATCAGCCCTGCCGGCCCCTCGGCGTTGAACCGCACCACCCAGTCGCGCACGATCTGCAGGGTGACGTCGCCAGGCCGCGCCGCCTCCGAGCGCGTGCCGCCATCGTAGATTGCCGCCAGCGCCACCAGGCGGCGGGCCTGGGTAGCGTCTTTGCTGCGCCGCGCCAGGCGGCGAAGCTCCACGGCGCTGAAGTCGGAACGCAGGGCAATGGCGCGCGGCATCGTGAACCTCCGAGGATCACCAGCTTGAATCACACCGCCGCCGCGTCGGGGAATCCCCCTCGTGAGTCATGGCCCGAGGGAGTTGGTATGAGGCGGTTCGTCGCGCGATCCAGCATAGTCAAGAGAGCCTGAGGGCTCTGGCCCGCCGCCACGGTGTGAACCCGAAGACGATCGCCAAGTGGCGGGCGCGGGCCGAAGTGGCCGATCGGCGAACCGGGCCGGCTGAGTTGCACTCCACTACCCTCTCGGCCGAGGATGAGGCGATCATCGTCGCCATTCACGGCCACATCCTTCTGCCGCTCGACGACTGCCTCTACGACCTGCAGCCCACCACCGCGCATCTGACGCGCTCGGCGCTGCATAGCTGCCTACAGCGCCACGGCATCTCGCGCCTACCCGAGATCGATGGCGACAAGCCCGCCCCGAGGCGCTGCAGGACCTACCCCATCGGCTACTCCCACATCGACATCGCCGAGGTCAGGATCGAGCAGGGCAATCTCCACCTTTTCTGGGCCATCGACCGTACCTCGAAGTTCGCCATTGCCTAACTGCACAAGCGCGCCACCACGCGCTTCGAAGGCGACTTCCTCCCCGCCCAACTTCTGGCCGTGTCCTTCCGCGTGCACACCGTGCTCGCCGACCACTGCAAGCACCTCACCTCGCCCGCCAGCATAGCCTCAGCCGCACCGCTCATCGGGGAAGCCATGGACCGGGGCGAGATCTTCCGCGCCACCACCCCAACATTCACCGCCAATTAACGCCCGGCCGCTATCCCAAAAAAGCAATTCAGATAATGGGGCTCCCGTGGAAATCGCGACTTCGTTCTGTGCTGCCGGTGGATGCATTGCCTGTGGCGGTTGTGGGTCACGTCCGCTGCCTGACGACCTGTCCATGCCATCTGACGCCCGGGTAGAAACCCTTACACCTGATTCAATAATTCCAACTGATAATCCGCTTTCGATTATGCGCCTCGATTTATCCACGATTTGGACTGGAGGTTCAATCGGCGTACCGGTTGTACTAACTTACTCTTTCGGAAATTCTGCAACTCTCACAAACTCGACTAGTCTTGGGACTCGCGGCGATCACCATGAACTGAACGATTATCAGAAGGCCGCATGGCGCGCAGCGATGGCAATTCATAGCGCGGCTTCTGGCGTCGAGCTTATTGAAGCGCAAAATGCCGAAGCGGCCAATATTGTTATAAATTATCAGACCATGGAAAACTACACAGGCCTTGGATGGGTAAGCTCGCCAAATTCTTCTCTTCAATCAAAGATTGAAATCAATGCCAGATATTATGATCAGATCGAATCGATGGATTTGGTTGTAGGTGGATCCGATCTTCTGGTATTTATGCTTCACGAAATTGGCCATTCTCTTGGAATGAAGCATCCGTACGAAGGATACGTACAACTCGCTAAGTCCTTTGACCATCGCGGGTACACGGTGATGTCTCACACCACGAACCCAGACGGCACATTTCGCAGCGATCTTTCTCCACTAGATCGGGCGGCCCTAGAGCTGGCCTATGGCAGCCAAGAGGCCCAGGAATCACTCGCAACGCAATGGTACCAGCTCGAAGGCGGCGGTTTACTTAGCGTCTCTAACGCGGATTCTAGCGTTATCAATGGAATTAAAGATCGCGATTACATAATCGCCGGCGGCGGCAACGATACTATATACGCCGGCGAAGGCAACGACACCATTGATTCGGGAACTGGGGACAATTTTATATATGGAGGAAGTGGGTTTGACATTCTTCGCGTGTACGCGGACAGTAATAATTTTAACGCGCAGCACGCGTTTAAGGAAAATTTCGTACGGACCTCAAGCGATGGGTGGTCCGGATTCTTTGTTTTAGATGGCCGCACGAATACATTTTCGGGGATAGAGGCTCTGTGGTTTGACGATGGAGTCTTTCAGATCCAGGCCACACCAAAAATGCCGTCATCTGAAACGCTCGCAATTAGCGTAAGGATGCACGAGATTGTGCGCGGAGTAGCAGCAAGCGACAGTTGGAAAGTTAATCGACTGGGACGAATTGAAAGCGACAACATCACAATCGATGTATTGGCACGGGAGTTAGCGAATAACTCTCCTTTCGCCGACATGCGTAGCGGAACCCTGTCTTTTGAGAGTTTTTCTATCCTATTCAGGAGAGCCTTCGGCGTTGAGGCAAGCAGCGAGTCTTTTGAATTAGCGCTCAAGGCTGAATCCGTTTCAAAACTTCTAGTCGAACTCGCGCTAGCCAGCGACAGCTCGGAGTTCATGAGGACAGGCGTCGGGTACGAATTTGTCCGTATGGACAGCTCAGACACTGCCGATCAATCTGCGATTGAAAATGTATTCTTCGAGAAACTCGAGGAAGGCGAGGCCACTTATGGCTTTCGTGTAAAATCAGAAACGACCATTATCAGCCAGCGCTCATCAACTGATGTATCAGAGCTCCAGATCCTGGATCATGCTATTATGGTTTCTCTGCCAGATGGCAGAACGATCGAGGTTCCAGATGCCGATAGAATCGAATTTCTTGACGGTCTCCTCGATTTTCGAGCAAGTAACCTCGAAACGTTTGTCTCACGCGTTTATGAATTCCTACTTGGGGATGAACTTTCGGAGATACAGGCTGCTCGCCTAGCAGATTCTGTTAGCAGGAATGATGCAAGCTCTGCGATCAGCATTTTGCTTTCGGAAGCATCAGTCACGCGGCGTATATCGAGCCTATCTGGCGAATCCTTCGTACAATCCGTATATCGCGCCCTTCTCTCCAGGGAAGCCAGCGGGCAGGAAATAAACGACAGCTTGGAGAAAATGCGCAGCGGCGTTAGCAAGTCGGATTTTCTGTACAATTTTATTCTTTCTGATGAAGTAATCAATCGACTATACTCCAACAGCGAGAGTGGTGTTTTTTTTGAAAATTGGTCAGACAAATGGATCGTCTCCCTATTTAACGCGGTATTCCACCGACCCATATTAACCGTCACAAGAGATAATCAGAATCGTGGGTTGGAGAATGGAGAAAGCACACTTAAAGTGGCTAGCTCTCTTGTTTCTTCTGCGGAAGCCTTGTCGAGATATGAGGGTTACACGGACGCGGATTTTGCAAAGATTATATACCAGAATGTTTACGGCGTCGCGATGCCTGGCGAACAGGGCGCGCATATTGCGTCTTTGATGGAGGCGGGAAAGTCTCGAGGGTACATCGTAGAGCTGCTTGTTAGGGATGAACTTGATTCACGACGAGGCGCCGACTGGATATCAGTGGCGAACCCTCCATCAAATGCCGCTTTTGGCGATAGGGTCATCGGAAGCTACGGAAACGACGTCCTGAAGGGGCGCTTCTGGGGCGACTACATTGATGGCGGTAACGGCGACGATATGATATCTGGAAATAGCGGTGACGACTTGCTGGTGGGCGGCGATGGATCTGACACATTGCTGGGCGGAGAAGGTAACGATACCTTAGATGGCGGGACAGGAAATGACAGCTTAGTTGGCGGAGCGGGCAACGACACTTTCATCGTCAATAAGACCGGGGTTCAGATTCGCGAAGTTGCAAATCAGGGCACTGATGCCGTGCACACGAGCCTTCCTAACTACAGTCTTCCGTCGTTTATCGAGAATCTTGTTGCGACCAATGGCGTGGCTCATCGTTTTGTCGGCAATGCCTTGAATAATTGGATCGTTGGTAACTTCGGGGCGGATACGCTCTCTGGCGGCGCCGGCGACGACACGCTGGACGGCGGTGCCGGTGGCGACAGTCTGGTTGGAGGCGTCGGCAACGACACTTACGTCGTCGACCACCGCGCCGACAGGGTGCTGGAGTCTGGCGCGGGAACGGATGTCGTTCTAACCACGCTCGCTGTCTATGCCCTGCCGCCTTTTGTTGAGCAGCTGGTCGCGACCAATGCGATAGCCCATAAGTTCACTGGCAATGCTTTGGCGAATAGGATCACGGGCCACGACGGCGCCGATACGCTGATTGGACAACATGGCAACGACACACTCGATGGCGGTGCTGGCAGCGATCGACTAATCGGAGGTGTCGGAAACGACACGTACATCATCGGTCCAGGCGATGTAATCGTAGAACTAGCTGGTCAGGGAGTTGATACAGTTTTTGCTACGAGCGGCACATCATATAATTTGGGCATGCATCTTGAGAACCTAGTCCTCGAAGGGGCGTCCCTTATTTCAGGTACCGGCAATAACCTTTCCAACGTCATCATTGGGAATGCAGCAGGGAATACCCTATCGGGTGGACTTGGTAATGACGTACTTTACGGCGATGATGGTGACGACACTTTGATCGGCGGATTAGGTCAAGACACTTTGAGAGGCGGCGCTGGCTCAGACGAATTCAAATTTACCGCAGCCAATCAGAGCACCGAAAATACTCCAGATCTGATAGAAGGGTTTAGCCGGGCCTCTGTGGAGCTCGATGTTATTTCGCTGGAGACGATAGATGCAAATAGTCTTGTATCTGGAAATCAGGCATTCAAGTTTCAAGGCACAGACTTTACGGGAAATGCGGGGGATCTCCGTGTGCAGCTAGCTAGAGATGGACTCTACATCGCGGCAGGCGATATTAATGGCGACATGATTGCCGATTTCGCGATCGCGATCAGCTCGGTAAACGAACCGACGGAAGCATGGTTCATCTTGTAACACCAAGCGCACTATCGATTGACTTGTCGGGACCCCTCGAAGTCGGTGAGGAGCGGATGTGTCCTAACTCTACGATGAGGTTGGACACCTTCTGTCATTGGGCGGCGGCGGGTCAATGCGGGGTCGTCCGCCTCGCGGCTCTTGCTTCTGTTCGTGGTCTGCGCGGTGGCAGCCACATGAGGCGGTCCGATGCGAGGGAAGGGCCGATCTCCAAAGCGGCGTCCCCGTGAGGGGCGGCCAGGTGTCCAGCGGCCTGCTTCCACCGTCGTCCGCGTCCGGACGAACCCTACGGCGGTGATGGGGCTGATTGGATCGATCAGGCCTCCTTCGCTGCTACAGGGTACCGTGATGGAAGTCAGTCTCGCTGACCCACATGCGATGCAGGACGCCGGCGAGCTTGCGGGCGAGAGCGACCTTCGCACGCTTCGCACCGCGACGCTGGGCCAGGCACACCCCCCAGGCCTTCAGCGCCGACCATCTCGCCACGCGCGTTAGGAGCACATGGACGCCTCGAAAGACCCCTGGCCGCGACGGGGGCTGATCTGATTCGCTTTGGCTTGTGATGGCGGGGTGGGGGCGAGGCATGTCGGGACATGCGGGGTTCTTCGATGCGGAGGAGCGCCTGCGGTGGCTGTCCGCCTCGGGCGACCCGCTGGAGCGGCTGCGCGCCGTGGTGGAGTTCGAGGCGTTCCGACTGGAGCTTGAGGCGGCGCTGCCGCGCGCGGATCGCAGCCGCGGCGGCCGGCCGTCCTACGACGCGGTGCTGATGTTCCGCGTCCTGGTGCTGCAGGCGCTCTACACGCTCCCAGACGAGCAGACCGAGTACCAGCTGCGCGACCGGCTGTCGTTCATGCGCTTCGCGTGTGGATCGGCATGGAAGAAGGACCCCGTTGAGGGGGTGATCGGCGTCCAAACGGGACCCCCTTGATGATGGGGTTCACGGTGGTTCCTGGGATGACCGGGGGCCGAGTTCGGGATGCTGGTGGTGGAGACGGTAGCGAAGGTGCGCCGGCTGCATTTCGTGCAGGGGCTGGCGATCAAGGCGATCTGCCGGGAGCTGGGGCTTTCGCGGAAGGTGGTGCGGAAGGTCCTGCGGTCTGGCGCGACGGAGTTCCGTTATGAGCGGACGCGCCAGCCGATGCCGAAGCTGGGTGCGTGGCAGGGTGAGCTCGACCGGCTGCTGGAGGAGAATGCCGGGCGCGCCAGCCGGGAACGGCTGACGCTGATGCGTGTGTTCGAGACGCTGCGCGGTCTGGGTTACGAGGGCGGCTACGACACGGTGCGGCGCTACGCGTGGGGTTGGGCGCGATCGCGGGCCTCGACGCCTGCCGCGGCCTTCGTGCCGCTGAGCTTCGCGCCGGGTGAGGCGTACCAGTTCGACTGGAGCCACGAGGTGGTGCTGATCGGCGGCACCACGGTGACGGTGAAGGTGGCGCATGTCCGGCTGTGCCACAGCCGGATGCTGTTCGTCCGGGCCTATCCGCGCGAGACGCAGGAGATGGTGTTCGACGCGCACGACCGGGCGTTCGCGTTCTTTCGTGGCGCCTGCACGCGGGGCATCTACGACAACATGAAGACGGCGGTGGACGCGATCCTGGTGGGGCGGGATCGCAGCTACAATCGTCGGTTCCTGCAGATGTGCAGCCACTATCTGGTCGATCCCGTCGCCTGCACGCCGTCGTCGGGCTGGGAGAAGGGTCAGGTCGAGAACCAGGTCGGGCTGGTGCGCGAGAGGTTCTTCTCGCCGCGGCTGCGGGTGCGCAGCTACGAGGAGCTGAACGCGCTGCTGCTGGACCGCTGCGTGGCCTACGCCCGTGCGCACCGGCATCCCGAGTTGCGCGACCAGACGGTCTGGGAGGTGTTCGAGGCGGAGCGGCCGAGCCTGGTGCCCTATGCAGGTCGGTTCGACGGGTTCCATGCGGTGACGGCCTCGGTGTCGAAGACCTGCCTGGTCAGGTTCGACAACAACAAATACTCGGTCGCAGCGAGTGCTGTCGGGCGGCCGGTCGAGATCCGCGCCTATGCCGAGCGGATCGAGTTGCGCCAGGACGGGCGCGTGGTCGGCGAGCATCGGCGCTGCTTTGGCCGGGACCAGATGGTGTTCGACCCCTGGCACGTCGTGCGAGGAGCACGCCTGCGGCGTGACGTGCCGGTGTTGGCGCGCAAGCCCGGTGCTTGGCGCAACGGCGCGCCGTTCAAGGACTGGCTGCTGCCCGGCGCGCTGGAGCGGGTGCGCCGCAAGCTGGCCGGTGTCGGCGATGGCGACCGGCAGATGGTGGCCATCCTCACCGCTGTGCTGGGTGACGGCCTGCCGGCGGTGGAGGCGGCCTGCGCCGAAGCGCTGCGGGAGGGCGTGCACTCCGCCGACGTGGTGCTGAACATCCTGGCCCGCCAGCGCGAGCCACCGGCGCCAATGCCGATCCCCACCCCCGTGGCACTGCGGCTGCGGCACGAGCCGCTGGCCGATTGCGCTCGCTATGACAGCCTGAGGAGAAGCGTGTGATGGAGCGGTCCGAGATCCTCGCCGGCATGGGCGAGCTGAAGCTGTATGGGATGAAGGCGGCGTTCGACCAGATCGTCACCACGGCGGTGAAGCGCCAGCACGAGCCGCAGCAGGTCATCGGCGATTTCGTCGGCGCCGAGATCGCCGAGAAGCAGGCGCGCTCGATCAAGTACCAGATCAGCGCGTCGAAGCTGCCGCTGGCGAAGGACGTGGACGATTTCCGGTTCGAGGGCACGCCGATCAACGAGGCGCTGGTTCGCGATCTCGCCACGGGCAACTTCCTGGCCCATCAGCGCAACGTGGTGCTGGTCGGCGGGACCGGCACGGGCAAGACGCACCTCGCCATCGCGATCGCCCGCGCGCTGATCCGCGATGGGGCACGCGGACGGTTCTACACCGTGGTGGACCTGGTGAACCGGCTCGAGGCGGAGAGCCGTGGCGGGCGGCAGGGACGGCTGGCGGACCACCTGTGCCGGATGGACTTCGTCGTGCTGGACGAACTCGGCTACCTGCCGTTCGCGCAGTCCGGCGGGCAGCTGCTGTTTCATCTGGTCAGCCGCCTCTACGAGCAGACCTCGGTGCTTGTGACCACCAACCTCGCCTTTGGCGAATGGCCGAGCGTGTTCGGCGACGCGAAGATGACCACAGCCCTGCTCGACCGCCTCACGCACCACTGCGACATCGTCGAGACCGGCAAC
>LNFM01013676.1_pt1 | contig 10263 bp, 11 predicted proteins | sample 596031 | NCBI WGS metagenome assembly LNFM01 (sample SAMN04254537, study PRJNA301005) | activated carbon metagenome | isolation source: dual media filters at the Ann Arbor, Michigan drinking water treatment plant | place: USA: Ann Arbor | reverse complement strand
TCCAGGATGACGGAGTTACTCCGGCACGCCCTGGTCAGCCATGAACGCCGCGATCCGCTCGGCGATGCCGGGCGCCAGCGGGAGGTTTGGGGTGGCGTATGTTGCGAGGTTCGCGCCGCGCTCCATCGGCGCTTCTTTGAGCACGTGGTTCACGCCTTCGAGCCGCACCAGCTCAACTGATCGCGCTGACGCCAGCACCTCGGCGTCTTGCATCGTCACCTGCAGATCGGTCGTGCCCTGCATCACCATTACAGGGCCCGGATAAGCGCGGAGCAGTTCGGCTGGATCGTATGAAAAGAGGCTGATCACGAAGCCCTGCACGTTCTCGCGGAAGAGCCCTTGCAGTGGCGCCGAGATTTGCGACGCGGGCACGCGGCGGCCAGCTTCCAGTTCTGTGATGATGCTCTCCGCCTCTGCCAGGATTGATGCGTTCGCTGGGTTTGAGCGCAATTGCTCGCGCAGAACGTCACCTAAGCGCCGCCCGCCGCCCGCGATGAGGATGAGGCCGCAAATATCGTTGCGGTTGGTCTGGGCCGAAACCAGCGCAACGAGCGCGCCCTCGCTATGGCCCGCCACCCAAACGCAACGCACGCCGGTGCGTTCGCGGATCGCGGCAGTCCATGCGGCGATGTCGGCGGCGTAATCGCTGATGACGATGGCGTTCGGATCGAGACCGGGCGCTGCGCTACCGAACATGCCGCGCTTATCGATACGCACGCTGGCGACGTCTTGCTCCGCTAGCGCTTGTGCGAGCAAGCGATAGGTCTGGGCGCGGATGCCCATCGGGTTGTTGCCGTCGCGATCAGTCGGGCCGGAGCCCGGAATAATCAGCACGACGCCTGCCATTTCTCCGGACGCGGGCGTCACCAGCGAACCACGCAGCACACCCGCCGGCCCTTGCACTTCGATCGGATCGCCCAGTGGCGGCAGTGTTTGCGCGCAGGCAATCGCAGGCGTGAGGAGCGCAACAAAGCCGAGCGCTGCGATCACATTTCTCATCTCATCACCCTAACGTTTCGCTCACCATGATCAGCAGCTTTGTGCCGAATTGGCACGCAAATTATTCGCAAAATTCCACGCGCTTTTAGGTTGAGCTTAAGCGCGTTCGCGTACCGTGCGCTTTATCTTTCTGTTGATTTCAGCGCGCGAGGGCAGCGTGAGCTTGGTCAATCTTCTGTTCGGCTTCAGCGGTCGCATCAACCGAACCCAGTATTGGGTCGGAACTTTAGGCGCGGGCTTCGCGGCTGGGTTTTTGGTCTTCGCCGTCGTCTTCACGTCACTCCTGGGCGCGACCGCGCCGCAGGCGAAAACGGCCGCTGCCGGCATCGGCATTGGCCTCCTGCTCTTCCTCTGCGTCGTCATGATGGTGACGAGCTGGATTGGCCTGGCGCTTCAGTGGAAGCGCTTCCACGATCGCGGCCGGCCGGGTTGGGTCGCGATGGCGCCGGTACTGCCGCTGACGATGGTGATGGTCACCATCTTTAGCGGCGTAACTACCGGCGCGAATGTTTTCCAGGTCGCAGCCAGCGCCAATCTTTGGATGCTGCTGCTCTGGGCGATCAATCTCTTCTTCTTCATCGATCTCGGTTGCTTGCCGGGCAAGGCCGAGGCGAACCAATACGGCAATCCGCCGGGTCCAGGTTTCGGCGGCGGTGGACCACGCCCCACCATGCCGCAACCCCAGGCGCCGGCGGGCGCCGCGCCGGCAAATGCGATGTCGTCATTGTCCGGCGCGCAAAGCGCGATGGACCGCGCGATCGCCGAGCACAAAGCCGCGCCCACGACGGCCACGGCCACGCGCCCTGCGATGGCGACGGCTTCAGCCACTGGCGCAGCGCCTTCATTCGGACGCCGTCAGGCGCGCTGAGTTGCACGCCAACGCGCGGACGCTAGGAAAGCGGCATGAACCGCATTTGCCGCCTCTATCTCATCACGCCGCCGGCGTTGGAGCTTACGGCTTTCGCCGATACGCTCGCTGACGCCCTCGCAGGCGGCGACGTTGCCTGTGTGCAGTTGCGTTTGAAGGATGTGAGCGACGCCGAAATTCTGCGCATCGGCGCGGCGCTTAAGCCGATCGTGCAAGCCGCGGACGCGGCGTTCATCCTGAATGACCGCCCCGACCTCGCGGCGAAGCTTGATGCTGACGGCGTCCATGTGGGTCAGAGCGATGCATCCTACGCAGAGGCGCGCGCGGCGCTCGGCAGAGATCGCATTGTCGGCGTCACCTGCCACAACTCGCGCGACCTCGCTTACGATGCGGCGGAAGCCGGCGCGGACTATGTCGCGTTCGGCGCCTTCTACCCGACCGGCACCAAGGAGCCGTCGCATTGGGCCGAGCCGGAGCTCTTGGAGGTTTGGCAAGAGACGATGGAGACGCCCTGCGTCGCCATTGGCGGCATCACAATCGAGAACGCCGAGCCGCTTGTGCTGGCGGGGGCTGACTTTCTGGCGGTTTCAGCCGGCGTTTGGGCCCATCCCGCTGGGCCTCGGGCCGCCGTGGCGTCATTCAACGCGCTGTTTCAGCAGCTGGCGGGCAAGCCTCAGGGCTAGCGAAACCGGGCGAACGCGCCTACGTCAGGGCCTCCAATTCCGGCCCCTGGAGCCCTGCCGCATATGACGCAATCGTTCCGCCTCGACGACGAAGATCCCAACAAGAACCCCTCCGACGGTCGCAACGCCCCGGACGTCATCGAGAAAGCGCTGTTCCAGGCCCGCATCGTGATGCTGACGGGCGAGGTCAACGACATCCAGGCGCGCCGCGTCACCGAACGCATGTTCGCGCTCGCGTCCGATGGCTCAAAGCCGATCACGTTCGTGATCTCCTCACCGGGCGGCCACGTCGAATCGGGCGACATGATCCATGACGCGATCCGCTTCATTGACGCCCCGGTGCAGATGCTGGGTACGGGCTGGGTCGCTTCAGCTGGCGCGCTCATCTATTGCGCGGTGCCGCGCGAGCGCCGCTTCTGCCTGCCGAACACGCGCTTCCTGCTGCACGAACCGCGCGGCGGCGTCGGCGGCATGGCCAGCGATGTTGAAATCCAAGCGCGCGAAATCCTGCGCATGCGCGAGCGTCTGAACAAGATTTTCGCCGAAGCAACAGGCCAGCCGATCGACAAGATCAAGCGCGACGTCGATCGCGATTACTGGATGCTGGCGGAAGAAGCCAAGACCTACGGCCTCGTCGGTCGCATCGTGAACCATCAGCGCGACCTGAGCTGAGGCTTCGGGCCAGAAACGCTAATCAAGGGGCGTCGCGATCCATCGCGGCGCCCTTCTCGTTTTTGCGCTTTGCGGAACTTCGCTTGTCGGGACGTGTCACGCGCGTAATCTGACAAAAATCTAAGGGAAATCGGGCGTCATGGCGCTGTCATCGGCGCCCGCGCGCCGCATTCTCGCCCTGTGGAAAAGTAGAACGGCCCCTGTGTCCGCCAGCACTGCGGTGGATGCGCTCGATTTCCTGTTGTGGTTTTCGCCCGCGCAGACGCGCGCGCGACCTTTGAGAGAGACCTGAATGGCCGCTCGCTGGGTGGGACTTTCGCGTTCCCAGAAAAATAAGACTCGTCAATCCGCGCACACCGTGAAAGGCGCGTTTCATGAGTGCCGTCACGCCATTGGCGCGATGGGCGTTCTCGTCATGGCTGCAGGCATGAATTTCGCCCTGCACCCTGACGCGCTCGCCCAAGTGATGAGCGGTGAACGGTCGATCATGAGCTTCGTTCCGACGGAATTTGCGTCGATCGCAGGTATCGCTGCGCCAGTCGAAGCTGCGCCCGTTGAAGTCGATGAAACCGAAGTGCGTTTGCTCGCCGCGACGATGTGGGGCGAAGCGCGTTCGGAAGGCGAAGACGGCATGCGCGCCGTCGCGCACGTCATGGTCAACCGCATCGGCCCGCGCTTCGGCGAAACGCTGTCGACGGTGATCCTCTCGCCGCGCCAGTTCTCGGTGTGGAATCGCGGCGATCCGAACCGTCGTTTGGTGATCAGCCTCGTCGCGAACCCAGAGCCCTACACGTCCGGTGAAAACGCTATTGCGTGGGAGCGCGCTCAGGTCATCGCGCGCGAAGTGCTTTCAGGCCAATCCGTCGATCCGACGGGCGGCGCGCTTTTCTATCACACACGCGCGGTGCGTCCGCGTTGGGCGCCGCACGGCGTGGGCCGCCAAACCATCGGCCAGCACATCTTCTACGCCGACGTGCCCGATCCGGGCATCCGCCGCACGCCGCGCACGATCGACATCGCGCAAGTTTTGCGTATGCCGGTCGACTCTATCCGTAGCGCTGAATCGGCGACGCCGGTCAGCGCGCGCGGGCCCCGTGCTGGACGCGTCAACGGCGTCATCCAGTACGCACCGCCGCAAGCCGCGCGTCAGTCACTGCCGAGCGAAACAGTGAGCGATCTAAACGCCGCCGCGACGCCGACGATCGATGGCGTAGCTCAGTCGGTGACGACGGCCAGCGCAATGCCAGTCGACGCCGCCGTCGCCAGCGCGCCCTAAACCAAAGCTCCGCGACAAGACTTAGAGACCGCCGGCCTTACGCTGGCGGTCTTTTTGTTTGCGGCCGGTTGAAAAGCAGAAGGGCGCTCCTTGCGGAACGCCCTTCGATTTCATCGCTATGACGATGAGACTTAGTGGCTCTCGCCGCGCCAGACTTGCTTGTAGGCGAGGTACATAAGGCCCGCGAGCACGACAAGGAACGCCAGCACGACGATGCCCATGCGCTTGCGCTCTTCCATGTGCGGGTCAGACGCCCATTGGAGGAAGTAGGCCACGTCTGTTGCGTATTGCTCGACCGTCTGCGGCACTTCGGGGTCGTTGTAAGCGACCACGCCTTCCCCAAGCGGCGCTGGCATCGCTAGCCAACCGCCCGGGAAGTAGCGGTTCTCATAGAGCGTTCCATTGACCTCGCCACTATAGCCCATCAGCAACGAGCGAATGTAATCAGCGCCGCCGTGACGCGCTGCGGTGATCACTGAAAGGTCGACCGGATAGGCGCCGCCATTCGATGCGCGCGCAGCGATCTCGTTCGGGAACGGCTGGCGGAAGCGATCGGAGATGCGGCCCGGACGGTCAGTCAGCTGACCGGAGTTCGGATCGATATCGCTGATGATCGCCTCTTCGGCGATGGCGCGGACATACGGGTTATCGACGACGTCGACGAACGTGCCGCCGTGTTCCGGCTTGCCGATTTGCATCGTCATCTCGCCGGTCTCGTGATCGCGCACGCGGTAGAGCGCGAATGGACCGCCTTCCTCGCCGAGGTGGCGATAGGAGAGATGCTCCATCGCGTGGCACGCGGCGCAGACCTGGTTGTAAACCTGGAAGCCCCGCTGCACGGCGGCCATGTCGTAATTGCCGACAGGGCTATCGAAGCTGAACGGATAGTCCTGAGGGTGCTCAGCTTCGGCAGCGGCAAACGCCACGCCGACGATGGCGATTGCGGCAGCGGCCGCAGCTGTCAACGCGCGCAACATTAGGCGGCCCCCTGCTCGGTCAGAACCGGCTTGGCGATGGTGTCCGGCACACGGCCCGGCTTCTCACGAAGACCCAAGAGCGGCAGGAGCACGAGGAAGAAGAAGAAGTAGTAGAACGTCGCGATCTGCGAGAGCGTCGTAACCGTGAACGTGTATGGGCTACGACGCTCAACACTGAAGAATGCCGCACCAGAGCCGACTTCTTCCTTGGCGTGCGTGATAGCCTCTTCCATCGCGTCCGGCGTGGCGCCTGTCACGGTTTCAGTCGATTGCGTGCCGCCGAAAACGCCGGTGATTGTCGCCGTGCGCGCGTTCTCGCGCGTGATCGACGTCATCGTGGCGCCCTGCTCGGCGAGCCGATCACGTTGCGCCTGAGCAAATTCTTCGTACTCGCCCTCGCTTGGCGCGGTGAATTGCTCACTGCGCACTTCGCCACCGGAGACCCAGGTCAGCGTCGCGGAGAAATCCGCGGGCTTTGCCAGAATGAGGCCGGGATTTTGGCCACCGCACCAGCCCAGGATCAGGCAGGCGACGACAAAAATCAGGAAGAACTGACGCGCGATCGGACGATACCGCATCGAGCGGACACGTGAGGTATCGATCCACGGCAGAACGAACAGCACGGCGATCGATGCAAACATGCCGATAACGCCGGCGAGCTTGGAATCGATCGGGCCGATATTGAAATCGAACGCGCGCAGGATCGCGTAAAACGGCAGGAGATACCATTCCGGCACGATTTCCGGCGGCGTCTGCAGCGGGTTGGCCGGGATGTAATTGTCGGCGTGGCCAAGCGCGTTCGGCATGAAGAACACGAATGTGGCGAACAGGATCACGAACAGAATAACCGCGAACAGATCCTTGATCGTCGCGTACGGCGTGAACGGCACGGTATCGGCCTTCGACTTCACATCGACGCCAGCCGGATTGTTCTGACCAGCTTCGTGCAGCGCCCACACGTGCAGCGCGACAACACCCGCGATCACGAACGGCAGCAGATAGTGTAGCGAAAAGAAGCGGCTCAGCGTCGGCTGGTCAATCGATCCGCCACCACGAATCCAGACCTGGATGCTCTCGCCGACGAACGGCACCGCGCCCAGAATATTGGTGATGACCGTAGCGCCCCAGAACGACATCTGGCCCCACGGCAGCGTGTAGCCGAGGAAGCCGGTGACAACCATCAGCAGATAGATGATGCAGCCCAAAATCCAGAGGACTTCGCGCGGCGCTTTGTATGAGCCGTAATAGAGGCCGCGGAACATGTGGATGTAGACGGCCAAGAAGAACATCGACGCGCCGACCGAGTGAATGTTCTGGATCAGCCAGCCGAACGGCACGTCGCGATCAATGCGCTGCACCGAAGCGAAGGCGTGATCGACGTGCGGCGTGTAGTGCATCGCCAGCACGATGCCGGTCACGATCTGAACCACGAGGCAGAGCGACAACATCGCTCCGAAGGTCCAGAAATAGTTCAGATTACGCGGCGTCGGATAAGCGACGAAGCTGTCATGCGCGAGCCGAATAATCGGGAGGCGCTTGTCGAGCCAGCGGGTCAGGCCGGATTTTGGCTCGTAGGTCGAAAGTCCGCTCACTTATGGGCTCCCAGAGTCAGCCAATGTCTCAGCCGATGCGGATGGATGTTTCGTTGAGATAGACGTACGGCGCGGGCGGCAGGTTCGCCGGCGCGGGGCCGCGGCGAATGCGGCCGGACGTGTCATAGTCAGACCCGTGGCACGGGCAGAACCAGCCACCGAAGGACGAGCCCTCAACAAACGTCGGCACGCAGCCCAGGTGGGTGCAGCTTGCTTGCAGCACGATCCACTCGGGACGCCCAGCCGCGCCATCTTCTTGAACCAAGCGCTCAGCGTCGCTTTGCGGATCCTTCAACGTTGCGAAGTCGTCGCGCTGGGCGCGCCCGATTTCATCGGCCGTGCGGTGACGCACGAACACCGGCTTGCCCTGCCACATGACTTTGATTTGCTGACCAAGAACGACAGCGCTCAGATCAACCTCGGTGGTCGAAAGCGCGCGCGTGTCCGCGGCCGGGTTCATTTGATCGATGAACGGCCACACCGTGGCCGCAACGCCTACCGCGCTCGCGGCACCGGCGGCGATGAAAATGAAGTCGCGCCGGGTGGTATCGTCCCCCTGATGCGCATTCGCTGCTGGCTCAGCCACCGACTTGATCTCCCGGCCTTGGTTCTGCGCCGAAGCTAGGCTAGTCCGGTGCTTTAATCGCGTGGCGCGTCGCCGCACGCTCGCTCTTGCAAGCACCCGATTCAGCCCAGATTCTCCGGCGCCGAGGCCTTACCGTGCGGCTCGCACTCTATCAACCAGACATCCCCCAGAATCTCGGCGCGGCGATTCGCCTCTGTGCCTGTCTCGGACTCGGCTTGGACGTGATCGAGCCTTGCGGCTTCCCGCTGACCGACGCGTCTTTGAAGCGCGCGGCACTGGACTACGGCGACAAGGCCAGGATCGCGCGCCATGACAGCTTCACGGCGTTCAGATCGGCGCCGGAACGGCAAGGCGGGCGGCTAGTGCTGGTTGAGACGGATGGCGCGGTGAAGTTTCAAGACTTCCAGTTCTCCATCGGCGACACCCTCATCCTCGGGCGCGAGAGCGCCGGCTCGCCGGGCGAACTTTACGAGGCGGCGCAGGCCAGCGTCCGGGTCCCCATGGCGGCTGGCTTGCGGTCACTCAATGTGGTGACTGCGGCTACGGTGATATTGACCGAGGCAATGCGCCAGACCGGGGCTTGGGAGAAATTGACGTGAGCGAAGAACGCAAAGCGCAGGCGAAGGCTTGGTTCGAGTCGCTGCGCGATCAGATTTGCGCGGCCTTCGAGCAGATTGAGGACGAGGCGCCGGCGGACCTCTATCCGGGTGCGCCCGGCCGGTTCGAGAAAACGCCCTGGCGGCGCGGCGATGGCTCGGCCGATCACGGCGGCGGCGTCGCCGGCATGATGCGCGGACGCTTCTTCGAGAAGGTCGGCGTGCATGTGAGCACGGTCTATGGCGAGTTCTCGCCGGAGTTTGCCAAGAACGTCAAAGGCGCGGCCGACGATCCGCGCTTCTGGGCCAGCGGCATTTCGCTGATCGCCCACCTGCGCAATCCGCACTGCCCCGCCGCCCACATGAACACGCGCCACATCACGACAACGGAGTGGTGGTTCGGCGGCGGCGGCGACCTCAATCCGACGCAACACTATCAGCGCAGCGAAGCGTTTGAAGACGCCGTCGCGTTTCACAATGCTTATCGCAGCACTTGCGACAAGCACGGCGCCGATCTCTACGCGCGTTACAAGAAATGGGCGGACGAATATTTCTGGCTGCCGCATCGCAACGAGCCGCGCGGCGTCGGCGGCATTTTCTACGATCACCACAATAGCGGCGAAGCGAGCGGCGCCGACAGCTGGGAAAAGGATTTCGCCTTCACGCAGGATGTCGGTCGCGCGTTCCTGGAAGCCTACCCGGCCATCCTGCGCGGGCGCATGCATCAGGCTTGGTCCGAGGCGGATCGCGAAGAACAACTGATCCAGCGCGGAAGGTATGTGGAGTACAATCTCCTCTACGACCGCGGCACCACGTTTGGGCTGAAGACCGGCGGGAATGTTGAGAGCATTTTGAGCTCCATGCCGCCGGTGGTGAAGTGGCCTTGAGAACAATTTGTCCGCATTGTCAGCAGGACTACATCGTTCGAGCGCGAGTAAAGCGCGCATCCTTAGAGATTCACGTTTGCCCGGAATGCGAGTCGGTTTGGCCGGCCGGCGCCTCGCTAACGGCACCCGCGACTACCAATTTACATGATTACCTGACGGCCCGGGGATTGACGCCGCTTTGGCTTGAAGAACTGGAAGTCATCACATTGGAAAACTAGGCTCCATTTGGAACGCACGGCGTCAAAGCACGCCGTAAGCGATCAACGCCACGGCGATCGAGTAGAGCACCCATCCCGGATGAAAGCCGCGCACGCCAGCGAGGTTGCCAAGCGCGCCATAGAGATAAAGCGCGCCAACGCAGAGCGCTGTCGCTAGCCGCGCGCTCGCATCAAACCAAAGCGCCGCCGCGATCAGCGCAAGGCCGCCGGCGAACCACGCAGCAGTGCTGAGATGCAGCAGGATCGGGATCAGCCGCCGGATGGCGGGCGAGATGCGTGGATTATCACCGAACGCGGCAGCGACCGGCTTTACCATGAAGCGCTCCGTCAGCACGCCGTGGATCACGGCGACGACGGCGCCGATCACACCGGCGGCGATGAGAGCGATATCCGGGGTCATGAGGCGCCTCCGCCTCCACGCTCTGCTCATTCGCCGCAAAGAAAATGCGGCCGCCCGACGCTGCCGCTGCGGACGTGTTCACATGTCGCAAACCACGGCCCCGAGCGCCCCACCCGGCCCTTTTCTTGCGTCAGGCGAGCGGCCATGACCTCACTCGCCTATCCCCAAGACCTTAAACCGCTGACTTCGCTACGTTTTATCGCGGCGATTTGGGTGCTTTTGTACCATTTCAAGGACCATCTGGGCCTCGGCATGGGCCAATTCGGGCTGGTGGCGGACGGCTATTTGGGGGTCGACCTCTTTTTCACGCTCTCGGGCTTCATCCTGGCGCACGTCTATCTGCAGAGCCTCGAGGAAGAGCGCTTCGGCTATGGCGGCTTCCTGAAGAACCGCATCGCCCGCGTTTACCCAATGCACCTCGCTGCGCTCGCCGCGATGATCATGCTCTTCGTTGGCGCCACCGCGATGGGCGCGGGCGTCGGCTCGGCTGCGGCGTTCAAATGGAGCGA
>LNFM01013674.1_pt1 | contig 10263 bp, 9 predicted proteins | sample 596031 | NCBI WGS metagenome assembly LNFM01 (sample SAMN04254537, study PRJNA301005) | activated carbon metagenome | isolation source: dual media filters at the Ann Arbor, Michigan drinking water treatment plant | place: USA: Ann Arbor | reverse complement strand
ACCAGCGGTCGGCCGCGGCGATCGCGTCTTCGAACCGTCGCTCGCGGTCGGCCGCTTTCACGTCATTCGCCAGGGCGTTCGTACCGGCCCGGCCCGACCACCACCAGCCCGCCCCCGCCGTCAAGGTCGCGGCCAGGGCGACGGCCGCCAGCGGCCCCAGCCCCGGGCTCAACCGCCCGGCCCTCTTCGACTGCGGCTTCCCGGGTGTTCCTGTCATCGGGGATCGACCTGCCCGGACCGAGAAACCGTGACCAGAGGCGTCGCGGGACCACCCCGCCACGCCCCTTCGATGATGCTCATTTTCCGGCCGGCGGGCAAGCCAGGCGACGGCCGACGTCGGCGGCCGGGGCGGTTCAGGGGGGCGCCGGGTCCGTGTCGGCCCCCATCCCCGACCGGCTGGGGGGGAGCGCCCGTCGGGCCTCACCCGCCCGAACCTCGAACGCGATGGCCTCTTCCCGACGCCCAAGGACCCGGTGGGCCGCCGCCAGAAGCGACAGGGTCTCGTAGTCGTCGGGGGCGACCGCCAGGGCCCGGCGGAGGTACGGGAGGGCGTCCTCGGCCCGACGCTCCTTCAGGCGGATCCGGCCCAGCGTCCGCCAGGGGCCGACGCTACCGGGGGCCCGTTCCGCGGCCCGGAGCCAGGCCCGGCCGGCGGCGTCGAGGTCGCCCGACTCCAGGCAGGCCCGTCCGAAAAGCTCCAGCAGCCCGGGGTCGTCGAGTGTCCCGATCGCGTCACCGAGAACCTCGCGGGCCTCGGAGGCCCGGCCCGCCCGCAGCAGGGCCTCGCCGAACTCCCTGTAGAAGGCCGCAGCCTCCGGTCCGACCGCGGCGAGCCGGGGGTCGAGTTCCAGGGCCCGGCGGTAGTGCCCGACGGCCCCCTCTCGCCGGCCGAGGTCGCGGTCGCGCCTCGCCCTTTCGAGTTCGGCCGCCGGCCCGTCGGCGGGGCCCGCGTTGCCCCCGACCCCCCCCGGCGACGGCGAGATCCGAGGGCACGGCCCGACCGCGATCAGGCAGGCGAGACCCAACGCATTCATGGCCGTGGCCATGAAGACGGCCGCCGTCCGTCGGGCGGGGGGCCGCCGGGGGATCAAGGGCTCCGGCACTCGGACCTCGGACCGTCGGGGTTTCGCGGGGTTCGGATCGGGACGCTTGAAACGGCCGCGTACGTCTGCTATGGATAAGACGGGTCGGACGCCAGAGGGGCTCGACGCGTCGGCCCTCCTTGATTCATCACTCCTCCCGAAATGATTCGCCTCGTTCGATGGGGGTTCCCATGGAACAGTTCGCCGCGATGCCCCGTAAGCCCAAGGGCTTCTGTTTCCCCGCCGACCTCGCCGACCGGATCCGCTACGACGAAGACAAGAAGCGCCTGGTCTACCGTGGATTTATGAGCAAGGCCGAATTCGACCGGCTCTGCCTGGTCAGCGACGACTGGTGCTACCGCCGGCCGCTCGAGGACCTCTTCCGCCGGTGTACGCCGGAGGCCGCCCGGCCCCGGCTCCTCTCTCGCTTGGCGTCGGTATTCTTCAGCTTTTAGCCGGACCCCGGGCCGCCCCGGAAGGTCGCCCGGCGGGTCCGGTCGAGGAGTTCCACGGCCCCGGCCGTCACCGAGGCGCGCCAGGCTTCGCTCGCCGGGCAGAAGGTCTCGGCGAGCCTCCGCCCGGCGATGAGCCGGTCGGGGTGCCCCTCGGGCCGCCAGTGGTGTGCCCGGTTCTCGTCGCGGAGCGCCCCGAGGACTTCGAGGGGGGCGTACGTGCCGAACTCGGCGCAGGCGGAGAGGCAATCCCGGTCGGCCAGCCTGTGGAGGAGCCACCGGCCGATGTCGCCCCGGGCCTCGTAGGCGACCCCCTTGGGGTCGCCCGTATCGACCGATTCGACGCCGTGGACCTCCCTGAATCGGTCGATCCGTTCCGAGGGGGTGCCGTGGTAGACGAGGAGCTTGTACGTCCCCCAGCCGCCCAGGCCGGTGTGGAAGTCGATGTGCCGGACGACCGTCGCGGGGCCGACCCAGCGGGGCAGTTGTGCTTCGAGGATCAGGCGGACCCCGGCCGGACCCTTGCCGCCGAAGAAGAGCCCCAGCGGGGCGTCGTACTGACCCCCCGCGACCGCCTGTTTCACCGCCGGCAGGCCCAGACGCTTGATCACCGCCAGCGCCCTGGCGTGGTAGATGAGCCGGTCGATCCGCCCGCCCCCGCGCTTCGGGTTGATCAGGCCGTCGAGTTCGCGGTAGCCCGGCGGGGAGCCCTCGAAGGCCTCGCCGTCGAGGAGGAAGTTCCGGTTGAGGTCGATGTTCGCCTCGTCGAACCGGCGGAGTCGGTCGAACCCGTAGGGGTCGAGCGCGTGGAGCAGGAGGACCGCCTCGCCGGGCCCCGGCGGCCCGCCGCCGAGCCCGCCGGCCATCCAGGCGAGCTGCGCCGCTGACCCGAAGAACCCTTCGACGCCGTGCAACCCGCTCGACACGACCAGGAGGCGGTCGGCTTCCGGGTCGCCCCAGCGGGCGGCGTCGATCGTCAGGTCGTCCCCCCCCTGCCCCTTCGGGCCGACGGGGAACGACTCGAGGACCCCCCCGAGTGCCCCGGCGGCCTCCCGGAAACGGGCCCGGGCCGTCTGATAGTCGGGGGAGAAGGGCGAGTCGGCCACGGCCACGGTCATCCTTTCAGCCAACGGTCGAACCAGGTGAACGCCTCGTCCTGCATCGGCAGGTCGAACTTGTGCTTGCCGGGGTAGAAGGTCGCCCGGTAGCGGTCGGCCGCCCCCGCCTTCTGGTAAACATCGGTGAGAATCCGGTCGGCGTCCTTCATCCCCTCGGGGGTGAACAGGTCGTCCTCGTCGTCGTTCTGGACCAGGGTCGGCAGCGGGACCCGCAGGCCGAGGACCTCGGGGTAGTCGAGGTCGGCCGGAAGGCCCGGGACGTAGCACATCCAGGTGTGTGTGTGCGACTTGTAAAGGAGGTAGTCCTTCCAGGTCGTCATCATCCCGACGCACACGGCGCACTTGATCCGGGGGTCGAGGCCGCCGAGGAAGACGGTCCGCAGGCCGCCGCCGGAGAGCCCGGCGCAGCCGACCCGGTCGGCGTCCACGTCGGGCCGGCTACAGAGGTAGTCGAGGGCGCGCTGGTCCTCGGAAACGAACACCCCCGGCCAGGTCGTCCCGGCGCAGAAGAGGCTCTTGGCGACGGTCGACTCGTGCTGCCCGGCGAACGCGTTATAGGCGACGATCTCGGCCTCGGACTCCGGCTGGGACTCCTTCAAGCCCCGGAGCAGGACCGGCGAGACGTCGGCGTAGCGGACCCGACGGCTGGCGAACAGGAAGGCGTCGTGGACGAGGACGGCGTACCCCTTCTTCGCCAGCTCGTTGGCCCAGCTCACGCCGCCGTAATACTGCTCCCGGTGCCTGACCATCAAGGGGTGGAGGTCGGCCGACATCTGCGAGATCTTGCGGGTGCCGAAGAACTTGTTGCCGCCGTGGTCGTGGAGGGCGACGACCCCGGGGAGCTTCCCCTTCGCCCCGGCCGGCTTCAGAAGGACCGCCTCGGTGGGGGGGCCGTAGGGGAGTTGCCAGTGGAGGTGCTCGATCGTCAGTCCGTCGTATTCGAGGGTGTGGAGGACGTCGGCTCTCGGGACGCCCCCGGTTTCGGGGGCGAGGAGGCGGAGTTTCAGGCGGTCTCGGGCCTGCGTCCGCCAGGCGTCCACGTCGTCGAACTCCGGGCGCCGGAACGAGAGCCCGGCCGGGCCTTCGGGGAGGATCGAGGCGGCCCACGGGCCGTATGCGCCGAGCATGTTGGGGGTCATCTTCGGGGTCGCCCTCGCTACCGGGTCGGGGTCGTTCGCGGGGTGGTACGGGCCCCCGCCCGCTTCCGAAGGGTTGAATCTACCCCGGCGGCCCGGCCGCTTGTAGGCCCTTGTCCGGTCCTGCGCCCCTCCGGGGTCAGATGATCCCGTGGAGCGGACCCCCCTTCGCCCCGAGCGAATCGACCCGCCGGTCGACCGCAGGGTCGTCCAGCAGCGGCGGGGCGTGCCCCGGCTTGATCCGGGCGTCGATCACCAAAGGCCCCCGGCACCCCCAGTGCTTCTGGTCATTAAAGGCTCGGACGCCGTCGATATCCGCGGCGGGGTTCGACCGGGTGAAGACGACCCAGAGGAAGTTCCGGAGCGACCGGGCGGCGAACTCGCTGTCGTCCACGACCAGGACGAGGGGGAACCCATCGAAAGCCCTGGCGTCCGCGTCGGCGAGCCCCCCGACGAGTCGGCCGACGTCACCGTTGCCGGGCACGTAGGTCGGGCCCTCGACGGCGATCACGCCGGGGAGGGCGACCCGGGGGGACCGGAACCCGTCGGCGAGGTGCGTGCCGACGGGGACCGACGTGGCCAGCTCGCGGCGCCTCGGGCCCGCCGCCGCGATGACGACCTTCGAGCCCTGGTTGAAGCCGTGGCCGCTGTAGTCGAGGGTGTCGATGGTCGTCCGGGTCTGAAAGTGGAGGTCGTTCTCCCAGTCGACCCGTTCCAGGAGGTGCCGGAAGAACGCCTCGACGTCGTGGATGTCGAGGTCGGGGTCGTCCTCCCGGGCGACGATCAACAGGTACTTGGCGAGGGACATTTGCCCCTGGCCGAGGATCGCGTTGGCCGAAGTCAGCAACTCCTGCGGCCTTCGGACCTTCGCGTAGGGGACGTATCGTTCGCTCGCCGAGGCGAGCAAAAGCGGGTGGACCCCCGCCGCGTCGACGGCGTGGACGGCGTGGACCCCCGGGATCACCGTCGGGATGATCGGCCCGGTCAGCTCGTGGATCAGTTCGCCAAAGGAGGTGTCCTCCTGCGGCGGCCTGCCGACCGACGTGAACGGCCAGATCGCGCCGGGGCGGTGGAAAACCCGGTCGACCCGGAGGACCGGGAAGTCGTGCGTCAGGCTGTAATAGCCGAGGTGGTCGCCGAACGGCCCCTCGGGCTTCTGGAGGCCGGGGACGATGGTCCCCGCGATCACGAAGTCGGCCTCGGCGGGCATCGGCAGCGCCCCGCCGCCGGGGTCGGCCATCGCGACCCTGCGGCCCCCCAGGACTCCGGCGAACCCCAGCTCGGGGAGCCCCTCGGGGAGCGGCATCACCGCCGCCACGGCCAGGGACGGCGGCCCTCCCACGATCACGTTCACCTTCAGCGGTTCACCCCGGCGGATCGCCGACGCGTGGTGGACGCCGATCCCCCGGTGGATCTGGTAGTGGAGCCCGACCTCCCCGTCGGGCACGTAGTCGTTCCCCGAGATCTGGACCCGGTACATCCCCAGGTTCGATCGCGAGAACCCGGGCCGGTCGGGGTCTTCCGAGTAGACCGCCGGCAGGGTCACGAAGGCGCCGCCGTCGTCCGGCCAGCACTGGATCTGTGGGAGGGCGCGGAGGGTGGTCGTCCCGTTGAGGATCGGGCCCCGCCGGACCCGCCTCGGCAGCAGTTGGAGCGCCCGGTAAGGGACCGACCGGAACCGCCAGGGGTCCTTCAACAGCGTGGAGGGGTCGACCTTCAGGTCGACGAGCCTGCGGACCGCGTCGAGCGTGTCGCGGAAGAGGAACCGCGTCCGCTCGATCGTCCCGAACAGGTTGCCGACGACCGGAAAGGGGGTCCCCTTGACCCGCCGGAAAAGGACCGCCGGCCCCTGCGTCTCGTAGACCCGCCGCTGGATCGCCGCGACCTCCAGGAACGGGTCCACCTCCTGCTCGATCGTCACGAGAACCCGGTGGCGCGTGAGGTCGTCGACACAATCGGCGAGTGAGCGATAACCCATGAAGCACTCTGCGGCGGGGATCTTGGACGTAACCTACGGTCTCTCTCAAGGGAAGCTTAGGAAGATTGAGGGGAAACGCCTAGCCGGACCGTCGGGCCGCCGGCCGGCGTGGACAGATCAGGGCGCCGCGCGTATACCATGACTCTTGAGACTCTGCGACGCCCCGTAGACCCGGCGCCGCGACCGACAGGCCGCCGAGGACCGTATGGCCACCGAGACCGAAGAGCGTAATGGGGGCCCGACGGCCCCGGCCGTGGACAAGTCGGACCGGCGCGTCCGGGCGATGTTCTCGTCGATCGCCGGCCGTTATGATTTCCTCAACCACCTGCTGAGCCTGAACATCGACCGGACCTGGCGGTCGTTCACCACGAAGACGGTCCCCCCGGCCCCGGGCGTCCCCGTCCTCGACTGCTGCACCGGGACGGCCGACCTCGCCCTGGCCTATCACAAGGTCGGCAAGGGGGCCTCACCCGTCGTCGGGACCGACTTCTGTCATGAGATGCTCGCCCTGGGCAACGCCAAGCTCGACCGGGCGAAGGCCCGGGGCAACGTCGCCCTCGTCGAGGGGGACACCCAGCGACTCCCACTGCCCGACGACCACTTCGGGGTCGTCACGGTCGCCTTCGGCCTGCGGAACGTCCGCGACACCGTCAAGGGGATCGACGAGATGGTCCGGGTCGCCCGGCCCGGCGGCAAGGTCGCCATCCTGGAGTTCTCCAGGCCACGCGGGGCGGTCCTCGGCCGGCTCTACCTCGCCTTCTTCCGGTCGGTCCTCCCGAAGGTCGGCCAGGCGATCGCCCCGAACGGCCACGACGCCTATCACTACCTCCCGGCGAGCGTCCTCCAGTTCCCCGACGGCCAGCAGATGCTCGACCTCCTCGCCTCCAGGGGCCTGACCGAGACCCGGATGTACCCCCTGACCCGCGGGATCGCCACCCTTTACGTCGGCAAGAAGCCCGAGCGGGACGGCACCCGATGACCGGTAAGGGGACCGACATCGTCCTCGGCATGACCGGGGCCAGCGGCGCTCCTTACGCCGTCGAACTGCTCAGGGTGCTGAGCAGGACCGGCCGGGTCGTCCACCTGACGATCAGCCCGAGCGGGGCCCAGGTCCTCCGCGAGGAGATGGGGATCGAGGTCTCGCTCAAACGGTTCGACCCGGCCGTCTTCGGCGAACTCGGCGGAGGCCGGGTCGTCTACCACCATTACGAGGATTTCCGGGCCGGGATCGCCAGCGGTTCGTTCCTGACGGCGGGGATGGTCGTCGCCCCTTGCAGCATGAGCACGGTCGCCTCGATCGCCAACGGGATCACCACGAACCTGATCACCCGGGCGGCCGACGTCCACCTCAAGGAACGCCGGAAGCTCATCCTGCTGCCGAGGGAGACCCCCCTCAGCCTGATCCACCTGGAGAACATGACCGCGGTGACGCGGGCCGGGGCCGTCGTTCTGCCGGCGATGCCCGGATGGTATCATCGGCCGTCCTCGCTCGACGACCTCATCCGGTTCATCGTGTCGAGGGTCTGCGACCAGCTCGGAGTCGGCAACGAACTGATCGACCGCTGGGGCGTTAAGGACTGACGTCCGAAGGGGTTCTGGGATGATGAACGGATCGGTGCGGCGCAAGGTCGTCGTGGTGACGGGGGCCTCGGCGGGGCTCGGGGCGGCGGTCGCCCGGGAGGCGGCCCGGCAGGGGCACGACCTCGTCCTGACCGCCCGGCGGGCCGACCGGCTCGAACGGCTGGCCGAAGAGATCGAAGGGGCGGGAACGGGCACGCAGACGCTCGCCTTCGCCGCCGACCTCGAAGACCCGGAGACCCCGGAACGCCTGGTCGGCGCGGCCCTCGACCGGTTCGGCAGACTCGACGTGCTGATCAACAACGCGGGGTTCGGTCTGCCGACCCTCTTCGCCGACGGCGACCCGTCGGCACTCCGGAGCCAGATCGAGGTCAACCTCGTCGCCCCGCTGATGCTCACCCGGCAGGCGGTCGCCGCGCTGGTGGAGTCGCGGGGGACAATTATTAACATCGGGTCGATGATCACGGCCGTCCCGAACCCCGCGCTGGGGGCCTACGGGGCGACCAAGGCGGGGCTGGCTTACTGGAACGACGCCCTCCGACGCGAGTTGCGCTGGCAGGGGGTGACGGTCTGCCTCGTCGAGCCCGGCCCGGTGAAGACCGAGTTCTTCGACGCCCTGGTCCGCCGGACCGACCCCCCCGGCCTGTACCACCCGATGCTCGACGCCCCCGCCGACTGGATGACCGCCGAGGTCAACGAGGTCGCCCGGCGGATCGTCCGGTTAATCGAGCGGCCGAAGCGGCGGTTATCGGTGTTGAAGCGGTTCGCCTGGCCCTGGCGGGCGACCGGGCACCTTTTCCGTGCGTTCCCGGCGCTGGGCGACCTGGGGGTCTCGGGGATCCTCTGGTTCCAGGAGAAGAAGGGGCCGCAACGGCGGCAAACGGCGGAGAGCCTCGGCCATGCCCCGCGTGTTGACTGACCTTCTGGGGATGATCAAGTTCAGCCACACCCTCTTCGCCCTGCCGTTCGCCCTGCTGGGCGCGGCGATGGCGGCCCGGGGGCCGGACGGCTGGCACGGCCGGGCCGTCGACTGGCTGGGCGTCCTCCTCTGCATGGTCTTCGCCAGGTCCACGGCGATGGCGTTCAACCGCCTGGTCGACCGCCGGATCGACGCCCTGAACCCCCGGACCGCCGGCCGGCACCTCCCCGCCGGCCTGCTGTCGGTCGGGGCGGTCGTCGCCTTTTGTGTCGTTTGCGCGGCGGGGTTCGTCGGCTCGACCCTCCTGTTCCTGCCGAACCCCTGGCCGGTCCGGCTGGCGGTCCCGGTGCTGGCCTGGGTCTGCGGCTACTCGTTCGCCAAGCGGTTCACCAGCCTGGCGCACCTCTGGCTGGGGTCGGCCCTGATGCTCGCCCCGATCGCCGCCTGGGTGGCGCTCCGGGGGGACCTCCAGTGGCCGCCGGTCCTGCTCGGCCTGGCCGTCTTCTTCTGGGTCACGGGGTTCGACGTGATCTACGCCTGTCAGGACGTGGAGTTCGACCGCAAGGCCGGCCTGCACAGCATCCCCGGCCGGCTGGGCGTCAAGAACGCCCTGCGGCTCGCCGCCGCGACCCACGTCGCGATGGTCGCCTGCCTCGTCGGGCTCGGCCTGACCGGCCCGTTCGGCCCGATCTACTTCGTCGGGCTCGCCCTGATCGCCGGGCTGCTGGTCTACGAACACGCCCTGGTCCGCCCCGACGACCTGACCCGGGTGAACCTCGCCTTCTTCAACGTGAACGTCGTCATCAGCCTCGGTTTACTGGCCTTCGGCGTGGCCGACCTGCTCGTCTGAACCCTTCGGCCGACCTTGCTGAAGCGTTCAATTCCGACTAAACTTTCAGTAACGAACAAAGTCATTCGGCGGCCGGGCGCGGGGGGCGGGAAAACCCCACGGCGAGGGCCGTCACCAAGAACGAGGTGGTTCCGCGATGGCGACCGAGGCGACTCGCTTGCGGGAGATCCGGGAGAAGGTCGAGGCGGGCGTCCGGCTCTCGTTCGACGACGGGCTGGCCCTGGAGGCGTCCCACGACCTCTTCTTCCTGGGGTCGCTGGCCAACCTCGTCCGCGAGCGTTACAACGGGAACTTCGGGTATTACAATGTGAATACCCACATCAACCCCACGAACGTTTGCGTCTACACCTGCGACTTCTGCGCCTTCCGGGCCGACCTCAACTCCGAACGCGCCTACACGATGGACCGGGCCCAGATCCTGGAGCGGGCCGGCCAGGCGCACGACCGGGGGGCGACCGAGCTGCACATCGTCGGCGGCCTGCACAACAAGCTGCCGTTCGACTATTACGTCGACGTCGTCCGCTGGATCAAGGACGCCTACCCCGAGATTCACATCAAGGCGTACACCGCCGTCGAGATCGAGTTCTTCGCGAAGATCGCGAAGCTCTCGATCCGGGACGTGATCAAGACCCTGGTGGACGCCGGCCTGGGGAGCCTCCCCGGCGGCGGCGCGGAGATCTTCCACCCCGAGGTCCGCGAGAAAGTCTGCGGCGCGAAGGCGTCGACCGAGGTCTGGCTGGAGGTCCACCGGACCGCCCACCGGCTCGGCCTGCACTCCAACGCGACGATGCTCTACGGCCACCTCGACGGCCCGGTCCACCGGATCGACCACCTCGTCCGGCTCCGCGAGCTCCAGGACGAGACCCGGGGCTTCCAGACGTTCATCCCGCTCGCCTTCCACCCGGACAACTCCCGGATGGACGACATCCCCAAGCCGTCGGGCCTGATGGACCTCAAGACGATGGCCATCAGCCGGCTGATGCTCGACAACTTCCCCCACATCAAGGCCTACTGGGTGATGCTGGGCATCAAGACCGCACAGGTCGCCCTCTCCTTCGGGGCCGACGACCTCGACGGCACGGTCGTCCACGAGAAGATCTACCACGAGGCGGGGGCCGAGACCCCGCAGGAGATCACCGTCGCGGAAATC
>LNFM01021576.1_pt1 | contig 10265 bp, 9 predicted proteins | sample 596031 | NCBI WGS metagenome assembly LNFM01 (sample SAMN04254537, study PRJNA301005) | activated carbon metagenome | isolation source: dual media filters at the Ann Arbor, Michigan drinking water treatment plant | place: USA: Ann Arbor | reverse complement strand
TCGACGTGCCGACCGGTCCGGGCCTGGGCTTCGATCCCGATCCCGGGTTCCTGCGGCGTCATCTTTATGCGGCAGGGTGAGTGACGCCTTCGGCTTGGAGCCGCGGCAGCGGCAGCGCCAGCGCTATCGCACCCCCGGCCTAGGGCAGCCGCGGCTGATGGAACCGGTAGGGCGGATAGTCCTTGGCGATGTCGGATATGACCTCGATCAGTGCCGGTGCGTCGCTGGCCAGCGCCTCCTTGAGCGCGCCGCGGAACGCGTCGGCCGTCTCGACCCGCCACGCGCCGACGCCGAAGGCGCGGGCGTAGGCCTGGAAGTCGGGATTGGTCAGGACTGCGCCGGAGTGGCGGCCTTCGTAGAGCCGCTGCTGGTCGCGCAGCACGTTGCCGTAGGAGGCGTTGTTCACCACCACCGTCACCAGGTTGATGCCGAACTGCTTGGCGGTGGCGAGATCGGAGCCGCCGAACAGGAAGCCGCCGTCGCCGGTGACTGACACCACCGGCCGGTCGGGATTGGCAACTTTTACGCCCAGCGCCGTCGGGAAGCCGTAGCCCAGCGTGCCGGAGAAGCCGGAGGAGATCAGGCGGCGCGGCTGGTGGACCGGATAGCCGTACCAGATGATGTAGCCGAGCTGCGTCACCTCATCGACCACGATCCCGTCGTCGGGCAGCCCCTCGCGCAGCACCTTCATATAAGAGTACTGCGGCTCGGCCTTCTCGATCGCAGCCAGCGCCGCCGCCTTCGCCGCGGCCACTTCCTTGCGCCGCGCGGGATCGTTCTTGCTCTTCACCAGCGCCGTGAGCGCGCGTGTCCCCTCTGCGGCGTCGGCCACGATCGCCACATTGACGGTGAGCCGTCGATGCTCGATCGGGTCAATATCGATGCGCGCCGTCTTCAGGCCGGCAGGGGCCGGCGCCCAGCGCGCGATCGGCACATCGAGCCGCGTGCCGATGCCGATCAGGAGGTCGGTCTTGTCCCACAGCTCGAAGCCGCCGACAGTGTTGAGCGACAGCGGGTGACGCGAATCGACCACGCCCTTGCCCATGCGGAAGGACACTACTGGCGCGCCGATCTTTTCGGCCAGCGCCAGGATCTCAGGGCCGGCATCGACCGCGCCACCGCCGATCCAGATCATCGGCGCCCTGGCGTCCTCGACCAGCTTGGCGAGTGCGGCGATCTTTTCCGGGTCGGGCAGGGGATTGTCCCGCTTGCCGAGCGGCTCGATCGGCGTCACGTCAGCGGTCGCCGGGAACATGTCCCACGGCATCTCGACCGCCACAGGCCCGGGGCGGCCCGACACCATCGCCTGGTAGGCGCGCGCCATGACCTGCGGGGCCTCGGTCGGATGCTCGATGCGCTCCGCGAACTTCAGCAGCGTCTTCAGGGTGGCGAGCTGGTCGGGCATCTCATGGAGCTGGCCGCGCCCGCGGCCGATCATGGCGCTCGGCACCTGGCCGGTGATGCACATAATGGGCGTGTTGACGCCCCACGCCGTGGTGAGCGCGCCCATGGTGTTCATCACCCCGGGCCCCGGCACCACCGTGAAAGCCGACGGCTTGCCCGTCGATTGCGTATAGCCCAGCGCCATGTAGGCGGTGGTCTGCTCGTGCCGGGCGTTGAGCACTTTCAACCGGTTGGCGTTGCGGGCAAAGGCATCGAACAGCCCGTACATCTGCACGCCCGGTACGCCGAAGACCGTGTCGATGCCGTGACGCAGCAGGGAATCGACGATGGCGTCACCGCCGGTCATGCGAGTCATGGTGTGCGTTTCCTCTCTTTTCTAGACGCGGATCTTGTCACGATCTGGCGGCGAGCCGAACCGCGCGAATCATTCGGTTCTTTTGGCCCAATCGCTACGCGAACCGCCGCGAGAGTCGCCTCTTGTTCCTCTCCGCCAAGAGGGGGAGAGGCTAGGTGAGAGGGAGATCCCGCTCCTTCGACATGAACGGGTAGGCGCACGGCCGCTCCTCGCCACTGGAATCAAACTACCGAACAATATCGAGCCGAAGTGCCCGCCGTATTGCAGCCAGGTATCAATACGTACGACTGTCGTCGGCTACGCGCCGGGCGGCAGCAAGGACATCAACGCGCGCGAACTGGCGCGGCTGATGTCGCCGATCCTCGGCCAGCAGATCGTCGTCGACAACAAGGGCGGCGCCAACTGCAGCCTCGGCCTGCACGCCGTCGCCGCCGCCAGGCTGGATGGCTACACCCAGTCCTACACCTCGGCCCAGACCATCGTGGTCAATCCGTGGGTCCAGAAAGGCATGATCGACACCCTCACGACGCTCCTGCCGATCTGCCAGACGACGGACTATTAATATGTGCTGGTCGCCAACCCGAAGCTGCCGGTCAACACGGCGGCGGAACTGGTGGTGCTGGCCAGCGGGAGCCCGACGAGCTGACGAATTCGGTGGGCATCGGCAGCGGCAACCATCTGTCGGGCGCCCTGTTCGCCGAGGCCGCCGGCCTCGCGCTCACGCACGCGCCCTAACGAATCTGTCCCGCGGTTGCAGCCTTCTCCCGCTTCGGCCGTTATCGCCTTGGTGGATTTTGGGGGATGGCATGCGGGATCGGATTTTGGCGTCTTTTCTGGCCTGCGCACTCCTGGCCCCGACATCCGCTGTGGCCCAGTCCTGGCTGTACGAAGTTCGAGGCGGCGTGCTGGCGCATGACATCCCGATCGTCGCGGCCGGCCGCACTGAAAGCGGGGTCAGCCTCAATGCCGAGATCGCCTTCACCCCCTCGCTGCCGCTGTTCGGCGGCGCGATCCGGCCAGTCATCGGGGGCTCCTTTGCCCTCAATGGCCAGACGAGCTGGGTCTATGTCGATGCGAGATGGGAATGGGCCGGCCCGCTGTTCTTCTTCGGCATCGGCGTCGGGCCGGCGATCCAGACCGGCAACAATCTCTATGTCTCCAGCAACGGCCAAAAGGCGTTGGGCTCGCGCGTGCTGTTCCACATTCCGCTGGAGGTCGGCCTGCAGATCACGCCAAAGGTCCGCGTCTCGGCCTTTTACGAGCACGTCTCTAACGGCTACACGGCCTTTCCCAATCCCGGCATGGACAACATAGGCGGCCGTCTCGCTTTCCGCTTCTGACACCAGCTGCCAGACTCCGATCCATGAAATCCCCACCGCCGGCGAAGCGGTTGAGCCTGCGGGTCCAGCCGGGCACGAGCGTTTCAGCGCTCTATCGGAAAGCCCCCGCCGCCTCGGCGCTGCTGGTGCTTGCGCACGGGGCGGGCGCCGGCATGTCCCATCCGTTCATGGCCGTCCTGGCCGATCTGCTGGCCGGCGCCGGTGTCAGCACGCTGCGTTTCCAGTTTCCCTATATGGAAGCCGGCTCCAGGCGGCCGGATCGCCCGGCCACCGCGCACGCGGCGGTGCGGGCGGCGGTCAAGCGGGCGGCCAGGCTGGCGCCGGCACTCCCGCTGTTCGCGGGCGGCAAATCGTTCGGCGGTCGCATGACCTCGCAGGCGCAGGCCCTGGAGCCGCTGCCCCATGTCCGGGGTCTCATCTTTCTGGGGTTTCCGCTTCACCCGCCCGACAAGCCCTCGGTCGAACGGGCGGCGCATCTCGGCGACGTCCACGTTCCCCAGCTCTTCCTTCAAGGAACGCGCGACGCGCTGGCTCGAGCCGGCCTGCTTCGGGGAGTCGTCGAGCGCCTGGGAAAACGGGCCAGGCTCTGGCCGGTAAAAGGCGCCGACCATTCCTTTGGCGTTCTGGTTCGGTCCGGCCGGACCCATGAAGAGGTTCTTCGCGAAATGGCCGACGTCGTCGCCGCCTGGATAAAGGGTGGGAAATTCGACGAAGTAGCGATGAGGCGCGCTCGACGCGCCGATGCTTGAGTCCACATATCGCTGTCCGTCCATTTGCTCTAGGAAGGATCGATGATGTCGACCTTCACCCGCGCCGGCGCGGTTGCTTTGGCCCAGGCTCTCGCCCTCGCTTCTGTGGCGGGGCAGACGGCCTCTGGCCAGCCCGCGCATGTCGCGCCGCCGATGGGGGTGCCGTTCGGCCGCTCGATCGGTCCACCGAGCGACAACGTCGCGGACTTCGTCGGCACGTGGAAGATTTCGTGGACCGGCAGTGTCGGCACCAATTGCCCCTGTCAGGGCACGCTCATCATCGACGCAGCGGGCAACGGCGAACTCATGGGCTACTGGGAGACCCGGTCCGGCACCTACGTGCTGCGTGGCAAGGTCGGCTACGACCAGAACAGCTGGACCGGCCGTTTCGAGAAGCCCAACGATCAGGCCGACTTCCCCATCAAAGGGCAGTTTCTGCTGATGACGCGCGAGGGCGGAAAGATCACGGGGTCATACCAGCCGCTGGGAACCGCCATCGGCTTCCCCGTGAACGGGGTCAGGTAGCTATTCCGATCCGCTGGACCGTCAATCATGCGGAACGGCTCGTCGAGCTGGTCCTGGATGGCGACGTCAGCATAGAAGACGCCACGCACTTCTTCGACGGACTCGAAGCAGCCAATGCCATTCCGTACCGGAAATTCGTCGATGCGACGAATTCACGTTTTTTCCGGGATGCCGCGGCGGCCCGGCAATTGTTGGATACACGGCCATAAAGACGACGCTCGGAGCCGATCATCCGTTGCTCTTCAACGCGCTGATACAGATCAACATGGAGTAGCCAGCAGTGGACTGTGCTGGCAGTGCCAGCAGCCCGGCAGAATGCGCGAGGCTGGTTTGCGAAACGCGATTCACAGGTTCAGCAGGTTCTGGACAATATTCCCGATATCGTCGCACGAGGCCTGTCCGCTAAGGCCCGACGTCCAGCTTCCGATTTTTAGCTGAGATCGCCGATCCCCCCCGCCCGGCGCGCCCGCCGGGTACGATCCCTGGAGGATGAGGGGCCGTCCCGCGGCCTTGCCCTTACCGGGTACTGAGCCGTGAGTAGCAAGCAAAGGCTGCCCCCGCCGACGACCCGTCCGGCAGGGGGGTGGACCGAGGCGCGACAAACGCGTCCGAGAGCTGTTTTGACGGTCGTCTGCGGCCGCCCGAGGTGGGGCCGCAGGGTCAGGTGATTCCCGCGATGTCACAGGTGGGCGCTCAACCTGTGTCACAACATTTGTCTCAACTTGGTGGGACACTTTTAGGTGTGACACGGCGGCGCCGTGTCCGGAAAATCGGCCCTCAGACGCTCGGCGCCGCCGGCGGTTTGGCGCGCAACGCCCACGCGAGCCACGCCGTCAGGGCCAGTCCCACGGCCGCCATCACGAGCACGGCGCTGCGCGGGCCCAAGGGTTCGGCCAGCACGCCCACCGCCAAGATGCCGAGCGGGCCGGCGCCGATGCCGACCGTGACCAGGCCCATCAGCCTGGAGCGCATCTCGGGCGGCGCCTCGGTCAGCATCAGGGTCGATTGCATGTTGCCGAAGCCCGCCGTGCCGAAGCCGCCGATGAACAGCACCAGCAGCGCCAGCGTGTAGGAGGGCGAGACGGCCATGATGACCAGCGCCGCCATGAACAGCGCCGCGCCGCCGGCGAAAGCAAGGCGGCGGTCCATGCGCAAAAGGCCGGCGGCGATCAGCGTGCCTCCGATCAGGGCGCCGGTCGGTTCGGCGGCGGCCAGCACGCCCACCAGCGCCGGCGAGACGTGGAACTCGCCGAGGCCCAAGGGCGCCACCAGCCCGGTGTAGGAGAAGGCGAAGAGGTTGGTGACGACGGTGACGCCGAACACCAGCAGGAAGATGGGCTTGGTCCAGGCGTAGCGCAGGCCGTCGAGGATCTCGGCGGGAATTCTTGCCACCTCGAGCCGGCGCGTGACCTGCGTGTGCACGAGGCCGGCCAGCGCAAAGGCGCCGGCGAACTGGACCAGCGCCGTCATGGTGTAGGCGCCCTTCATGTGCAGCCACTCGAAGGCGAGCCCGCCCAGCAGCGGGCCCACCATGCGGGTCAGGGCGTTGGTGGCGCTGTCGAGCGCGATCGCCGTCACGATGCGGTGCGGCCCCGCCGCCTCGCCCACCATGCGGCGGCGCGTCGACATCTCGGTGGTCCACATGGTGCCGCTCACGAGGTTGCCCAGCGCCACGTGCCAGAGTTCGAGATGCCCGGTGGTGGCGAGCGTGGCCAGCAGCGTCGAGGTGACGGCGGCGACGAGGAGCGCCGTCATCAGGATCAGCTTGCGGTTGATCGCCTCGGAGATCGCGCCGGCGAAGGCGCCGAGGAAGAGCAGCGGCAACTGGCGCGCCGCGACGACGGCGGTGACGGCGAGTGCGGAGCCGGTGACTTCGTACGCGAACAGGCCCGACGCCAGCATCTCCAGCCAGCGCATCGCATTGGCGAAGGCGCCGACCAGCCACAGCCTGAGGAAGTCCGACGAGCGCAGCAGTTCGCGTACCGGTCCGCGGGCCGGACTCTTCGGCGGTTCCTCCATTGCATTCATTGTGAGGGACGCTAACGTCAGGACCAACGGTCGCAAAGACCAAAAGCCATCGAGGAAACGCCATGCTGCAACGTCGTATGCTTCTGGCTGCCGCCAGCGGCTCGGTCTTCGCCCCGTCACTCGTGAGGGCGCAGGGCGCCTGGCCTAACAAGACCGTGCGCTTCATCTGCCCCTTCGCGCCGGGCGGCGGCACCGATACGGTGAGCCGGCTGATCTGCGACCAGCTCTCGAAGATCCTGGGCCAGACCTTCGTGGTCGAGAACAAGGGCGGCGCTGGCGGCAACATCGGCACCACCGAGCTCGCCCGCGCAACACCCGACGGCTACACCATCGGCCTGATCTCGGTGGCGAGCCACACGCTGAACCCGATGCTCTATTCGAAGCTGCCCTACAATCCCGACAAGGACATCGTCGGCGTCTCGCGGCTCGCCATCCTGGCCAATCTGCTCGGCGTCACGCCATCGCTGCCGGCCAACAACGTGGCCGAGCTGATCGCCCTCTGCAAAAAGGACCCGGGCAAGTATTCCTTCGCCTCGTCGGGGCCGGGCACGTCGCTGCATCTCAGTGGCGAGCTATTCAAGAGCATGGCCGGCGTCGACATCATCCATGTGCCCTACAAGGGCGCGGGTCCGGTCTACAACGATCTCATGGCCGGCACGGTGAACATGATGTTCGCCAACATGCCCTCGATGCTGCCGCATGTGCGGGCGGGCAAGCTGAAGGGGCTGGGCGTCACCTCGGCGCAACGCTCCAAGGCCGCGCCCGAGATCCCGGCCATCGCCGAGACCGTGCCGGGCTATGTCGCCACCTCGTGGTACGGCGTCGGCGCGCCGGCCGGCACGCCCGAGCCGGTCCTTGCCCGTCTGGAGTCCGCCATCGCCGAGGCGCTGGCCAATCCCGACATCCAGAAGCGCTGGGCCAACGACCTCGGCCTCGACATGCCGCCGCCCGGCCGCAAGGGCTTCGACGAGTTCGTGGCCCAGGACCGCAAGCTCTGGGCGCCCGCCGTGCAGGCCTCGGGCGTCAAGCTCGACTGAGATCGGGGAGTCTGGCGCCCGCTTGATCCAGATCATGGGGGCCGCCACGGAACGGTCCAGATTGCCTCCCACGTGGGAGGACATGGTCATGCGGACCCTCTTGAGCATCGGACGATCCGGCCTGGCGGCGCTGGCGCTGTCGGCGGTCGTTGCCGGCTCCAACCCGGCGACGGCGGCGGGCGGCTGGCGCCTCGAGGAGGGTGTGAAGGCGCCGAGCTACGCCGTCGCCGAACCGACCGCCAGCAACCTCAACATCGACGTCGTGGCGCTGGTCTGCGAAGAGGCCGGGACCGCGCGCGGCCTGCAGCTCCAGATCTACCTGTCGTCGCCGGGGCCGCTGCTGCCCAACGGCGCGCCGCCGACTAGCCTAAAGGATATGGCGCGGGCCGAGATCGTCCTCGACGGGCAGGTCTTCCCTGTCGACGTTCTCTTCGCCGGTGACCACGTGGTTCTGGCCGACTCGCGGCACCAGCAGGCGCCGGTTCTGTCGCAGTCCCTCGTCGAGGCGATGCAGGCGGGCCAGACGATGCTGCTGCGCTTCGATCTCGTGAGCGAGCGCCCTGGTGCGCCGGCGGCATTCGACGGCGAGGCGGAGATCGACCTGCGCGCCGGCGCTGGCGGCAAGGCCGTCGCCGTCGTGCGGCGTTGTGCCGAGCCGGACAGCGATCAACTGGCGAGCGCCTCCGTCGCGTCGCGCTGAGCCGTTGAATTGGGGGACGCCGGCATGTCGGACGATCTGGCCGAAGGCAATCTGTTCGTCGAACTGCAGGTGGCGTCGTGGCCGCCCGCGGTCACGCAGACGCTGCTGCGCAAGCGCGATGAGCGGCAGGGGCTCACCATTCGCGCCAAGGCGTCGGGGCGCCTGCGGGTCGAGCTTCAGCGCGAGGGCTACGCGCCGCTGGTCGTGCGCACGCTTCACCTGCGCCTGCGCGCCCCAGGCCTGCTGCGGCTGACCGTGGCATGGCGCGGCGACGAGGCCGTGGTCGCCGCCGGCGGCCAGATCATCGGCACCTCGAGCGACTTCGCGCCCGAAGGATTCGTGGCGCCCGAGATCGTCCGGGAGACGGCGGCGCCAGTCGACCACGTCGACAACGAACGCGCCCGGGCCCAACGCCGGCAGAACGCCGACCTGCTTCTGCAGCGCCTGGGCGCGGACGAGGGCGGGGGCCGAGAGTGGTTCGCCGCCGCCGCCCTGTCGGGTCAGGTGCTGGCCGATCTAGTCGAACTGATCCGCGAAGGCAGGCGGCATCATCTTCCGGGCCTCGCCGCCGAGCTCGGCCATCTTGTGGCGAGGGGCGAGCCGCTGCTGCAATGGTGTGCGGCGCTCGTTGATGCGCCGCTCACCGTCTACGCGTCGTCGGCGCCGCCGGTCCCGGGCGGCACGATCGAGGCACTGATTGCCTCGGCATTTGATGTCGCTCCCACGCGAGGCGGCCGTTACGAGCTGGCGATCGACCTCGACGTGTGGCTGCATCACGAGCGGCCGTGGCGAGGTGGCCGCACACTGTCGATCGAGACGCTGCTGGTCGGCATTTCGGAGGCGCTCGCCCTGCCCCGCGCCGACCGTCCGCTGTCGGACGAGGACCGTGCGATCCGTGCCGTCCTGGCGGAGTCCAAGACGGCCCTTGAGGCGTTTTGCGGCTTCGCATAGGCCGTCTCGGAGCTCACGCGCGCGGTCGCCACCGCCGCGACACCCGCTCAGACGAGCTGACGCATCGCCGCGATCACGACCAGCGCGCCGATCGCCATCAGCGCGCTGCCGAGCGAGATCACGTAGAGCGCGCGGCCCGGCGAGAGCTTGCCCATCGCGGCCGCGATCCAGAAGAACGGATCGTTGACATGGCATACGGCCATCGAGCCCGCGCCGACGGCCGCTGCCGCCAGCGCGCGGCCCGAGGCGCTGTCGAGGCCGAGGGCCGGCAGCATGGGCTCGACCATGCCCGAGGCCGTCAGCACCGCGGTCAGCGAATTGCCCTGCATGGTTTTCACGATGGCCGCGGCCAGGAACGGCGTCAGCACACCGTAGCGTGGATGGAGCGCGTATTCGGCCAAAAGCTCGGCCATGCCGGTCTCGTCGAACACGCGGCCGAGACCGCCCGACGCGCCGACCGCGAGCAGCAACGGCGCCCAGGAGCGGCCGACCAGCGTCGAAGGCTCCCAGCGCCGGGCCAGCACCACGGCCAGGGTGAGGGCGATGGCGGTCAGGATCAGCGGCTTGGCGATGCCGGTGTAGAACTCGCGCGCTCCCCCTTTGCCCAAAGGCTCGCTCGGCATCTGCGCGATGGATTGCACGATCAGCAGCGCAATGGGAATGCCGATGCAGAGCCAGCCCCAGTCGAGCTTGCCCGGCATCTGCGTCGCGGGCTCCTGCCGCGCCACGTGCCACCAGCCCAACGCCACGGCGACAACCGCGATGGGCACCGCCATCATCAATACGGTGCGGAGATTGGCCTTCATCACCGACGCTGCTGCGACTGCCAGTGGGGAGGGTGCAATAAGTGCGGCCACGGCCAGCAGGGTCAGCGCCATGCCGAGCGCGCGACGCGGCGCGTCCTGGCCGGCCGGCTGCAGGAGGGCAAGCCCGCCCGCGGCCGAGCCGCCGAGGCCCGCCAGCGCGCCCGCGATCGCCGAGGTGCCGGTGCCCAGCGGTGTGCGCAGCAGCACCGCGCCCGCCAGCGCGCCGGCCACGACCAGAAGGCCGACCTGCTCAAGGGCATTGGTGAAACCGAGACCGAAGGCCTTGCCGATCGACTGGAAGGTCATGTCGGCGGCGATGCCATAGACAACGACTGTCGCCATGATGGCGAGAAAAGCGGGTAGGCGAATG
>LNFM01023003.1_pt1 | contig 10267 bp, 9 predicted proteins | sample 596031 | NCBI WGS metagenome assembly LNFM01 (sample SAMN04254537, study PRJNA301005) | activated carbon metagenome | isolation source: dual media filters at the Ann Arbor, Michigan drinking water treatment plant | place: USA: Ann Arbor | reverse complement strand
CGCGCAGCGGCTGTCCGATCTCTATGAGTACATGACGATGCGCCTGCTGCAGGCCAACCTGCGCAACGACGTCTCCGGCCTGACCGAGGTGCTCGCGCTGCTCGAAGACCTGCGCGGCGCCTGGGCGCAGATCCGCAAGCCGGCGGCGGGCAGCGCCGCGGTTCCTGCTTCTGCGATGGCGGCCTCCGGCAGTGCGCCTGCGGTCACGCCCGCGGCTACCTCCACCGCCGCGTCCATGGTTGGGACCTCGGCAGCGACGTCTGCCGCGCCCGCCTTGGCACCCGCGGCCGCCGGGAGTGCACAGCAGACGGTGCCTGTCTCGCGCTCGCTTTTCTTCGACGGCGCCGGGTTGGCGCCGTCGCGCAGCTTCGCCGCGTCGGCCTGACCGCGCTGCCCGCTTTAGGACCTTCCACCATGCCGCCGCCCGACGATGCTTCCCCCGGTGCGGCCGGCTCAGCCCGGCTGATCGATTGCTACGAGCTGATCGCCCAGGCCAGCCACGAAATGTTGGCGGCCTCGCGGGCCGACGACTGGGAGTCGGTGACACGGCTGGAAGACGCCTGCCGGGCGCTGATCGAGCAGGTGCGACGTGACGCCTGCGACACGCGGCTGAGCGATGCCGAGCAGTCCCGCCGCATCGCGCTGTTGCGCAGCATCCTCGCCGACGATGCGCAGATTCGGGAACGGTCCGAGCCCTGGCTGCAGCAACTCGAACATCTGATCGGCGCGCCGGGAGCGCTCAGGCGCCTGGCGCGGGCGGAGCGCGGCAAATGGACCTGAGCCTGGTCGCGCAGGCCGCGCGCCGTGTCGGCGCGGTGGCCGACGCGCGCCCGGCGATCGAACGGCTGGCGATCAACACGCGCCTGCTGCTGCCGCTGCTGGCGCCGCAGGCCGGCGTCGCGTCGACCGAACTGGCGCGCGACCTGCGTGCCGCGGTGGCCGGGCGCGACAGCGTGATCCTGGTGCTGCCGCCGACCGGCACCCAGTCGGCCGCGGCCGCGCGGCTGGAGATCGGCAACAAGCTGTTCCTGATCCCGCCGGCGCTGCGCGACGCGCTGCTGGCATCGCTGGGCAATACGCCGGGGTCCATCGCCGCTGCCACCGCCGCTTCCACCGCTGCTTCGACCGCACCCGCGCTGCCGGCCGCGACGGCGACGGCAGCCACACTCGCAGTTAGCGCCAATCCCGCGGCCGATGCCGGCCGTGCATGGGCGGTGGCCGCCACCACCACCGCCTCTGCCGCCGTGCTGTTGAGCGGCAGCGGGGCACCGCGCGCGGTGGCTCGCTCGCGCGACGATGGCCCAGCGGCCACGGTGCGCTTCACGCAGCCGCTATTCGAGCCGGTGAGCCAGCCGCGGCCGACGCAGGCGCTGGCCGACAGCCTGCGCCATAACGTCGAGCGCAGCGGCCTGTTCCTCGAATCCCACATTGCGCGCTGGGCGCAGGGCGGTCGCGATACCGCCGAGATGCGCGCGGAGGCGTTGCGCGTGCTCGCCACCAGCGCCACCCACGGCAGCGAGGTCGCCGCCCAGCGCGTGGCGGCCCAGGTGGCGCTGCTGCAGGAAGGGGCGATGACGCTGCGCGGGCCGGCCTGGCCGGGGCAGGATCTGACCCTGGTGCTCGAGCGCGAAGCGACGGCTCATGATGCAAGCCCGGCCGAGCCGGTGTTCTGTGCGCGCTTGTCGCTCGACATGCCGCAGCTGGGTCCGGTGGACGTCGAGCTGCGCCTGTCCGGCGCAGCGATCAGTGCCAAGGTCAGCTCGCAGCACGCGGCGCAGCTGGCGCCGGCGCTGTCTGAACTGGCCGACAGACTGCATGCGCAGGGCATGTTGCCGGTGCTGCTGCAGTCGGTGCCGGCGACCGAGGTGCACTGATGGGCGTGCTCGCCGACCCGCTGCGTGCCGCCGACCTGGTGCCGGTCGAGGCGCTGCCGGCTGCGCCGGTGATGCGTGCGGCCGCGCTGGCCTACGAGAGCGCCGACCAACGCCATGGCCGCGCGCCGCGCGTGTCCGCCAAGGGCAGCGGCTTCGTGGCGGAGGAAATCATTGCCCGCGCACGTGCTGCCGGCGTGCCGATCCACGAGTCGCGCGAGCTGGTGTCGCTGCTGATGCAGGTCGATCTCGATCAGCACATTCCGCCGGCGCTGTACGTGGCGGTGGCCGAGGTGCTCGCCTGGGTGTATCGGCTGGAGCAGCGTCACCCCGGCTCAGAGCAGCAGGATCGTTGATGAAAGTGTGCCGACCTGTCTTTGGTCCGGGGTCCGCCGACCCGGTGGCCCGCATGGCGGCCCCCTACTTTCGCCTGAGCCCGCGCCAGTGGGCCGGTCCAGCAGTGCGTCGATGCGCGAGGAATAGAACATGGGCATGACCTCGCCCTTTCCCGAGCCCGAATCACCGGACCTGGCACCGTTCACCGTCTATGCGCGCGCCGAGATCATTGCGCTGCTGCAGGCGGTCGGCCGCTCGGGCACCCTGACCACGGTGTACTTCGACGCGCAGGCCGGCTTTGCAGTGACCGCGCTGCTGGCGGTCAACCCCGACTTCGAGGAAGTGCTGTTTGATATTCCCAGCGATGCGCAGGTGCATCGGCGGCTGCTTGCCGCCGACTCGCTGACCTTTGTCTCGTTCATCGACCACATCAAGCTGCAGTTCACCGCGCGCCGCGCCGAGGCCACGTCGTTTGAGGACAAGCCCGCCTTTCGCGTGCGCCTGCCCGAGCAGCTGCTGCGCCTGCAGCGGCGCGATTTCTATCGCGTGCGCACGCCGGTCACGCGGCCGGCGCACTGCCTGGTGCCGTACGGCAGCGACGGTCGCCAGTACGAGAAGCTGCGCCTGATCGACATCAGCATCGGTGGCGTGGCGGTGGTCGCACAGCCGCAGCGGTTCGAGCTGACCGAAGGGATGCGGGTCAATGAATGCTTCCTCGACCTGCCCGAGATCGGCTCGGTCGGGGTGAGCCTGCAGGTGCGCCACCTGGTGCGTCGCGCCGAGGAGGATCCGGCGCGCGCGGTGGGCTGCGAGTTCGTCGACATCACGCCGGTGGCGCGCACGCTGATCCAGCGCTACGTCAACAAGCTGGATGCTGATCACCGCCGGCTCGGGCTGCCGCCGCAGGCGGCTTGAAGATCACATTCCCGATGCACGGCCTCGCGAAGCGCGAGGCGGATGGTCCAGCGCCAGGCCCCGGACAGGCGTCGTATGTGCTTCGTGTTGGCGTCGTGTATGCGTCGGGTTCCGCAACTACGCGGCGTACAACTCCGTCCAGGCCTGTTCGTACTGCGATCCGGTGCCGATCCACGCCACCGTCCCGACGCTCAGCGCCGATGTGTAGATGGCTGCAATGCGCTCGCCGAACTTGCCATGCACGCGCAGGCGCACCGCGGCCAGCAGGTGCAGATGGCCGGCGGCGTAGCGGCGGTCGATGATCTTCATCGTCGTCTCGCCATCCTGCGGCCAGGGCAGCAGTGATTCAGGCAGGCCGGCGGCGCCCCGGCTGGCGCCGTGGCGCAGGCGGTCGGAGGTGTCCTCGAACCACACGAACAGGTCGGTGACTTCCTGCGTCGCGACGGGCCGGGCAACCGACATCACTTCGTCGATCGCAAGCGCGTATTCGTCCACCGGGCGCGTCACCGCGTCTGCCAATTGCTTGACCAACTCAAGGCGTGTCATCGAATCCCCATGCATGCGGCTGAGCGCGTGACGCTGTGTGGTTGCCCGGTCTGTTCCGGGCCTTCTTATGGGTCATCGGCGCAGCGACTCCCGGCTTGAGGGGAGGGACGGGCAAACGGCACTCAAGATTGGTCGGCAAAAGCCGGGCACTTCGGGGCTTCGACCGATCATCCAGCGCAAAAAAACGTCGCGCGCACCCTAAAGTGGCCGCGACTGCTGCCGATATTCGTCGAATAGAGCGGTAATCCGATCCGGATACTCCTGGTCATCACCAGGGCGATCTGCGCGCTGGCCGACAACGACACCGCACAGGAAAAGACGCTAGAACCTTCAGCGAAACGGCTGGAGGACGCGCGCCGCGAAGGCCAGGTGCCGCGCTCGCGTTACCTGGCACATCTGCTGATGCTCGGCACCGCGGCCGGTGTGCTGGTGATGAGCTCCGGCCCGCTCATGGACTCCGGTCGCCGCCTGTTCGTGCGCGGCATGAGCTTCGACGCCGTCACGTTGACCGACCCCGGGCAGATGACCGGGCGCCTGGCCGAACTGGCCAGTGCCGCGCTGCTGGCGTTATCTCCGCTGCTGCTGCTGCTGCTGATCGCCGCGATCGCCGCGCCAATGGTGATCGGCGGCTTCAATTTCTCCAGCAGCGCATTGGCAATGAAGTTCGACCGCATCAGCCTGTTCAAGGGCTTCGGTCGTATGTTCTCGCTGCAGTCACTGGCCGAACTGGTCAAAGTCATGCTGGCCGCCGCGCTGCTCGCGGTGGTCGGCGCCGGGTACGTCTATACGCACCTGGATGAGTTCGCCAGCCTGTCGCACCAGGCGCTGCCGGCCGCTTTGCCGCACTTCGGCTGGATGTTCGCCGCGGCGTTCTCCTTGTTGGTCGCCACGCTGGTGCTGACCAGCGCGATCGACGTGCCGTTCGAGCTGTGGCACCACCATTCGAAGCTGAAGATGTCGCTGCAGGAGGTCGAGAAGGAGCAGAAGGAGACCGAGGGCGACCCGCACATCAAGGGCCAGATCCGCCAGCAGCAGCGCGAAATGGCGCGCCGCCGGATGATGGCTGCGGTGCCCAAGGCCGACGTCGTGGTCACCAACCCGACCCACTTCGCTGTCGCACTCAAGTACATGGAAGGCCGCCACCGCGCGCCGGTGGTGGTGGCCAAGGGCGCGGATGCGGTCGCCGAGAAGATCAAGGAACTGGCGCGCGAGGCCGGCGTGCCGCAGCTCGAAGCACCGCCGCTGGCGCGCGCGCTGCACAAGCATGTGGAACTGGGCCAGGAGATTCCTGCGGCGCTGTACACCGCGGTAGCCCAGGTGCTCGCCTATGTGTTCCAGCTGCGCAGCTTCGCCGCCGGCCAAGCGCCGCGCCCGAACGAACCGCGCGACATCGACGTGCCCGACGGTCTCGATCCGCTGGCTCCGAGGGCAACAGCATGAAGCGCAAACGCGCTCTGACCTTTTCCGCTCCCCTTGACGGGGAGGGAGCAGGCCGTGCGCCATGCCATGGTCGGAGCTGCGTTCAATGAATAGCCTGGCCGCAGCCTTCGACCACCCCTTCCTGCGCGCCGTGCCCTGGCGGCAGCTCGCGCTTCCCATCCTCGCCTTCCTGGTGCTGGCGATGATGGTGCTGCCGCTGCCGCCGTTCCTGCTCGACCTCTTGTTCACCTTCAACATCGCGATCAGCCTGATCGTGCTGATGGTGGCGGTGTACACGCGGCGGCCGCTGGAGTTCGCCGCGTTTCCGACGGTGCTGCTGCTGACCACGCTGATGCGGTTGTCGCTGAACGTGGCGTCCACGCGCGCGGTGCTGACCGATGGCCATACCGGCCCGGATGCCGCCGGCAAGGTGATCGAAAGCTTCGGCCACTTCGTCATCGGCGGCAGCTTCGCCGTGGGCATCATCGTGTTCGCGATCCTGGTGGTGATCAACTTCGTGGTGATCACCAAGGGCGCCGGCCGCATCGCCGAGGTGGCGGCGCGCTTCACGCTGGATGCGATGCCGGGCAAGCAGATGGCGATCGACGCCGATCTGAACGCCGGCATCATCGACGACAAGGAAGCCAAGCGGCGCCGCCAGGAGATCGCCGAGGAGGCCGACTTCTACGGCGCCATGGATGGCGCCAGCAAGTACGTGCGCGGCGATGCCATCGCCGGCATCCTGATCCTGTTCATCAACATGATCGGCGGCATGGCGATCGGCATGCTCACGCATGACATGCCGGCCGGTCTGGCGATCGAGACTTACGTGCTGCTGACCATCGGCGACGGTCTGGTGGCGCTGATCCCGGGTCTGGTGATCTCGATTGCCGCCGGCCTGATCGTCTCGCGCGTGGGCAAGGACGGCGATGACATCGGCGGCCAGGTCGCCAAGCAGTTGTTCACGATGCCGCGCGCACTGGGCATCACCGCGGCCATCCTCGGCATCTTGGGCGTGATCCCGGGCATGCCCTGGTTCGTGTTCCTGCTGTTTGCCGCGATCGCCGGCTACATGGCCTGGGCGCTGCACCAGAAGAATCAGGTGGCGGCTGCGCCCGTGAAGTCGGCCGAACAGACGGCAGCCGATACGCCGCCGCCGCAGGAAGCCAGCTGGGACGACGTGGTGCCGCTGGACGTGCTGGGACTCGAAGTCGGCTACCGCCTGATCCCGCTGGTGGACCAGGCGCAAGATGGCGAACTGCTCAAGCGCATCAAGGCGATCCGCAAGAAATTCGCGCAGGAGATCGGATTCTTGCCGCCGCCGGTGCACATCCGCGACAACCTGGAACTGAAGCCCAGCCAGTACCGCGTGCTGCTCAAGGGCGTGGTGGTGGGCGAGGGCGAAGCGTTCAACGGCATGATGCTGGCGATCAATCCGGGCGGCGTCACGCAACCCGTGCCCGGCACCGCGACCAAGGACCCGGCGTTCGGCCTGCCCGCGGTGTGGATCGAGCCGCGCACGCGCGATGCCGCGCAGGTGCTCGGCTACACCGTGGTCGATTGCGCCACCGTGGTCGCCACCCACATCAATCACCTGCTGGCGTCCAACGCCGGCGCGCTGCTCGGCCGCCAGGAAACGCAGGCGCTGATCGATCACGTAGGCAAGCACGCGCCCAAGCTGCTCGACGACCTGGTGCCAAAGCTGATTCCGCTGTCGACGCTGCAGCGCGTGCTGCAGAACCTGCTCGACGAAGGCCTGCATATCCGCGACCTGCGCAGCATCGTCGAGACGCTGGCCGATGTCGCCCAGCGCAGCACCGATCCGAACGAGCTGACGGCCCACGTGCGCGCCGCGCTGCGCGCCTCGATCGCGCAAACGTTGTTCGGCTCCACGCGCGAGCTGTCGGTGGTGGCACTGGACCCGGAACTGGAGAAGGTGCTGGTGCAGTCGATGGGCAACGGCACCGGTGCCGAAGGCGCGGCGATCGAGCCGGGCCTGGTGGACCTGATCCAGCGCGGGGCGGCCGCCGCCTCCCAGCGACAGGAAGACATGGGGCTGGCGCCGACGCTGCTGGTGCCCGACCGTCTGCGCGTGCCGCTGGTGCGGCTGCTGCGCCGGGCAGCACCCAGGTTGCGCGTGATCGGCCATGCCGAAGTGCCGGAGACCAGCCAGATCCGCGTCAGCACGGTGCTGGGCGGCGCCTGATGAACGTAGTGATTGAAACGCAGGCCGACCAGGGATGCCATGGGATGGCCCGGTCCGATACAGGAGCAAGACAATGAGCTTCAAGCGATTCGTGGCAGCGTCGACCAAGGATGCGATGGCGCAGGTGCGCCGCGACCTCGGCGACGACGCGGTGATCCTGTCGAACAAGCGGGTCGCCAACGGGCACATCGAGATCCTTGCCGCCGGTGCCCAGGCGGTCGAGGCGATCGTCGAGGATGCACGCCGGCCGCCCACGCAGGGGCCTAACGGTGCGACCCAGGTGGCGGTGCAGATCGCGCCCGGGGTGCGCCGCATCGGCCCGCCGGTCGAGTCGTTCCGCGACTACCTGCGGCGTCAGGGCCAGGCCGAGGCCGGACCGCGCACCGCGCCGCCGACCGTCACTGCGACCACCGGCCCGGCGTCCTTGTACGGTGCAGTGGCCGCCGCGCCCACTGACGACGACGTCGATGAGAGCGCGTGGAACACCGGGTGGAGCGACACGTGCTTCGACCCGTCGATGATGCCGGTCACGCGCATGCCGGCGCCGCTTGCCGCGCGCACGGTGCCGTCCACCACCGCGGGCACGCGCAGCGCGCAAGGCACGGCCGCCCGCGTCCCGCGCGCCGCCACGCCGGACATCGACACCTGGCTACCCAACCATGCGCGCGCTGGCGCGCCCGCCGGCGCCACGCCGGCGCCCGCGGTGTTCCGCCGGCGCCCGTCGCGCGAGTCGCAGGACATCAACAGCAACGCCGAACTAACGGCGGCCGCCACTCAGCCGGCAGCGCAATACGCGGCGCGGACGGTTGCGCCTGCCGCTGTCGCCGTGCCGGTGATGGCGCGGACGGTTACGCCCGCCGCGGTGGCGCCGGTCGCCGTTGCTGCGCCCGTGGTCGCCGCGCCCGCCGCATCGGCCGAGACAACGCCGCGCACCGAGATCCGCTTGTCGCAGTCCGACGCCGGCCCGGCCAACGCTCAGCTGATGGCTGAGCTGGCCAGCCTGCGCGCGTCGCTGCAGCAGCAGTTGAGTTCGCTGTCGAGCACGGTGGCCGCCACCGACTCGATGCGCCGCAATCCGCTGCAGACGCGCGTGATGACGCGCCTGCTCACCGCCGGCTTCTCGGTGGATGTCGCCCGCAAGGTGGCGCTGAACGCGCCGGAGCTGGCCGATGCCGAGGCCGCCGATGCCTGGATGCAGGAGGTGATCTCGCACAACATGCGCTGCGCCACCGCCGACGACAGCCTGGTCGATCGCGGCGGCGTGTATGCGCTGATCGGCCCCACGGGCGTGGGCAAGACCACCACGGTGGCCAAGCTGGCGGCGCGCTTTGCCGTCAAGTACGGCACCGCCTCGCTCGGCCTGATCACGCTCGATGCCTATCGCGTCGCCGCCCACGAGCAGCTGCGCACCTACGGTCGCATCCTTGGCACGCCGGTGCACCTGGCGCAGGACGCCGCCACGCTGCGCGAACTGCTGGCGTCGCTCACCACCAAGCGACTGGTCTTGATCGACACCTGCGGCGTCGGTCCGCGCGACGAGCGCCTGGCCGAGATGCTCGCCACATTGGCCCAGGCCGGCCAGGGCGCGCAGCGGGTGCAGCCGGTGCTGCTGCTCAATGCCGCCTCGCACGCCGAGACACTGGACGACACCGCGCGCGCCTGGCGTGCGCACGAGGCGATCGGCACCATCCTCACCAAGCTCGACGAGGCGGCCCGCATCGGCGGCGCGCTCGACTGCGCGTTGCGCCACAAGCTCAAGCTGATCGCGCTGACCAACGGCCAGCGCGTGCCGGAAGACCTGCATCTGCCCAACGCCCGCCTGCTCGCGCACCTGGCGCTCAAGCCGGCCAACCAGCTGTTCGAGCTGGCCGAGGACGAAGGCACCGCGCTCGCTCATCTGACCCAGGTGGCCCGCGCCACGGCCTCGCATGTTTGACGTCGACCAGGCGGCCACGCTGCGCCGGTTGTTTGCGCGGCCCACGCTGCGGCTGTTGCCGGTGCTGCTGCCGGAACTGCACTGCGCCACCCGCACCAGCTGGGTCGCCAAGCTGGCGCAGGGGTTCGCGCGGCACGGCGAGCGCACGCTGGTGGTGGATGCGGCGCGCGCGCAGGTGGCCGCGGCACTCGGCCTGCGGGCGCGCTTCGATCTGGCGCATGCGGTGCGCGGCGAGTGCCCGTACGACGCCACGCTGGTCGATGCCGGTGCCGACCTGATGATCGTGCCGGCAGCGCGTGCGCTGCAGCTGGCGCAGGTGGCGCGCACGTCGCTGACCGCGCTGCTGGCACCGCTGGACGCGGCACTGGCGGCACGCGGCGGCTGCGATCTCATCCTGCTGCTCTTGCCGGCCACGGCGGTGGCCACCGTGGCCCGCCTGCCGGCGGGCGACCTGCTGGTGCCGCTGCTGCCCGAGGCGGCGCAGATCAACCGCAGCCTGCGCGAACTCGACACCCTCGCCGCGCAGTTGCCGACTGAAGACGTGCCGACCGAGCGCGCCGTGACGACCGCTTTTCGGCTCCTTTTTCTGGGTATGGATGCCGGGTCGGCGGCTACGCTGGCTCAAAGGTTGGCGATCCGGCCGACGGCAGCGCACAGGCCCGTGGCCGTGCAGTTTGCCGGCGCGGTACAGGTGGGACGCGACCTGGGCGGCGTGATCCGCGCGGCGGGCGGCTGGTCATTGGCACGGATGGAACTGACGCAAAGAGGCTGCGGTGAACGATGCGGCGGCTGAAGGAGAAGCAGGCGTGAGAAACGACGCCTTCGTGTACACGCCGCGTGGCACGATCCAAGGGCAGGATTACGTCAAGCAGTACGCACCGCTGGTGCGGCGACTGGCGCACCAGATGGTCGCGCGGCTGCCGGCCAACGTGGAGCTGGACGATATGGTGCAGGCCGGCATGATGGGCCTGATGGATGCGGTCGGCCGCTACGAGGAATCGCAGGGCACCCAGTTCGAGCACTACGCCGCCAGCCGCA
>LNFM01014695.1_pt1 | contig 10267 bp, 8 predicted proteins | sample 596031 | NCBI WGS metagenome assembly LNFM01 (sample SAMN04254537, study PRJNA301005) | activated carbon metagenome | isolation source: dual media filters at the Ann Arbor, Michigan drinking water treatment plant | place: USA: Ann Arbor | reverse complement strand
CCGCGCTGGTGTGGATGCGGCCCTGCGTTTCGGTGGCGGGCACGCGCTGCACGCGGTGGCCGCCCGACTCGAAGCGCAGCCGGCCGTAGGCGCCAGCGCCGGACACGCGCAGCACCACCTCTTTGTAGCCGCCGAGCTCGCTGGGCGATTCGCTCACCACCTCGACCTGCCAGCCCTGGCGTTCGGCGTAGCGGGTGTACAGGCGCGCCAGGTCACCAGCGAACAGCGCTGATTCGTCGCCGCCGGTGCCGGCCCGGATTTCCACGAAGGCGTTGCGCTCGTCGTCGGGATCCTTGGGCAACAGCAGCTGCTGCAGGTCGGCGTCGAGCTGTGCCAAGTCAGTCTGCGCCGTGTCGATTTCTTCGCGGGCCATCTCCGCCATGTCGGAGTCACCCAGCATGTCGTTGGCCGCCGCCAAGTCGGCTTCGCGCTGCAGGTAGCGGTTAAACACCTCGACCACGGTGGAGGCGTCGGCATGTTCGCGGCTGAGTGTCTTGAAGCGCTCCATGTTGTCCACCACGTCGGGCGCGGAGAGCAGGGCGTCGAGCTCGTGCAGGCGGGCGCGTTGGCGAAGCAGGGTGTCGCGGACGAAGGGTTTCATGGGTGGGGGAATGTCGGTGTCGGCGAACAGGGCATCTCGCGGGCCAGCACCTGCAGACAGCAGCAGCCGGAACAAGCCGCTAGGCTTGTGGATCGCGTGGCGATTTGGCGCTTGACTCGCGCAGAAAGAGGCGCGACACGGTTTGCGCCGTGGCGGCGCGCGCGGCGTTGTCGCCGGTGTGCAGTTCGGCCAGCGTGCCGTGCAGCATCTTCTGGGTGAGGCCCTTCGACAGGGCTTCGAGCACGGCTTCCACGGGCTCGCCCTTGGCCAGCATGCGGCGCGCGCGGGCCAGTTCCACCGCGCGCCACTCGTCGGCCTGTGCGTTGATCTGCTGGATCAGGGGGACCACGCCACTGGCGGGGTTGCGCTGCTCCATCCAGTTCATGAAGCTGGCCACGCCGGCGTCGATGATCACCTCGGCCTGCGCCACGGCGGCCTGGCGATTTTCTTTGCCGGTTTGCACCACGGTGGCCAGATCGTCCACGGTGTAGAGATAGACGTCGGTCAGCGCCTTCACTTCAAATTCGATGTCGCGCGGCACGGCCAGATCGACCATGAACATGGGGCGGTAGCGGCGTTTTTTCAGCGCGCGCTCCACAGCACCCAGGCCGATGATGGGCAGCGTGCTGGCGGTGCAGCTGATGACAGCGTCAAATTCGTGCAGGCGGTCGGGCACATCGGCCAGGCGGATCACCTGTGCGCCAAAGCGGTTGGCCAACTTTTCGCCACGTTCCAGCGTGCGGTTGGCGATCGCCATGCTCTTGGGCGTTTTGGCGGCGAAGTGGGTGGCGGCGAGTTCGATCATCTCGCCCGCGCCGACGAACAGCACCCGGATGTCCTTCAAATCTTCAAACAGCTGCGAAGCCAGGCGCACAGCCGCGGCCGTCATGCTGATGGAGTGGGCGCCGATCTCGGTGGAGCTGCGCACCTCTTTGGCCACAGCGAAGGAGCGCTGGAACAGCTGGTGCAGCGTGCTGCCCAGGGCGCCGGCGTCGTTGGCGGCGCGCACCGCGTCCTTCATCTGGCCCAGGATTTGCGCTTCGCCCAGCACCATGCTGTCCAGGCCGCTGGCCACGCGAAACGCATGTCGGGCCGCCTGGTCGTCGCGCAGCACGTAGGCGTGGTCGCGCAGCACGTTTGTGCTTACCCCGCCGGTCTGGGCCAGCCAGTCCAGCGTGGGGTCCACAGCGGACGCATCGCCCGCGCCGTACAGCTCTGTGCGGTTGCAGGTGGACAGCAAGGTGGCTTCAGGCTGACGCGCCAGACTCTGGCGGTAACCGTCCAGCGTGGGCTGGATCTGATCGAGCGCAAACGCAAAACGGCCCCGCAAATCGAGCGGAGCCGTGTGATGGTTGATGCCGAGGGTCCAGACAGACATGCGCAGATTATAAAATTGATCGCTTATGCATGTCACTGTCAACTTCCGATGACACTTTTATCTGTGCTGTCCCATCTGGCCGGTTTTGTGGCGCCTGCACTGGGCGTGGGCTTGATGCTCTGGGCCAGCCTGCGTTTGCGCCGCAAAGGACGGCAAGGTGTGGGCAGCGCGATGCAGCTGACGGCGCTGAGCGTTGCGGGTGTGGCGGTGTTGCTGATTGGTCTGGCGTACTTTGGACGGGACGGAAAGATCGCCACGTACGCGGCGCTGGTCCTGATCCAGGGCACGGTAGCATGGTGGCTGAGGGGGCGTTGATTCAGCGATCCGGCGCAAACAGGTCCAGCCGGTCGGTGATGATGCCGTCCAGGCCCAGATCGAGCAGCCTTTGCGCGGCCCAGTCGTCGTTCACTGTGTAGGCCAGCGTGCGCAACCCGGCGCTGCGGGCGCTGGCCACCAGTGCTGAGTCCCACAGCGCGTGGTTGCAGACCAAGGCCACGCATTCCAGCGAGCTGGCCACTTCCAGACATCCGGTCCACAGCGTGTCCAGCAGCAGGCCGCGCGGCAGACCGGGTGCGCTGGCCAGGGCGCCTTGCAAGGCCTCTGGCCGGAACGAGGTGAGCAGCGGAGGCCGGTCCATCTGGTCGTGCCACAGACGCTGGGCAGCGGCTGCCACCGCACGGCCGGTCTGGGCTTCGAGGCCCGGCGTGGGCTTGATCTCGATGTTGAGCCAGCAGGCGTTGGCCTGGCAGTAGCGGGCCACGCCCTCCAGCGTGGCGGGTGACTCGCCTGCAAAAGCCCGTGAATGCCAGCTGCCGGCATCCAGCTGGCTCAAGGTGCTCCATGCTTGGTCCCCACCCAGGCCACGTCCGTTGGTGGTGCGCTCCAGCGTGTCGTCGTGCAGCAGGAACACGACGCCGTCGGCGCTCAGTTTGGCGTCGCACTCGAACATGCGGTAGCCGTGCGAGGCGCCCAGGCGAAAGGCGGCCAGGGTGTTTTCAGGTGCGAGCTTGCCGGCGCCGCGGTGGGCAATCCAGCGTGGGTAGGGCCAGTTGGTCATGGGCCTACCCGTTTGCCGGTGCTGGCTTCATACCAGTGCTGTCGGTCTTCGCGCGGCTTGGCCCGGATGGTGCTGCCGATGGCCGGCGCGCCTTGGTCTTCGTGGGTGCGGATGATCACCAACTCATCGCCCAGGCGCGCGTGCACCAGACGCTCGGCCCCCAGCAGTTCCACCGTGTCGACCACCAGCGACCAACCCTCGGTGCCGATGTCGAGGTGCTCCGGACGAATGCCCAGCAACTGGCCGGGTTTGCCACCGGGTGCGTTCTTCAGCAGGTTCATGGGCGGAGAACCGATGAAGCTGGCGACGAAGGTGGTGGCCGGGCGGGAGTAGACCTCCTCAGGCGTGCCGAACTGCTCCATGTTGCCTGCGTTCATCACGATCATGCGCTGTGCCAGCGTCATGGCTTCGACCTGATCGTGCGTGACGAACAGGCTGGTGATGCCGAGTTCGCGGTGCAGCTTCTGGATCTCCAGGCGCGTCTGGGCGCGCAGCTTGGCGTCCAGGTTGGACAGCGGCTCATCAAACAGGAACACCTGAGGCTGGCGCACGATGGCACGACCCATGGCCACGCGCTGGCGCTGGCCGCCCGAGAGCTGACGCGGCTTGCGGTCAAGCAACTGGCCGAGCTCCAGGATACCGGCGGCCTTGTCCACCCGCGCCTTGATCTCGTCTTTGGGCACCTTGGCGATTTTCAAACCATAGGCCATGTTGTCAAACACGCTCATGTGGGGGTAGAGCGCGTAGTTCTGGAACACCATGGCAATGTCGCGTTCGGCCGGTTCGAGCTTGTTGACCACGCGATTGCCGATGCTGATTTCCCCACCGCTGATCTCTTCCAGGCCCGCCACCATGCGCAGCAGCGTGCTTTTGCCGCAACCCGACGGCCCCACGATGACGATGAACTCCCCGTCGGCGATGTCGGCGTTGACGCCGTGAATCACCTGCAGCGATTGCTTGCCCTGGTGGTACTTCTTGATGACGTTCTTGAACTGAATGGAAGCCATGTGTTGTCTGCTTATTTTTCGGTGTCGACCAGGCCCTTGACGAACCACTTCTGCATGAAGATCACCACCACCGCCGGCGGCAGCATGGCCAGGAAAGCAGTGGCCATCAGCACGTTCCATTCGGTGTACGACTCGCCCGAGACCAGCCGCTTGATACCGAGCACGATGGGGTACATGTCCTCGTTGGTGGTGATCAGTAATGGCCACAGGTACTGGTTCCAGCCGTAGATGAACTGGATCACGAACAGCGCCGCAATGCTGGTGCGGGACATCGGCAGCAGCACGTCCCAGAAGAAGCGCATGGGACCTGCACCGTCCACGCGCGCGGCCTCCACCAGTTCGTCGGGTACGGTCAGGAAGAACTGGCGGAACAGGAAGGTGGCGGTGGCCGACGCAATCAGGGGGATGGTGAGACCGGCGTAGGTGTTGAGCATGCCCAGATCGCTCACCACCTGGTAAGTCGGGCCAATGCGCACCTCCACCGGCAGCATCAGGGTGACGAAGATCATCCAGAACACCAGATTGCGCAGCGGAAAGCGGAAGTACACGATGGCAAATGCCGACAACAGCGAGATGGCGATCTTTCCGATCGCAATCACCAGCGCCATGATCAGGCTGGTGCCCATCATGGGCAGCGCCGCCGGCAAGGTGCTGCCGGCTTCGGTCACACCGCCGAACAGCGCCACCTTGTAGGTTGTCAGCATGTTGGTGCCAGGCAGCAGCGACATCGGTATCGACGACGCGATGTCCTGGGCCGACTGGGTGGATGCAACGATGGTCAGGTAGACCGGGAAGGCCACGATGGCCACCCCGACGATGAGGATGAAGTGGGACAGGAAGTCCAGTCCCGGGCGGCGTTCGATCATGGGCGGCTCGTTTTCAGTATTGGACTTTTTTCTCGACGAAGCGGAACTGGATCACCGTCAATGCAATGACGATGGTCATCAGCACCACCGACTGAGCGGCAGATCCGCCCAGGTCCAGAGCCTTGAAGCCGTCGTAATACACCTTGTAGACCAGGATGGAGGTCGACTTGCCCGGCCCACCCTGCGTGGCAGCGTCAATGATGGCGAAAGTGTCAAAGAAGGCGTAGACGATGTTGATCACCAGCAGGAAGAACGTGGTGGGTGACAGAAGGGGAAACACGATGCTCCAGAAGCGTCGCCAGAAGCCGGCACCGTCAATGGCAGCAGCTTCAATGAGCGACTTCGGGATGGACTGCAGCCCGGCCAAGAAGAACAGGAAGTTGTAGGAAATCTGTTTCCACACCGAGGCCATCACGATCAGCGCCATCGCGTCGCCGGGTTGCAGCAGGTGGTTCCAGTCGTAGCCCAGAAAGCGCAGCAGGTACGACACGGTGCCAAAGGGCGAAGCAAACATGAACAGCCACAGCACGCCGGCCACCACCGGTGCCACTGCATAAGGCCAGATCAACAGCGTCTTGTAGGTGCCCGAACCCTTGATCACGCGATCAGCCATCAGGGCCAGCAACAAAGCTACCACCAGGCCGATCACGGCCACCAGCACCGAGAAGACCGCTGTGGTGTTGAACGACTCGATATAGGTTTCGTCCTGCCACAGGCGTTCGAAATTGAGCATCCCCACGAATTCGGTGGTGGTGCCAAAGGCGTCCTGCTGAAGCACGCTCTGGTAGAGCGCTTGCGCGGCCGGCCAGAAGAAGAAGATCAGCACCACCGCCATTTGCGGTGCGACCAGCAGCCATGGCAGCCAGGCGGATTTGAAGCGAACGCGTTTTTCCATGGGGTTTCAGTCGGAAGGTCGCGGAGTATGCAATGAAAAACCGCCCCGGCCGGACATTCCGGCACGGGGCGGGTGGGGCACCGGTGTGCCCGTCAGCTCATCACTTGCCCTGGTTGGCGGCAGCAAAGCGGCTGAGTTGCTCGTTACCGCGACGCACCGCATCGTCCAGCGCCTGCTTGGCCGACTTTCGACCGGCCCAGACTTGCTCCAGTTCTTCGTCGTTGATCGTGCGGATCTGCACGAAGTTGCCCAGGCGGATACCGCGCGACTTCTCAGTGGTCTTGCGGATCATCTGCTCCACCGACACGTCGGTGCCCGGGTTCTGCTTGTAGAAGCCGGACTTGTCTGTCATCTCGTAGGAGGCGGTGGTCAGCGGCAGATAGCCTGTGCGCTGGTGGCTTTTTGCAGCCTCTTCGGCCTTGGAGAGGTGGGCGAAGAACTGGGCCACGCCCTTGTATTCGTCGTCCTTCTTGCCCGACATCACCCACAGGCTGGCACCTCCGATCACGGTGTTTTGCGGTGCACCCGGCACGTCGGGATAGTAAGGCAGGGCACCGATGCCGCTGGCGAATTTGGCATTGCGCTTGATGTTGCCGTACAGCGCCGACGATCCAGTGGTCATGGCGCATTCGCCAGAGACGAAAGTGGCATCAGCCGCATTGCCACGGCCCTTGTAGACGAACAAGCCGGTCTTGGCCATGTTGGCCAGGTTTTCGATGTGGCGCACGTGCAGCGGGCTGTTGAACGTGAGCTTGGCGTTGACGCCCCGCATGCCGTTGCCCAGGGTGGCGAACTCGGTGTTGTGCCAGGCCGAGAAGCTCTCCAGCTGCGTCCAGCTTACCCAGCTCGTGGTGAAGGGACACTTGTGACCCGAGGCCTTGAGCGCACCAGCGGCGAGGGCCACCTCCGGCCAGGTGGTCGGCGGCTTGTCGGGGTTCAGGCCCGCAGCCTTGAAGGCGTCCTTGTTGTAGTGAAAGACGGTCGTCGAGCTGTTGAAAGGAAAGCTCAGCATCTGGCCGTTGGGCGCGGTGTAGTAACCGGCCACCGCAGGCACGTAGGCGTTGGGGTTGAAGGTCACGCCAGCCTTCTTCATCACCTCGCCCACCGGTACGATGGCACCGCGGCTCGCCATCATGGTGGCGGTTCCGACCTCGAATACCTGCAGGATGTGCGGTGCATTGCCGGCGCGAAAAGCCGCAATGGCGCCGGTCATGGACTCGTCGTAGCTGCCCTTGAAGGTGGGTACAACCTTGTATTGCGTCTGACTGGCGTTGAAATCCTTGGCGAGATCGTTGACCCACTCGCCCAGTGCACCACCCATGGAGTGCCACCACTGGATCTCGGTTTGGGCATGGGCAGGGCCGCTGATGAAGGATGCCAGCGCCAAGGCGCCGACGAGAGGAAGAAAGCGTTTCTGCATGGTTGCTCCTGTATGACAGACGGTGAGAATGCCGTAGGGTATGGGCCTTTTGTGACAGATCCATTGCAATGGCGTTTCCCGGTCATGACAACAGGGGTTTCCATAGTAGGGGTGGGTGTATGGGGCCCTGCGGTACCATCTTGGGCTACCCACTGTCACGTTGGCGTCTGCCACACCCATGAACGCTCCCACCCCGCTCTCGCTCTTCGCCGTGGCCACCGACGAAGCGCCGCGCCTGCGCGAGATTCCCTACAACTACACCTCTTTTTCCGACCGCGAGATCGTGCAGCGTTTGCTGGGCGAACGGGCCTGGGCGTTGCTGAACGAGCTGCGTGGCGAACGGCGCACCGGCCGCTCGGCCCGCATGTTGTACGAAGTGCTGGGCGACATCTGGGTGGTGCAGCGCAACCCCTACCTGCAGGACGACCTGCTCGACACCCCAAAACGCCGCAAACAGCTGGTGGATGCCTTGCACCACCGCTTGGGCGAGGTGCAGAAACGGCGAACGCCGCAGGACGATGCCGGGCGCGACGAGCTCGTGGCCGAGCTGCTGCAGGCCGCCAAAGGCGCGGTGGACGCCTTCTCGCGCTCGTTTGAAGACATGGCCGCGCTGCGCCAGCGCGCCACCAAGGCGCTGCGCAAGCTCACCGCGCACGACAACATCAAGTTCGATGGTCTTTCGCGCGTGTCACACGTCACCGACGCGACCGACTGGCGTGTGGAGTACCCCTTCGTGGTGCTCACGCCCGACACCGAAACCGAAATGGCCTTGCTGGTCAAAGGTTGCTACGAGTTGGGCCTGACCATCATTCCGCGCGGGGGCGGCACCGGCTACACCGGCGGCGCAATCCCCCTGACCTGGAAGAGCGCGGTGATCAACACCGAAAAGCTCGAAGCCATGACCGAAGTGGAGTGGGTGAAAGCACCCGGCCACGACAAACCCCTGCCCACCATCTGGACCGAAGCCGGCGTGGTCACGCAGCGCGTAGCCGATGCGGCCGAACGCGCGGGCCACGTGTTCGCGGTGGACCCGACCTCGGCCGAAGCTTCGTGCATCGGCGGCAACATCGCCATGAACGCTGGCGGCAAGAAAGCCGTGCTGTGGGGTACGGCGCTGGACAACCTGCTCAGCTGGCGCATGGTCACGCCGCAGGCTCAGTGGCTTGAAGTCACCCGGCTGGACCACAACCTGGGCAAGATCCACGACGCCGACGTAGCCAGTTTTGAACTGAAATATTTCGAGGCGGACGGCAAGACGCCGGTGCGTACCGAACAGCTCGTGATCCCGGGCAAAACCTTCCGCAAGGAAGGTCTGGGCAAGGACGTGACCGACAAGTTCCTGAGCGGTTTGCCCGGCATCCAGAAAGAAGGCTGTGATGGCCTCATCACAAGTGCGCGCTGGGTGGTGCACCGCATGCCGGAACACGTGCGCACTGTGTGCCTGGAATTCTTCGGCAACCCGCGTGACTGCGTGCCTTCGATCGTCGAGATCAAGGACTTCATGTTTGCCGAGATGAAGCGCCCGGGCGGGGCCATCCTGGCCGGCCTGGAGCACCTGGACGACCGCTATCTAAAGGCCGTGGGCTATGCCACCAAGAGCAAGCGCGGCACCCTGCCAAAGATGGTCCTGGTGGGCGACATCGTGGGTGACGACGCCGACGCCGTGGCACGCGCCACCAGCGAAGTGATCCGCCTGGCCAACTCGCGCAGCGGCGAAGGCTTCGTGGCCATCAGCGCCGAAGCGCGCAAGAAGTTCTGGCTCGACCGCAAGCGCACCGCGGCCATCAGCAAGCACACCAACGCCTTCAAGATCAACGAAGACGTGGTGATCCCGTTGCCGCGCATGGGCGAGTACACCGAGGGCATCGAGCGCATCAACATCGAACTCTCGCTGCGCAACAAGATCAAGCTGGCGGACGCACTGGAAGCCTTCTTTGCCAAGGGCCAACTGCCGCTGGGAAAGACCGACGACGCCAACGACATTCCCAGCGCCGAGCTGCTCGAAGACCGCGTACAGCAAGCCCTGCTGCTGGTGCGCGAAGTTCGCACGCTGTGGGCCGGCTGGTTGCGCGATGTGGAGACGCTGTTCCCTCAACTGCAGGATCACCGCCTGCGCGCGAGCTGGAAAACCCAGCTCCGGGCTCCACTGCAGCAGATCTTCACGGGCGCCGCGTTCGGCGCCGTGCTGGAGGAGTGCACCGCCATCCACAAACGTGTGCTCAAGGGCCGCGTGTGGGCCGCGTTGCATATGCACGCGGGCTGCACACCAACCTGCCGGTCAACAGCGACGACTACGAGATGCTGCAGACGGCGCACGAAGCCGTGGCCCGCATCATGGTGCTGGCGCGCAGCCTCGATGGCGTGATCTCGGGCGAACACGGCATCGGCATCACCAAGCTGGAATACCTGACCGACGCCGAGCTGCAGCCCTTTGCCGACTACAAGGCGAAGGTCGATCCGGAAGGGCGCTTCAACAAGGGCAAACTGCTGCGCGCTTCTGCCGAAGGTGCCCGCAGCGCCGACCTGTCCCACGCGTACACGCCGAGCTTCGGCCTCATGGGACACGAGTCGCTGATCATGCAGCAGAGCGACATTGGCGCCATCGCCGATTCGGTCAAGGATTGCCTGCGCTGCGGCAAATGCAAACCGGTCTGCGCCACCCACGTGCCGCGCGCCAACCTGCTCTACAGCCCGCGCAACAAAATCCTGGCGACCTCGCTGCTGGTGGAAGCCTTCCTGTACGAAGAGCAGACGCGCCGCGGCATCAGCATCAAGCACTGGGAAGAGTTCGAGGACGTGGCCGACCACTGCACGGTTTGCCACAAGTGCCTCTCACCATGCCCGGTCAAGATCGACTTTGGCGATGTGACCATGAACATGCGCAACCTGTTGCGCAAGATGGGCAAGAAGAGCTTCCGTCCGGGCAATGCCGTGGCCATGTTGTTCCTCAACGCCACCAACCCCGAGACCATCAAGTTCATGCGCGGCGCCATGGTGGGCGTGGGCTTCAAGGCGCAGCGCCTGGCCAACGACCTGTTCAAAC
>LNFM01021981.1_pt1 | contig 10268 bp, 7 predicted proteins | sample 596031 | NCBI WGS metagenome assembly LNFM01 (sample SAMN04254537, study PRJNA301005) | activated carbon metagenome | isolation source: dual media filters at the Ann Arbor, Michigan drinking water treatment plant | place: USA: Ann Arbor | reverse complement strand
CGATCACCGGTTCGAACATCCGCCGGACCGATACGGAGACCGTGGCGCCGGTCGAGATCATCACGCGCGAGGAGATCGAGAAGAGCGGCAAGGCGACCGTTGCCGAGGTGCTTCGGTCGATCCCGTCGAATACCGCCGGCAGCTACAACGAGAGCTTCTCGAACAGCTTCGCGCCGGGCGCGTCCGGCATTTCCCTGCGCGGCCTCGGACAAAAGGCCACACTGGTGCTGATCAATGGTCGCCGCACGTCCGGGTACGGTTTCGCACAGAACCTGCAGGACACGTTCGTCGACCTCAACAGTATCCCCAGTAGTGCAATCGAGCGGATCGAAATCCTGAAGGACGGTGCATCCGCGATCTATGGATCGGACGCGATCGCAGGCGTGGTCAACCTGATCCTGCGGCGCGACTTCAAGGGCCTTGAGACCGCCGCCCAAGTGGGCTTCTTCGAGGGCACGCAGGATTACCGTGCCAGCATCACCGGCGGCATCGGCGACCTTGGATCCGGCCGCTTCAACGTTTTCGGCGTGCTCGACTTCTACCAGCGCGACGAGCTGCTGCTCAGCGACACCGAGTTCGGCAAGACGCGCGACTATCGCGGCGAGCAAGGCGGCCGCAACTTCCAGAACCTGACCACCGGCGGTACCTGGGCCAACGTGGTGGCGGCGCCGACCGTCGCGAATCCGAGCCGCGTCCTGCTCGGCAATACGCGCCAGGCGATTGCCGAGTGCGCGCGCTTCGGTCGCGTGGTCAATGCAGCGGAGGCGGTCTCCCTCGGTCTGCTCAGCGCCGCCAGCGCGCAGAACATCCCCACCAACACCTGGTGCTTGACTGACCTGAACAGCACGCTGTCTGCACTGCCGGGCACGACCCGGATCGGCGGGCTGGTGCGCGGAACCTTTGATTTCACCAACACGTTCCAGGGCTTTGTCGAACTCGGATTGAGCCGGGTCGAGACCGAACAGACCTTCACGCCGCCGTTCATATCGGGCGGTACTGGCGCTGGAACCACGGGTCTGCTGCCGACGCCGCAGGGACTGCGGCCGTTCAACTACAACGTCGATCTGGCCCCCGGCTCGGGCGGCAACCCACTGGGCACACGGGCGCGGCTGCTTGGCAGCCTGTACGAGCTTGGCACGCGCGACGCGACGATCACGTCCGACTCCTGGCGCGTTCTGGCCGGAGCGAAGTACACGTTCGGGGGCTGGGACTTCGATTCGGCCGTCGGTGCGTCCGAGAACCAGATCGAACTCGTCAATACCAATCGTCTGTCGCAAGCCGGTGTCAACGCAGTCTTGGGAGTGACCCCGTCGCCGACCGATCTGCAACCGCCGCTGTCGACCGCATCGGGCTACAACTTCAACAACCCGTCGACCAATTCGGCTGCAGTGCGCAGCGCAATGCTGACCAACGTCAATCGCCAAGCGACCTCCGAACTGCAGTTCGTCGATACCAGGGTGTCTACAGAACTCGGTTCGCTGCCCGGTGGCGCGATCGGCTTCGCCGCGGGCGCCGAATACCGGTCCGAAAAGCTGAAGGATGATCCGGACCCGCTGGCGCAGACCGGCCAGATCCTCGGCCAGGGCATCACCGCGACCAATGGCAGCCGCAACAGCGTGGCAGTGTTCACCGAGTTGGCGCTGCCGCTGACCAACACGCTCGAAGCCCAGCTAGCACTGCGCGGCGACAACTACAGCGACTTCGGAACGGCGGTGACGCCGAAGGTCGGCCTGAAATTCCGGCCCAGCTCTGAGGTGGTGCTGCGGGCCAACTGGGGGCGCGGTTTCCGTGCGCCGACCTTGCCGGAGATCTCGCCGTCGGTAGCGACTTTCTTCGTCCAGGTCAACGATCCGGTGACGGGCGCAGCAAACCAGCAGGTGTCCGGCGTGTTCGCCGGCAACCCGAACCTCGATGCCGAGAAGTCACGCAGCTCGACGGTCGGCATTGTCTTCGAACCGACCACGAACCTGAACTTCAGCCTTGACTGGTACGAAATCAAGTGGAGCGGCATCGTTGGAGCGGACAGCTTTACGTCCATTCTTCTGTCGGATGCAGCTTCGCGCGATCCAGTGACCTGCGCGGGCGGGGATCCTCGGGTGTTGCGCGATCCGTCAACTTGCGGAATCGTGACGATCTTCAACAATTATCGGAATTTCAGCTACCAGAAGACGCGAGGCTTTGATTTCGATCTGCGCTGGACCAACCGTACTGCTGTGGGTCGACTGACGACGCGTCTTAATGCGGCCTATGTCGACAGCTACGAGGTCGAGGACATCGAAGTCGCCGGCGACAACTCGTTCGGCTCGATCCCGCGCCTGAAGGGATCGCTCTCGCAGGAGTGGGAGCGCGGGCCGTTCACGGTGCGCGTTGCGGCGACCTACATCGACTCCTATGAGCAGCAGTTGCTCGCCGGCTCGTTCTTCGCGCCGCAGGATCCGCGCATCCAGACTGGCACGTATCCGCTGAAGGTGCCGTCGTACACGACGTTCGATCTGGTCGGCCGTTACAGCATCACGCCGAAGTTGCAGGTCAGTGCGGCGATCGTCAATCTGACCAACGAACTGCCGCCGTACGATCCGGGCGCTGATGCCACAAACAACTACGACTTCACGCAGTACGATGTTCGTGGTCGTCAGTACCGCATCGGGGTCACCTACCGGTTCTAATCGTTGCTGTTATGAGAAGGCGGGCCTACGGGCCCGCCTTTTTTTTTTGGACGCTCGTGAAGGGACGAAAAGAGCCCGCGACCGCGCGCTTCTTGACAGGTACTGGATCGAAGAGACCGCGCCGCGCTACGGCACCCGCGTCCACAACCGCGCCAGATCGGCGGTGCCATCGGTCCCGCCCACGGCGCGCAGCAGCGCGATGCCCAGGTGCTAATTTGCGTCCTCCTTGCGCTTGAGGCCGCCCTTGGCGATGCCCTACTGCATCAGTGCGATCGCCTTGTCGTGCTGGCCTAGACCGCCGGAGCCGAAGCCGATGCGCGGCCCGCTTTGCAGGGGCGCATCTCTCATGGCGCTGTTCGTCTCAAGTGTCGATGCCGAGACGGGCGGACGGGTTACGCGCGCCTAAAGGGGCTCGTTCGCTTTTTCTTGGTCAGCGTCGACTGAAACCGGGTCGGGTCGAAGTCGGTGCGCTGGGCCAGGAGTTCTTCGCCGTCGATACGCTCGGCCAGGCTCTCGATGTCGCGCTGTGTCACGCCGGCCTGCGCGAAGTGCTCCTGCCACGTGTTGATGACGTCGCTCACGCGAGCAATTTCAGCCGCGGCCTCCCCAGACTGCAGGCCGAACGCATCGCACTGAGACATGGCGTTGTCGAGCGTCGAGTCCCGGCCATGAGCGCCACACAGAAACTCCTGGACGCCCTGCCCCGAGTTGGTCGGCAGTACGTCGTACGCTGGCGCCAGTTTCAGGCGACCGTTTTCGAACGGGCTGACGACCAGCAGAGAGTGGTTCTTTTCGTGGTCGTCCGTGTTGTCAACCAGAATGTTGAAGACCATCCGACGGAACAACTCGCGTGCGTCGCGTAGGTTGATGTCGTCCCGAGAGATGCCGACGCGGCGGAGAATCCGCGCCAGCTCGGGGTACCCCATTTGGGGCTCATCGCCTGATGCGGTGGCCGCGCGGATGGCGGTGGCCGCAGAGATGCTGTGAATCCGCTGGCCCTGGTCGCGGTCGAAGCGAAGAACAGCGACTGCGCTTGAGCCCGTGAGGCGGATGACCTGGGTCTTGGCCACGGTGATGCCCGCGCGTTCGGCAAGCGTCATGGTCGCGTGCTCGATGAGCGGCGTGTCGACGGGCTCACCGCTGGAGAACTTGATGACCCATTGCTCGCCGCCGATGTCGATGAGTGTCTTTGGCTTCGCGCCGCCCAGGCTGCCGCCCGCGCGAACAATCTGCGCCTCCATCGTGCTGATCGGCTCCGCGGCTTCGATTTTGGCCACCACGTCGCTGAGTTGCTGTGCGTCCTCGAGCCGCGGAAGCGGACCCCCGGCTTGCGGGCTGTACGTGCTCGACGACGTCGACACGCCGAGCGCGCCGAAACGGTCATCGCCGGCGTAGTACAGGTACTCCATCAGGGAGAGTCGCTCGGGCTTGTCCACGAGGCGGATGACCTTTTCCCCCCAGCGGTCCGGCCGCGCGTCGTCAACTGCACCGACGGCGCGTTGCGCATCGGCCGCCAGACGGCCTGGAGGCATGTGCTCGACGTCGATGCGTGGCAAGTCCTCGCTGAGCGCGAAACCGGCATCCAGCCACGTCTTTCCGTAGTGCAACGACACGCCCTTGCCGGCAGCGACCAGCTTCAGCGCGCCGACGTAGCGCGGCGTGGTCGGATCCCCCAAGTACCACAGATGCAGGTCATCAAGACGCATCTCAGCCCTTCGCTTGCCTTTTGCTCAAGCGCGCTTCGGTGGAGGCTTGGGCGCGCGCGCGGCCTAGCTCAACGGCTTCACGGACATCCATCTCGATGGCGCCTTGGTCGTGCTCGGGCGCTGCGAGTCTTCCCAACTCGCCATCGCGCTTGATGAGCCAGAGCGCCGTCGCAACGATGCCGATGCCAACGGACGGGTCACCGGCTTCGAGGCGCTGCAACGTAGGTACGGAAACCCCCATGCGTTTCGCCCACGTCTTCAACGATTCCTTGCGGCGCAAACGGGCCACAGCCAAGTCGGCGCCAAGCTTCTCGATGGCGGCGGCTGTCGCTGGTGGGAGCTGCAGGAGGGCGCGGGCGGTTTTCGGCATGCATATAGATTATTACTAAATTGGCTCTATAGTAAACATCTATATTTACTTTCAAATGGAAAGCATGCCATTTGCGTTCGCAGGATCAACGTCCGTGGCAGCAAAAGCTGCGGTGGCAGCGCGCCTTCGCCAGCGGCGGTCCAGTGCCCGGAAACCGGCACGAGCCATCACGAGGCGACGCGAACTGAGCTTGACGCCCGCTCGCCTTGCGCGTGGTTGATGTTCGGCAGGCCCGGGTGACGTAGCCGCCCCCTGTCCAGAGTGACACGCCCCGATCTCTCACGGGTCCGGGCTGGTCCGTCACCGAACGCGACCCGCATTCCGTCCTTGGTGTACGTACGACCCTCAGGCCAGTTCTTGGCTCTGGCGCCTCAACTGCAGTGCACTTGCTAGGGCACCCGCGTCCACAGCCGCGCCAAATCGGCGGTGCCATCGGTCCCGCCCACGGCGCGCAGCACCTGCGTCGCCCGTTGCTTCTGCCCGGCGCGCAGCAGGGCGATGCCCAGATGCAGATTGGCGTCCTCCTTGCGCTTGAGGCCGCCCTTGGCGATGCCTTGCTGCATCAGGGCGATCGCCTTGTCGTGCTGGCCGAGCCCGCTGTAGCCGAAGCCGATGCGCACCAGGCTGTTGCCGTCCTTGTCGGCGGCGGCTTCCGCTTCGGCGGTCTTGAGCGCGGTGGGGGCCTCGGCGGCGCGCTGGTTGGTCAGTGTCAGCAGCCGCTGCTGGCGCTCGGCATCGGCGCCCTTGCCCAGGATGCCGGCAGCGAAGCCCTCGTCGAGCACGCGCTTGGCTTCGCCCGCCTGCTGTTCCTGCAGCGCGAGCTGCGTGTACTCCGAGTAGTCGTTCGGTGTGGTCAGCGTCTTGGTGGCGAAACGCAACCGGTACAGGTCGAGCGTCAGGCGGTTGGACCAGCCCGGTTTGCCCTCGATACGCCGCAGCAGGTCGGCCCAGTACTCGCGCTTCGGATAGTGGGTGACGAGCCGCTCGAGCGAACTGATGTAGGCGCCCCGGTCGCCACCGTTGCGCGACGCCAGGTTGGCGAGCAACTGCAATTGATCCTCGGGTGGCGTGCGCCCGGCCTTCTCGGCCGCCTGCACGTCCGCCAACGCCTCGCGGCTGGCGGCGGCAAAGTCGCCGGCCTGGAAGTACGACTGGATCAGCAGCGAGCGGGTGGCACCATCGCCCGGGTTGCTCTTGAGCGCGCGCTGGGCCCAGGTGGCGGCGTCGGCAAAGTTGCGCGCGCGATAGTGCAGGCCAGCGAGTCCAGTGGCGTAGCGCCCCTGATCGGCATCGCTCAGGCGGCCGGAATTGATGAGAAACGTGAACGACTTGATTGCCTGATCATTGTCGCCTGCCTGGCTGGCTGCCGATGCGCGCATCTGCTCCAGCAGGAAGTTCTCGTTGGCGCTGCGATTGGGCACCACGTCGACCTCGCGCAGCTTGGCGAGCGCCTCCTTGTGGCGATTGGCCTTGATCAGATCACGCGCCTGCTGCAGCGGCCTGCCGACTTCGGCCCGCACCGTTTCTTGCGCATGCGCGGCTGGCAGCGTGAATCCATGCGAACCTGGCTGCAGGCCGAAAGTGGCGGCGACCGCGGCCACCAGCAGCGCCGAGCGCACGACAGTACGAGGGGAAAGCGAGGTCGCCATGACATCCTCCAGGGGGCAGACCGCCGCCGCTGAGCGCGGCGGCGGTTGCGGGTAATGAACTGACCGGCTCCGATGCCGGCGGTTCCGGCGATTGGTGCGCCCAAAGGGCAGCCGGGCGCGGGCCCGGCCGTCAGGGATAACGCGTCAGCGGACGAACTGTTCGTTGCCGACCAGCCCGAGCTTGGTGACGCCCAGGCGCTGTGCAGAGGCCATCACCATGGCCACGTCCTTGTACTCGGCGAGCTTGTTGGGTCGCAGGTGCACTTCGGGTTGCACCGCTTGGGCCGCCGCACCCAGCAGCCGCTGCTCCAGCGCCGCCCGGTTGGCGACGATCTCGCCGTCCCAGAAGATGGTGCCGTCGAAGTCGACATCGATCGTGACCACCACCGGCTTTTCAAGCGGCGGTGGGGGCGTGCCTATCGGCATGTTCAGGTTCACCGAATGCAGCTGGATCGGGATCGTGATGATCAGCAGGATCAACAGCACCAACATCACGTCGATCAGCGGCGTGGTGTTGATTTCCATCATCGGCTCGGCTTCCTGGTTGCCGCCGCTGGGCCCGACGCTCATTCCCATGTTTCTTCTCCTCGACCGTTAGCGGCTGCCCGGCACGGCCGGCTCGGTGATGAAGCCAACCTTCTGGATGCCCGCACGCTGCGCGGCAAACACCACGCGGCCGACGAACTCGTAGCGCCCGGCCTGATCGCCGCGAATGTGCACCTCGGGTTGCGGCACCTTGACTGCTTCCTGCTTCAGCCGGTTCACCAGCGTCTCGTTGTCGGGCAAGCGCTGCGCGCCCCAGAAGACATCGCCGTCGCGCGTGACCGACAGCTCGATGTTCTCGGGCTTGGTCTGACGGGCGAGATTGTTCTCGACCGGCAGCTGTACCGCGACGTTCTGCGTGATGACCGGAATCGTCACGAGGAAGATGATCAGCAGCACCAGCATCACGTCGACCAGCGGCGTGGTGTTGATGGCGGCAATGACGGCTTCGTCCTCGCCGCTGTCGGGGGAGCCGACGCTCATGCCCATGGTCGTTCTCCTCAAATTGCCGATCGCCGCGCTCAGCGGCCGGCCGCCTTGGCCGATGACTTGCCCATCAGCACGCCGTGCACATCGGCACCGAAGGCGCGCACCGAGTCCATCACCAGCTTGTTGCGACGGAGCAGCCAGTTGTAGCCCATGACCGCGGGCACCGCGACAGCCAGACCGAGGGCGGTCATGATCAGCGCCTCACCCACCGGTCCGGCCACCTTGTCGATCGACGCTTGGCCGGCGATGCCGATGGCGGTCAGCGCGTGATAGATACCCCACACCGTGCCGAACAGGCCAACGAACGGGGCGGTCGAGCCGACCGTGGCGAGGACGGCCAGGCCGTTTTGCATGCGGCTGTTGACCGCGTCTACGGAACGCTGCACCGACATCGTCACCCAGGAATTGAGGTCGACGTTCTCGGTCAATGTGCCTTCGTGGTGCTCGTTGGCATCGATCCCGGTCTCCGCGATATAGCGGTAAGCACTGCCGGCCTTGAGCTTGCCCGCGCCCTCGCGCAGCGAGGCAGCCTTCCAGAAGCCATTGCGCACCTGCGAGCCTTCCTTGAGCAGGCGTTGCTGCTCCAGGAGCTTCACAAAGATCACATACCAACTGGCCACCGACATGATGCCCAGGATGATGAACGTGCTCTTGCCGACGATGTCGGACTGACGCCATGCCGACTCGAATCCGTAGGGATTCTCGACCGACTCCCGGGTGACGGTGGGGGTCAGCGGCACCGGTGCGGCAACCGGCGCGACGGGCGCCGGCGAGGCGGCCACCGGCGCAGGTTGTGCGTCCGCGGGCGCGGTGGCGGGTGGCGCCTTGGCGGCGTCCTGCGCCAGGGCAGGCGCAGCCAGGGCGGTCAGGCCAGCCGTGGCGATCACAAGGGCCAAGCAGGCCACCCGGTGACGAAGCATCGAAAACATGACTAACTCCTGTTGAGGGTCGGTATGGATGATGGCGGCCCGTGCTAACGCGTTTTTGATGACGGCCTTGTGAGCTGCCTTGCGCGAAACTGTTTGAAAGAGATTGACGGCTCGACTACTGAATTTTGAAAGTGAACTCAAGGGTCACGTTGACGTCGCGGCCAGGCGGCTGGCACTTAAGCCGAGTCGTAACAGCAGAGATGACTCCTCGATTGAAAACGCGGCTCGAACTCGACTGTGGCCGCACGTTCCTGATCGAGCCGTCAGCCGCCACGGTGAACGCAGCTACAACCGTTCCCTCGATCCCTTCAAGCAGGGCTTCGCGGGGGTAAGGCGTGTCTCGGAGCACCTGCTGGTAATTGGGGCAATAAATCCCAGCGCTGTTGACCGATGGAGGGGGCGCGGGTGGTGCAGTCTCTACCGGCTTGGCAATCACCGGCGCCTGCGGCGCCAGTGGCGCTTCGGGAGTCACCGCGGTGATCGTCGGAGCCGGAACGGGCGGGGGCGCGATATTGATCTCGGGCGGCGGGATGAACGGCGGCGGCGGCGCGGCCATCTTTGGCGGCGGCGGCAGTACCTCGGGCGGTGGCGGCGGCTTCTTGACGATCTCTTCGATCACCTTGACCTCGATCGGTCCCTTGACCACCTCGACGACCTTGCGCGCCAGACCCGCAGCCAGGGCCCACGCGAGCAGAACGTGCAACAGCACGACGACCGTGAAGCCAACAAAGCGTCGTCCCCCCTGCTGTGGATGCGCAAAATCCATGACGTTTCCTTGACCACTGCTTTGCAAAGCGCGCGATTCTAGTGCCTTGAGCGTTCTCGGTGGACCGGTTTCGGCGAGTTAGGCTCGATAGATGCCACACAGCCCGCATGCCGCACCGCGGCGAAGCGTCCCCGCTTTGCGTCGGTGCGCACTGCACCAGCCACTGCTTGGCAGGCGCCGCATAACCGGCGGCAAAGGGACCGCCTGACCGCCGAAGCTCTCGCGACGTCAGCCCTGGAACAGATCGCCGGGGCGCGCGATCGCTGGCGGCGCCGTGATGCCGAAGTGCTGGTAGGCGGCCAGGGCAGCGATGCGGCCGCGTGGTGTGCGCTGCAGGAAGCCTTGCTGGATCAGGTAGGGTTCGACCACGTCTTCGAGCGTGTCGCGCTCTTCGCCCACCGCCGCGGCGAGGTTGTCGATGCCCACCGGGCCGCCACCGAACTTCTCCATCACCGCCGACAGCAGCTTGCGGTCCATCACATCGAGGCCGCGGGCGTCGACATCGAGCATCAACAGCGCGCGATCGGCCACGTCGCGAGTGATCTCGCCGTTCTCCTTCACTTCGGCGAAGTCGCGCACCCGGCGCAGCAGGCGGTTGGCAATGCGTGGCGTACCGCGCGAGCGTCGCGCGATCTCGTTGCTGCCCTCGGCGTCGATCGTCGCCTTGAGCAGACCGGCGCTGCGCGCGACGATCGAGGTCAGTTCCGCCTGTGTATAGAACTCCAGCCGCGCCACGATGCCGAAGCGGTCGCGCAGCGGATTGGTCAGCATGCCCGCGCGCGTTGTGGCGCCCACCAGGGTGAATGGCGGCAGGTCGAGCTTGATCGAGCGCGCCGATGGCCCCTCGCCGATCATGATGTCGATCTGGTAGTCCTCCAGCGCCGGGTAGAGGATCTCTTCCACCACCGGACTCAGGCGATGGATCTCGTCGATGAACAGCACATCGTTCTTCTCGAGGTTGGTCAGCAGCGCCGCCAGGTCGCCCGGGCGCTCCAGCACCGGGCCGCTGGTCTGTCGCAGGTTCACGCCCATCTCGTGCGCGACGATGTGCGCCAGCGTGGTCTTGCCCAATCCGGGCGGGCCGAACAGCAGCACGTGGTCGAGCGACTCCTTGCGGTTGCGCGCGGCGGTGATGAAGATCTCCAACTGC
>LNFM01017430.1_pt1 | contig 10268 bp, 8 predicted proteins | sample 596031 | NCBI WGS metagenome assembly LNFM01 (sample SAMN04254537, study PRJNA301005) | activated carbon metagenome | isolation source: dual media filters at the Ann Arbor, Michigan drinking water treatment plant | place: USA: Ann Arbor | reverse complement strand
CGACGAAGGCCTTTTCGACGACGAATTCGCCCGGGGAGGTGGTGCTGCCCTCGGTGAGGCCCATGCCTTCGAGCAGGGCGCGGAGGGAGATCACCGGCAACTCATGGTGTTTGGCCGAACTGGGCATGGGCGCACGCTAGGGTACGCGCGCTTAGTAGGTTTAGATGGTTCGACTCGATTTGTAGGATTTTTCTTCGACAAGCGAGCTTCCCAGTAACTCGTCGATCTGTCTCTTCAGCTCACTACGCCGGTCGTTGGTGATGTACACCGTTCGGGCGATGCTAATAAATTGCCCGTCGAAATCCTGCCGACACTCGTGGTCGCGCAGGTTCTCTTCGGCCTGCCAGAGCACTTCATTCACGGCTTTTAATTTCTCGCTCAGCTCGGCAAGGCGGGGCGTAATTGGAATCGCGGCTGACAATGCCTCCGACAGGGCATCATAGGCTTGATTGATGTTGTGTAGCTTGTCGGGGTCGCTGATCCGCGCCCGCTTGATTTCGAGGATGGCAATCCTGTCGATCAGCTCGCCCGGCGACACGGCAATCTTCAGCTCCATTCTGTCTGCCCCGGGTTGGTCAGATTGGCCGCCATTCGCTCGAAAACGTCCCGCCAATCGCCATCGCTGGTTTGCCGAAACAGGCGGGCCGATGGATACCAAGGGCTATCGTTGCGATTGATCATCCATGTCCAATGGGGAACGGCCTTGAGCGCCACCCAGACCGGGCGGCCCAGCGCCCCGGCGAGATGAACGATCGCGGTGTCCGTACTGATCACGAGGTCGAGGCTCATGATCACCGCCGCTGCATCGACGAATGCATCGGCGCCGGCGTCGAAATCAGGACCCAACGACTCGACGGTCATGCCCGCCGGCAGTCGGTCGAGCTGCTCGAGGCCATGGTGTTTCTGGAGGCTGACCAGGCGGACCCCGGGCAGGCGGGCAAGCGGTGCGAAGCTGGCCAACGGCGCCGAACGTCCGCGATCGATGGCGCCTGAGGGATTGCCTTGCCAGACGATACCGATCCGAAAGTTGCCGGGCGGCAAGCGCTCGCGCCATTGCGCGACGAGTTTCGCTTCGGCTGCCAGATAAGGCACGCGCGCCGGCATGGTCTCCGCCGTGGTTCCCATCAGGCCAGGTACGCTCAACAGCGGGCAATGGAGATCAAAGGCCGGCAGGCGATCTCCGCTGGGGACGATCATGGCGCCGCTCTTCAGTCCCGCCAGTAGACGGGTGATGGAGCGCGGGGCCTCGAACACGACCTCGGCCCGACGCTCGGCAATGAGCGGGACATAGCGGCTGAACTGGATCGTGTCTCCCAAGCCTTGCTCGGAATGCAAAAGAATCGTCTTGCCCTTTGGGGGCTCCGAACCCTGCCACGACGCCTGGGAGAATTCCCGCCTTTGTGGGCGCACCTCTTCGAGGTCCCAGCGCGCTTCGTACAGAGGCCACCCAGTGTGGAGATTTCCGAGGCTCAGCTCCAGCTGCGCTTTGCAAAAGCGAGCTCGTGCATTGCCTGATTGCAAGCTGATGGAATGGTCGTAGCTCGCACGTGCCTCTTCGTAGCGCTGAAGGTATCGCAGCGCGTTGCCCCGGTTTGTGTGGGCGTCGGAATGATGGGGGTTCACGACTATTGACCGATCGAAACGCGCGAGGGCCTCGACGTACTGATCGAGGCCCATCAGCGCGACGCCCTGGTTGTAGAAGGCGCCGGCATAGTTGGGTCGCAGCAGCGCCGCTTTCTCGTAGCTTGCGAGGGCTTCGCTGTTTCGATTGAGGTTCAGCAAGGCATTGCCGCGGTTGAAATGGGCGTCGACAAAGTGGGGCTCCAGCGAAAGCGCCCGGTCATAGTGCGTGAGCGCCTCTGCGCATCGTTCGAGAGCCAGCAACGCGTTGCCTTGGTTGAAACAGGCATCCGCGCTCTTGGGGTTCAACGCCGCCGCGTTTCCGTAACTCGCCAGTGCCTCCTCATGGCGTTGAACCTTTTGTAGCGCGACGCCGCGGTCGTTGTAGGCGTCGGAGCAACCCGGATTCAGCGCGATCACGGTGTCATAACTTGAGAGGGATTCTTCGTATCGCTGGAGGCGCTGCAGCGCGAGGCCTCGGTTCATGTGAGCGTCGGCATATAGGGGAGCGAACGAGAGCGCCTGGTCATATCGGGCCAAGGCCTCCTGGTGCCGTCCGAGATTCAGCAAGGCGGTGCCCTGATTGTAGTACGCGCGCGCGTCATCCGGCCTCAGCGTTGCCGCTCGGTCGTGGCTCGCGAGCGCCTCGTCGAAGCGTTGCAGGTGCTGGAGCGCAATTCCGCGATCATTGAAGGCGTCTGCCGAGTCGGGATCGAGCGCGATTGCTTGATCGTAGCAGGCCAGGGCCCCCTCGTATCGATTGAGCTTCTGCAATGCGTTTCCGCGTTTGACGCACGAGGTCGCCCCAATCGCATCGTCGGGACTTGCGACCCGGTTCGGATCGGGAGGACAGACTTGCGGTTCGCTCAAATCGTCCGGTGGGGGTCCCATGCTGATGCTCTCGGATTGGCAGACTACTCGGTCCGGCCGTTTACGGTCGAGCGTCATGATGTTAGCCTTTTCCGCGTCTCGGGGCGTTCACGCGCGTATTCAATTGGAGTCGTCCCGCCGGACACGATGGCGTGGTCGAACACTCAATGCCTGATGGAGGAAATCGTTGACCACTGATGATCCGGTCAGTCGTGATCCGCCTCGTTTGGATCGTGGCGCTTCCTCCAAGATGCCAGGCTTGGTCACATTGACCGCCATGGCCGCGAGCGCCCTCTTGGTTCCGGAATCGGCGATGGCGCAGGGCGCCTTCGGCCCCGGTGCGCCTTCGGCTCCCGTCGCCGCGCCCAGGACACCCCCGGCGCCGCCTGTGATGGCCCCTCAGGCGCCGGTCTTCACGCCCAACATCGGAACTCAGCCCACGCCAATGGCTCCCTCTGCCATTGCCCCGTCGGCACCAAAGGCGAACGGCTATCCCATTACCCTCAACGGCGATATGAGGGCGATAACCGCACCCTCGGAGCCGAAGGGGAATGGTAACACCCTGACAATACACGGCAATCCCTCGGCGATAGCCGCTCCCTCCGCGACAACCCCGCCGCAAAAGCCGTCCCTCAGCGACGGTAAGCGCTGATCGAGAGGCGCTTGGCAGCGCGAGTGCACTGCGGGCGTGGCGGGGCGACCGGCAGGCCAACTCGCGCAGCCGTCGCCACTTTCCTGAGCCAGCAGCACCGGCGATCAAACGCCGGCACGACGGACGGCTCGGCGTGCAGGCCCAGCCTGGTGACGGCAGCGAAGCATTGCGCCGCGCGGTGTTGCCGCTGGTGCCGGTTTGAGCCTGGGCGGAGACGCCGGACCGTCTTTCCGTTCGTATCCGAAAGCTACTCGACGAAGGCCTTTTCGACGACGAATTCGCCCGGGGAGGTGGTGCTGCCCTCGGTGAGGCCCATGCCTTCCAGGAGCGCCCGGATGTCGGCCAGCATCTGGACGCTGCCGCACAGCATGAACCGGTCGTTCTCGCGCGACATCGGCGGCAGGCCGACGTCGTTCGCCAGGGTGCCGTTCTCGATCAGGTGGGAGATGCGGCCGCGATACTTGAAGGGCTCGCGGGTGACGGTCGGGTAGTAGACGAGCTTGTCGCGCACCATGTCGCCCAGGATCTCGTCGGCCGGCAGCTCGTCGGCCAGTGCCGAGCGGTAGGCGAGGTCCCGGACATGGCGGCAGCCATGGACGAGGATGACCTTTTCGTAGCGCTCGTAGACTTCCGGATCGCGCACGATCGACAGGAAGGGGGCGAGGCCGGTGCCGGTGCCCAGCAGGTAGAGATTGCGGCCGGGGGTCAGGCTGTCGAGCAGCAGCGTGCCGACGGCCTTGGCGCCGACCAGCACGGGATCGCCGGGCATCAGGTTCTTGAGGTGCGAGGTGAGCTTGCCGTCGGGCACCTTGATCGAGAAGAACTCCAGCTCGTCCACGTAGTGCGGGCTGGCGATGGAGTAGGCTCGCAGCACCGGCTTGCCCTCGACCTTGAGGCCGATCATCGTGAACTGGCCGCTGGCGAAGCGGAACCCCTTGTCGCGGGTGGTCCGGAAGCTGAACAACTCGTCGGTCCAGTGATGCACCGACAAAACGGTCTCGTTCCTCAACGCGCTCACGCAAACACTCCTACGCAACGGTGCCGGCGGACGCCGGACGGATGAATATAGTGCAGCGCAGCATAGAATTCCATATTTGCAAGTAAGTCGCAATAACAAGTTTGTCGCATGCCCGAGGTCCTTGGCGGAAGAATGTCCCCATAGGGCTGCTGGTGAGGGGATTTTCTGCGGGAGCCGCTCGTGCGGGTCGCAGTTGAAGGCCGGTGTCCTATACTTGGGCGAACCGGGGAAGCGAGGAGCCGTGCAATGAAGATGCTTGTCGCGCTGCTGGGACTGGCCCTGGCGTTCGCCTCTCCGACGGCGCGGGCAGCGGAGCCGGTCGACATGCTGCTCGTGCTGGCCGCCGACGTCTCGCGCAGCGTGACCGGTCCCAAGTTCAGGCTTCAGCGCGAGGGCGCCGCCGCCGCCATCACCCATCCGGATGTCGTGCGGGCGATCACGTCGGGCCCGCACCGGCGCATCGCCGTGTGCTTCGTCGAATGGGCGTCGGCCAACATGCAGAAGGTGGTCATCGACTGGATGGTGATCGGCGACGGCGACGCGGCGCGCCGCTTCGGCGACCGGCTGATCGAGACGCCGCGCTCCTTTGCCGCCAGCACCTCGATCAGCGCCGCCATCGACTTCGCCGTGGGACAGTTCGACCGCGCGCCCTTCCTGTCGGACCGGCGGGTCATCGACGTGTCGGGTGACGGCAACAACATCGGCGGCCGCCCGATCACCGACGCGCGTGACGATGCCGTGGCAAAGAACATCACGATCAACGCGCTGGTGATCCTGACGCCGATCGAGGAGGCGTTCCGGCCGGAGCACACCAATCCGCCGGGGGGGCTTGAAAAGTACTTCCAGGAGAACGTCATCGGCGGCTCCGGTGCCTTCACCATCGTCGCCGAGACTCACGCAGCGTTCGGCCGTGCCCTGACCAAGAAGCTGATCCAGGAGATCGCGGGAGTGCCGGGCCACAAGTTGGCGGCCGTTGACTGGTAGGCCAACCTCCCTATCGTCCTGAGCGCGGCAAAGGACCTAACGGACCAACCAAAGCACTCCGTAGCGGGCGATTGTCGGCGTCCTATTCTGCCGTCGCGCCCGAGGCCTTGATGATGGGCAGCCACAGCGCCTGGTCGTCGGCGATCAGCTTGCGGGCGGCCGCGGGCGTGTCGGGTGGCAGCACCTCGAAGCCCTGGACCAGGAGCCTCTCCTTCACCTCCGGCATCTGGGCGATGCGGCCGATCTCGGCGTTGAGGCGGGCCACGATCGGCGCGGGGGTGCCGGCCGGCACCGCGAAGCCGAGCCAGGTCGCGACGACATAGTCGGGGATGCCTGTCTCCATCATGGTCGGCACGTCGGGCAGGATGACAGAGCGGTCCTTGGTGGTGACGGCCAGCGCCTTCAGCTTGCCGGCCTTGATCTGGCTCACCACCGTGGGCGCATTGAAGAAGCCCGTGGTGACCTCGCCATTGATCACGGCGAGCACCGCCGCGGGCGCGCCGCGATAGGGAACGTGCTGCAGCTTGACGCCGGTGCGCTGCTCCAGGATCACGCCCGACATATGGAGGCTGCTGCCGACGCCGCTCGACCCGTAGGTGAGTTCGCCCGGCCTGGCGCGCGCCTGTGCGACCACATCAGCGACGGTCTTGGCCGGGTTGGCGGTCGAGACGACCATGACGTTGGTCAGGATTCCGGTCGTCGACACCGGAATGAGATCCTTCAGCGGATCGTAGCCCGGCGCCTTGTAGAGACCCATGTTGAACACCGTCGCGCCCTGCGACGTGAGCAGCAGCGTATAGCCGTCGGCCGGTGCCCGCGCACCCTCCGCTGTGCCCAGCAGGCCGCCGGCGCCGCCCTTGTTGTCGATGACGACGGGCTGGCCCAGCGCCTTCGCGAGCTGCTCGCCGAAGGTGCGGCCGACCGTGTCGGCGCCGGAGCCCGCGGCGAACGGGATGATCATGCGGATCGGGCGCTCCGGCCAGTCGGCCGCCACGGCCTTGCCCGTGGCGAGCATTGGTGATGCGAGGAGCAGCGTCCCCGTCAGGGTGCGCCGGCGCGTCAGTACTCGACGTGAAGATCTCATGTCTGCCCCCCGGGAGTGTATGGGGCCGCGTTGGTCGCGACCTCCGTTGGCTTCGACACTATCCTCGGGGCCATGGCGATGTCAGGCCCCATCGCACGAAAGCCGCGCTACGGGGCGCGGCTTTCGGCAGTCCTGAGGCTTTCGCTGCGTCGGCTACTTGTCCAGCCAGACGTCCTCGAAGCGCGAGCCGTTGTAGAGGCTGTTCACCATCGGGCGGAAACCCTTCACGTGGGGATGCCAGCAGCTTCCCGACACGTTCCACATGACGATCGGGCGGAAGCCCTCCTCGAGGATCTGCTTGTCGATCTCCCAAACGAGCTTCTTGCGCTTCTCCATGTCGCGCTCGGCCGACTGGATCGGGAAGAGCTTCTCGATCTCGGGGTTGCAGTAGCCGACATAGTTGCGCTCCGACTTGCAAGCGTAGTGCTCGAAGTAGGTCTGGTCGGGATCGTCGACGCCGTTGCCGGTCGTGTTGAGGCCGATGGAGTAGTCCTTGCGCGCGACCTTGTTGAACCACAAAGCGGTGTCGACCAGGTCGAGTTCGCCGTCGATATAGATCTCCTTGAGCTGATCGATCAGGATGACGGCCGGATCGCGATAGAGCAGGTGATTGCGGGTCGAAACCTTGAGCTTCAGCCTGTTGTCGGGCCCGTAGCCCGCCTTCTTCATGATCGCCTGCGCCTCGGCGCGGTTCTTGGCGACGTCGGGCCCGTAACCCTGGACCTTGTCGAACATCTCCTTCGGCATGCCCCAGACGCCGCCGGGTGCCGGTTGCATGACGCCGCCGGCCTCGCCGTAACCCTGGGCGAGAATGTCGATGAACGACTTGCGGTCGATGGTGAGCAGCATCGCGCGGCGGATGTCGGCATTGTCGAACGGCGGCGCGACGCTGTTCACGATCAGGTTGGTGTTGTTGTTCATCGGCGCGACTTCGCAGATGGCGTCGGCGGCCTGCGCCTTGACGTCCTTGAGCAGCGGGATGGTGACGGCGTAGGGCGCCGTCATGTCGTAGCGGCCCGACACGAAGCCCAGTATGGCCGTGCCGCGCGCCGGCACGATCGGCATCTCGACCGCGTCGAGATAGGGTTTGCCCTTCTTGAAGTAGTCCGGGTTGCGGACGAGCTTGATGATTTCCTTCTGCTTGAATTCGCCGAGCTTGAAGGGACCGGTGCCGATCGGCTTGGTGCGCATCTGCGCCGTCGGGACGTGGCAGGAATAGACGGGGCTGTAGCCCGAGGCGAGCAGGATCAGCATCGAGGGCTGCGGCTGGCCGAGATGGAAGGTTACCTCGCGGTCGCCGTTGGTCGTCACCTCGTTGAGGTTCCAGTACCAGGAGGTGCGCGGGTTCTTGCGCAGCTTCTGGGTCTCGCTCTTGCCCGTCAGCATGTCCCAGGTGCACTTCACGTCGGCCGAGGTAAAGGGCTTGCCGTCATGCCACTTGGCATTACCGACCAGCTTGAAGGTCAGCTTCTTGCCGTCCGGGCTCCAGGACCAGCTCTCGGCCAGATCCGGGCGGATCGTCTCCATGCTGTTCTGCGGAATCTGCGAATCGAAGACGACGAGATTGTTGTAGAGCCCCATGAAGGGCACGACCGTCGAGGTCGTCGCTTCCTCGTGGATCGAGGTGCTGGGCGGATTGTCCGCGACATACATCTTGAGGGTGCCGCCGCTCTTCTGCGCGAGCGCAGGCCCGGCCGATAGGCCGAGCGCCGCGACGACACCGAGAAGTCTGATCGATAGCCGCATCATTTATCCTCCCATACCCGTTGCTGGCAGGATGGCGCGATGCAGGTCCCGCGTCGAGAGGGCCCGTCCGGCTAGCGGATTGTCCTATCGGATCATGGCACGCAGTTTTGACGACATCAGGTCGGCTGCGAGCACCAGGATCAGGATCCTCGTAGGCGAACAGCTTCATCGAGCTGATCAGTTCGAAGCCGATGCCGCCCGCGCCGACCATGCCCAGCACCGTCGACACGCGGATGTTGGTTTCGAATCGATAGAGCACGACGCCAATCCAGGCGGGCATGACCTGAGGCAGCACGCCGAACACGATGCGTTGCAGGGTGCCTGCGCCGGCCGCGCGCAACGCATCGAGCGGACCCTCGTCGATCTCCTCGATCGCCTCGGCGAAGAACTTGCCCAGCATGCCGGCGCCGTGCAGCGCGATGGCGAGCACGCCCGCGAAGGGACCGAGGCCGACGGCGGCGACGAAGATCAGCGCCAGGATGATCTCGTTGATGCCGCGCATCACGTTCAGGACCTGACGCAGCCCATGGAACACCCAGGCATAGGGCGAGAGGTTCCGGGCGGCGAAGAAGCACACCGGCAGGGCCAGTACGATGCCGAGCAGGGTACCCCACAGCGCGATCTGCACGGTCTCGATGGCGGGTTGCACCAGCTTCTGCATGAAGGCGAAGTTGGGCGGCAGCATGCGGCCGACGAAGTCGCCGATCCACGGCAGCCCGTCGATGAAGCCCGATATGCTGAGACGCGTGCCGACGGCCGACCACCAGAGGGCAGCGACCGTAAGGCCCCCGATCGGGACCATGATCCACCAGCCGAGCGGACCGCGCGGCTTGTTGACGACGAATTGCAGGGACATTGCTAAGCCCTCTCCTCGACAGAGGTGGCGGAGGCCGCGAGCGCAGTCTCGGCTTCCGCCGCGGCGCGGCGGCGTTCGGTGAGACGCTGTGCGGCATCGAGCACGTTGGGATCGTCGAGGCCGGGATAGATGCTGCGGATCACGTCGCCGCTGACACCGGCCGGTGCGCCGTCATAGACGACCCGACCCGCCGACAGGCCCACGACTCGCTCGGCGAACTCCAGCGCGTAGTCGATCTGGTGAAGATTGCAGAGAACCGCGATGTTGGAGTCCTTGCAGCTCTTCTTCAGATAATTGAGGACGGTGCGCGAGGTCTTGGGATCGAGGCTGGCCACCGGCTCGTCGGCCAGCATGAACTTGGGCTGCTGGGCGAGCGCCCGGGCGATGCCGACGCGCTGCTGCTCGCCGCCCGACAGCGCGTCGGCACGACTGCGGGCCTTATGGGACATCGCGACCTGCTCGAGGCAATGAAGTGCGATCTTCACGTCGGCCTCGGGGAAGAGCTGCAGGCTGCTGAGGATCGGCGAGAGATCGGCCATGCGGCCGACCAGCACGTTCTTCAGCACGCTCAGGCGCTTCACCAGATTGTGCTGCTGGAAGATCATGGCGACGTTGCGCCGGAGCAGCCGCAGGTCGCGGCGGTTGGACGACAGCGACGTGCCGTCGACCACGATGTCGCCGGCCGTTGGCTCGATCAGCCGGTTGATGCAGCGCAGCAAGGTCGACTTGCCGGCGCCGGATGGTCCGAGCACGACGACGAACTCGCCGGGCCGGATCGAGAGGCTCACATCCTGCAGCGCCTGGTGGTCGCCATAGGATTTGGCGAGGCCGCAGATTTCGATCATCGGTCGATCTCCCTGGAAGCAGGCGTGCGGCTACTTCTGCTTCTTGAGATCGATGTTCGCGAGCTTGGCGGTCTCGCGCACGACGTCGTAGGCCTGGTCGTTGGTCTCCTTGAAGCCGTTCAGCTTGCCCTGGTCGGACCAGTTGAGGTTCTTGATCGACAGGAAGGCGGCCTTCACCTTGGCCTTGGTCTCGGGCGAGAGATCCTTGCGCCACACCATCGGCGATTCCGGGATCGGCGCGGACTCCCAGACGACCTGGATCTGGTCGGCCTTGATGTGGCCCTTGGCGATGGCGGCGTCGAGGATGCGGTCGGCGATGGTCGCGGCATCGACCTTGCCGTTGGCGACGGCCAGCGCATTGGCGTCGTGCGCGCCGGTGAAGATCACGGTCTTGAAGTCGCGCTTGGGTTCGATGCCGGCCTTGAGCAGGCCCGCCAGCGGGAAGGCGTAGCCCGACGTCGAGGCGGGGTCGACGAAGGCGAAGTTCCTGCCCTTGAGATCGGCGAGCGTTTTGATGCCGCTCGACTTCAGCGCGATGATCTTGGAGTGATAGTAGGTGCGGCCGGCCTTGGCGGTCTCGGCGATGGCGAAGG
>LNFM01013671.1_pt1 | contig 10268 bp, 9 predicted proteins | sample 596031 | NCBI WGS metagenome assembly LNFM01 (sample SAMN04254537, study PRJNA301005) | activated carbon metagenome | isolation source: dual media filters at the Ann Arbor, Michigan drinking water treatment plant | place: USA: Ann Arbor | reverse complement strand
GCTTTCCTGTCGATCTGATCCTGTTCGCAATGGTCGCAGCCTTTCTGGTGCTGCGGCTGCGAAGCGTGCTCGGCCGTCGTACCGGCTTCGAGCGCCCACCGCGTGAGGGTGCGGCACCCTATGACCCGCGCGGACCGCGTCCCGTGGGGGAATCTGACCAGCCTGAACTGCCGCCGCCGGCCGCAGCCAGCACCACGCGGCATGTGGTTCCGGATGCGCGCACGCCATCCGGCCAGGCCCTGGCCCGCATCAAGGGCGTCGACCCCAGCTTCGAGCCGCATGGCTTTCTGCACGGGGCGGAGGGCGCCTTCCGCATGGTGGTGGACGCCTTTGCCGGTGGCGATCGCGACACGCTGCGCGCCTTGCTGGCCGATGACGTCTATGGCGGCTTCGAGGGCGCCATCACCGCCCGCGAACAGGCCGGTGAGACGCAGCGTTCCGAAGTGCGCGCCATGCAGGAAGCGGCGATTGAATCCGCCGATCTGCGCGGCTCCGTCGCCGATGTCACCGTCCGCTTCGTCAGCGACCAGGTGAACCTGACCACGGCGAGCGATGGCAGCATTTCCGCCGGCGCCGAGGCGGTGACGGAACTGACCGACATCTGGACCTTCCAGCGCGACCTGCGCAGCAGCGACCCCACCTGGCGCCTCGTCGCCACCCGCTCCGCCTGATCCTCGGCACGTTGCCGCGGTCATGTGGCGACGGTTCGTCTCGGCCTGCCTTCTGGGGCTGGCCGGGTGTGCGGAGCCGGTTTCCTATCCGCGGCAGGTAAGCTTCGGTGACCTGCCGGGTTGGGCGGAAGACCGGCTCGAAGCCGCCTTGCCAGCCTTTCGCGCCAGTTGCGACGTGCTGGCCCGGCTGCCCGCCGATCGCGCCATGGGCGGCGATGGCGCGCTGGCCCGCAATGCGGGCGATTTCGCGCCGGCCTGTGCCGCAGCGGCCTCGCTGCCCGCCAATACGCCCGCGGCACGACGCTTCTTCGAGAGCCATTTCATAGCCTATGCGGTCGGCGCGGATGTGCTGACCGGCTATTACGAGCCGGAGCTGCGCGGCAGCACCCGCCGTCATGGCCCCTACCAGACCCCCCTGCATGCCCGGCCGCCGGAGCTGGTGGAGGTCGATCTGAGCCAATTCGCCCAGGACCTGCGCGGCCGCCGCACCGCAGGGCAGGTGCAGGACGGCCGGTTGCAGCCCTTCGCCGACCGGGCGGCCATCATCGGCGGCGCGCTGGATGGGCGCGGGCTGGAACTGGCCTGGGTCGATGACCCCGCCGATGCGTTTTTCCTGCAAATCCAGGGCTCTGGCCGGGTGCGATTGGCGGAGGGCGGCGTGTTGCGGCTTGGCTATGCCGCGCAGAACGGCCACCCCTACTACGCCATCGGCCGCGCCCTGCTGGAGAATGGCACGCTGACGCGGGAGACGGTCTCCATGCAGTCCATCCGCGCCTGGCTGGCGGCTGCAAGTCCGGAAGACGCCGCGGCGCTGATGAATCGCAACCCGAGCTACGTCTTCTTCCGCCCGCTGCATGACCTGCCGCCCGAAGCCGGTCCGCTGGGGGCGCTGGGTGCCCCGCTGACGCCGGGGCGGTCCCTCGCCGTGGATCGCACCCGCACACCCCTCGGCACGCCTGTCTGGGTGGCAGGACAGGCGCCGCTGCGCCGTCTGGTGGTGGCGCAGGACATCGGCGGCGCCATCCGCGGCGCCGCACGGGCGGATCTGTTCACCGGATGGGGCGACACGGCCGGGGCCGAGGCGGGCGGCATGCGCGACCGCGCCGCCCTGTTCGTGCTGTTGCCGCGGTAGGCCGTCGCTACAGACCGGCGCTACAGGCCGGCGCTACAGGCCGGCGCGGACGATCCGCACCAGCTGCGCCACATGCTCGGGCGGGGTGACCTTCTCGATCCCATGGCCCAGGTTGAACACGAAGGGGCGGCCCCGCATCGCGGCCAGGATCTGCCGGGCCTCCGCTTCCATGGCATCGCCACCGGCAATCAGCACCAGCGGGTCCAGATTGCCCTGAAGCCCGACGGTGGACGCCACGGCGCTGGCGGCGAAGCGCGGGTCCATGGAGGTGTCCATGGCCACCGTATTGACCCCCGTCCGCAGCGTGTATTCGCCGATCAGCGGCCCGGCGAGGCGCGGGAAGCCGATGATCGGGATGGAAGGATGCAGCCGCTTCAGGCTGCGCACGATGGTCGCGGTGGGCTCGATCACCCAGCGGCGGAACTGGGCGGGCGGCAGCAGGCCGGCCCAGCTGTCGAACAGCATCAGCGCCTCGGCGCCGGCTTCCGCCTGGGCCAGCAGGTATTCCGTGGTGGCGTCGACCAGGGTGCGGATCAGCTTGCCGAACAGGGCCGGGTCGCTGAAGGCCATGTGGCGCGTCGTCGCGAAATCCCGGCTGCCATGGCCTTCCACCATGTAGCAGGCCACCGTGAAGGGGCTGCCGGCAAAGCCGATCAGCGCGGTCTTCGGGTGGTGCGCCTCCAGCGCGGCGCGCACCAGCCGCACCGTCTCCAGGATCGGGGCCGACTTTTCCCGCACCGCGCCCACGTCCAGAGCATTCACCGCGGGCAGGTCGCGCAACGGCTCCAATTGGGGGCCTTCGCCCTCGGCAAAGCGCAGCGGCTGGCCCATCGCCCAGGGGACCATCAGGATGTCGGAGAACAGGATGGCGCCATCCATGCCATAGCGGCGGATAGGCTGCAGCGTCACCTCTGCCGCCATCTCCGGCGTGGTGCACAGCTTGATGAAGCCGCCGGCCTGGGCGCGGATTTCGCGGTATTCGGGCAAATAGCGGCCAGCCTGGCGCATCAGCCACATCGGCGGCGGCCACACCGCCTCCCCCGACAAGGCGCGCAGCAGCGGTTTGCCGGGCGCATCCGTGGTCGTCATGCCTGCTGGCTCTGCCGTCAAACCGGCCTCCCCTGGTTTTTTCCCGTGCTCCCCTGCCTAAAGCATTTTCCGGCCAGGCGGTATCGCCCCGGGCTGTGGAAAATGCGGCGGAACAACGGGCTGCGGCAGCCTCGCTGCTCATGCGCCGCCGGTGCCAGGCCGCCAGAACGCCGACCCCTCTTCAATAAGAAAGAATCCTAAAGAGTCAGTTGGGGTAGTAGGGCCCTGTGCACGATGGGGATTACGGCTCCGCCGGTTTTCATCCACAGCCCTGTCCCGCCCAGAGTCGGATCGCAACGCGCTGAATCGACGCGCTGAATCGGGTTACCCCCGAAAACCGTCCTCACCCACGCCGATTCATCCCGTGTGCGGGCGCTGAGACGGTTGTCCCCACTGCGCCGTGCCGGCCTGCCTGCCGGGCCAAACTGTCCCCAGCTTCCACGGCTTTCCGCAGCCCCGCCGAAGGCCTCGCAGCGCCGCCCTGTCACGCGCAGGCGCCTTGCGGTAAGGCTTCAAGGACGAGGAAACCAGCCAGCCCCTTCGGGGCCACCGGAGCCAGGCGCATCATCATGCCGAGCCGCACGATCAACCTGCACCTGGTCTCCGACAGCACCGGGGAGACGCTGAACTCCATCGCGCGCGCCACCCTGTCCCGCTTCGAGGACCCGCATGTGGTGCATCATCGCTGGTCGCTGATCCGCTCCCGCCTGCAACTCGACCGGGTGCTGGAAGGGATCGAGGCCGAGCCCGGCCCGGTGCTGTTCACCCTGGTGGATCGCAGCCTGCGCCTGGCGCTGGAGGAGCATTGCCAGCGCCTGCATATCGAGTTCATGTCGCCGCTGGAGCCGGTGATGGAGATGCTGCAACAGGCCATCGGCGCCCCGGCGCGCGAAAAGCGCGGCGCGCAGCATGTGATGGATGCGGATTACTTCCGGCGGATCGACGCCATGCACTATGTGCTGGCGCATGATGATGGCCAGGGCACCGCCGGCATCGCGGAGGCCGATGTCTGCATCGTCGGCGTGTCCCGCAGCAGCAAGACGCCCACCTGCTTCTACCTGGCCAATCGCGGCATCAAGGCGGCCAATGTGCCCCTCGTGCCCGGCGCGCCCCTGCCGGTGGAGCTGGAAACCGCGCCCTGCCCGGTGATCGGCCTGCATATCGAGACCAATGCCCTGATCGAGATCCGCCGCCACCGTCTGAAACTGATCGGCGCGCATGGCGTGCACCACGACGCCACGGATTACGTGGACCATGAGGCGGTGAAGGCGGAGATCCAGGCGGCGCGGCGCCTTTGCACCCGCTATGGCTGGCCGGTGATCGACGTCACCCGCCGCTCGATCGAGGAAACCGCGGCGACCGTGCTGCAATTGATGGAGGCCTGGCACGCCCGCCGCGGCGTGAAGCCGCCGGAGCCGCCGCGCTCCTCCGACCCGGCCTCCGGCGTGCTGGCCTGATGCGGCAGGCGGACAACCCGGCACTGGTGCTGGCCAGCGCCTCCGCCACGCGCCGGGCGTTGCTGGATTCGGCCGGATTGCGGTTCGAGGCAGTGGCCGCGGCGGTGGATGAGGGCGCGATCAAGGAAGCCGCCCAGGCCGAGGATATCCCGCCTGCCGATGCCGCCATCCTGCTGGCGGAGGCCAAGGCCATGCGCGTGGCGCGCAAGCGGCCGGAAGCTCTGGTCATCGGCTGCGACCAGCTGCTGACCTGCGTCGATGAGGGCGGTGTGCTCCGCTGGTACGACAAGCCGGAGGATATGGCCGCCGCGCGCCGCCAGCTTCTGGCCCTGCGCGGGCGGCGGCATGATCTGGTCACGGCCACCGTCATTTGGCGCGACGGCCAGCGCATCTGGCAGGATGTCAGCACGCCCCGCCTGACCATGCGGCAGTTTTCCGACGCCTTCCTGGACGACTACCTGGCGGCGGAGGGCGAGGCGATTCTGGCCAGCGTCGGCGCCTATCGGCTGGAAGGCGCGGGGCTGCACCTGATGGCAAAGGTGGAAGGCGCACACAGTGCCATTCTCGGCCTGCCCTTGCTGCCGCTGCTGGGTTTTCTCCGCCAGCACGGGGTGCTGGGCGGGTAGCGTTCAATCGACCGGCAGGAAAATGAACACCACCGCGGCCACCAGGCAGCCCATGGCGGCGAAATAGGTCCAGCGCAGCTGCTCGCCCAAAACCATCACGCTGAACACTGCGAAGACGGCCAGCGTGATGACCTCCTGCATCACCTTCAGCTGCTGCCCGGTGAAGGTGCCGTAGCCGATGCGGTTGGCTGGCACGGCGAAGCAGTATTCAAAAAAGGCGATGCCCCAGCTAAGCAGAATGGCCAGCCAGAGCGGCCAGGCCGGCTGCTTCAGATGACCATACCAGGCAAAGGTCATGAGGACGTTGGAGAAGACCAGCAGCAGCGGCGTCAGGAAATAGGGGCTCGTCACGCGGGAAGTTCCTTCGCGTCGGCTGCCAAGGGTTTTGCCGGCGGCGGCAACCGCTTCAGCAGAAACAGCATGATCGCCATGGCCGGCAGCGCCGCCAGGGTGGTCAGCACGAAGAACCAGGACCAGCCCAGCGTCGCCGCCAACTGCCCGGCGGAAGCGCCGATGCTGCGCAGCGGCACCGCGGCGAGCGAGGACAGCAGCGCATATTGCGTGGCGCTGAAGCTGCGATTCACCAGGGAGGCGAGGTAGGTCAGGAAGGCCGCATCGGCGAGGCCATCGGTGAAATTCTCGATTCCGACCTGTGCAAACAGCATCGGGATGTCCCGCCCGCCGCCGACCAGCGCCAGGTACATCAGGTTCGACAGCATTTGCGTGAGTCCTGTCAGGATCAGTGCCCGGCCCACCCCGAGCCGCCCGACGAGCCAGCTTCCCGCCACAGCGCCAACCAGCGTCGCTGCCAGCCCGAAGACGGTGCCAACCGTGGCCAGGTCCTCCCGCGTAAAACCTTCGGAGCGGTAGAAGGCGGTCAGCGGGATGCTGGCCAGGGCCTCGCCGAGCTTGAACAGGGCGATGAAGGCCAGGATCGCCAGCCAGTAGCGGCGGCCAATGAAATCCCGGAAGGGGGCGATGACGGTCATCCGCACGCGCTGGCCCCAGCCCATCGGCAGGGCCGGCGGTGCCACCGCCTCCCGCCCCGCCAGCGTCGCGGCCACGCCCACCAGCATCAGCGCGGCGGCATAGAGATAGGCGCCGGACCAGCCGATATGCGCGACCAGCAGCAGCGTGCCGGCGCCGCTCGCCAGCAGCGCCAGCCGGTAGCCCCAAACATAGGCGGCCAACCCATAGGCCTGGCGTTCATCGTCCTCGCCCAGCATCTCGATCCGCCAGGCATCGATGACAATGTCCTGGCTGGCCGAGAGGAAGGCGACCAGCACTGCCAGCAGCACCGTGGTCTGCGCGCCCTGCGTCGGATCGGTCAGCCCGATGCCGGCGATCGCGGCCATCAAAGCCAGTTGCAGCACCAGCAGCCAGCCGCGCCGGCGCCCCAGGAAGGGCGGCCGCACGGCATCGAAGAAGGGGGACCAGAGGAATTTGTTGGCATAGGCCAGCCCGATCAGCGCCGTCAGCCCCAGCGCGCCGAGCGACATGCCGCTTTCGGTGAACCACTGCCGCAGCACCTGCCCCGCCGCCAGCGGCAGCGGCAGCCCGGCTGAGAAGCCCAGCGCCAGCATCAGCAGCAGGCGGCGATCCCGGAACAAGGCATTCCGGCGCAGGACAACGGGGAACAGCGAGGCCAAATCGAACTCCCCTGGCAGCTCCCCCCAGGCTTAGGCCATCCGGCCGCGCCGCGAAAAGGCCGCCGCGCCCGAAAAGGCGCGGGATTCGAGGGGCTTCGCGGCTACTCGTCCAGTGCCTTGGTCAATGCGAGCCGCGCCGCCTTCATTCGGCCGAGCAGGCGGCCCGGCGTCACCAGCCGCAGACCGGGCGCATCCACCCGCAGCAGCAGCACCGTGCCGGGCGTCAGGTTCAGCGATTTGCGGAGCTGGCCTGGCAGGGTCAGCCGGCCCTTGCCGTCCAGTGTCGGCTGTCGGCCGCGCTCGGCGGCCTCACCCGGGGAAATCGCCAGTTCCCCGTCCTCCACCACCACCTGGAGCTTCACCCCCGGCTCAAGGCCGGTCGCCGCCCGGAGGGCGGGGGTGAGCAGCACCCGCCCGCGCGTGTCGAGCTGCAATCTGATAGCGCGCATCCAAGTATCCGAACCGTTGCGTCGGCTCAGTGTGCCGCACAATCGCGTCAGAGCGCAAAGGGCGCGCGTCAGGGGCATGGGTGGCGCGCCGGCTTCGCATGCCCTGGCCCCCGAAACCCTTTTGGGTGCAGGGCCGGGCGGTGTAGCTTTGGTGTTACGGTCTCGTGGCGCCCCCCGCCCGTGCCCGGCCCTGCGGCGCGCGGCAAATTCCCATTCCGGACCTCCTCCGGCGGCGCGTCGCAGGGGCCCCCCTCTCCCTCAGACCAGGATGATGCTGGCAACCCCGGTGAAGCGCAGCGTTGCGCCCTGGATGGTCAGGTCGCCGCTGAACGGCCGCGATTCGCCCGACTGGTCGACGAAGCCCAGCCCGCCATCACCATCCAGATGCAGCGACAGGCCCGGCTCCAGCACATTGATGGCGATGACCAGCTGCGTGAGCGTGACACCACGCAGCGCCAGCACATCCTGGCCCGGCTGGCCGACCAGATCGGCATCGCCATCCGCGGGCGACCAGCTGGAGGCGGGCTGCGCCGTCATCAGGGCGGCGCTGCGGCGCGGTGGCCTGGGATTCCGGCATGGTGGCTGGCCGCCCCGCCCCCAGCTGCCCGCCAGATCCTTCCAGCCGCGCGCCCCGCGCGGGCCGCGCCAGGGGGAGGTTTTTCCGTGATCCGCGCTCATCGAAGTCTTGCTCCTGCGTCGGTTGCATCGCTGGAGCAAGGGTAGGGCCGGGGGTGCGGGCGCGGCAGGCGGGGCGTAACGATGGGCTGGATAGGCGGCGCCTTTGTCTGTGTCGCCGCCCTTGATTCCAAACGAAAAAAGGCGGCACCGTCGCCGGTGCCGCCCCATTGGTGTTGCCGTGGCCGAGGCTCAGAGATTGATCTTGAGGCGCTCCACCTCGAAGAACTTCATCGTCTCGCCGCCGATGGTGATCTGGCCGCTGAAGCTGACCGGCTGGCCCGCCTGGTTGGTGAAGGTCACCAGGCCTTGCGAATTCACCTGCATCTGCAGGCTCCGGTCATAGACCTGAAGCGCGGCGTTCAGCGTGTCGAGGTTCACATTGTGCAGGAACAGCGTGTCCTGGCCATTGCCGCCGTGGAACTCGTCATTGCCGTCGCCCGGTGCCCAGATGAAGCTGTCATTGCCCTCGCCGCCGAAGGCCTTGTCGGCCGCGCCGTCGCGGTTGCCGCCATCCATAGCGTCGTCGCCAGCCCCGCCATGCAACTCGTCGGAGCCCATCCGGCCCTGGATCGTGTCGTTGCCGTCGCCGCCGAACACCTTGTCGTCGCCGGCGCCGGCATTGACGAAGTCGTCCCCGGTCCCGGCATGAACCTCGTCATTGCCGCCGCCGGAATTGATGATGTCGTGGCCGCCGCCGGCGAAGATCTTGTCCATGCCGTCGCCGGTCGCGATGAGATCGGCGCCTTCCGTGCCGTGGCGGTCCGTGAAATTGCCGCCGGTCACCTTGGCCAGGTCAGCGCTTTCGATGGTCTTGGGTGCGTTGCTCATGGGATCCTCCTGTCCGGCATGTCCGATGTCGCAACGCTACCCGTTGTCACCTCACAACAATACGGGTGGCTTTCCTCTGGCCGGGATAGGCGGGGCCGATGGCCGTGCCCCCGGACATGCAGAAGGCCCATCCGCACAGGGCGGATGGGCCTTCCGAAGCATTCGGCGCGGGTGCCGCGGATTATGCGGCTTCGCTATCCGAGCGGCGGGCGTTCTTCTTGCGCTCATGCGGGTCGAGGTAGCGCTTGCGCAGGCGGACCGCCGTCGGCGTCACCTCCACCAGCTCGTCTTCCTCGATATAGGCGATGGCCTGTTCCAGGCTCATCCGGCGCGGCGGCACCAGCAGAAGCGCCTCATCCTTGCCCGCGGCCCGGATGTTGGTCAGCTTCTTTTCCTTGATCGGGTTCACGTCCAGGTCGTTGTCCCGGGAATGCTCGCCCAGGATCATGCCGATATAGACCTTCACGCCCGGGTCCACGAACAGCGTGCCGCGTTCCTGCAGCGAGAACAGCGAATACTGGATCGCCTCGCCATCCGAGTTGGAGATCAGCGAGCCGTTGCGACGGCCCTCGATCGCGCCGGCCCAGGGCTGATAGCCCGCGAAGATCCGGTTCATGATGCCGGTGCCGCGCGTATCCGTCAGGAACTCGCCATGGTAGCCGATCAGGCCGCGCGACGGGATGATGAAGGTCAGGCGCTGCTTGCCGCCGCCGGAGGGCCGCATGTCCTGCATCTGGCCCTTCCGCAGGGACAGTTTCTGGACGACGACGCCCGAATACTCCTCGTCGACGTCAACGAGGCATTCCTCGAACGGCTCCTCGCGCTCGCCGGTCTCGGCATTCTCGCGCGTCAGCACGCGCGGGCGGCCGATGGTCAGCTCGAAGCCTTCGCGGCGCATCTGCTCGATCAGCACGCCCAGCTGCAATTCGCCGCGGCCGGCAACCTCGAAGGCGTCCACTTCCTCGGACACCTTGATGGTGATGGCGACGTTGCCCTCGGCTTCCTTGAACAGCCGGTCACGGATCTGGCGCGAGGTGACCTTCTTGCCCTCGCGGCCACCCAGCGGACCGTCATTGATGCGGAAGGTCATGGACAGGGTCGGCGGATCGACCGGGATGGCGGGCAGCGGCTCGCTCACCGACGGGTCGCAGATGGTGTCCGGGATCGTGCCGTTGCCGAGGCCGGCGATGGCGATGATGTCGCCGGCATAGGCCGTGTCCACCACCACGCGATCCAGGCCGCTGAAGGTCATCAGCTTGGTCAGGCGGCCGGTCTCCACCACGGAACCATCCCGGCGCAGCACCTTCACCGGCATGTTGAGGCGGGCGGTGCCCTGCTCGATGCGGCCGGTCAGGATGCGGCCGAGGAAGTTGTCGGCCTCGAGGATCGCGGCGTTCATGGCGAAAGGCAGGTTCGGGTCGAGGCCCGGCGCCGGCACATGCGACAGGATCAGGTCGAACATCGCCGACAGGTCCTTGCGCGGACCGTCCATGGTCGTGTCCGCCCAGCCCTGGCGGCCGGAGGCGAACAGCATCGGGAAATCGAGCTGGTTGTCGTCGGCGCCAAGCGCCGCGAACAGGTCGAACATCTCATTATGGACTTCGTCCGGACGGGCGTCCTGGCGGTCCACCTTGTTGACGACGACCATCGGGCGGATGCCGCGGGCCAGCGCCTTGGTCAGCACGAACT
>LNFM01038331.1_pt1 | contig 10269 bp, 9 predicted proteins | sample 596031 | NCBI WGS metagenome assembly LNFM01 (sample SAMN04254537, study PRJNA301005) | activated carbon metagenome | isolation source: dual media filters at the Ann Arbor, Michigan drinking water treatment plant | place: USA: Ann Arbor | reverse complement strand
TCATCAATGAAGACTTGGTCCACGCCGAGGTCGTCAAACCAGATTGCAGTGTCATCGGCCTTGCCGTTTTCCACCACACGCTGAAGCTTGGCCTCATAGTCTTTCATCCTGCGCTCCAGCTCCTTGATGGAACGTTTTGCGCCTGAATCCTGCGTCAGCATAAGTGAAACGCGAGCCTCACTCAACATCTGATCGATGAACGTTTCCTGGCGCTCAGGGCTGAGCATCAGGCGTTCGAAACTGGATTGCGTCATCACGACAGCGTCCCAATCTCCTGTTGCCACTTTGGCCACGAACGTGCGACGTTTGTCGCCCGCGAGGTCATCTTTCGTTGCCATCAGCACCTTCGCCTGTGGGTACAGACGAACCGCTTCAGCGCAGTACTGCTCCAACGTCGAGTTCTGCACGACGTGCAGCGGCTTGCGTGCTTTGCCAAGCCGACGCAGCTCCATGCCTGCGGCGATCATCGTGATGGTTTTGCCCGCGCCGACGCAATGCGCCAGCAGGGTGTTGCCATTGACCACGATGCGCCAGATCGCGTCCTTCTGGTGAGGGTACGGGACCACGGCAGCACTCATCCCGGGGAGGTGAAGGTGCGAGCCATCGAACTTGCGCGGAACAACCTGGTTGAACTCATCGTTGTACAAGCGAAGCAGTGCATCGCGGCGCGCGTCATCACGGTAGATCCAGTTACGGAACTGGTCGCGAATGGCTTGCCACTTCTCACGTGCATTCAGCGTTGCTTGCGGGTCCACCATCACGGTGCCGTTGATGGTCATGTTGACCGTGGGCGGCTGCTGGTTGAGAGCAGCTTCCACCAGCACCAGCGCGCAGCGCTTGTCGGTGCCCCACTTCGTTTTCTGCAGCGTGTGGTCGCCCACGTACTCCAGGTTGTAGCTGGTCGACTTGACACTCCACGTTGCCGTGGTGGCGTCAAAGGCGACCGTCAGCGTGTCCCGTGTGTCATTCACAAGCTCGGTGGCGAATTGCTTCACCACCTCAACTGGAATCCACGGTGCCCCCAAGCGCGCTTCGACTTCTGCTGGGCCGAGATCGGCGGGCAGGACTTCGGTCAACGCCTTGATGTTTTCCTCGTACGCAGGACCGGCGGCTCTCGCCTCACCGATCTTTTCGCGAATGTGGCCAGACAGGTACTCATCTGCAGGCACCCAACGTGCGAGCACCGGGTCGCGAAACGCGATGCCGGTGGCGTTCATCTCCTTGACCACTTCCATCACCGGCTTACCGGTGCGAAGCGCCATGTCTTTGAGGACGATCTGACCGTAGAGGGCCAGACTGATCAGCATCGCATCCTTCGCGGTGTCCACCCTTTCAGGCAGCACCGGTTGGCCAACAGTGCGTCTCGTGAAAATGTCAGCCTTCTCGGCCTTGGCACTCTCATCGTCCCAGATCTCCAGCGCGAGCATCAGCGGCCAGTTGGGGTCACCCCGCATCACACGGCTGTTGGCCGTGGTGCTCAGGAACCCCATCTGGGCCACGTACGCGTCATAGGTCGCCCCAAGACGCTTCTGCAACACTGCCAACTGTTCGTCATCGTCCGAGCCAGCCTGGAAACTGATCACCGCAAGCGCGGCGTCCCGGATGTCGATCATGCCCAGCATGCGCTTGCGCGCGGTGCCGGAGTACAGACCATCCAAATCGAGCAGTTCTTCACCCTCGCTCACGCAGATGCGGTTGTCACGCAAAACGAACGACCCCGGTGTGACCTGGGTGATGTTCGCGTAACGCGTCATCGCGCTCACGAGGTTGGGCACGCCGGCGTCTGCACGTGCTTGGTAGACCCCTTTCGGAATCTTGGTTTCCACCAGATGGCTGAGCATTTCGCCCATTTCCTCAACGTTGCCGTCGAAGACTGGAACGGCCTTCTCGCCATACTGACCCGATTGCCACGCCAGCTTGCCCACGATGTGATCGGGGTGTCGGAGGTAGTAGCCGTTGATCTTGCTGCCCACTTGTGTGGAGCGGCCAGCGTGGCGGTTGTAGACGCTCTTGCTCGCAGGTTCGTTCGCTTTGAACAGCTCCTGCTTTGCATCGAACGTGTCACGCCAAATCGGTGATGCCTGATAGTCCGGCGTCTCACGACGCTTGAACACCAGGATGTCGGTGACCGCTTGCGTATGAGCAAACGATTCGAACGCCATGGTTGGCAGGCGGAACGCACCCAGCAGTTCGGCGTGAGCCGAGATCCACTCACGATGCGCGTCCTTTTCGCTGTCCAGCGTTGACTTCGTTGTGATGAGCACCATGAGGCCCCCTGGGCGAACCAGATCCACCGACTTTCCAAGGAAGTAGTTGTGGATGCTCCAGTCTGCGTAGGGCGCCTTGCTTGTGTCCATCGACTTGTACTTGCCAAACGGCACGTTGCCGATGACCAAATCGAAGAACGCCGAGGGCAGCTTCGCCTTCTCCAGTCCGCAGGCGTGAACCTGCAGTCCGTAGGGCGCAAAACTTGCCTCGAGCATTGCTGCACTCACCTGATCGAGTTCGACCGCAGTGATATCGCTCTTTGCCGCCATTTCCTGCGGCATACCAGCGATGATGTGACCAACGCCGGCTGAGGGTTCCAGCACGCGTCCGCCTTCAAAGCCCAGCTTGGCCACGATCTTCCACAGGACCTGCACCAGGTGCGGGTCTGTGAAAAACGCGGAGTTCACTGAACTCAGCATGGCGGCGTACTCGTCATCGGTTGTGACCGACTTGAGCTCGTCGCGCAGTGCGGAGAATGCGTGCGGCGTGGAGCCATCGGGCGAGAAGATCCTTGCGGTTCCACCCCACCCGCTGAACTTCAGCAGCTGCACCATTTCGTCCACACTGATCTTGCGCTTGTCTTGCGACAAGCTCTTGACCAGCCTGATTGCGCTGATGTTGTCCCTGGCGCGCTGCTCGGCCGAGGCCGAGGGGCGATAGTCGTCAGAAACCGTCAAGGGCCACAGGGCCCTGCGGTCCTGAAAGTCCAGATCGTTGCTCTCCGTGCCCCAGCCGTTCAACACCTGGTCGAGGACAGTGCCCAGGGCATCGTCTTCGGGTGCGAACGAGCTGTCGAGCAGTTCGATTTTTCCGTCTTCCTCCGGAGCATTCGACCTGGCGTCAGCCATGTCGAACACCACCTGAGTGATGACGGAGGAGACCACTGCGATTGGGGTCTTCTTCGAGGGGATTTCGAAGTCGTCCAATGTGAGGCCACCCATCCACACGTTGCTTTCGCTGTTGTGGGAGTTGCGTTGAGCAGAAGCTGCCATGTGTTTCTCCGTTTGAAAGGAAAAGCGGGAAACACACCTCTCCCTTGCGGGAGTGGCTTGCATTCCCGCGAAGGTTGAAAAGAGTTGTTAACGGTCGACCTGTGCGTTAAAGCGCAGGCCGACATTCGGAGCCCCGAGGGTGCTCATGCGAATGACGAAAGCGGCAGCACCCCGGAGAGGTCTGCCGTCTTTCCGCAGTGACACGCTGTGCGCATGCCCTGGGAAAAGACCCCTGCTTTCACAGGGGCCTTCGGTTCAGGTTGAAGGTAGGTTGATCAGATCGTGATGAGCCAGGCTGGGCGTGCCCCGCACTCGACGTTTCTCAGCTGGAAGATGTGGCGTGTACACACTCTTTCCGGGCCTTCCGTGTCGATCGCGCGGGCAACCGCTGGCTTCGAGCAAGCTGGCCAGCCGATGCTGAGCCTCGCGGTGAACAGCGTGGCGGCGTACCGCTGCACTGCTCCACTCAACGAATCGCTCATGGACACGCGAATCGATGAAGACCCGCCGTGCACCGAGGAACTTCCCGGCATAGGCAGTGACATCAATGAGCTCGCCACGTCGCAGTTGTTCTTCGATGCTCTTGGGCTTGTCAGCAACGTTGACGAAATGGTTGAAGTGGGCAATTCGCATCACGCGCCTCCATTCGAAGGATCGCAACCGAACGCGTCCATGAGTTCACCGAAAGCCTGTTCGTCGACCGCACTGGAGGCGGCCGCATTCAAGCTCATGATTTCCTCATCCAGCACTTCGTCTGTAGGTGACTGCGCCATCGTTGGAGCAACCACTTGGGCCGGCACCACTTGAGGCACCTCGTTCTTGGTGACCACGGGTGGCGATTGGACCGCTGCAGGTGAGTTTGACTGGGCAGCGTGACGCTGCTTGGCCTTCATCTCACGCACAGAGCGTTCCTTGCGACGCCGCTCCTGATCTTTCAGGACGGCGCCACAGTCGTAGCCTGGGATCGCGATCTGGATCTTTCTCCCAGTGTGTTCATCAGCGCGCGGAAGTTGGGATGGATTTCCCACTTCACAGCTGCGAACTGTTCAAAATCATCCTCACAGATGACTCGACCCTGACCCTTGGGAACCAAGGGCAGGATCTGAAGCTGCAGTCCTCCACAGGGGAAGACCGCGACAGAAGTGTCTCCCCCTTCGAGGACAAGCGACTCGCCCATGGCGTGCGCCGTCACAGCTTTGCTGTACAAGTTTTTGTAGTTCATGAAAATTTCCAGGCGGCGGAACGCCGCCGAACACGCGCCAACCCACGCACGACTGCAGTGCAGGTGATGAAGATGGTGCGAAAGGGATGACCGAAAACAAAAGCGTGTAGCTCTTGCGCCTTGCGAGGCAGGTCAGGTGTTGAAGGCTGTCACGAGAACAGCGATGGCAAAGGATGCCGAACAGTCGTGATGATAGGGGCGCCCGTGCGTTCGGTCAAAGCATCCGGGCCACTTTTGTGGCAGCCGTGGCCAATGCATGGGAAAGGCATCGTAGCCCGAGCAAATCACCGTCGATTTGCACGTAGATTGGCAGGTATGAACCTAGCCGACGAACTCCTGAAAACTTCCTTTTTTGGTCCATGGGTGCCAGCTGGGGAGGGCGAACCCAGAGTTCAGCATGTGTACGCGTCGCTGTTGCACTGGTATGAATCCGCCAAATTCATGCCCCTGCACCCGACACACCGCGACTACATCCTGCACTCGCCCACCTTCAAGGAAGCAAAGCGCTATTCGCGGTTGCGCAAGGACGCCTGGCGTTCGGACTGGAACATGGTTCGGCCTTCGATTCTCATTTCTGGTCTGGGCATGCTGGCACTGCAGCGAAGTGACCTCAATCTCATGAGCGCTGAGCTCTCTGACATCAAAGCTGGACTTGGCGATCTCGCCCTGCCCGAGCGCTTCATCGATGCCTGTCTTGAGCGGTTTGAAACGTGGCGCACCGGCGCCTTCGTTACCTTCATCGGTGCAGATACGGCGCCCGAGGCCATAGTCGGCAAGGCAGTAGCCAAGCTTGTTTCACCCCTGCCCACGTGGACCCTCGTGTCGAGCTGCAACGCCAAGACGCCATGGCGGCTCCATGACTGGTGCCTGAGCCGCTTCGTACCGGTGGCCTACATGGGCAAGCCCGAGACGCGGAACAGTCGGCCGCTGCAGGAGAGCCTGATCGACTATGCGGACCAGGTGGTGATCTTTGAGGAGAAGAAGGCCAAGAAGCATGACAAGGCGATCACGCTCGCGCGCGGCAAGAGGCGCAAGGTGACGCTGGAGATCTACACACCGGCGGATGAGTCAAACCGCAGCCTCGAAGGCATGAACTAGCGCACTCCAGGAGACCAAAAAAAAGGCCCGGGTCCTTGAGAGGACACCGGGCATTTTTTGTCTGCTCATCAGCGGTAGTACGCGACGGGCATCGACAGTTTCCTGACCACGCGCAGAGCACCTGCGGTATTGATCAGGTAGACCGACTCGCCAGCGACGATTCGGTCAAACGGTGCAGGCTGGACGATCGTGACGATCCGCGGCTGCTTACCAGGTGTAAACACCTGGAGCACGATCTCCTGGGCCTGGGCCCCCAAGGTCATGGCAGCAGCACGGTCGCCCAACAATCCACCTACGAGAGCACCCAATGAGGTGGCGGTGGTGTTGTTGGCGGCACTGCGTCCGATCAGAGCCCCAAGGCCGGCACCAGCAGCGGCGCCGATGGTACGGGCCTGAAAGCTCGTCTCGACCTGCCGCAAAGTCACCTGAACGACAAGAGCATCCTCGGTAGAGGAGTACTTCTGCGCCTGGTTGGTCCCGTACACGTTGCCGGACTGTGCAGCAGCCGGAGCTGGCTGCATCAAGGCCATGGCCACTACGAGGACAGAGAAGATTTCTGCGAACACCACTGCCTTGAAGGCGCGGGGAAGTTGCAGGAAGTTTTGGAACAGAACGGTTTTCATGGGATTGCCTTCGATGGGAAAAAGAAGGGGAATCCCCCCTTGCAGGGAGGAATTCCCTGCAGGGTTGAAAGAGTGAAAGAACTTACTGTCGCACGCATTCAAACGTCGTCGTCGGCGTAGTACTGGTGCTGGTGGACATCGTCATCGTGATGATCGAAGTCTGGACTTCCGTTGTGAGCGGAATGTTCTGCATGTGCCTTGCTGTTGCGCTGGACAATGAATGCAACAAAAGCGAAGAAGGCGACGATTGTGAGGAGGATGGTCATAACTGTTTCCGGTTATGGACTACCCCCCTGCGGGTGTAGCCCGCATGGGTGAAAGCGTGCACAAGGCACACGAAAGCTCAGTTGAGCGAATCGGAATCGAGTATAGGCTGGAGCGGGTTTGACATCAACCCAAACTGGTCACCGTGGAGCCGCGCTCATGGTGTGCGCGAACCAGAGATGCGCTTGCTCAAAAAGCGTTGACTCCCGGGCTCGAACGCGGCCACGGTCGAGGTGAACAAAGTTCTTGCTGGCGTAGAGCCCCACACCGCCGCCCGAGAGCCACTTGCCAAAGGCCGCTGCGTTCGCCGTCGGGACATTCGGGATAACGATATCGGCAGCACCGCCTTTGACGTGCCAGCTGTCGCGTGCCGCACCTTCCGTCATTGCATTGGTCAGCATGTGCCGAAGTGCCGATGTGAGGACGACCGGCTGGTTGATGCCGAACCCCTGCAGCCACGCACAGTACGCGTAGAGAATGTCCAGGATCACCGGATCCATGAGCATCCAAGGCGTGAGATGCTCAGGCTTGATGCGACCTGCATCCAGCGCCCTGGATATTCGCCGGTCCTTCGCCTTGAGCATGCGATCAAACCGGACATCCCTCATGAACCACGAGACAGCTTCATAGCCGGCTTGGATGAGATGGCCGTCGCGCCAATAGACCTGGCGTATTTGTTCGCCCGTTGCAGGCCTCGTGAGCCAGACCCACCGAGGAGCAGTCCAAAAGTCGGCCGCGCTGTTTGGCTGCGGCGCACCGACCGGTGGCTGCACCGAGCTTGCGAGGGCGATGGAGGGAGCAGCAAGGCCCCCTGCAGCCAAACCGCTCGCTGCAAGAAGCGTTCGAAGCATGCGGCGCCTAGAAGGGCTCTCCCCGGCGCTGCCTTCGGGGAGGATCAGCCGACTTTGAGGTTGCACCTCAGGAGCACCAAACATGGCGGTTTGGTGTTTCATTGTGCTTTTCCCGGGGCATCGCTGTGCGCGGGTGAGGAGGTGATCCGGTTCATGGGAGAAGTTTGGCGGAAACTTATTTCACGTCGACTCCGCCAACAACCCGCTTTCACCTCAAAGCCTCACCATTGACCCCGCAACATGCCGTGAGCAGGTGTTAGATATTGGGTGCGGTAGTTCCAACGCCACGGGCGCAGAGTGTTTTCCAAACCACGGCACTGCTGCCGCCCTGTGAAGGGTTGTCCCAACCCGAGTCATGAGATTTGTACACCGCTGTGTAACCAGCTGCGCAGCCTGGATAGTTGTACCAGTTGTACCCTCCATAAGCCCAAGCCTGATACATGTTGGGCGCAAGGTCAGCAGCCCCAAGCGTGCTGGCCCACCGACCAATGGACCGCAGGTATATGTCGTTTACGTATGCCGACGACGCTGAGGCTTGCGGGTTGATGTTATCGGCACCAGATGCAGTTCGAAGTATCAGGCCCCACGTATCGTTGTGGTTGTTGAGAGTGCCCGTCATCGTGTCGCCGCTCGACTTCACGCTGCGCCTCCAGCCACCGGAATCGCATTCCAATGTGGCGCCTGCAGCGTTTCGGGACACACGGCCATTCGTTGGGCAAGCGGTATTTTCGACGTTGATAGTGGTCAGCAGCAGCCCCCCCAAGGTGGCGGTGCCTGCAACCGCCAGGTTGCCCGCATCGTCAACGCCCAATGGCAGCCACGAGCCAGCTCCATTGCAGGTGAACGCTCGAGGTCCGACACCAATACTTGGGGTCTGAACAACCCGCGTCTGGTTGACGGAGGCAGCGTTGCACAGAGGGAGCCCGGCGGCCGTAGCAACTGGGTCCTCCCAGAATGCGCTGCCGCCCTTCTTCCATACAGCGCTCTCGCAGGCGAGTACAGCACCGGAAGCATCGCGCCCGATTGCGCCATTTGTGGCACACGCCGATCCCGCAGTCTGGATCGTGGCCGCGCCCATAAGGATGGGAGTGTTCATTGTGTTTAGACTTGGTGCTCCGGAGACGGGATCGCGATACAGCGTCGCGGCCTGTGCCGCGCCATCTTCAAACCAGAGTGCCATAACTGGATGCCCCGCGGCCACAGTGATGTTGCCAGCGGTTCCGTCGCACCGTTGCCCCAAATGATTTGGGTTACCAAAGGCGCCCACCGCAAAACTGTAATTGCCCATTGCTCCACGTGCAGTCGTGGGTGCGGTGGAGTAAAGACCACCCCCGGAGCCTCCAATGGTCGCTGCAACCTGCCCCAGACTGAGATCATCGAATGCGTTTCCGCCCTCGGTGATTACAAGGCCGGACAGGCGTCCGACAGCGGTTTCAAGAACTAGCACGCACGTCGCCTGCGCAGCTGGGTTTGTTGAAGAGAAGCCTGCTGTAAGGTTGCCCGCTGTGATGAGATCGGATACCCGAATCAGCGCCGGCGTAGACGCAGTGGCCGCCGCAAGGACAGCAGCGTGGTTGTCCCTTATGTATTGAGCTGCGGCGTCGCCGACAGTCTTCGTGTGCAAGGCGGTCACAGACAGCTTTGCATCATCGCCCGCTGATTGGACAAGCTGGGTAACACCAGCGATCACACTGCCCAAGATTCCGAGAGCGAGAAGTAGCTCGATAAGGGTCAAACCGCGCTGGTGGTTTGCGCGAAGAATCGATCCGCGCTTGTGAATCAGTTTCATGATGTCTGCTTCCAACTCTGTATTGGGGATCCTGCGCGTAGTGGAGGGAGTCCATCACGCATGGGTTGTAGGACTGCGTGGATTCAGGCTCGAACGGCCTCGTAAGCTGCCGCGTTCGCCATGACCGCCTTCACTGCGTCCGCCTTGGTGACGACACCTTCCTGGATGAGTCGCAAAGCGGAGGCGCCAAGGCTGACCGAAACGTCATCCCCGCGGTCAAGCTTGTTCTGCAGATGCTCTGGCGAACCAAGAAGCTTCGAATATTCGCGCTTGTGGTTCGCCATGAAGTCCACCGCCAGGGCGTAGCCGTCGCCGCCTTTCTTGGGAATCAAAGTCTGATTGATCACGGCCAAAAGACACGTGGCAAGCGACTGGAGTCGGCCTTCCCGCTCGTTGTCCTTAAAAAACGAAAGCATTTTGTTGATGGTGCCAACGCCGGAGCTCGCATGAAGCGTTCCAATCACGAGGTGTCCTGATTCACCGGCGATCAGTGCTTGCTCTGCAGTTTCTCGATCACGAATCTCGCCAATCACAATGACGTCTGGTCGTTGACGCATGGACGCACGAACGCCGTCGAGGAATGAATCGCAGTCGGATCCAACTTCGCGTTGAGAAAAAACCGCCTTCTTCCGCTCGAACTTGTATTCGATGGGGTCCTCAATGGTGATCACGTGCGCGGGACGCATTGAATTGATAGAGTCAACCATTGCAGCCATCGAAGTCGTCTTGCCCGACCCAGTGGGGCCGGAGATGAGCACCAAACCAGACGGATGATCCAGAATGATGCGCAGGCCAGATGGCAGCCCGCTGGACTGGATGTCTGGTGTCTTTGTTGGAATCTTGCGAATCGAGAGCATGCGCTTCTCACCCGCATTGGCAAGGTATGCGTTGACGCGAAGACGGCGTTCATTGATCACGAAGGGGCGGTTGACCTCTGCATGAACGATCTTGGATTCCCAGTTGGTGTCCAGCTGCTCCATGAACTCATTGATGTGATTGACCGTCGGGATGAAGTCAATCCCTGCAGCTACCCAGCCCCGAGGCGTCTTCAACATCAAGGGAGCGTCTTGCTCCAGCATGATGTCAGTGAACACCCGATCTGATTCGAGCAGCCGTTCGAGCGTGTTTTGAATATGCATTTCTCAAAGACCCATCATTACAA
>LNFM01017464.1_pt1 | contig 10269 bp, 6 predicted proteins | sample 596031 | NCBI WGS metagenome assembly LNFM01 (sample SAMN04254537, study PRJNA301005) | activated carbon metagenome | isolation source: dual media filters at the Ann Arbor, Michigan drinking water treatment plant | place: USA: Ann Arbor | reverse complement strand
CGCGATGAACCCCGCGATTGACCTCATGTCCTTCTTCGAAGACCCACAGCCTGACGGCTGGTGTGGCGACGCCACCTCGGTGGTCGAGTTCCTGCGCCCGCTGCGCGAACAGCTGGATGCACCGGGCGTGTTGGAGGTTTGTGTGAATCGCCCCGGCGAACTGCAGGTGGAGACCTTTCACGGTTGGCAGCAGGTGGAAGCGCCAGCCATGACGTTGGAACGCTGTCTCTCGCTGGCCACGGCCGTGGCCACTTACTGCGACCAGCAGATCAACCAGGAGCGCCCCCTGCTGTCGGCCACACTGCCCAGCGGCGAGCGCATCCAGTTCGTCATTCCCCCGGCTGTGACGCGCGGCACCGTATCCATCACGGTGCGCAAGCCATCGGAACTGATCAGGCGCCTGCTCAGCTTCGAATGCGAGGGTCTGTTCGACCGAATCGACGAGTGCGCGGCACTGGGCGCCGAAGACGACGGTCTGCAGCCCTTCCAGAGAGAACTGCTCGCACTGAAGGCCGCGGGCCGGTACGCCGAGTTCCTGCGCCTCGCGGTACAGAAGCACCAGACCATCGTGGTCAGTGGGAGGACCGGATCGGGCAAGACCACCTTCATGAAAGCACTGATCGAGGAAGTCCCGCTCCATGAGCGCCTGATCACCATCCAGGACACGGCCGAACTCACCATCCCTCATCACCCGAACGTGGTGCATTTGTTCTACAGCAAGGATGCACAGGGCACGGCTCGCGTGACGGCCAAGTCGTTGCTGGAAGCCTGTCTGCGCATGAAGCCCGACCGCATCTTTCTGGCCGAGCTGCGTGGCGAAGAATGTTTCTCCTTCATTCGCTTGGCCGCTTCCGGCCACCCCGGCAGCATCACCAGCGTGCACGCGGGCAGCTGTGCCCTGGCGCTGGAACAGATGTCGCTCATGATCCGCGAGAGCAGCGCCGGGGGCGGCCTGCGACTGGACGAAATCAAGGGCCTTCTGGGCATCGTGATCGATGTCATCGTGCAGTTCAACCGGGATGAACGGGGCCGCTTCATTTCCGAGATTGCCTACGAGCCGCGCCGAAAGCAACACACCGACGACGCCACACGGGATGCCATGGCCGATGCCCAGGCCACCCTTTTTGGCGGATTTCGGACATGAACGCCAAATTGCTCCGGCCCACCGTGTCCAGGCTGGATGTGCGCCGGGCGGCGCTGGGGATCATCGCCGTCTTCGGCGTGGCCTTGTTGGTGATCGCGGCCCTTTACCTGTCGGGCGTGCTGTTTCTGGTCTTCAGCAAGACACACCCCAGGCTGGCGACCTGGAACAGCATCGTGGACTACTGGCTGATCTATGCCGATGAGCCCGCGTTGCGCAAGCGGCTGCTGGTTTCCATCGCCACGGCCCACCTTGTCACGCTGGTGCTCTTGCCTGTGGCCCTGATATCGGCCAGCCGTCCGCGTCGTCCGCTCCATGGTGACGCCCGTTTCGCCTCCAACTCTGAGGTGAAAAAGGCAGGCCTGTTGCTGAACGACAAACAAGCCGCCACACCGAGCATCCTGATCGGCCGCTTTCGTGGCCACTTTCTGGCCTTGCCCGGACAACTCTCCGTCATGCTGTCAGCACCCACCCGCAGCGGCAAGGGTGTCGGTGTGGTGGTGCCCAACCTGCTGAACTGGCCGGATTCGGTGGTCGTGCTCGACATCAAGGGCGAAAACCACGCCATCACGGCGGGCTACCGGTCCAAGCACCAACAGACTGTCTACGCTTTCTCCCCCTTTGACGAAGAGGCCCGCAGTCACCGCTGGAATCCGCTCACCGCGGTCCGCACCAGTCAACTGCACCGCGTCGGTGACTTGCTGGGCATCGGCCAGGTTTTCTACCCCAACGATGGCAGCGGCACCTCGTCAGAAGCCTTCTTCAACGACCAGGCACGCAACCTCTTTCTCGGCCTGGGCCTGCTGTTGCTGGAAACGCCCGATCTGCCCCGCACGGTGGGTGAAATGCTGCGCCAGTCTTCCGGGCAAGGGCGCCCGTTGAAAGAACACCTCAGTGGGCTGAAAGAATGTCTGGATGCTCTGCAGCGCCTGCTGTGCAACTCGGAGAACACGCTCGCCAGCGTGGTGGCCACCTTTCACGCGCCGCTGACGATCTTTGCGGATGCGGTGGTCGATGCCGCCACCAGCGCCGACGACTTCGACCTGAGCCAGTTGCGCCGCCAACGCATGTCGGTCTACGTGCGCATCCCGCCCCACCGGCTGGCCAATGCCCGGCCGTTGCTCACCCTGTTCTTCTCCCAGCTCGTCAGCCTCAACACGCAGCAGTTGCCGGAGCATGACCAGTCACTCAAATACCAGTGCCTGCTGGTCAACGACGAGTTCACCGCCATGGGGCGTGTTGGGATCATCACCCACTCTGCCGCCTTCCTCGCCGGCTACAACCTGCGCCTGCTCACCGTGGTGCAGGCCATGTCGCAGCTGGACGCGGTCTATGGCGACAAGGACGCCCGCACCTTCGCCACCAACCACGGCCTGCAGATCCTCTTCGCCCCGCGCGAACAGCGCGACGCCGACGAGTACAGCGCCATGCTGGGTCACTTCACCCAACGGGTCACCACCCGGGGCCGCAGCCGCTCATTCAGCGGACACGGGCACAGCACTTACAGCCGCAACGAAAGCGAGCAGCGCCGGTCCCTGCTCTTGCCGCAAGAGTTCAAGGAACTGGGTTCCGAACGGCTGGTGGTGATCTTCGAGAACTGCAAGCCCATCCTCGGCGAAAAGATCCGCTACTTCCAGGACTCGGCGTTCACCGACCGTCTGCTGCCCGCCCCCAAGGTGCCGCAGATGAACATGGATCAGCACCTCGCCAAAGTCCAGCAGCGTTGGCGCTTCGCCGAGGACGAGCTTCCCCCCGGGCAGACCAGCATGGACATCGGCGTTCTGAATCACGACGTCAAGCTGACCAAAGACCAGATGGAAGGTCCACCCGACAAGCTGGCGGAAACCTGCATCGGCTTCTTCGACTACAGGCTGGAAGCCGTTGGTGAAGGCGGGTCCATCGAGCCGGTCGATGAAGTCGATGAGGTCGATGAGGTCGAGTCCACCCCAAACACTCCTTCCGCACCGTCCGCTACCAGCAACACAGAACCCATCCGGCTCGAAACCCTGGAGGAACAGCCATGACCATCCACCCGACCCCGCGCATCGCGCTGACCCTGGCGAGCCTTACGCTGCTGGGCGCCTGCAGCTCACCGCCCAAGCCCCCCACCGTGGACGAAACTCAGAAGCGGCCCGCCAATGCACAGATGGCCATCGACCTGCAGGTGTGCAAGAACGATCTTCAAAACACCCGCATCCAGGCCAACGAATCCAACCGCCTCGCCGAGACCACCACCGCCACGCTGGCCCACATGGCCGTGCGACAGCAGGTGATGGCGTCGATCCAGGAGAAGGCGCAAGCCAACAGCGTGCGCATCGTCCACTTCGGTTTCAACAGCACCCGGGTGTCGATACCCGCCGAGGAGGCATCGACACTGGTGGAAGAAGCCAAGACCGCGCCACTCGTGGTGTTGAGGGGGCGCACCGACGGCACCACCGATTCATCGGCTGAAAGCCGTATTGCACAGGCCCGGGCCAACGCTGTGCGTGACTACCTGATCGCTGCCGGCGTGGACGCTACTCGCATCCGCACCACCCACCAGCCCAGCGGTGACCACCTGGCCGACAACGGCAGCCAACGGGGCAGAAACCTCAACCGCCGCGTCGAGATCGAGGTGTACCGGGTGACACCCGCGTCCGCTCAAGCCACTGCCCCTCCCCAACTCTGACAAACCGCCTGCCGGAATCAACCACCGAAGGAGACCACCATGGACGAACGAGCTGCACCGGCCCGCCGCGTGGACACAACCACGGCGAACACCAACGCCACCTTGGGCGGCACGGTGGAACCCGTGGATCGCGCCGCCATCGCCATCCGGACCTTCCAGACACCCCAGCCAGAGCCGGGTGAGCGGTACGAGCTGCGCGACCCGTTCGCCGAACTCACCTACCGCACCGACCGCTACCAGGACATGGTGTCCAAGGCCGACCAGCTCGGCGCCAACCGGTTCGTCGTCGTGGATGTGCGCGGGCGAAAGTCCTTCGTCCACAAGATCGACAGCCAATGGCAACGGGACGAATCCCGTGATGCCCGGCCACCCGCGACCGCCCCGCAAGCGAAACCGGCCAAGACCGATCCAGCACGCCAGACGGCGGAGTCGAATGTCATCCCCTTGCCGGCCAAAGACAAAGGGTTGGAAACACCCGACGCACCCAGCCCGCCAGCCAGCGCCCGCATGGACGCGCAGGCCGAACGCGAAGCCCTCGTCGCTCGACTGGAAGCCGCTTTGGTGGACCGCTACATCATCAAGCGCGCCCCGGTCACGCTGGGCGATGTCAGCCTCGGCCTGACCGAATACCGCTTCCGGGGCGACACCTCACGCGTCGCCTTCACCGAATCCACCTTCCGGCTGGCCACCGACACCAACAGCCCCTCGGTGGCCCGCTCCATGGTTGATGTGGCCGAAGCCCGCAACTGGCGGTCCCTGCGGGTCACAGGCAGCGAAGACTTCAGGCGCCTCGTCTGGCTGGAAGCCGCAGCGCGTGGTGTGAAGACCCTGGGCTACGAGCCCAACCCGGCCGACCTGGATCGCCTCAAGGTGGAACGCGAGCTGCGCCAGATCAACCGGATCGAACCCAACCGGGACGCCAGCGCACCCACGGCCGCCACCAACACCGACAAACCATCAGGCCGTGGCAGCGGTGGCCGCAAGACCGTGCTGGCCGCCATTGAAGCCATCCTCGTCGCCAACCGCGTGCCCGAGAAGCGGCGCGAAGCCGTCATGGTGGCAGCTGCCGAAAAGCTCGCCCAGCGCATCCGCGATGGCCAGATGCCCAAGGTCCGCATTTACGACAAGAACGCCCCTTCGCAGCGTCCAGCGGTCGTTCCACAGCAAGATCAGCAACGCACACGCGAACGGGCGACACCCGCGCGCTGAGGTCTGCGCTGTGAACAGCCCAATCGAACCGACCATCCTTTACGAGATCGGTGGCCGACGCTGGGCAAGGGGAACTCCTGGCTTAGCCGAGGCCATAGCCGAAGCCCACGCACGCCACTTGCGCCCCCGCTGCCTGTGCCTGCCAGACAACGAGGGGGCCGAAATGTATGTGGCCCGGCTGATGGAGGGCTACACCGTCAAACGCATGCCCAACACCGGCAGCCAACACGCCACCAGCTGCCCGTCCTACGAACCACCCGCCGAGTTTTCGGGCCTCGGGCAGTTGGTGGGCACAGCCATCGTCGAAAACCCGGCCACGGGCGAAACGGCCTTGAAACTCGACTTCCCCATGACCAAGCTGCCCGGGCGGTCCACGCTCCCGGCGGCTGCCAGCGCCAGCAGCAGTGTGGCCTCCCAGGGACCCAAGCTCGGCCTGCGCGCCCTGCTGCACTACCTGTGGGATCAAGCCGAACTGACCCACTGGAAACCGGGCTTTGCCGGCCGGCGCACCTGGGGCACCGTGCGCAAGCACCTGCTGCAAGCTGCAGAAAACAAGTTCACCCACGGCCATGCCCTGCTGGCCAGTCTCTACATCCCCGAGGTGTTCTCGGTCGAACAGCGCGAGGCCATCACCACCCGGCGCCTGCGGCAATGGGCGCGCGCCCAGCCCAAACCTGGGCAACCACAGCCCTTGATGCTGCTGGTGGCCGAGGTGAAAGAAATCGTGCCCTCCCGGTATGGGCACAAAGCCATCCTCAAACACATCCCCGATCAGGCCTTTGCGCTGGACGAGCCTCTGTACCGCCGGCTGGGCCGGTGTTTCGAGCAAGAACTCTCGGCCTGGGGCACAGACGGTGATCTGCACCTGCTCATGATCGCCACCTTCCGGGTGGACGACGCAGCCGTTCCGGGCCTCGTCGAGTTGTCGCTGATGCTGGCCACCGCCCAGTGGCTGCCGGTCGAGGACGGTTGGGAGAAACAACTCGTTGGCGCGCTGGTAAGGAGCGGTCGCAGCTTCATCAAAGGGCTCCGCTACAACGAGGCGCCCGACCAGCCCCTGGTTGCCGCCAGCCTGCTGGACTGTGGCGATGCCCCACGACCCCTGCTCATCACCCGCGACCGTGGCCAAAGTGAACACATGCCGCCCGATTTCATGGCGCAAACCATCCGTGGTGACACACCCCTCTGGCAGTGGAACCCGGCCGATGGCGACATGCCCGGCCTGCCGCCACAACAGCACAGGCAACTGACCACCCCACTGCCGTAACATTCCCCGGTTCAACCCCGTTTTTTCAGGTGCCCGAAGGCACCTTTTTTGCGTTCCCCATGACCATCAAGAAATCCGAGCTGTATTCCTCCCTCTGGGCCTCGTGCGACGAGCTGCGCGGCGGCATGGACGCCAGCCAGTACAAGGACTACGTGCTGGTCCTGCTGTTCATCAAGTACATCAGCGACAAATTCGCCGGCCAGCCCTTCGCACCAATCCAGATTCCCGCTGGCGCCAGCTTTGCCGACATGGTGGCCCTCAAGGGCAAGTCCGACATTGGCGACCAGATCAACAAGCACATCCTGCAGCCGCTGGAGAAAGCCAACAAGATCCGTCTCAAGGCCGACTTCAACGACACCGCCCTGCTCGGCCAGGGCAAGGAAATGGTCGACAAGCTGGGCAACCTGATCGCCATCTTCGAAAACCCGGCGCTCGATTTCTCCAAGAACCGGGCCGACGGTGACGACATCCTGGGCGACGCGTACGAATACCTCATGCGCCACTTCGCCACCGAGAGCGGCAAGAGCAAAGGCCAGTTCTACACGCCCGCCGAAGTCAGCCGCATCCTCGCGCAGGTCATTGGCATCCACCAGGCCAAGACCACGCCCGACACCACCGTGTACGACCCGACCTGCGGGTCCGGATCGCTGCTTTTGAAAGTGGCCGACGCCGCGCCCACCCCGGTCACGCTGTACGGGCAAGAGATGGACGAGGCCACCAGCGGCCTGGCGCAGATGAACATGGTGCTGCACAACAACGCCAGCGCCCTCATCACCCAGGGAAACACCCTGGCCAACCCCAAGCACCTCGACGGCGCCGCGCTCAAAACCTTCGACTACGTGGTCGCGAACCCACCGTTTTCAGACAAGCGCTGGAGCACCGGCCTCACGCCCGACAACGACAAGTTCGAGCGCTTCAAGGGCTTTGGCATCCCGCCCACCAAACAGGGCGACTACGCCTACCTGCTGCACATCATCCGCTCGCTCAAGCCCCAGGGCAAAGCCGCCTGCATCCTGCCGCACGGCGTGCTGTTCCGGGGCAATGCCGAGGCCGAGATCCGCAAGAACCTCGTTCGCCGCGGGCTCATCAAAGGCATCATCGGCCTGCCGGCCAACCTGTTCTTTGGCACCGGCATCCCGGCCTGCATCGTCGTCATCGACAAGCAGGACGCGCAGGCCCGGCGCGGCATCTTCATGGTGGACGCCAGCGCCGCCTTCATGAAAGACGGCTCCAAGAACCGCCTGCGCGAGCAAGACATCCACCGCATCGTGGACGCCTACAGCAAGCAGGACGGCAGCGACCCGAGCTACGCGCGCCTCGTGCCCCTGGCCGAGATCGAAAAGAACGACTTCAACCTCAACCTGCCGCGCTACCTGCAAAGCCGCCAGACCGAGGACCGGCAAGACATTGAAGGCCACCTGCGCGGCGGCATTCCCCAGGCCGATGTGGACGCCCTGCAAGGCTACTGGGCCACCTGCCCGCAGCTGCGCGCCGCCCTCTTCGCACCGCTGCGCCCCGGCTACCTGGCCCTGGCGGTGGACAAAGCCGCCATCCAGACCAGCATCCATCAGCACCCCGAGTTCGTGGCCTACACCCAGCGCATGGCCGCGCACTTTGACGCCTGGCGCAGCCGCACCAGCCAGCGCCTGAAGAAGCTCAAGCCCGGCTTCAAGCCCAAGGCCTTGATCGTGGAACTGGCCGAAGACCTGCTGGCGCACTACCAGGGCCAACCGCTGCTCAATGCCTACGACGTGTACCAGCGCCTCATGGACCTGTGGGCTAGCACCTGGCAGGACGACGCCTACCTGCTGGCAACCGACGGATGGAAAGCCGAGACCTACCGCGTGATCGTGACCAAGAAGGGCAAGGACGGTAAACCCGGCAAACAGATCGACAAGGGCTGGGCCTGCGACCTGGTGCCCAAGCACACGCTCGTGGCGCGGTACTACGACAAGCAGAAGGCACTCTTTCTGACCATGACAGCCGGCATCGAGACCCGCGCGGCCATGCTCGCCGAACTCGAAGAAGACCATGCGGGTCTGGACGGCGCCTTCAGCGAGCTGGACAAGATCAACAAGACCGAAGTGGCGGCCCTGCTCAAGAAGATCAAACACGACAAGGAATCCGCAGACGATGCCGAGGTGCTACAGCAGTGGCTCGATCTCAAGGAAGAAGAGACCCAACTCAAGAAGAAGCTCGAAGAGCTCGAAGCCTTGGTGGACCGGCAAGCCTACGAACACTACCCCCGCCTGAAAGAAGCCGAGATCAAGACGCTGGTGGTGGACGACAAATGGCTCAGCGCGCTGGATGCCGCTGTGCGCGGCGAGCTGGACCGCATCACCCAACGCCTGACGCATCGGGTGAAAGAGCTGGCGGATCGATATGAGGCGCCCTTGCCCGCCGTGGCGAAACGCGTTGAAGACCTGCAGTCGTTGGTGGACGGACACCTTGCGCGGATGGGTTTCGCATGGAACTGAACGAGCCCAGTGCGAAGTACCTCGTGCAAGGGGGACTTCAACAAACAGAGATCGGACCCATACCGTTGGACTGGCAGGTTGAGCCGCTGGCCAAAGTCGCGGAAATTCGTTCGGGCATCGCCAAGAACGTCAATGCAGTGATTGCGGATGCTATCGAGGTGCCTTACCTCAGGGTGGCGAACGTGCAGGACGGCTACCTGGACCTTCAAGAGATCAGCACCATTCGGATCAACCGCGAAGACCTTCGCCGGTATTCCGTGTTGCCTTTCGACGTCTTGATGAACGAAGGCGGTGACATCGACAAACTCGGCCGCGGGGCACTCTGGCGGGGTCAGATTCAACCCTGTGTTCACCAGAACCATGTGTTCGTGGTCCGATGCAAGCCTGCCCTGGCACCACAGTTTCTGAGTGCCTGGTCTGCGTCGCCGCCTGCCCGCCGGTATTTCCTTTTTGCCGGGAAACAGACTACCAACCTCGCCTCCATCAACAAGATGTCCTTGGGGCAGTTGCCCGTTGCGATGCCTCGGCTGCGAGAAGAACAGGAGCGCATTGCTCAGGCCCTGGCCGACGCGGACGCTCTGATTGCATCGCTGGAGCAACTGCTGTCCAAGAAGCGCCAGATCAAGCAAGGCGCGATGCAGGAACTGCTCACCGGCCAGCGACGTTTGCCGGGGTTTTCCGATGGGTGGACGCCAGCCAAGCTGGAAGACCTGGCGGATATTCGCAGTGGAGGCACGCCCAGCACTCAGAAGGATGAGTTTTGGGATGGCGATATTTTGTGGTGCACCCCTACAGACATCACCGCGCTGAACGGCTCGAAGTACCTGGCAGACACCCACCGAAAAATCACGGCAATGGGCATGAAGGCCTGTTCTGCCGATTTGATCCCCGCGAACTCGATCGTCATGACATCCAGGGCAACCATCGGTGAGTGCGCGATCAACGTAACGCCTCTGTGCACCAACCAAGGGTTCAAAAACTTTGTTCCCTTCTCCCATGTTGATGCGCAGTTCCTGTACTACGTGCTGACGACCCAGAAGGCTGGCTTCATCAGCTTGTGTGGTGGGAGTACCTTTCTGGAAATTGGGAAGACGCAGCTGCGGCCTTACGAGGTCTCGATGCCTCCCACCAAGGACGAACAAACCGCCATCGCCACCGTCCTGTCCGACATGGACGCCGAGATCACCGCCCTCGAAGGCCGCCTGAGCAAAGCGCGCCAGCTCAAGCAAGGCATGGCCCAGGCCCTGCTAACCGGGCGCATCCGGCTGGTGTGACGCCGCTGGGCACTCTTTTATTGACTTTTATTTTGATTTCGATAAATTATCAAAATCAACATAAAAAAAGATAAACATGATCGCCTACCCCCGCACCGCGCTGGCCGACGAGCTGGTGCACCAGCTCCAGGGCAAGACTGCCTTTGGCGACGCCCAGAACGGCCTGTTTCTGGCCGCGCCCCGGCGAACCGGCAAAACCACCTTCTTGCGGGGTGACCTGTGCCCCGCGCTGG
>LNFM01009685.1_pt1 | contig 10269 bp, 10 predicted proteins | sample 596031 | NCBI WGS metagenome assembly LNFM01 (sample SAMN04254537, study PRJNA301005) | activated carbon metagenome | isolation source: dual media filters at the Ann Arbor, Michigan drinking water treatment plant | place: USA: Ann Arbor | reverse complement strand
TCCGCCTTGAGTCTTCGAACGGCGCCCAGCACGGGGTTTGTTAACCCCGTGCGAGAAACCCCTCTTTTCAAGTGAGCCCGCTGCCCGTTGCCCGTTGCCCGCCGCCCGCTCGTCGCTCGTCGCTCATCGCTCGTCGCTCATCGCTCGTCGCTCGTCGCTCGTCGCTCGTCGCTCGTCGCTCGTCGCTCGTCGCCCGTTGCCCGCTGCCCGTTGCTGCGCCGTCTGACGGTGGTCGCGCGAAGCGCACCTTCCGCCGTGAGTCTTCGAACGGCGCCCAACACGGGGTTTGTTAACCCCGTGGAAGCAACCCCTCTTTTCAAGTGAGCCCGCTGCTCGTTGCCCGCTGCTCGTTGCTCGTTGCCCGCTGCTCGTTGCCCGCTGCTCGTTGCCCGCTGCTCGTTGCCCGCTGCCCGCCGCTCAGTAGTCCCGCCGAACGCGGAGACGTCGTCGCTCTCTTGCGCGACCCCATGCGCGGGAGTCTCTGCTCCCGCGCCGCTGGCCTCACTGCGGGAGTCTCTGCTCCCTCGCAGCGCTCACCGAATCATCATCAGGTCCGTCCGCATGCGCGTGGAGAACACCGGCGGTCTCCCGATCGGCGCGCTCACCATGATCTCCGTCGGCCCGGTGAAGGTCCGCGACGGATCCCACACGTCGAACCATCGGCCTCGCGGGAGGTACACCATGCGCGACGTCGCTCCTTCGCGGACGACAGGCGCCACGAGGAGATCGTCGCCGAGCATGTACTCGTCGAGGATGTTGTAGGTCCTCGCGTCCTCGGGAAACTGCAGCGGCAGCGCGCGCACGATGGGCATTCCGGTCATGCGATGGGCGCGGCCGAGCTCGATGATCCGCGGGGCGAGCGCCTGGTGGATCCTCGCGAAGCGCGAGAAGTGCGCGGTGGTCTCGGCGTCGCGATCCCAGTTCCAGTTCTCGGCGCGGCGCAGACCTTCGTGCGTTCGCATGATGGGGGTAAACGCGCCGAGCTCTGTCCAGCGCTGATAGAGCTCTTTGCTGCTGGGGCCTCCAGAGAAGCCCGCGATGTCGTGCGTGACGTACCCGACGCCTGCCATCCCGAGGGACACGAGCGCGGGGATCACTGTGGGAAGTCCGTCCCACGGCGACCAATCCGCTTCTTGATCGCCCGCCCAGACGACCTGCGATGTGTGCCCGCTTCGAAGCCAGCCCGAGCGCGTGAACATCACCCAGTTGTCGTCGCCGTTGGCGTCCCGTCCGCGCACGCGCTCGAACACCTCGCGCGCGGCGCGCTGCCAGGCGGTGGGATACTCGTTGTGAAAGCGCCGCGCGTCGCGGCCGCTGCTCAGCCGCGCGTCGATCGGGAGCCACTCGCCGAAGTCCTGCATCCACCCGGACAATCCCAGCATCAACGCGCGCTCGACGTACCCCTGGTACCACTGCACGGCCCTGGGGTTCGTAAGGTCCAAGACCGTTCCTTCGAGCACCGAAATCAAGAACGTGTACGGCTGCCCCATCGCGTCGAGCGGAACAAACCCGTCGCGCACCGCCGGCGCCCAAAGATCCTGCTCGGGCACGATGAACGGGTTCATGTACCCGAAGAAGCGAACGTTCATCGCCTCGAGGTCGCGGATCAGCCCGGGGAGATCCGGGTAGAACATCTCGTCCCACGCCCAGCGGTAGCGCACGCCCGTGTTGCCGAGGCCGAACTCGCGCCGGCCCACCCAGTCCTGCGACCAGATCGCAGCGACCGGAATATTCGCCGCAGTCGCGCGCATCGCGACGGACCGAGCCATCGCTGTTCCGCCTTGCGACGCGAGCCACACGCCGCGGACGCTCCACTCGGGCGGGTTGCTCGTGCGCCCTTGCAGCACCGTCCAGTCGCGCATGACGTCTGCGACCGTAGGTCCTGTGTAGAGCCGCAGCGTGACGTCCGAAGTCTCGTCCACGGTGAGCGAATACTCGTCGCTCACCGTCGAGCACAGGTCCGCCTCGACCCGCGCGTCGGTGTCGACCGCGAGCCCGAAGCCCCTCGGATCCATGAAAAACGGCACAGGAAAATACGTCGTCGTCGGATTGCCCGAGAACAGGTGTTGCCGCATCGGGTCGCGCCCGATCCCCTGCTCCGACACGAACAGCGGAAACTTTCGTCCGCGGTGATCGACGGCGTTGTACTGCTCGCCGAAGCCCAAGAAGTGCGACGCCTCCGTGCAGCGAAAGCGCAGCACGGTGCTTCGAAACGGCTGAGATCCCGCGGGCAGAACAGGGATGACCCTCGCGCGAATGGTGACCTCGGACGTCCCGACGCGTTGAAAAGCGCTGCGTGAAATCGAACCGTCTGGCGAGGCCACTTCGAGCGTGATCGAGCCGTCCATCCCGCGCGTGGCCGTCGCTCTCCCGCGCGGCTGCACCTCGCTCACGCCCGTGCGACGAAAGGTCCAACCGCCGAACTGCGTCTCGATGCGCTCGAAGTAGTTGCGCGCAGAGACCGACGACCTTTTGCCTTCGAGCAACACGCGACCCGCGACGCGAAGCGCGTACGAGCCGTCGCTGTTGGCCCGCAGCTCCATGTCTCCGCTCGTCACCGGGTCGATCGCAACGGCAGGAGGCTCGGGCATCGCGTCCGCGTCCGGCGCGGCATCTTCGACGGAGCCCTCTGGCGCGACGGCGTCCCCCTGCGGCGTCGCGTCGAGGGAAGCACTCGGCACATCGAGGCCGCTGTCCGCAGAAGCAGGCGTCGTACACGCCTGGTTCGCGACGACCAGGGAGATCATCGAGAGAGAGAGCAGCGATCCAGCAGCCGAGCGCCTCATGTACCGCAGGACTACCACAGTGTCCGGCGAGCCGCGCTCGACGCTCAGCGCACAGCCCGCAGCCACGCGGCCCACTGCTCGCTCGTGAGCGTTTCGTCCCGGCCCGTGATCGGCTCGCGCGTCGTCTGCGCCACGACCGAGCCCGTCCGCGGGTCGAGCACGACGTACGCGGCGATCGCCCGGATCCCGAAGCGCTCGGTCAACGCTCGGTGCGCGTCCCACTGTTTCACGTTGACTCGCACTCGCTCGAACCGCTCGGCCAGGACGCTCTGCGCCGGCTCCTGACCTTCGATTCGCATCATCTCGCGGCAGTCCGCGCACCAGGGCGCGGTGAACTCGAGCAACACGCGCGTGCCTCGGGTCCGCCCGCACTGCATCGCGCGGTCGATCTTCGCCGACATCTCAGCTTCGCTGCGCTCGGCCCACTGCTCGGACGCAGGCTCGAGCGCGGGACCGCACTGGCTGTCGATCGCGCGCTGACGACGACAGCTCGTGGCAGCACACGCAATCAAGATCGAAGCGACGGTGACGAGCCTCAACGCGGTGGTTCATCTTGGACCACTGGTCTGTTTTGCAACAGGGAGGAGTGGTTCGATTCGGACCAGCGACAGGGTACGTCCGTCGCGATCAGCAGTGATTTACGGTCGATTCTGACTCCGGCACGAACAGTGAAGAAGGTCCGCTCCGAGCGCGGCGCCGAGACACCCTCGAAGTCGCGCAGCAAAGGAGCACAGCCATGACACTGTCCGTGAAATTCTGGGGCGTTCGAGGATCCTGCGCGAGCCCGGGAGCAGACTTCCTCCGCTACGGCGGAAACACACCCTGCATCGAGGTCCGCGCCGGCGCGACCACGCTCGTGCTCGACGCGGGCACGGGCCTTCGCAAGCTCGGCCAACACCTGCTCGCCAAGGGAAGGGTGGACGTGACGCTCCTGCTCTCGCACGTGCACTGGGATCACATCCAGGGGCTGCCGTTCTTCGCGCCGCTGTACGTTCCTGGCACACGAATTCATGTCGTCGGCGGAGCGAACCCGATGCCGCTCAGGGACTGTCTGCACCGGCAGATGAGTGCGCCGAGTTTTCCCGTCGACCTGCGGGACGTCGCCGCCACCATGACGTACTTCGAGCTGCGCGACCGGCAGAAGGCCGTGCTCGGCGACGCCGAGGTGACCGCCGTGCGCGCCAACCACCCCGACGGCGTGTACGCCTATCGCATCGAACACAAGGGCCGCGCCGTCGTGTACGCGACGGACACCGAGCACTATTCGTGCGTCGACAAGCGGCTGCTCTCGCTCTGCAAGGACGCAGACGTTTTGATTTATGACACACAATACCTCCCCGAGGAGTACTCCGGCGAGCGCGGGATGTCCCGCGTGGGCTGGGGGCACTCGACCTACGAGGCCGCGGCCATGCTCGCCGAGGCGGCCGCCGTGAAGGACCTGGTGCTCTTTCACCACGACCCGGATCGCACCGACGACCAGGTCGCCGCCATCGAAGCCCGAGCCAAGACCGTCTTCGCGCGGTCCGTCGCCGCGCACGAGGGGATGGAGATCGAGCTCGCCCCCGCCCGCGCCAACGAGTCGAGCAGCGCGCACGCGGCCTGAGACAGGCCCTCTCCCCCCGTCGCGATCCGTAGAAAGGGCGCTCGTGCTCGCCAGAGTGCTACCGTCGTCGCCGTTGATCGAGCAGTCGAACAAGCTCTCGCTCTTGCTCGACCTCGGCGCGATGTTGGCGCGCGAGGTCGAGCTCGACGCGCTGCTCTCGGCGCTGTCATCGCGGATCGCTGACGCGCTGCACGCCGAGCGCGCGACGCTCTACCTCGTGGACGACGCGAGCAACGAGCTCGTCTCGCACGTCACCACCCTGCCCGTGATCGGCCAGATCCGCCTACCGCCAGGAAAGGGCGTCGCTGGCTACGTCGCGGAGACCGGCGAGGTCGTCAACCTCCGCGACGCAGCGACGGACCCTCGGTTCTTCAGCGAGGTCGACAAGCGCACAGGGTTTCGCTCGAAGACCATGCTAACGGCGCCGATCCGCGACTCGCGCAGGGCGATTCGCGGCGTCGTTCAGGTGCTCAACAAGAGCGAGGGGACGTTCAGCACCGAGGACGAGGCGTTCTTGCTCGCGCTCGCCGCGCAGGTCGCGCAGGCGCTCGAGGGCACCACGCTGCGGCCCGCGGCTGGCTCCGCGAGGGGCGTCTCGCTGCGAGGGCCGTTCAATCACATCGTCGGCGCGAGCGAGCCGATGCGCGTCGTGTACGAGCAGATCCAACGGGCGTCCGGCACCGACGCGACGGTGCTCTTGCGCGGCGAAACCGGCGTCGGAAAGGGCCTCTTCGCCCGCGCGATCCACGCCAACAGCCCCAAGCGCGCATCGCGCGAGCTCGTCACCGTCGACTGCACCACGCTTCCGCCGACGCTCATCGAGAGCGAGCTGTTCGGCCACGAGAAGGGCGCCTTCACCGGCGCCGATCGGCGCGTGCTCGGAAAGGTCGAGCGCGCCCACGAAGGCACGCTCTTTCTCGACGAAGTGGGAGAGCTCGCCCCCGCGGTGCAAGCCAAGCTCTTGCGCCTCGTGCAGGACAAGAGCTTCGAGCGCGTGGGCGGACGCGCCGCGCAGCACAGCGACGTCAGGATCGTCGCGGCCACGCACAGAGACCTCGAGGCCATGGTGGCCAAGAGCGAGTTTCGCCAGGATTTGTTCTACCGATTGCGCGTCGTCGAGATCACGATCCCTCCCTTGCGGGCGCGCGGCGCCGAGGAGGTTTTGCGACTGAGCGAGCACTTTCTCTCGATGTATTCGCGCAGGCACGGGCGCGGAGAGATGCACGTCTCGCCCGCGGCGCGAAGGCTCCTCGGCGAGCACGACTGGCCCGGCAACGTCCGCGAGCTCGAGCACGCGATCGAGCGGGCCGTCGTGACCGCCCCCGCGACGAGGATCGAGCCCCAGCACCTCGGGCTCCCGCTGCGAACGAGGGGACGCAGCGAGCGGCCTCCAGCGCTCGCAGAGGGAGTGCTCCTTCCGCTCGGGCTCTCTCTGGCCGAAGTCGAGCGGCGGTACGTCGACGCCACGCTCGCCAAGATGCAGGGAAACGTCTCGCGCACCGCGCAGTCGCTGGGCATTTCGCGCAATCGCTTGAAGCGCAAGCGCTGAGCGATCGCTATACCGCGCCCGCGATGGGCATCGCAGATGCCCGAGCGGATCAGCGCGGTTGAAATCACGGCGAACCAATGCCGCGGAGGGAGAACCCTACGACGACCGTCGCGGTATTGCTTTAGAAGACGCCATTTCATCGCAGGCCGCGCCGCGGTAGTCCTGGACCATGGCGATCGACGAAACACGCGAGTGGCTCGCGCGCCTCGCAAACGAGCTCGGCCCCGACGGGTTGTCGCTCTTGACGCCGCCGGGCTTCTTCTACGCGCTCGGCAAGTACGTCACCGTGCCCGATCGCGACGTCGCAGCGGACGACCTCGACGCGCGCGACCCCGAGGCGGTGCGACTGTGGGTCGACGCGTTTCGCGCGGTCGGAGAGCGGTATTTTCGATGGCGCGTCCACGGCGTCGAGAACGTCCCCGAGACCGGTCGCGCGCTGCTCGTGGGCAGTCACAACGGCGGGATCATGGTGAGCGACAGCGCCCTCACGCTCGTCGCGCTGTGGGATCGCTTCGGGCCCGATCGAAGGATGTACTCGCTCTCGCACGACGTCTTGCACTCCAACAGCACACTGCGCAGGATCGCGGCGCGCGCTGGTGTGCTTCGCGCGGCGCACAACGGAGCGTCGCGAGCGCTGCGCGAAGAGCACCTGGTGCTCGTGTACCCGGGCTCGGACCTCGACGCGACGCGGCCCTTCAAAGACCGCTACAAGATCGAGCTCGGCGGACGAACGGGGTTCATCAAGCTCGCGCTCCGCGAGCGTGCGCCGATCGTTCCGGTCGTGAGCGTGGGGACGCACGAGCAGTGGGTGGTGCTCACGCGAGGCGACGCGATCGCGAAGGCGCTGCGCACCAAAGAGTGGCTGAGGCTCGAGGTGTTTCCGATCGTGCTCAGCGTTCCGTGGGGGGTGACTCTGGGGATTTTTCCGTACCTGCCGATGCCCGCGCAGACGTCGCTGTCCTTCGCGAAGCCCATCGCGTGGCCCGAGCTCGAGCCCTCGGCCGCCGAGGATCCCGTCATCGTGCAGCGCTGCTACGACGAAGTGCACGCGGCGCTGCAGACAGCGATGGACGAGCTGGCCAAAGGACGAACGACGTTCTTTGGGTGAACTGCGCTCAGCACGTCGAGTGCAAGAGCATCCCTACTCGCTCACCGTCGGACACGAGCGCGTTGTACCGCTGGACGGCCTGCTTCGATTGCAGCCACTCGTAGCGCACGCCCGCGAACTTCAGCCGCTCGAAGGTCTCTGGCATCGTCTCGAGCACGAGGTCCATCCCCCGCGAGAGCACCACGATCGCGCACCCTCGATCGATGAGCTCTTCGACAGCCTTCGGGTGGATCCCAGGCTTGTGCCTCGTGCCGCTCTCGCGCTAGTCCCACTCGCGCGCGCCGCTCGGCCAGAGCACGGCGTCCTTGAATACGTGGGCTGCATCGTCGTGGCCGCTCACCGTCACCACGCCCCACTCGATCGACCGAACCAACATCGCGCCGAATGTAGCACCGGCGCTCAGCGCTGCAGCACCCAGCGCAGCGCGGGCAACAAGTGCGCGTCGGTCATGCGCGGGTCGTCGAAGCGCTCGGCAGGGTGCCCCAAGGCGGTCACGAACACGCGCCCCGCGCCCTCGTTGCGATACCACGCGATCGGAACGCGCTCGACCCCGTCCACGGCGAGGCACCGAAGCGCCACGCGGTTGTCCTCTCTGAAGTTGTGAAAGAGATAGAACTCGTCTTCCCACTGAAAGCTCGCGGGCAGGCTCGCGACCGCGGGGTGGTCTCCTTCGGTGAAGCACGTCGAGACCCTGGTGTTGCCGGGATGACTGCGAAACACCGCGCCGATCAGCGGGGTGAACGGCCCGCACCCGTAGGCGTCGGCCACCCCGTGGATCCCCAGCACGCCGCCGCCTCGACGAACGAAGCTCTCGAGGGCGCGAGGGCCCGGTCCAGACTCCGCGCCGAGCGGCTCGCCAGTGGTCGAGACGAGCACCACGGCGCCAAAGGCCGCGAGCGACTCGTCGGTGATGCGCGCGGGGTCTTCTGTGCTCTCGGAGCTCGCGCCGAGGCGCGTCGCGAGCGCGGCGATCGTCGCGGCGGCCTTCGGGATCGAGTCGTGACGAAATCCCGTCGTTCGCGTGTAGATCAGCACGCGCAACGGGCGCTCTCCGCCGTCTCCTGTGTGAGTCACGGCGACGTCGAGGTCCGCAGGACACTGAGGACGCGGTCGATCGCAGCCCGCGACGGCGAGCGCGAGGACGCACAGCCATGCGCGCCGATCGATCATTCGAGGGACAATATACCGCGCCGACGAGGGGCGACTCACCGCGCGTCGCGCTTGAGCGCCGAGAGGGTCCACAGGGCGCTGAGCGCGTCGAGCGCCGCGCCGCCGAGGGAGCTCTTGTTGAGCCACCCGAGCTTCACGGCGGCCACCTGAAACGCCGCGAGACCGAAGCGCGCCACCACCGACGCGTGAAAGAACGCGGTCAGCTCGTTGCTCGCAGCGACGCGGTAGTAATACGCGAGCACGATGAGCATCGCGCCGAGCGAGCGAATCACGCCGAGCTCGAGCCCCTGGCCGTCCGGCGCGAGGACCTCCGGACGCGCGACGAGCAGCGCTCCGAAGACGAACATCACGTACGAGTAGACCTTCAGCGTCCTCGCGGCCTTCGACATGGAGCGATCATCGCACGAACCCCCCGCGCTCAGCGGTTGCTCTTCGGAAAGATGCTGCCCGTCGGGGCCACTGGCGCAGCGCGCATCCGCTCGAGGATCACCGTCACGAACGACTCGAGCGTCGCGCCTTCGCCGTCGACCTCTCCGCTGGGGCGCCGGGAGGCGAGCCACCGCGCGGCCGACTGCGGAGTGTCGAAGGCCTTGGTCGACACCTTCGATCGCAACACGAACGCCAGGGACGTCGCCGACGAGCGCAAGATCGCCGCTGAAAATCCAGTCCCTTCGACGACCAGCGCGTGCGCGACGAGCGGGCCATCGACGAGCTTCGCCAGCGCCTCGAAGCGCGATTGAATGGTCCCGTCGCGCATGAGCTTCATGTCGAAGTCCGCGATGCGAAACGACGTCATCGACAGGATCTGTTTGTGCTGGCGAATGGCTCGCTCGAGCACGGAGCGCTGCGTGTCGATGAGCTCAGCTGTCGGCGGCCCGCTCCAAAAAGAGAGCGTGACGTCATCGCGTTGAGCAAAGCAGCAGCGCTCATCAATGTGGTGAATGCGACAACGGGCGTCCATGCGGCGACCAACGACCCTCTTCGGTTGGGGAGCAGGACACTACCACCGTCCGTCGCCGACGAGCACCACGCATCGGTCGATCGGTGGCGCAGCGGACGCGTACGCGAGACACTCCAGAGCGATGGGAATTCTGCGATGCGCGCTCTTGGGAACCGGCGGAATCGCCAATGATTTGCTGGCCCCGTCGCTGCCGTTCACCCAGAGGGCTCGGCTCTGGTCGGTGCTGTCGCGTTCGAAGTCCAACGCCGAAGCGTTTGCTGCCCGCCATGGTGCGATGTCGCCCACACCGGCGTACGACGAGCTGGACGCGCTGCTCGCGGACCCAGCGCTCGACGCGGTGATCGTCGCCACGCCCGATCGACTGCACGCCGCGCAGTGCATCGCCGCGGCTCGAGCGGGAAAGCACGTGCTCTGCGAGAAGCCCCTCGCCACCAGCGTCGAAGAGGCCCGCGCGATCGTCGCTGCGTGCGAGGCGGCAGGCGTGACCCTCGGCGTGGCCTATCACCTCAGGCATCACGCGGGGCACAGGGCGCTCGTCGAGCGCATCCGCAGAGGGGCGATCGGGCGCGTTCGGCACGCGCGGGTGCAGTGGACCTTTCCCGCGCCGGACGCGAGCAACTGGCGCGCGAGCGCCGAGGTCGGCCGATGGTGGGCCCTGGCGTCGGTGGGCACCCACGGGCTCGACCTGTTGCGCTGGGTCATGGTCGAGTCGGCGGGCGAAGTCGTCGCCCTGCGATGCCTGTCGTCGAGCCCCAAGTTCGGCGCGGCCCACGACGAGAGCACGATCGTCACCATGAAGTTCGAGGACGGCTCGACCGCCGAGCTCTTCGCGAGCGTGCTCTTTCGCAGCAAACGTCGGATCGAGCTCTTCGGCGACGACGGCTACGCGGAGGCCGAGGGGACGCTCGGCCCGAGGGGAGAGGGCGAGATCCGCATCAACGACGAGCTTCTTGAATTCAAGCCCACGAATCCATACGTCGGCGAGCTCGACGACTTCGCCGAGGCGATCGAGCGTCGACGCCCGCCCGCGGTCGACGGGCGCGAGGCGCTGCGCAACGTCGAGCTCATGGACGCGGCGCTTCCGCTTTGATC
>LNFM01013668.1_pt1 | contig 10270 bp, 9 predicted proteins | sample 596031 | NCBI WGS metagenome assembly LNFM01 (sample SAMN04254537, study PRJNA301005) | activated carbon metagenome | isolation source: dual media filters at the Ann Arbor, Michigan drinking water treatment plant | place: USA: Ann Arbor | reverse complement strand
AGCCGTCCTTGCCGGGCTTGCCCGAGGGGATGCGGATCTCGATCAGTTGTTTGTCGGAAAACAGGCTCATGGAGCCGCCGCTGGCCAGCACCTCACTCCAGTCAAAGTGAGCACCCGCCACGGTGTGCACCGTGCGCTCGCCGCAACCCTGTTCGCGCGCGACCACGCGGATCGCGTCAGCCGCTTCCTGGATCAGCAGCGGCTCGTCGCCGTGCAGCGTGTAGAGGCTCTTGAGGCCGCGTTGCAGCTGGGCGGCGAGTTGGGGTGCGGCGATCTGCATGGGCCCTGAGTTTAGAGCCTGTGCACGCTCGCCACCCCGACAGTTCAGAGCTCGATGTCCACCGCCTGCGTGGCCGGGGCCAGCGCGGCACACACCAGCTGCGTGGCGGCTTGCGCCGTGCGTCCACCAAAGTCGCGCAGCGGGTTGTATTCGGTCAGTTCCATGGCCACGAAACGGGTGTGTTCGCCGCACTGCGCGAGCGCCTTCACAGCGTCGGCGAGGCGAATGCCCACGTCCACCGGGGTTCCGGTGCCGGGCGCGTCGATCGGGTCCAGGCCGTCGAGATCGAAACTCAGGCCCCAGCCTGCCGTGTGGCGCTGCACGAGCGCACAGGCTTCACTGAAGCAGTTTTCGAAGCCCCGCCGCAGCACCTCGTCCATGAACATGACGCGAACACCCAGCCGCTCCAGCAGCGCTCGCTCGGCTGGCTCGAAGCTGCGCGCGCCGATGACCACCACGTCTTGCGCACGCAGCTTGCCACGCCAACCAAACAGCTGCGTGAGAACGGGTGCACCTTGACCCAGCAGAGCCGCCAGCGGCATGCCATGGGGCGCCTGGCTCTCGGAGGTTTGCGGTGTGTGGGCGTCCAGATGTGCATCGACCCAGATGAGTCCCAGTGGACCCTGAGGCCGCAAGTGTTCTGCCACGGCGCTCCAGGTGCCGACCGCGCACGAATGGTCTCCCCCCAACACCAGGGGCATGTGCCCGGCCTCCAGCACGCGCCCCACTTCCATGGCCAGTTCGCGCGAGAAGCTGGCAATGGCCTCCATGCGGCTTCGGGCACTCTGCGCACAGGCAGCCACACCCGGGGTCCAACGCACCGAACGGCCGGTGGCAGACAGGGCGCGCTGAATGCCGTGCTCCCGGAGGGCCCCAGAGCCCCACTTGCAGCCACTGTCGCTGGCGCCCTCGCCCACTTCGGCGCCCACGATATCGATCGGCTGGTGTGTCATGCCCAAGCGGGTGTTCATTTCAGGCTGTTGGACAAAAAGGCTTGCAGACGCTCGCAGCGGGGGCGGCTGAGCACCTCATCGGGCGGACCCTCTTCCTCGATCTGGCCTTTGTGGAGAAAGACCACCCGGTTGCTGACCTCTCGCGCAAATCCCATCTCATGCGTGACCACGATCATGGTGCGGCCCTCGTCGGCCACCGAACGCATCACACGCAGCACTTCACCCACGAGCTCGGGATCGAGCGCGCTGGTGGGCTCGTCGAACAGCATCACCTTGGGCTCCATGGCCAGCGCCCGCGCAATGGCCACGCGCTGCTGTTCACCACCCGAGAGGTGGGCGGGGTAGGCGTTGCGGCGGTGGTACACGCCCACACGCTGCAGGTAGGCATCAGCCCGCTCGATCGCTTCGGCCTTGCCGACCTTGAGCGCATGGATGGGCGCGTGGGTCACGTTGTCCAGTGCTGTCATGTGGGCCCAGAGGTTGAAGTGCTGAAACACCATGGCCACCTGGCTGCGCAGGCGCTGCAGTTGTTCGCTGGTTCGCACCTTGAGGGCGCCGCCCTTGTCGGGCACGAGATCGAGTGCTTCACCGTCGAGCACGATGCGCCCGGCGTTGGGCTGCTCCAGCAGGTTCAGGCAGCGCAGGAACGTGCTTTTTCCCGATCCGCTGGAGCCGATCATGGAGATGACATCACCTTGTGCGGCGGTCACGCTCACACCTTTGAGGACTTCGTTCGTGCCGAAGCGTTTGCAGATGTCCAGTCCTTGCAGGATGGGTTGGTTGACCACGGGGGATTTCCTTTTCTGTGATGGCGGCATCAAGGGCTGAGCAGCCGGCCCGAGCGCGCCAGCGTGGTGCCCGCGATCTTGGCCAGGCGTTTGCCGGCGCTGGCCCAGCGCTGCGACGTTCGTGCGTACAACACACCGCCCGACTGGCAACGCAGCGGCGTGACGGCGCCGGTGTCGGCGTTGACGAGGTCGGCGATGACGTCGCCGGCGACCACGCGGTCACCCGGACTTCGGTGAAACACCACCACACCCGCGTGCGGCGCGGTGATGGGTTCCGAGCCCGACAACGGGGTGGGTTCGCACCGGGGCACCGGCAACTGCTCGGCGGTGTCGGTGGCGATCACACCCCGCTGCGCGAGAAAGGCGCACAAGCCCATGGCGTCCTGCCTGGCCAGGCCGTGGTGCGTGTCGCACTCACCGCGCAGCTCCACCGTGGCGCTGAAGCAGGCCAGTTCGATCGGGTGCTGTGCAAAGCGCTGCTGCAAGTCCAGCCAGGGACGCGAGCAGGCTTCGTCGAACGGGGAGTCACCCGACTCGGTGGCCAGCAGAACGGCCTGTGCCCCCAGCGCGGCACCGAGCTGCACGGCCAGGCCACCTTGAGGGGTCAACGCATAGACGTGCATCACCGCGTCGGTGTCGCAATGCAGGTCGATCACCGTATCGGCGTCGATGGCCAGGCGCAGCAGGTGGTTCTTGAGGTCGTCGGCAGGGTGAACCGCCACCAGCGCATCGGCGGCGTTCTTCAGGGCTGCGCGAATGAGGCGGGTGTTGTCCTCCACGCTGGCCGTCAGATGGGGCGCGATGGTGTCCACCGCAGCGGCGGCCAGGTCAGCGTATCCACGGTTGAAGTTGCGCCCGTCGCGCTGGTCGAAGCGTCCTTGCAGTTGGCCCAGGTTGTGCTGCGCCAGGCCGATCGGATTGGCAAACGGCACCAGCACCACCTCGCCCAGGAGTGCGCCACGGGCTTCGAGTTCTTCGAGCAGTTGCGCGAGCTGGCGGGCGACGAGGATGGCGGGCACTTCGTCGGCGTGCAGCGCCCCCTGGATGTAGGCCTTGGGTCCGCGGCCAGGCGCACCAAAGCGCAACACGCTCAGGCTCTGGCGGGTGCCCGGCGAAGGGCTCTGGAGATCGATGTATTGGGTGTGCATGGGTTGGGAAAGCAAGCGAGTCAACGCGGTGTGGCGGTGGTGGTCTGCGGCCGCAGGTGGCGCAGAAAGCGCCGCTCCAGCAGCTTGAACAGGCCCACGAAAGCGAAGGTGAGGCAGAAATAGATGACGGCGGCCACCCCGAACGACTCGGTGACCAGCAGGCTGTTGGAGTACACGTCGCGCGCCACGCGGGTCACATCGACCAGGGTCACTGTGCTGGCGATGGCCGTGGCGTGCATCAGGCCCACCACCTCGTTGCTGTATTGCGGCAACGCACGGCGCAACGCGCTGGGCAGCAGGATGCGCCGGTACAGGTTGAAGCCGCTCAGGCAGTAGCTGCGGGCAGCCTCGATCTCACCCACGCCGGTGGCGCGCATGGCGCCGGCAAAGATTTCGGTGGTGTAGGCGGTCGAGTTGAGCGTGAAAGCCAGCCAGGCGCAAAACCACGCGCTGCGCAAGGCCGGCCAGGCGAAACTGTCCCGAATCACCTCGAACTGCGACAGCCCGTGGTACAGCACGAACAGCTGCACCAGCAAGGGCGTGCCGCGAAGCACGTAGGTGAACAGCCACACCGGGCCTGAGAGCCAGCGCCGCGTGGACACGCGCGCCATGGCCAGCGGGATGGACAGCACGAACGAGCTGGCCAGCGCGATGGCAAGCAGCACGAGCGTGGTGCGCAGGCCTGCGGCGAACTGCGGCAGGCTGTCGATGACGATGTTCCAGTCCATGCTCAGAACTGCACTTTCTTGACGCCCATGCTGAAGCGCGCCTCCAGGCGCGAGAGCAGGAAGATGGACACGCTGGTGAGCGCCAGGTAGATCACGGCCACGGCCATGTAGAAGGTGAACGGCTCGCGGGTGCTGGCTGCAGCCAGACCCGCGCGGTTGACCATGTCGTTGAGGCCGATCAGCGAGACCAGGGCTGAGGCCTTGAGCATCACCAGCCAGTTGTTGGCAAAGCCAGGGATGGCGTGGCGGACCATCTGCGGCAGCACGATGCGCCACAGCACCTGCCCCTGGCTCAGCGCGAAGGCCTGACCAGCTTCTGCCTGGCCCTTGGGCACAGCGATGATGGCGCCCCGGAAGGTCTCGGTGAGATAGGCGCCGAAGATGAAGCCGATGGTGATCACACCGGCGGCAAACGGCGGGATGTCGATGTAGCCCCAGCCTTGCGACTCGGCCAGGCGGTTGATGGCGATCTGGCCGCCATAGAAGATGAGCAACATCAACACGAGTTCGGGCAAGCCCCGGATGAGCGTCGTGTAGACCTCGGCCGTCCAGCGCGCTGCCACCGAAGTTGAGATCTTGGCGCTGGCGCCGATCAGTCCGAACAGGCAGGCAATGGCCAACGACGTGGCAGACACCTGCAAAGTGACAAGCAGGCCGTCGAGGATGGCGGGCAGATAACCGTGGAGCAGCATGGGAGTCGCGCAGGGCTCGGGGCCAGGGCACAAAAAACGCGCCCGGACCCTGCGGCCCGGGCGGTTGACAAGGGCAAAAGCCCGTGGAGAGAGACCGGCTGGCTTATTCGCCGCGGATGTTCACGTCGAAGTGTTTGTCGTTGATCTTCTTGTAGGTGCCGTTGGCCGTGATGGTCTTGAGCGCCGCGTTGATCTTGTTGCGCAGGCTGTCCTCACCCTTGCGCATCGCCATGCCCACGCCACCGCCGTCCTTGGGGCCACCCAGGGAAATGGGTGCGCCCACACGGCTGTAGCCCTTGCCTTCGGGCGACTTCAGGAATGCGGACGTGGCCGCCAGCGAGGACGCGAAGCCGATATCACCACGGCCGGCAAGCAACTCCATCGTCACTTCGGGCTCCTTGGCCACCTGCAGGATGGTGCTGTCCTTGTAGGTTTCGGCCAGGTGCTTGGCGCGTGGCGTGTTGCGCGTGACGATGATCGTCTTGCCCTTCAGCGCGGCGGGCGACACGTCGGGGAAGGTGCCCGTCTTGGCCACGAACGTGGACGGGATGTCGTAGTAGGAATCGCTGAAGTCGGCGACTTTCTTGCGCTCGTCGGTGATCGACATCGAGGCCACGATCAGGTCGAACTTGCGGGCGTTGAGCGCCGGCATCATGCCGTCCCACTCCTGGTTGATCAGGGTGCACTGCGCCTTGATCTCGGCACAGATGGCCAGCGCGATGTCGATGTCGAAACCCTCGAACTTGCCGTCGGGCGTCATCTTGGAGAACGGCGGGTAGTTGCCCTCCACACCGATGCGGATCTTTTCCCAGTTGGGGGCCTGGGCGTGGGCGGGCGCGAACCCGATGAGGGCCAGCAGGGTGGCGGCGGTGGCGAGGGTACGGACCATGAAAACTCCTGATCAGGTGGTGGATGGATGAAAGGGGAATCCGCTTGAGTGAACGTATTTTTTCATGCTTCAGCTTCGAGAAAGCATAGGTACATTCCCTAGCACCCATCCGACAAACGGATTAGATGTTTGTTTTCATTAAATTTTTCATGCCTGCATGCCCCCTGACCGGACGGCTGATGCGGTTTTTCCGTGTTGTTTGTATATTTTCATGTTTTATTTTTTTGCATGTGAATGCTACAAATCGGTGACTTGAGCGGTGCGCCACGGCCGATCAAGCCCCACCACAACCCTGGGCCGCCCGAGGCCCCCTGACCTTCCGATGCCATGAAACACCTGCTCCTCACCTTGAGTTCATTGGCCCTGCTCTCCGCCTGTGGTGGCGGGGGCAGCGGCGATTCACCCGGATCCGCCACGCTGGTGGGCCACTTCATCGACAGCCCGGTGGCCAACGTGGCCTACCGCACCAGCTCGGGCCTGAGCGGCACGACCAACACCGACGGGCAGTTCAACTACCGCGCTGGTGACACGGTGCGCCTGAGCATCGGGCAGGTGCTGCTGGGCGAAGCGCCCGCGGGTGAGACGCTCACGCCGCTTGACCTGGTGGGTGGCAACAGCGACCTCGATCACCCCAAGGTGGTCAAGCTGCTGCAACTGCTGCAAACGCTGGACGAGGACAACAACGCCGGCAACGGCATCCGAATCGCCGATGCTGTGGTGGCGCGGCTGGCGGCGCTGCCAGCCGAGGTGCGCGCGCAGGACGTGAGCGATCTCGTGACCGACGTGATCGCCAAGGCCTTCGCCACCAACCCGCCCGCGCTGCGCCCGGTGGATGACGCCAAGGCCCACTTTGCAGAGTCGCTCAATGCCCTGGCAGCGCGCGCGCAGATTGCGCGGCTGGGCGGCGTGAGCAACGTGGTGATCGGCGGCGGCGGCAAGAACTGCTCCAGCTTCAACGGTGACGTGAAGAGCACCCATTGCGCCGCCGACTGGACCACCATCCTCGCGCAAGACCCCGCGTTTGCCGGCCTGACCAAGGCCGACATCAGCTTCGACAGCAACTACGTTTTTCCCACTTTCACCTACGCCCTGAACCAGGCGGGTCTGGACCGTCTGGCCGGTGTGCCGACGGCTTTGTTCAACGCCACACGCAAAGCCGACGTGACCAGCGCCATCGAGGCACGGCTGGCTTTGAGCGGTCCACGCACCGTGCTCTCGTTTGCCGCCTTCGACGGCAGCCAGCCGGTGGAGGCCGACGGCCTGGCGTTCTGGAACACCTCCAGCAACAACGACTTCAACACGCTGCTGGACAACGTGTGCCCCAGCAGCTGCACGCTGTCCGACGCCAACATCGACGCGGTGGCCGACGCCAGTTTCGACTCGGCCGACCAGAAGGCCGATGTCTTGCTGATCCTGCGTTACCTGCAGTCCACTCTGGGCACCGGCGCCATTCCCTACAACAGCGGCACACCCAATTTCCGCAGCGCCTTCCGCGCCAGCCAGCTGGCGGCAGACGGTACGCCCGCCACGGGCCTCACCGCTGAGCTGACGCAGGCCGAAATCGCCATCCTTCGCACCGCGTTCACCGACAGCCCGGCCGCCGCACCGCGCAAGATCGAAGCGCGCACGGTGAAGTTTCTGAGCGAGCGCCACTCAAAAGCCATCTACGAGCAGATCGTCGATGCGGCACGCGCCGTGGCAGGTGGCCGCAAGCCCACCATCGGAGTGGTCACGGCCTCGGCCGACAACGCCTATTTCGACCACGACATCAACGTGACCGCGCTCCGCTCTGCCGGCGCCAATGTGGTCTACCTGCCGTTGAGCGGCGGCTTGCGCCGCGCCATCGACGCCAACGACTGCGCCAACCTGCCGTATTACTACGACAGCTTCTCCAACACCGGCGCGGGCTCCACCGCCTTCCACATGGACCTGGCTTTCCCCGACATTGCGCAGCCCGCACAAGCTTTCTGCGCCAACGGTGCGGCCACGCTCAATGCCACCATCCAGACCTTGCACGGCGTGTACTTCAGCGGTGGCGACCAGGCGCGCCATCTGGAAGCACTGACCAGCCGCGATGGCAACGACCAGCTCACCGTGCAGAGCGAGCAACTGCGCCTGCTGAAGGCGCGCTTTGACGCGGGCCAGCTGGTCGTCTCGGGCACCAGCGCGGGCAACCATGTGCAGGGCGGTGGCGTCTGGAAGAACAGGGCCGTGCCGATGATCGGCGGTGGCGACTCGCACCCCGCGCTGGTCAAGGGCTTCGTGGCGGGCACCGGTGCCGGCCTTGAAGACCGCGAGACGCCCAGCGTCTATGCACAGGGCGGCCTGGGCTTCTTCCGCTTTGGTCTGCTGGATTCGCATTTCTCCCAGCGCACCCGCGAAGGACGACTGGCCCGAGTGACGCACGAGACGGACATGGACTACGGCTTCGGCGTGGACGAAAACACCGCGCTGCTGGTGGGGCGTACCGACGCACAAGGCCGTACCGCGATGGCGGTGAGTGGCGCCGGCGGCGTGTTCATCGTCGACGTGCGCAACGCCACCGCCAGCGGCAACACCGGCGGCACCTATGCCATCAGCGGCGTGCGTGCACACTACATCACACCCGGTGACAGCATCGAGATCGATGCCCAGGGCCAGCTCAGCGTGAAGCTCTCGCGGGCGGGCAACACCAAGCCACTGCTGCCCGAGAATGCCGTGGCCGACGTGACCGCCACCGCCGTGCAGGATTACGGCAGCGCCAACTTCCAGAAGATGGCCCGCGCCATGGGCCTGCTGGGCGCGCCACGCGCCGTGGGCTCGACCAGCCAGACCGCGCCGGTGTACGAGGCTGTGCTGGAGCGACGCGCCGACACCGAGTTCCGGGGACGAGCGGACAGTGCCGTGTCATTCACCAACGCGGTGCTGGGCTTCGCCCCCAGGCCCTGAGCCCTTCGGCACCGAACGCCCTGTGAATGCCTCCCGCTCACAGGGCGTTTTTTCATGGCCGCGTGTGCCTGCGCGATACACTGCCCGACACACCATGAGCACGCCGACACCCGAGTCCCCCAGCTTCTCCAGTGCCACGGTCGACGTGGCGTTTGCCCAATCACCGCTCGGCCTGAAGCTGCGCGAAGTGCTGGCCCAGGGCAAGGGGTCGAATGTGGCGATTGCAGACTTCCTCCTGCGCAATCCGGTGCGTGCCACGGCCTGGGGCATTGAGGAACTGGCCAGCAACACGCAGACCTCGACGGCCACACTCAGCCGCTTCGCGCGCACGCTGGGCTTTGCCGGATACGCCGCCTTGCGAAGCGGCATTGCGGACACACTGCAAAGCGCCATGCAGCCGGTGTTTCAGCCGGTGGACAAGCTGCGCGACGCGCTGCAAAGATCCACCCAAGGCGTGCGCGGCAACCACCCCATCATTGCGGAGAGCCTGGAGAGCAGCCTCGCCAACCTGAAGGCCGCAGCAGCTGGCCTCAACCCCTCGCTGTTGACCGCCACTGCACACAAGATTCTGGCCGCCGAGACGGTCTACACGCTGGGCTTCGGCATCAGCGCACACCTCTCGGCCATGCTCGCGCTGGACCTGCAACCGTTCTGCCGCCAGACCATCAACGTGGTGGAGTTCGGTGGCACCGAGGTGGCGGCGGGGCGTTTGATGAACATCGGCCCGAAAGACTTGCTGATCGCCATCTCGTTCCCTCGTTACGCCAGTGATGCAGTCATGCTCACCCGGTACGCGCGCGACCGCTTTGCCCATGTGATCGCGCTCACCGACTCGATGGCGTCACCGCTGACACCGTGGTCACACGATGTGCTGGTGGCTCCGGCGTCGCATCCTGTGTTGTCGAGCAGCTTTGCTGCGGCACTGCTCGTGATTGAGGCCCTGGTCACCAGCCTTATGGTCAATGGTGACAACCAGGTCAAGCAGGCCGAGAAACTCACCGATGCGATTTCGGCGTATCTCTACGACGAGAAGCCAGGCGTGGAAGACAGAACCACCCGCCGTATCGTGCGCGGCTGACTGAGCCGTCCGCGCTCAAAGCGACTTCACTGCCGCCAGACGGCGCACCACCTGCTGCACGATGTCGCTGCGCATGTCGCGGAAGAGCAGCTGTTCTTCGGCGTCCTTCGCGAGCACCTGGGTTTCGTTGAAGCTGATGTCACGCTCCAGCAGCAGTTCCACGTCGTCGATCACGATCTTGTCGGTAGGGGTACGCAGGCGAAACACGAAGCGCGTGCGCAGCTGCAGTTCACGCACCTGACCCGCCGCCGTCTGGCCCACCACCACGCGCTCGCGCTGGTCGGTGAGCACGGTCAGGATGGCCTGCGCCGTCTGCGCGCCCGGGCCGGTGGCGGGTGTGGTCGAGGTCAGCACACGGATGCCGTTGGCCTGCAGCGCGTCGCGCAGCTCGCGGCTCACCTGCGTGCCTTCTATGCCCTGCAGGCGCAGCGTGTCGAACGCGAAGGTGGGCGCCTTGCGCAGCGCGAAACCGCAGCCCGACAATGCCAGCGCAGATGCGCCCAGGGCCAGTTGCAGCCAGGCGCGGCGGCGCGGGTTCGTGGAGCGTTGGTTCGTCATGCAAGGGCTTTCAGATCACCACGTTGACCAGGCGGCCTGGCACGACCACCACTTTTTTCGGCGCGGCACCGGCGGCCTGCTTCACGAAGGCCTCGCTGGCCAGGGCCGCCGCTTCGATGGCGGCCTTGTCGGCATTCGCCGGCACCAGCAGGCTGCCGCGCAGCTTGCCGTTGATCTGCAGCACGAGTTCGATCTCGTCGCGCTGCAAGGCGGTCTCGTCGGGCTGGG
>LNFM01013667.1_pt1 | contig 10271 bp, 6 predicted proteins | sample 596031 | NCBI WGS metagenome assembly LNFM01 (sample SAMN04254537, study PRJNA301005) | activated carbon metagenome | isolation source: dual media filters at the Ann Arbor, Michigan drinking water treatment plant | place: USA: Ann Arbor | reverse complement strand
CGGCCGCGGCGGTGCAAACCCTCATCGACTGGGCGCAGCGCGGGCCGGTGATGGCGCGGGTGGAAGGGGTGGAGGTCCGTGAGGCGCTGGGGTCAGCGGAGGAGCTGACCGGGTTTGAGCAGCGGGAGACGGCGTAGCCGTCATTTCGCCACCTATGATGGCAGCTCCAGCAACAGAGGGAGGCCCGCCACATGGCCAACAACCAAGGCCCAGACCACGAATCGCGCGTCGCCGTCCTGGTGGACTGCGACAACATCGATCCCGATGTTCTTGACCATGCCCTGCGCTTCGCGTCCCAGTTCGGGCGAGTCGTCATGCGCCGTGGGTATGGCAACCACACCACATTGACCAGCCGATGGCGTGAGGCCCTGGTCGAATGGGCCTTCACCCCCTGCCTGCAATTCCAGTACGTGGCGGGCAAGAACACTTCTGACATTGCCCTGGCCATTGACGCAATGGAAGTCCAGGTAGACGGCCGCGCCGACACCTTTTGCCTCGTCACCAGCGACTCCGACTTCGTCTACCTCTGCCGCAAGCTGCGCGAGCGCGGCGCCACAGTCCACTTGGTGGGCGAAACCAAGACCCCCGAACCGTTGCGCAACGCCAGCGACCAGTTCTTCGAGTGGACCAAAGCCACCCCACCCCCTGAACCAACCAGCAAGCCGGGAGCAGCTCCCAAAGAAGTGTCCAAGTCTGCAGGCAAACACCGGCCCAGGTTTGTGGTCGAGGCAGTTGCCCTGCTCGCGGGCAGCACCGAAGAAGGCAAGGTTGCGCTCTCGCCACTCGGTTCCTACCTTCGCCGCACGTACCCCACGTTCTCTCCCCAGGCCTACGGCCATTCCGGCCTGCTCGATATGCTCAAGACCTACGACCTGTTGGCGCTGGAACAGGAGGCCAATGGACACTGGTCCGTCAAGCCCGCAGCCAAGACCGACACCCCCACCGACAAGCCATCGCCCACCGCCGCATGAACCAAACAGAACAACAGTTCTTCGACGACCTCGAAAAGAAACTCTGGACCGCCGCCAACAAGCTGCTGCCCAGCCTGGACGCAGCCGTCTACAAGCACATCGTGCTCGGCCTGCTGTTCATCAAGTACGTGTCCGACGCGTTTGAAGAGCGCCAGAACGAACTCAAGGCCCAGTTCACCGACCCGGCGCACGACTACCACATGAACCCGGTCGACTACCCTGATACCTACGATGCCGACGTCGCCGCCGAGCTGGAGGTGCGCGACTACTACACCGAGAAGAACGTCTTCTGGGTGCCCAGCGAAGCGCGCTGGCCCATGCTGGTGGCGTGCGCCCAGCTGCCGCCCGGCACCGCCCTGCCCTGGAACCAGGCGGGCAAGGCTGAGCCCGAGAAGATGCGCACCGTCGGCTGGCTCATCGACAACGCCATGGAAGCCATCGAGCGCGAGAACGAGAAGAAGCTCAAGAACGTGCTCAACAAGAATTTCGCCAACACCGAAATCGAGTCGTACAAGCTGGCCGAGCTCATGGCCCTGTTTTCCGACACCAACTTCCACGCCACCGAATACAAGGGCCAGCCGCTCAGCCTCAAGGCCAAGGACATCCTGGGCCACATCTACGAATACTTCCTCGGCCAGTTCGCGCTGGCCGAAGGCAAGAAGGGCGGCCAGTACTACACGCCCAAAGCCATCGTCAGCCTCATCGTCAACATGCTCCAGCCCTTCAAAGGCCGCGTGTACGACCCAGCCATGGGCTCCGGCGGCTTCTTCGTGCAGAGCGAAGAGTTCATCGAACAGCACAGCGGCAAAGTGGCCCAAGGCGCCGGCAACAAAGCCAGCGGCCAGATCAGCGTCTATGGGCAAGAGAGCAACCCCACCACCTGGAAGCTCGCGGCCATGAACATGGCCATCCGCGGCATCGACTTCAACTTTGGCGGTGGCCACGCCGACACCCTGCTCAACGACCTGCACCCCGACCTGCGGGCCGACTACGTCATGGCCAACCCGCCCTTCAACATGAAGGAATGGTGGAACGCCAAGCTCGAAAAAGACCCGCGCTGGATCGCAGGCACGCCCCCTGCAGGTAATGCCAACTTCGCCTGGCTGCAGCACATGCTCTACCACCTGGCGCCCACCGGCAGCATGGCCCTGCTGCTGGCCAACGGCTCCATGAGCAGCAACACCAACTTTGAGGGCGAAATCCGCAAGCGGCTGGTGGAAGACGACTACGTCGAATGCATGGTCGCCCTGCCCGGGCAGCTGTTCACCAACACGCAGATCCCGGCCTGCATCTGGTTCCTCACCCGCGACAAGGCCAACGGCTTCAACCTCAGCAAAAAGAAGCGCGACCGGCGCAGACTGTTCCTCTTCATCGACGCCCGCCAGATGGGCCACATGAAAGACCGCGTGCTGCGCGACTTCACCGACGCCGACATCCAGAAGATCGCCGACACCTTCCACGCCTGGCAGCAGGGTGAGGGGTATGAAGATGTCAAAGGCTTCTGCGCCTCCGTGAGGCTGGACGATATCCGCAAGCACGATCATGTGCTCACGCCTGGGCGCTACGTGGGCGCCGAAGACCAGGCAGAAGACGCCGAGGCCTTCGCCGACAAGATGGCGCGGCTGACGGCGCAGCTGGCGGACCAGTTCGCGGAGAGCGCGAAGCTGGAGGGCGATATCAAAAAGAACTTGGCGGGGTTGGGATATGCCTTTGAAGACTGAGCCACTTGCATCCATGTGCGAAGCAGTCGTTGACTGTCCCCACTCGACTCCGGTTTGGACGGACTCTGGATATGTCGTTCTCCGAAATCAGAACATCAAGGATGGTCGCCTCGATCTATCCGCTCCCAGCTTTACGGACGAAGAGCACTTCAAGCATCGGGTTCGACGGATGGCTCCACGAGCGGGTGACATAGTTATTACGCGGGAAGCACCCATGGGCGATGTGTGCAAGGTCCCGGAAGGTCTCACCTGCTGTCTGGGTCAAAGGCAGGTGCTGCTTCGCCCAAAGGTGGGGGTCAACTCGGACTATCTGCTCTATGCGCTGCAATCCCCCTTTGTGCAGGATCAGATTCGTTGGAACGAAGGAACGGGTTCGACCGTTAGCAACATCCGAATTCCTGTCCTGGAAAAGATTGAGATTCCCAGACTGGGTTCTAGCGAGGAGTCCATCGCAGATGCTCTGCGATCACTCGATGCAAAGATCGACGTCAACCGCCGCATCAACCAAGCCCTCGAAGCCATGGCGCAAGCCATCTTCAAATCGTGGTTTGTCGATTTTGACCCCGTCAAAGCCAAGATCGCCGCCAAGACCGAAGGCCGCGACCCGTTGCGCGCGGCGATGACCGCCATCAGCGGCAAGCCCGGCGCCGAACTCGACACCCTGCCCCCCGACCAGTTCGCCACCCTCGCCTCCACCGCCGCGCTGTTTCCGGATGAGGTGGAGGATTCTGAGTTGGGGGAAATTCCAAGGGGTTGGCGATCCGGTAGCGTCTATGAGATTGCAGACGTGATCTATGGTGCTCCTTTCTCCTCGAAGAGATTCAACTCGACGGGCAAGGGATTGCCGATCGTAAGAATCAGAGACCTTAAAGATGAGTCGCCAGCGGTATGGACAGACGAGGTTCACACGAAGGGCTACATACTCACCAAAGGAGACATCGTCGTTGGAATGGATGGGGAGTTCCGTGCTTATCTATGGGGTGGAGCGCCCGCGTGGCTAAACCAACGAGTGTGTGTTTTCAAGCCGAGAGCGCCGCATAGTGCAGCTTTCGTTCGGTGTTCTATTGCCGCTCCGTTGGCTCATATTGAAGCAACGGAAGTAGCGACAACGGTTATCCATCTCGGCAAGGGCGACATAGACAAGTTTTTGGTCGTTGTCCCAGACGAAGCAACCTCGCTTACTTTCGGTTCGATTGCTGACGCGCTTTACGCTCAAGTGGTCTCGAACAAGGAGCAGATGAGGCAATTGAGCGACATCCGAGACACCCTTCTTCCTAAACTGCTCTCAGGCGATCTACAAGTCCAGAACATCGAGGTGGAGGCCGCAACGTGAGCGTGGCCGATCTGCCGCAAGCGGCCCAACAGTCCCCTGCAATCAGCGACTACTTCTCGCAGATTCCGCACTGGAACGCGGATGGTCAGACCAAGCGCTTCGAGGTCATGGCGGATGAACTCAGTGGGCGCATTCCGGTGACCCGCCTGGAAAGCTGGCGCGATTTCACCCAGCTGCTGGAAAGCAACTTCTTCAACCGTCAAGGTGTGCAACTGGTGTTCCGCGGGCACCGCCGACACGACTGGGATTTGATGCCCACGCTGGGACGCGTGACCACAAACGGCATCATCACCGAGGCGCTGGCAGACGATCAGCTGGACCGCTTCAGGCGCGCAGTACGTGGCCGGCTCAGCGACACGGCCTTGGTGGACGAGCCCGACGAGCTGTGGTCCGTGGGGCAACACCATGGCCTGATGACGCCACTGCTGGACTGGACCTACTCGCCCTACGTGGCCCTGTTCTTCGCCTTCCACAAGGAAGACGACAAGGACGAAAAGGACAACGCTTACCGCGCCGTGTATGTGCTCAACAAGAGCTTTCTGGCCGATAACGAAGCCGAAACCAACATCCGCGTGTTTGAGCCACGCAAGGACCACCATGGCCGTCTTGTTAATCAGGCCGGGCTGTTCACCTTCTCCCCCTACGACGCGACACTGGAGAACAAGCTCACCGACGTGCTGGCCGACGAAGACGGTTTCACCGATGAAGAGTTGCGCGCAGCCTCAGAGGAAGAGCAGCCCGAGATTCTGGCGCGTTACATCTGCAAGATCTACATCAAGAACGAAGAGCGCGACGCCTGTGTGCGCCACCTGCGGCGCATGAACGTGCACCACGCAAGCCTGTTCCCGGACCTCATCGGCGCCTCGGACTACTGCAACATCCTCACGGCCGAGGCGGAGCAAGCTGCAGAGATTGCACGCCAGGCCGCCAAGGCCGCCGCGAGCGCTTCCACGCCGACGACGGAGCCGTTGGAAGCTGCCGCCGATACGCAACTGGCAGCGACGGATGCGACCAAGAGCATCGAAGACGTGTTGCGCTCGCCGGTCGAAGCCCAGCAAGTGGAGCCAGGCCGCATCCCGCTGATTGCGCAAGAGCTGGCCAAGGTCATCACCACGAGCAAGGTGGTGGACTGGGACAAGCGCGAGGCTGTTCAGGCCCAGATGCGAACCTCCATACGCGTGCTGTTGCGCAAATACGGTTACCCACCGAACGTGCGTGACGCAGTGGTGGAGCAGGTGTTGGCCTTGGCCCGTGCGGCAGAAGGGAGTGTGTGAGGTGGTGACGCTGGAGCAGTTGATGCGGTGGCTCGCTGTACCGCGAGAAACCGAGCACCTGGAGTTCAAAGAGGCCAAGCAGCAGTACGACAGCACCAAGCTGTTGCGCTATTGCGTGGCGCTGGCCAACGAAGGTGGCGGGCACCTGGTGCTGGGTGTGACCGACAAGCCGCCACGCCGCGTGGTGGGCACGCAGGCCTTTGCCGACACAGGCGCTTTGGCGGCCAGGCTGCTGGAGGCCTTGCGTATGCGAGTGGGGGTGCACGAGTTGGCGCACCCCGATGGACGTGTGTTGGTGTTCGAGGTGCCTTCGCGCCCTGTGGGTACGCCCATGCATCTGGACGGTGCATATCTGATGCGCGCGGGTGAGGAACTGGTTCCGATGACGCCCGACCAGCTCAAGCGCATTCTGGGTGAAGGCGGCCCCGACTGGTTTGAGCGTCCCGCTCGCGAGGGAGCGTCTGCCGACGAGGTGGTGAGCCTGCTCGATACGCAGAGCTTTTTTGACATGCTGAAGTTGCCCTACCCAACCACACGGGACGGGGTGTTGGCCCGGCTGGGGCAGGAGCGCTTGATCGAGTTGCGTGGGTCGGGATGGCGCATCAGCAACCTGGCGGCCATTTTGCTTGCCAAGAAGCTGGAAGCCTTTTCGCCTGAATTGGCCCGCAAAGCACCCCGTGTGGTGCTTTATGACGGCGTCAACAAGCTGGTAACCCGCGACGACAAGCCCGGCGTGCGTGGGTACGCGGTGGGTTTCGAGAGTCTGGTGGATTTTGTGCACTCGTCGGCTCCGTTGAACCGCTTTGTGGAACAGGTCGTTCGCGAAGAGGTGAAGATGTTTCCGCGCCAGGCCATTCGCGAACTGGTGGCCAATGCGCTCGTGCATCAGGACTTTGAGGCGACTGGGCAGTCCGTGATGGTCGAGATGTACGCCGACCGGCTGGAGATTTCGAACCCCGGTCTGCCACCTATTCGGGTGGAGCGGTTCATCGACGAGTTCCGTTCGCGCAATGAGCGGCTGGCTGAGCTGATGCGTCGCATGGGTCTGTGCGAAGAAAAGGGCAGCGGGGTGGACAAGGTGGTTTCGCTGGCAGAGGTCTACCAGTTGCCTGCGCCGGATTTCCGTATCAGCGACACGCGCACGACGGCGGTGTTGTTTGCCCATCAGGACTTTGCTGACATGGGCAAGCCGGACCGCATCCGCGCCTGCTACCAGCACTGTTGCTTGAAGTACGTGAGCAACCAGCGGATGTCGAACCAAAGTTTGCGAGAGCGGTTTCGGTTGCCTGAGTCCAAGGCGGCCACGGTGTCGCTTGTGATCGGAGCGACCAAAGAGGCCAATTTGGTCAAGCCCGATGAGACCGACAGCCTGTCGACTCGCTATGCACGCTACTTGCCGTTCTGGGCTTGAAAGTGCTTTAACGCAAAACCAGAAAAGGCGCAGATTTTTGAAAATGTCTTTCAAAATCAATAACTTAAGTGCTTTTTTCTTTGAATGCCTGGAGGCTCGGTCGTAGCGGTTCGGGTTCCCCGGTTTCAGGCCAAAAAGTGCTTTAACGCAAACCCAGGAAACGGGGAACTTGCTAAAAAAAGCTTTTGAAATCAAATATCTAGGTGATTTAACACACCCTTTGAGCAACCAGGGACGGGCATGCTGAACGAACAACAACTCGAAGACCTGTGCATCGGCTGGTTCCAGCAGACGGGCTGGCACTTCGCCCACGGGCCAGACATCGCACCGGAAGGCGACCGGCCTGAGCGGGCGGACTTCCGGCAGGTGATCCTGCGCGACCGGTTGCTGGCGGCGCTGGCGCGCATCAACCCGCAGATTCCGGGCGCGGCGCTGGAGCAGGCAGCTCACACGCTGCAGACCGTGAGCGAGCCGATGTTGGTGGTGCGGAACCGGGCGGTGCACCGGCTTCTGCTGGGCGGAGTGGACGTGAGCTTTGCCAAAGCCGATGGCGAGGGCAAGACCAGCGACCTGGTGAGCCTGATCGACTTTGCCCAGCCGTCGAACAACGAGTTTCTGGTGGTCAACCAGTTCACCGTGGCGGGCACCAAGCAGCCGCGCCGGCCCGACCTGGTGGTGTTCGTCAACGGCTTGCCGCTGGCGGTGATTGAGCTCAAGAATCCGGCGAACGAGCAGACCGACATCTGGGACGCGTTCAACCAGTTGCAGACCTACAGGGACGAAACAGCCGACCTGTTCAACTGCAACGCGGCGCTGGTGGTCAGCGATGGCTTCACCGCCCGGGTGGGCTCGCTCACGGCCGACACCGAGCGCATGCTGCCCTGGCGCACGATTGCCAACGAAGACGACCGCCCCCGTTTGCAGATGGAGCTGGAGACGCTGGTGCGCGGCTTCTTCAAGCCCGAGCTGTTTCTGGATTACGTGCGGCACTTCGTGCTGTTCGAGCAGGACGGCGACGCCATCACCAAGAAGATCGCGGGCTACCACCAGTTCCACGCGGTGCGCGAAGCGGTACGCGCCACGGTGATTGCCGCGCAGGAAGCGGATAAGGGTCTGTTGGAGGTACGCGAAGAGCGCGCCACCTACGGCAAAGAGGTCAGGCCGGGCTCGCGCAAGGCAGGCGTGGTGTGGCACACGCAGGGCTCGGGCAAGAGCATCACCATGGCCTGCTACGCGGGCAAGCTGCTGCAACAACCCGAAATGAAGAACCCCACGCTGGTGGTGGTAACCGACCGCAACGACCTGGACGGCCAGCTCTTCGCCACCTTCTGCGCCGCCAGCGACCTGCTGCGGACCACGCCGGTGCAGGCCAAAGACCGGGACGATCTGCGCGAGATACTGGCCTCGCGCGACGCGGGCGGCATCATCTTCACCACGGTGCAGAAGTTCGCGCTGCTGGACGGCGAAGAGGCACACCCGCTGCTGTCGGGCCGCTCGAACATCGTGGTGATGTCGGACGAAGCGCACCGCAGCCAGTACGGCATGAAGGGCCGGCTGGACACCACGACCGGCAAGTACGTGTATGGCTATGCCAAGCACCTGCGCGATGCGCTGAAGAACGCCACCTTCATCGGCTTCACCGGCACCCCCATCGCGCTGGAAGACAAGGACACCCGCGCGGTGTTTGGCGACTACGTCAGCATCTACGACATCCAGGACGCGGTGGACGATGGCGCCACGGTGCCGATCTTCTACGAGAGCCGGCTTGCCAAGCTGGACGTGAAGCAGGCCGAGATTGACGCTCTCAATGTCCTGGTGGACGAGGTGGTGGAAGACGAAGAAGACACCGCGAGCCGCGAGAAGACCAAGAGCGAATGGGCCGCGCTGGAAAAACTGGTGGGCGCCGAGCCGCGCCTGGAGCAGGTGGCCAAGGACCTGGTGCAGCATTTCGAGGCACGCACCAGCACCATCGACGGCAAGGGCATGATCGTCTGCATGAGCCGGGACATTTGCGCCCAGCTCTACAACGCCCTGGTGAAACTGAGGCCTGACTGGCACAGCGACGACCCGGAGCAGGGCGCCATCAAGATCGTGATGACCGGCTCAGCGGCCGACAAGGCGTTGCTGCAGCCGCACCTGTACACGCACAAGGTGAAGAAGCGGCTGGAGAAGCGCTTCAAGGACCCGAAGGATGGGCTGAAGCTGGTGATCGTCCGCGACATGTGGCTGACCGGGTTTGACGCACCGTCGTGCCACACCATGTACGTGGACAAGCCCATGAAGGGCCACAACCTGATGCAGGCGATAGCGCGGGTGAACCGGGTGTTCAAGAACAAGCCTGGTGGCCTGGTGGTGGACTACATCGGCATTGCCAGCGAGTTGAAGGCCGCGCTGAAAACCTACACCGAGTCCAAAGGCAAGGGCGACCCGACGCACAACGCGGCCGAGGCGCTGGCCGTGCTGCTGGAGAAGATGGACATCGTGCGCGGGCTGATGCACGGCTTTGACTACAGCGCGTTCGAGACCGATGCGGTGCCGCTGCTAGTGCCTGCAGCCAACCACTTGCTGGGCCTGAAGGACGGGAAGACACGCTTTCTGGATGTGATGACCGCAGTGAGCAAAGCGTTTTCGCTTTGCGGCACGCTGGATGAAGCGGCCGCCCTGCGCAAAGAAATTGCTTTCTTCGCCGCCATCAAGGCGGCCATCACCAAGTTCACCACCGTCGACAAGAAGCGCACCACGGAAGACAAGAACAGCGCGCTCAAACAGATTCTGGACAACGCCATCGTGGCCGATGGCGTGGCAGACATCTTTGCGCTGGCGGGTCTGGACAAGCCCAACATCGGGTTGCTGTCAGACGAGTTCCTGGAAGACGTGCGCCAGATGAAGACGAAGAATCTGGCGGTGGAGCTTCTGGAAAAGCTGCTGCGTGACGAGATCAGGGCACGCGCGCGGAACAACGTGGTGCAGGAGAAGAAGTACGGCGACCGCCTGCTGGAAACCTTGCGGAAATATCACAACCGCGCCATCGAGACAGCGCAGGTGATCGAAGAGCTGATCCAGATGGCCAAGGAGTTCCAGGCGGTGCTGGAGCGCGAGGCCGCGCTGGGCTTGAGCCCTGACGAGATCGCGTTCTACGACGCACTGGCGAACAACGAGAGTGCGGTACGCGACCTGGGCGACGACATCCTGAAGAAGATCGCCATAGAAATCACCGAGAAACTGAAAGCCAGTACGACGGTGGACTGGCAAGTCCGGGAAAGCGTGAGGGCTCGCCTACGCATCCTTGTGCGGCGCACGTTGCAGAGGTGGAAGTACCCGCCCGATCAACAACCGGAAGCTGTGGAGCTGGTGTTGAAGCAGGCAGAGTCGTTATCGAATGAGTGGTCGAGGTGACGGACTGCGGTATTGCCTGCCACCACTTTGTTGTTTGCTTTACGGATCGCGGTTCCCATCACGCCGGCAACCCCTGCTGCTGCAACACCAGTTCCACCAGCGCGGCGTAGCGCGGTGAGAACTTCTTCAGCCCGTTGCGGTTGAGGTGGATCTCGTTGATCCAGT
>LNFM01013665.1_pt1 | contig 10272 bp, 13 predicted proteins | sample 596031 | NCBI WGS metagenome assembly LNFM01 (sample SAMN04254537, study PRJNA301005) | activated carbon metagenome | isolation source: dual media filters at the Ann Arbor, Michigan drinking water treatment plant | place: USA: Ann Arbor | reverse complement strand
CGATGCTATTGCAGGGCCCGACGGGGGCGGGCAAGTCTTTGCTCGCACGGCGGATCTACGAGTTGAAGCGATCACGGCATCAGATCGAGGGCGCGTTCGTCGAAGTGAACTGCGCGACGCTGCGCGGCGACACCGCCATGTCGACACTGTTCGGTCACGTGAAGGAAGCGTTCACTGGAGCGCAGACGGAGCGCCAGGGACTTCTGCGCAAAGCTCATCGCGGCATTGTCTTTCTCGACGAGATTGGCGAACTCGGCCAAGACGAGCAAGCAATGCTGCTGAAAGCCATCGAGGAGAAGAACTTTCTCCCCATGGGTGCCGACAAGGAGACGCATAGCGACTTTCAGCTGATCGTCGGAACGAACCGGGATCTCAGTGCGGCCGTGAGGGAGGGCAGGTTTCGAGAAGACCTGCTTGCCCGCGTCAATCTGTGGAGCTTTCAGTTGCCCGCGCTGCGCGATCGTCGCGAGGACATCGAACCCAATATCGACTTCGAACTGGCCCGCTATTCAGAATCGAGCGCTTCCAACGTGCGGTTTGATACCGAGTCGAGGGCAACGTATGTCCGCTTCGCTACGAGCGCCGAAGCATCATGGCAGGGCAATTTCCGAGAGTTGTCTGCATCCATCACACGAATGGCGACGCTGGCCGATGGCGGGCGAATCAGCCAGGAAATCGTCGCCGACGAGATACGACATCTGAGCGCGCAATGGCTCGGTCCCGCCAGTAGCGAGATCCTCGCGCACCTGATGTCTCCCGACTTGCTCGCCGGTCTCGATCTGTTCGACCGCGTTCAGCTCGAGGCCGTCGTGAAAGTGTGCCGTGAGTCCCGCTCGCTCGCCGATGCGGGACGTCAGCTGTTCGCGGTTTCTCGCTCGCAGCGTCGTGCGATAAACGATAGTGACCGACTGAAGAAGTACCTGGCACGTTTCGACCTTGATTGGGCGCGCGTCACCGGTGCGGCTCTGCGCTAGCTTGCGTACAGGGCCCGCATAGACATGCACGCCAGATTCGACGGGGGGAAGCCCTGCAAGTTCGATCGAGGCAGCGCCTTGTCGCTGGGCGATGTGCCGGCGCTACGCCAAGCCATGCTTGCTGCCAGTCGAAGATCGGCGGCACTTGGGCGCAGCAATGAGAAAGTCGCGGCCGCAACAGCTCGTTTCCGGCGTGGTCCGGAGAGCACGCTCACCGATCTTCATGACAATGCCACAGGCGCAGGATGTGGACCGTATCGGCACGGATCTCGTAGCGCAATTCGTAGTCGCCGACAATGAGACGACGTACCTCGCGAGGCGAGAATTCCGATAGCGCTGTACCCAAGCGGGGCTGTGCGCGCAGCGCGCGAGGAGCGGCTTTGAGGTGATTGAGCGCAGCTTTCGCCGCACGCGGATTGACCTTGACCAGAAACTCGTACAACCGCGCCAGATCGAGCAGGGCGGGCGGTTGCCAGACGACTTTCGTCATCTCGGCATCGGCAAAGGCTGATCAGTACCGAGTGAGTCGATCCATGCTTCGACGCTTTCCTGGGGGACACCTTCGCCGGCGTCTACGCTGGCGAGTCCCTCTAGAGTGAGTTGGTAACGTCGTTCCTCCAAGGCCACGTATTCAGCCAGGGCCTGCTTGACGATCCAACCGCGCGAACGCTCCATGCGCGCTGCGAGCGCATCGACCTGATCGGCGAGTGGTACTGGGACGTGCGAGGTGATAACGCGGGTATCGGGGTTGGCCATTTGATTCACTCCTAATCACCTTGAATCATCCCACCTCGGATTGCGTACTGCAAGCAGCAATGGGAGTGGTGCTCGCTCAGTCTGGACGTATCGTTTTCGTATCACTTTCTGGCTGGAGTTGGCTTCGGGAGGCTTCAATAGGCTGCGTATCAGGATTTGCAGGCGACGCAAGCTATTGAATTAAAGAAAAGTATTAACTAAATCATTGCCTTTTAATCCGTTGGTCGCTGGTTCGAGCCCAGCACGGCCTACCAAAGATCATTGATTCGGCTGGCGTTTTCGGGGCTCCTGAGCCAGTCCGTTGCTCTTTCAACGGACGCGTCGTTTGGAGACCCACATGGACGTAGTTGCATCTGCCCCGCTCGGGGGCGCAACGGCGAATTCCGGCGCCGCTGCATCCGGGCTGACGCTTCGCGGGTACGCAAGCGTGCGAAAAAGGTGGAGACGACGCTGGGTAACGAGCGAGACCTCTCGAAGCTGCGTACAGTGCTCGAACCCGCTCTCGAAGGGGCAAACGCAGAATCCGATGGCCTAATTGCCGACATCAAGGCGTCGGACGAAAAGCAACGATGCGAAGCGCTGAAGTGGGCTCACGAAGTGTATCGGGCGAAGCCAAGAAGGGTTGGGAAGCGAGTCGCAAAAGCAGTATCGAAACTCGGGTAGCTTCAGCACCGATTTCTGTGCCGCATCACTTGCTCATTACGACCGTTGCCGGACACTCGTTGGTGCAGCCCACCCCCTTCCAGGGACTTCAAAAGAAATGCCGACACGAGTGTGCAACAAGAGCTACGCGAGACTCCTGCCAGGTCCCAGGTAGGCCGCCCCCCGATACCGCACGTTTCCATCTCGCGGACCCCACCTGCGCCAGATGGTTAAACACAGGCCACCTCTTTGCGATACGCAATTGATGCGAGCGAGTGCTTCACGCATCACGAGGCGAGTATTTAGCAAGAAGCGCAACGGGCACGGCGCAATTACCGCACGATAATGTTTTTGAACTGCCAGGGGTCGTCGAGATCGACGTCTTCGGGAAACAAACCCTGCCGCCGGTTGTCCAGCGGCGTCCAGTCGGTGTAGGCCCCGACCAGCCCACCGAGATAGGGATCCTGGATCGACAGGATGCGATCGTGATCGAGTTCGTCGGCGTCGACGATCCCCCGGCGCGGATTCTCCATGGCCCAGATCATCCCGGCGAGTACGGCGGACGTGACCTGGAGACCGGTTGCATTCTGGTAGGGCGCGACGGCACGCGCCTGGTGGATGCTGAGCTGGCTGCCGTACCAGAACGCATTCCTGCGATGACCATAGAGCAATACCCCGAGTTCGTCGACACCATCGACGATTTCGTCGTTCATCAGTCTTACACGCGATTGCGGAACCATGTTACGACCCTGCAGTTCGTGCAAGCTCAAGATGGCGTCGTCGCAGGGGTGATAAGCGTAGTGCACGGTGGGACGATATAGCGCTACCCCGTCCTTTTCCACGGTCAGATAGTCAGCGATGGAAATCGCCTCGTTGTGCGTGATCAGATACCCCTGGATCGGCCCGCTCTTCGGCGTCCAACTGCGCACACGAGTTCCGGCCCCGGGCCGCGTAAGATAGATCGCCGCACGGCATCCGGTCTCGTGGAAAATCGCTTCCGGCGGCACGTGCTTCTCGTGCGTGCCCCAGCCGAGCTCGGCTGGCTGCAGGCCCTCGCTAAGAAAGCCCTCGATCGACCAGGTATTGACGAATTCGTTCGCCTGCTTCGGTACGTCAGCCCATTGGGTGTCCCGTTCGGCGATATGCATACCGCGTACGCCCATCTCCATGGCTAGCGTAGCCCAGCCCTCGCGGTCGGTCGGCGCGACGGTGTGCCCCATGTCAGCCGCAAGACGCACAAGCGCACGCTTGAAGAGGTGACTGACCATGCCGGGGTTTGCGCCGTGAGCCACCACCGCGGTGGGACCGCCACCACGTAGCGCCCGCACTTCCTCGCGCAAGGCGTAGTTGGTTCGCTGTGCGAGCGGCACACCAGCGTCGACATAGCCGCCTGCCCAGGGCTCGATGCATGTGTCGATGTACAGAGCGTCCAGCTCGCGACACAGACCGATGAGTGCCACCGAAGAAACCTCGACCGAAAGATTGACGAGGAACCCGCCGGGAATGAGAGGTGTGAGCACACTGCGGTAGTTGTCCGGGCGCAATGCCAGCTTCTCGAAGCGCACACCCTCGAGCTCAGCCAGCCGCCTGCAAGAGTCGTCCGGTGAGATAACCACCATGCGTCCGCGCGGAGCACGGATGTGACGCAAGATCAGAGGTAGCGCGCCTTTGCCGATGGAGCCGAACCCGATGATGACGATGGGGCCGGGAAAGTCGATCTGCTCAGGGAAAATTCTCATCTTGAAGAAGCCTCTTTGAATCGCGAACAATTCGATTCGCGTAGCAGATGGGTTACATCGTTGGGGCTTCCATGCCGCCGAGAAACACGAAGGCTACGCCTGATGCAAGCGACGCAGCCATGGCCGATTCTACTCCACAGGCCGCGGCCTTATCCGCCGGACGAATCAATACATCCGCTTCAGAGTAGAACGCCTGAGGCTACCGTGGGGAACGAACCCTGCACGTTGAGTTGTCAGTCTGAACTGGTTGGGTGGGCATCAACATTCAAGTTCGTGTGCAAGAGCGACGGGTGTGTTTGGAGGCTGCCTCGGTCGAGCATTGGCACAGACGGGAATTGTCACCCAATCGTCACAAAGCATCGGTACCTTTGCTCAGGATCAGCTGCGATTCCAATAATTGGGGGTGCCCCTTGAGGGAGAACGAGGATCAGCTCGTCCAGCGCATTCAGCGTGATCTTCTGGACGATTTCGACGAGGAATTGGAGCTCGACTTCGAGGACCGGCATCTCGATAAGATTGCACGAACGCAGGGCCAGGCTTCTGCAGGAGATGCCGACTCGCGACGGGACTACTTCCGCGAGCTGTTCAGGCTCCAAAGCGAACTCATCAAGTTGCAGGACTGGGTGGTGCATTCACGCCAACGTATCGTGATACTGTTCGAGGGTCGAGATGCGGCCGGCAAGGGAGGCGTCATCAAGCGCATTACCCAACGGCTGAACCCGCGCGTGTGTCGTGTTGCCGCATTGCCCGCACCCAATGATCGTGAACGGACGCAGTGGTACTTTCAGCGATATGTCGTTCACCTGCCGGCGGCTGGTGAGATCGTGCTATTCGACCGCAGCTGGTACAACCGTGCCGGTGTTGAACGGGTGATGGGTTTCTGCAACGACGAGCAATACGAGGAGTTTTACCGTTCTGCGCCCGAGTTCGAACGCATGCTGGTGCGCTCCGGAATCCTGCTCCTCAAGTACTGGTTCTCCATTTCGGACGAAGAGCAGCGCATTCGATTCCTCGCTCGCATCCACGATCCGCTGAAACAGTGGAAGCTGAGTCCGATGGATCTCGAGTCACGCCGGCGCTGGGAGGAGTACACGAAGGCAAAAGAGGTGATGATCGAGCGCACCCACATTTCCGAGGCGCCTTGGTGGGTCGTCAAGGCCGACGACAAGAAGCGTGCGCGCCTGAACTGCATTCATCATTTGCTGTCGCGATTCCCTTACGAAGACGTGGAGCATCCCGCAATAGAGCTACCGCCGCGGCAACGGCGGGAGGACTATGCGCGGCAGCCGGTGCCGGCGGACCTCATGGTTCCCGAGGTGTACTGAGATAGCGCCGCAGACCAGGTTGGGCAAACTGCCCGGGAATCGTCTCGAGCAGTTCAAGGCCAATCGCTCAGGTCAGTGGAGCCTGCGGGAGAACGATCAGTTTCGCATCTGCTTTCGGTGGACGGGAAGCGACTCCGAAGATGTCGAGATCGTGGACTATCTCTGAGGAGAATCGAAATGAGCAGGCAACGCAAACCGCCATGGAGAAAAGATTGACCCCGTTCGAGCAGTTCGACGTTGACCTTGCTTCCTGCAAGATGTGTGCGGGCATCCTAAGTCGCAAATGCGTGGACGGCCGCGTGGGTGACGAGCGTGTACAGCCTCGGCCCATTCTCACTGGACTTCGGCCCAAACCCATTATGCTCATTGGGCAGGCGCCAGGACTGACCGAGTGTGAAACGGGCAAACCGTTTCAGGGGCCTGCCGGGCAGGCGATTCGTGCAGTCTTTGCAGAATGTGGTGTTCCTCCGGAAGAGTTTGCGCGGCTCGTTCAAACCTCGGCCGTCGTGAAGTGCTTTCCGGGGAGCAGGATGGCCCCGAATCGCCGCAAATCGGGTCTTCGTCGAGAAGACGAGAAACCCTCAGCGGCGATGATCAACAACTGTCGTCCCTTGCTTGAACGACAGATCTCACTTTGCGACCCTACATTCATCGTTCTTCTCGGAGGGCTTCCGCTACAAGCTTTCCTTCGTCTGAGCGGCGCGGTGTCTGTGAAGCCAGACCTCTGCGCATTCGTCGGACGGATCCTTCAATGGGGCAATCGGAGCGTCATACCCTTTCCCCACACATCAGGCTCGTCTTTTTGGCTCAACGACGCGGCCAATCGTCAGCTCTTCGCTTCAGCGAAAGACCTGCTACGCCGGGAGGTTGCGTCGCTAGTTGCGGGATGACCCGCAAACAGTTGGATGGCGCGGTGGCGCCTGCGCCCGAGGGAGCTCAATCAGTCATCACTCGCTCTCGAAAGAGATTCCACTCCGTGTGGGGGCTGATCGTTCAGCGCTTTTATGGACTGGATGATCTGGGTGCCCAGCTGCCGCGTATTGAACTCGTTACCGCGGCTGTTCAGCAGTCCAAGGTTCAGCTGAACGGCGAGTTCCCTTAGCGCTGGCTTCACGGGTTGCATCGCGATGCCACTTCGCTCCAATTCGATGGCTCCGCTTTCCAACTCGCGGATGACAAAGGGTCCAAAACTAACTTCACTGGCCACAGCAGCCGCACGAACCGCCGCGACCTTGTTAACCAACTTCGAGAGCGCAAGGCTTCGCTTTCCGGCTGGCCCCGCAGACAAGAGGGGCAGGACCTCGCCGATCGGAGCATCGAGCAGCACTTCGATCTGCATCTCTTCGGTGTTCATTCGCAGAACCATGACTCGATCCACAAACTCGAGTGAGCTTGCATTGAAGGACACCTGCCCTGACGTGCCCATCATGGCAGTGGTTTTCACCGAAATCCGCTCACCCGCCGCGCTCACCACGTCGTAGCCTCGCTGATTCACCTCTGGAGCCATTTGGCCGTTGGCGATAAGCGCGGCATACAACTCACCGATTCGCCCACAAAGGTGACGCAGTTCCGTTGGCTCGACTCCCCAATTCAATTCCCGTTCAAACCATGTCATCGCTTCGCCAAGCGATTGGATGAGCTGCATTTGGGTGAGCGCCATAGGTCTTCCTCAGGAGGTCTTTTTCGTAAAGGACAAAACGTCCCGATGTCCTTTAGACTCGGTGCAAGAAGCCGCGGCAACGCATAGCGAAAGTGCCAATCGCTGTGTACCGAATTGTCTCCCGCGCAAACTCATCGTTCACCTGCGCGGATCAATGCCGCTCGAATGAGGGCGGCGGATACGTGGTAGCCATTCGCCTGGAAGGCATCCAGGGTGGGTCGAATCGTATCGAGGTGCCCCTGCCGTTTCGAGGCGAGCAGCGCCCCCAGGCTGCCGATGACTTTCAATCCAAGATTCTCAGCGATCTTTCGGCCAGCTTTCTCGTCGATCAGGACAGGCACCGACAGCTTGAGCGCGAGTCGAATGGCGGCGGATTCGCCAGCATCCAGGATTGGAAACGGTGGCAGGGCAGGTTCAGATTCTACAGCCCGGAGTAGTAGGCCTTGATCGAGCGCCGACTGGATTGCGGCTGCACCCGGGAGGGTGAGATCCTGCAAGCACTCGTCCACGACCAGCCTGGGCACCAGGATCTCGCCGAGCGTCTGTGGCAGGAGTTCGAGCTTTCCTACGCGGCCAAAAGCGATCAGTGGCCCGGCATCGGCTACAACCAGTCTAGCCAATCGCGGCGACCTCGGCGTCGAGCTCCTCTGGAGAGTAATCCACTACCGACACACCGATCGACGACAGATGCTCGACGAAGGCTTCGTAGCCTTGTCCGGCGAGCTTGGCTGCCTTGCCCAGACTCATGGCGCCGTCCTGGAAAAGCTTGATTGCCAGCGCCGTGTGGACGCCCGCGCGGAGGAGTTCCTCGTCGAGCGGGACGGCGACGAACAACGGGTGCCCGTGCTTTGCGACGACCGCAAGCTTGCCGTTCTCGGCGTTTCGGACGAGCTCACCGGTGCGTTCGCGCAGATCGCGTATGGAGAAGGTTTCCATTTGAGCTCCAAGAATGTGCCATCAAATGGTAGCACAAATCATTAACTCACAAACGCGCCGGCGTGAGCAGCAATGCCGCCAGCAGGATGCCCACGGCAGTGAAGATGCCCGCAGCCGGTGGCTGTGCCCCGGCATCGAAGTTCACCGCCGAGCGCGCAAAGCCAACCGTCACTGGAAAGCACCTGGTCAGGGCCGCGCCCAAGTTGCTTGCACCCAGGGCGACCAGCCTGATTCAGTCACCTACCCACCGGAAGGTCCGCTCCTGCGGAGAATCCGGTCTTGGTCGTCGTACCCAGGGCGGGCAAGTCGAATGGCAATCCGCTTATGCCCGATGGAGTTTCCGATACTTCCTGGTGATCGGTGGTCGGTACCTCTGCAGTTAAGGTCATCTCGCCTTTGAGCGGGCAACGCGCGCCACTTTTACTTTCCCGAGAACGGATAAGGACCATCATGGATTCCGGGTGTCCTCAAAGAGCAGAGTTCATTTATCCGCGGACGATGATCGCGCCGGCGTGTTTTCCGAGCTTTCGGTCGAATGTTGCAAGGTCTGCTCCAACTATCTGGCTTTCTGCAAGCACGACGAAATCGGAGAAGTCCGCTTGTCCATCTCGATACTCGTCTAGAGCGGCACGGAAAACTTCCTCGCGCTGGAGAACGAACGCAGCGTTTTGGGCCAATGTGACAAGCGCATCGATGAGCGTGGACTTGGATAGACCGTACGACCGTTCGAGCACCCACACGGTTTCGATCTGAACCACCTGGGAAATATAGATCGTACCTGCCTCAAGGGCTAACTTCCGGGCCGCCGCGCACTGGCTTGGAGCGTTGGCGTCATCGATAAGTATGCGCACAAGGACGTTGGTATCAACGGCGAGCACGATCGGCTCGTGTCTGCTTGATGACTTCGTCAATTTCGGCGAGCGTCGCGGACTTCGTTGATTTGATGAGGCCGAAGGCGGCCTCGACGCGATTTTCCAATCGCTGCAAGATGATCTTGCCGTCGCTTTCCAGGAATGCAACCTTGTCCCCTGGTTTAAGACCGAGGCGCTCCCGGAGTTGTGCAGGGATGGTGACTTGACCTTTGGTCGTCATCGAGGAGTTGAGCATGGTGTGGAGTAATACCGAAGATGATTGGTAATACTTTACCAGGGATGGAGGGCCTTAGGAAATAACTAAGTCCTCCGGGCCGGAGTCTGAGATCAAGGGAATGGTGACGCGAACGGTACTCGCTGACCAATCGGCTTCTTGCGGGTAAGGGCGTGCGGATCGTCAAGGACGATGACACCCTGACGCCCCAGGAGACCGCGGATCTTCTCAACTGTTCTCGTCCGCATCGGGTCAATGTTGGAGACCTCGCAGATTCCACAATTGCCAAAGGTCGGCCGCCACCGCCGCGTCGCTCGAAAGATGGACGCGGGCATTCACGATTGGATCGGCGGGAAGGCGTATCCCGTTAAATCAGGCGCTGAAGTGATCCAAGCGCGCTCTTTGCTCGACGTAAGTCATTGTTTGGTATGGGCAGCCGTTTCGACGGCCCGGTGGTAAATGCGCTAAAGGCGATCCAATGAATTGGACCATACCGGCTACGACCGGACCGTTGCCGACATCGCTGCCGTCCCGGCATTGACCTGGTTGCTCAGATTACTTCGATGGCGCACCCCTTGGTGTCCCCGTCGTGGCGGGGGCTCGCAATTCATCGGCGCCAACGCTGCCGGGCGATGCCTTTCGCGGTTTGGCATCGATCGAGGCGCGGCTCTCGACAGTTTTCTATGCACGTGTCGCCGAACGTGTATAGAAAAGCGTGGTTTTCTATACACGTGCGGCGACGAGTAGAAGCTTCTCCGAGGGACGCGGGCATACCTCGGCAGCACTTCGAAGCCGTCGGTGGCGATGCGAAGGCCGTATGCGTCAACATACGAATATACGTATAATTTACTTCCGTGAAGCCAGTTCGGTTTATCGGTAGCGCGAAGCAGGACCTGTCCGCCTTTCCTGAGCGGGCGCGTTCGCGCGGGTTACGAAATTTTTATGGTTCAGATTGGTCGGGATCCTGACGACTGGAAACCCCTTGCCGGCGTGGGATCAGGTGTGCGGGAGATCCGGATTCGGGATGAGGCCGGGGCGTTTCGAGTGATATACGTTGCCAAGTTCGCGGACGCGATCTACGTGCTGTTGGCGCTGATGGAAAATTGACCCACCCTGCCGATTGAAATTTGACCCAGGGCGGATTGCTGATTTTG
>LNFM01013664.1_pt1 | contig 10273 bp, 10 predicted proteins | sample 596031 | NCBI WGS metagenome assembly LNFM01 (sample SAMN04254537, study PRJNA301005) | activated carbon metagenome | isolation source: dual media filters at the Ann Arbor, Michigan drinking water treatment plant | place: USA: Ann Arbor | reverse complement strand
CAAGAGTTACAAAACCGAGGCCGGCGTGTTCCCGGTGCTCAGGAACGTGACCCTCGACATCGCAGCCGGAGAATACGTCGCCATCATGGGCCCGTCGGGTTCCGGCAAATCTACCTTCATGAACATCCTCGGTTGCCTGGACTTGCCCAGTTCCGGCCACTATGCGCTGGACGGGCGCGACACCGGCCGCATGGGCGCGGACGAACTGGCCCGATTGAGGAACCAGGTCATCGGCTTCGTGTTCCAGGGCTTCAACCTGCTGCCGCGCGCGCGCCTGGTCGACAATGTGGCGCTGCCGCTGATCTATGCCGGCGTTGCGCGGCGCGAACGCGAGGCGCTCGCGGTAGCACTGCTCGAGCGCGTCGGCCTCGGCAAGCACCTGCGCTCCTACCCGAACCAGATTTCCGGCGGCCAGCAGCAACGCGTCGCCATCGCCCGCGCGCTTGCGAATCGCCCGCGGCTGCTGCTCGCCGACGAACCCACCGGCAACCTCGATTCGCACACCAGCGAAGAGATCATGCAATTGTTCGCGCAACTGAACCGCGAGGAAGGCCTCACCGTCGTGCTGGTCACCCACGAGCACGACATCGCCGCCCATGCCAGTCGCCTGGTGCGGTTCCTCGACGGCCGCATCGAGCACGACGGCGCGGTGCCGGCGGTCGGTGCGGAGGTGGCGGCATGACACTGGCGATGCTGGCGGAAGCCTGGCTGGCAATGGGCGCCAACCGGCTGCGTACCTTCCTCACCATGCTCGGCATGGTGATCGGCGTGGCCGCCGTGGTGGCCATGCTCGCCATCGGCCAGGGCGCGCAGCGCACCGTCAACGAATCCATCGCCTCGATGGGCAGCAACCTGTTCATCATCCTTTCCGGCACCACCACCGCCAGCGGCGTGCGCCTCGGCTCAGGTGGATCGCCGACATTAACGCTGCAGGACGCCGAAGCGATCTCCGAACTCGCCACCATTGCCGCAGTGGCGCCGGCTCAACCCGGCTCGGCGCAGGTGGTGTACGGCGCCAACAACTGGGCCACCCAGGTGTACGGCACCACCCCGGACTACCTGCGGGTGCGCGACTGGCCGCTCGCCGCCGGCAGCAGCTTCAGCGACAGCGACGTGCGCTCGGCCGCCCGGGTGGCGCTGGTCGGCGCCAGTGCGGCGCGCAATCTGTTCTACGGCGAAGATCCCGTCGGCAAAAGTATCCGCATCAAGAACAGCCCCTATCTGGTGATCGGCGTGCTGGCACCCAAGGGCCAGAGCCTGGACGGGCGTGACCAGGACGACACCATCCTGATTCCGGTCACCACCGCGCAACAGAAACTGTTCGGTACCCGTTTTCGCGGCTCGGTGCGCTTCATCATGGCGCAGGCGGTGTCCGCCGAGGCCATGCCTCGCGCCGAGCGCGAGATGACCGAACTGCTGCGCGCTCGCCACCGCATCGGTCCGGCCGACGACGACGACTTCACCTTGCGCAACCTCACCGCCGCCGCCAATGCCGCGGCCGCCACCACCCGGGTAATGTCGCTTATGCTGGGCGCGATTGCCTCGGTGTCGCTGCTGGTCGGCGGCATCGGCATCATGAACATCATGCTGGTGTCGGTCACCGAGCGCACCCGCGAGATCGGCATCCGCATGGCGATCGGCGCCCGCCGCCGCGACATCCTGCTGCAGTTCCTGCTCGAGGCCATCATCATCTCGGTGATCGGCTGCTGCATCGGTGTAGCGCTCGGCGTTGGTGGCGCGCTGCTGGCGCAAGCCTTCTCCGGCACGCCGGTGGAAATCACCACCGGCTCAATCGTGTTGGCGTTCACTGTGGCCGCAGGTGTCGGCGTGTTCTTCGGCTTCTACCCGGCGCGCAAGGCGTCCTGGCTCAAGCCGATCGACGCATTGCGCTATCAGTAGTGACGGCAAAAGGCGGGCGCAACATCGCTGCGTGGCATAATCGGTCATCGTGACCGGGTCGGGAGGACAGAAAATGGCAGACTATGAATCCGTACCGGCGGCGGTTCCGCCGGGATCGATGATCACCCTCACCCATGTGATCTACGGCCTGCATGCGCTCTCGATCCTGATCGGCCTCACCAGCGCTGTGACCATCGTCGGCGCCTTCGTCTTCGGCATTCCGTCGATCGTGGCGGTGATCCTCAACTACTTGAACAGGCCGTCGACACGCGGCACCTTTCTGGAATCGCACTTCCGCTGGCAGATCCGCACCTTCTGGTTCGCGCTGCTGTGGATCCTGATCGGCGTGCTTCTGGTTCTGACCATCGTCGGGATACTTTTCGCCTGGGCCGTGTTCCTCGGCGCCGGCATCTGGGTGATCTATCGCGTCGCGCGCGGCTGGCTGACGCTGCAGGACCGCAAGCCGATGCTGTTCCCGGCCCAGGTCTGATCGACTGGTAGCCGCAAACCATTTAGGATTCGTGAGGACCCTAACCCTAATCCTGACGCTGCTTTCGGCGCTGCTTGCCGGCGCCCTCCCGGGCCACGCATCCGACTGGCTGGTGATCGGCTCCGGCGCTGCGGAAGTGCTGATGCTCGATCGCGACAGCGTCAGTCGCAGCGGCGAGCGCGCGGAAGCACTGATGATTCATAGCCACGACCGTGATGTTGCCGCCACTGGCGATATCCCGGCGCATCGGTCGGAACTTTCGCGGCTGCGATTCGATTGCAACGCCGGCACTATTACCGTCGCGGAACGCCTGTTCTTCAGTGCCGCGCTGGGCCGGGGTCAGGAAGTCGGGAAAGCCTCATCTCCAGCGCCAGCAGCTGCGGCTTCGAACCAGCGCGAGAAAATGCTTCTGGAAATGGCCTGCGGGCAGAAATGAGAAAGGGCTTCCGTACGGAAGCCCTTTTCTTACCATTGCAGACCGGTGCTACTGCAGTTTGGCCTGGAGCATCCGGGTAAAGGTGCGGATGCGCTTGGCGTTCTGGCCGAGGTCGCTGCGTCCCACCCGCGACTTGGAACGCACGTCCACTCGCGAACCGATGCCGTCGGCAACGATGCGCACAACCATGTCGTCCTTGAAACCGTAGAACAGCGAAGTGTCGGTGGCCTCGATCCGGCCTTCGGCGGCATTCGCCTCGACGATCTCCAGTTTCATTGCCCGTACCGTTTGTTCCGCCGCTGCGAACACCTTGTCCTTGTCGGCCACCAGGATCTGGGTGGTGAGGTCCGGGTAGGCCTCGCGCTGCTGGGATCCGATTTCCTCGCCATCGTAGTCGACCGGGTGATCGCCTTCTTTGCGCAGAGCCGCCACCGCCACAAATGCCGGCGGGTCCTCGATATTAGTGGTGATGTCGTGAATATAGGGGACTGACTTCAGCGTCTGCATCCAGCTCCACGGAATGTAGGTCACCACGCCAGCCACGGCGATGCCCACCAGCGCAGCTGCCAGGATCTTCGGCGGTTTGCCGCGGCTCAGGATCAACCCGAGCAGCGCCACCACCCCGGCGCCGGCGCCAATCCAGAACGACCAACGAATGATCGCGAAGCCGGTGCGGAAATGCCAGAGGTCAAGCCGGTAGCCGAACCCGGACAGAGCCATCGCCAGCCCACTGGCCAGCGCGACGACCATGCCGATCAGCGCCAGCCGGCTGCCGAGCCGCGTCATGCCCGATGTCTGTTGTGCGTCCATTGATCCCTCCTCCTCGCTATATCTCGCTATATATAGGTATCCAGGTCCGATCCTGGATCTTTCCCAGCGCCCGGATTTTACCGCTCACGGCGGCCGCAGGCGGCGGATTTCGACAAGGCCACCGGCCGGGTGCTATTGTCCGGCCCCGATGAATCCCGCTTTCTACGCCCTCGCCGCCGCCGCTTTCGTCTCCGGCGCCAACCTGCGGCTGTTCGATGCGCTGCTGCCCGGCGTCGCCCGCGAATTCGGCGTGCTGCCGACCACCGCCGCGGTGGTGATCACCATGTTCACGCTAGCCTACGGATTGTTCCAGATCGTCCACGGACCGCTCGGCGACCGCGTCGGCAAGCTGCGGGTGATCGGCGTGGCCACGCTAATCGCTTCTGCAGCATCGCTCGGGTGCGCCTACGCGCCGACCCTGGAAGCGCTGGCCTGGCTGCGTTTCGCCACCGGCATCGGCGCCGCCGCCATCGTGCCCCTTTCCCTGGCCTGGATCGGTGACAACACGCCTTACGAAAAGCGCCAGGCCACGCTCGGGCGCTTCCTTGGCTTCGTGTTGATGGGACAGATCTGCGGCCCGGCGCTGGGCGGCGCACTGGCGGAGTTCGTCAGTTGGCGCCAGGTGTTCGACGTGATGGCGGCAGTATTCATGGCGGTGAGCGCGGTACTGCTGGTGACCGACCGCAGGTCACGCAGGCACACAGCGCCGGCGACAGTGCATGCCGGCGTGCTGCATGCCTACGCCGGCGTATTACGCGACCGCTGGGTGCGCACCGTCATGCTGACCGTGTACCTGGAAGGGGCGCTGTTCTACGGCGCCTTCGCCTTCACGGGCGCGTACCTCCAGGAGCGCTTCGATCTTTCCTACCTCCTGATCGGCACCCTGCTGGCCGGCTTCGGCCTCGGCGGCGTGATTTACAGCGTGCAGGTGCGCCGGTTGCTGGCAATGCTGGGCGAAACCGGTTTCGTGAAAACCGGCGGCGTCCTGCTGCTCGCCAGTTTCCTGGCGCTGCCGCTGCTGCCCTGGTGGCAGGCCACCATCCCGGTTTTCATCGTCGCCGGGTTTGCCTTCTACATGTTTCACAACACGCTGCAGACCCGCGCAACTGAAATGGCGCCGAAGGCGCGCGGCACCGCGATCGCAGTGTTCGCCTTCAGCCTGTTCATGGGCCAGGCCAGCGGCGTTGCCTTCTGCGGCCTGGTCATCCGCTGGCTCGGTTACGACTGGGCCTTCGTGATCACCGGCGCCGGCCTGCTGGCACTCGGGCTATGGTTTGCCCGGCAGGTGCGGGCGCAGAAACTGCGGAGCTGAAACCCGGCCGCGGCGATACGCAATTGATCGCGTAAAACTGGCCGACGAAGTATCATTTGCCGTCGTCATGAAACGGGCGTCCGCCCGGTCGCCGCGCCTGTCGCTGCGCGGCGACAGTGTTTGATCTGAGTCCGAAAGGAGAAGCGCAATGAAAAAGCTGTTCGCTGCCTTTGCAGTGCTCGCCTTCCTGGTGCCGGGTTTCGCGTTTGCGCAGGCCGCAGTAGCCGAGGCCAAGCTGGGGAAAGACGTCATCGATCGCCAGATCGTGGACGAAACCACGACCTTTGCAATCGACGAGAAGGCCTTCCTGTGGATGCGTGTCGAAGGTGCGGCCGACGAAACCGTCACCGTCACCTGGAGCATCGGCGAGAACACCTACCCGGTGAATCTGAACATCGGCGCCAGCCCCTGGCGCACCTGGTCCAGCAAGCTGCTGCACATCCCCGGCGAATGGGCGGTAGCTGTCACCGACGCAGCCGGCCGACCCCTTTACGAAACCACCTTCAACGTCGAGTAAAGGAAGAACGCGCCGGCTACCCGGCGCGTTCTTCTTGTAGCGTTGGTGAAGAGGAATTGAACCGGGGCGGAAAGATCCGGTCGGAGTGTGCTGAGTGCTGAAAGGCCGTGACGACGTGACGCACCGTAACCGGTATACCGGGTTCGCCATAATCGTGACGGCGTGACGAAAACCAATTGTTGAGTCACCGTTCACCTGTCACCTGTCACCTGTCACCGAATTCTCATGGATCGCCGCATTTTTCTGAACTTCCTTGCCGTCACAACTGCTGCTTTCAGCCACACCATCCGGGCACAGCCGCCCGCACTACCGCGCCCGGCGCCGGTGCCGGGAGGCGTTGCGCTGGTCAAACTCGGTCCGGCGCAGGACGTGCCGGTGGTGCGCATGGATGGACAGCGGGTGCTGGTAGCCGGCGATGCCGCGGAATGGCTGGCAGTGGTCGGCGTTCCCCTGTCCGCAAAGGCCGGCGACCTGCTCACGCTTGCAATCGATCGCGCCGGCCAGGCGCCGGAGACACTGCCGGTTGCGATCGGCGCCAAGGAATACGCCGCCCAGCACCTCAAGGTGAAGCCGGGACAGGTGGACCTGTCGCCGGAAAATCTGGCCCGCTATCACCGCGAACGGGCGCATCTCGAAGGCGTGCGCAAGACCTGGACGGATGCCGCGCCGGAATCTCTGCGGCTGCTGACGCCTTGCGAGGGCGTGCGCTCCAGCTCTTTCGGCAAGCGCCGCTTCTTCAACAACCAGCCGCGCAGCCCGCACAACGGCATGGACATCGCGGCGCCGACCGGCACCCCGGTGCTGGCCGCCGGATCGGGCACGGTGCTGGACCGCGGCGACTATTTCTTTTCCGGCAACACCCTGATCCTCGATCATGGGCGCGGGCTGCTGACGCTGTACGCCCACCTGAGCGCGATCGATGCGCCGGCGGGCGCGAGGGTCGCGGCTGGCACGCCGATCGGTCGGGTCGGTGCCACCGGCCGGGTTACCGGCCCGCATCTGCATTTCAGCGTTTACCTCAACACCGTCGCAGTCGACCCGGAGTTGTTTCTGACCTAGTCCGCCTGTGTCTCGAGGGAAATTGATGGGACAGTGAAATGGGCAAACCCCGTCCCGATACTGTCCTCGCCTGAAGCCCAAGACAAAACATTCACCGCCAGGGACGCGAAGGACGCAAGGTGAATCCGGTGAAGAACCCCAGTGAGTGCCGCACAAGTGTCGGCGTTACGGCCGACACTTGAGTTCCATCCGGCCGTGCCATTCGCAATTGCTCTTACCTGGCGTCCTTTGCGTCCTTGGCGGTGGTCTAGCGCCCTGGGGCATCAACGGCGGCGGAAGCGCCCGTGGCCACCACCGTAGCGATAACCGATCCAGCCGCCGAGCAGACCGCCTAGGTGGGCGAAGTGTGCCACGCCGGACTGGGTGCCGGTGACGCCAAGGTACAACTCCAGTATCGCGTAGAGCCCCACGAACACCCGCGCCGGCATCGGAATCGGCGGAATCAGCGGCACGATCTTGCGATGCGGGAACACCAGCGCATAGGCGAGCAAGATGCCGAACACCCCGGCCGAGGCGCCGATCACGGGTCCGCCCCCTGCGCCGAAGGCAACGCCAACGATCAGGTGCGCCACGCCTCCGGTCACCACGCTGGCGAAGTAGGCAATCGCCAGCCGGCGCGCGCCCCACACCCGTTCCAGTTCGGCGCCGAACATCCACACCGCGAACATGTTGAAGGCGATGTGCATCAGGCTGCCGTGCAGAAAGCTGTAAGTCACGATCTGCCAGGGCGCCTGCCACGGCAGGCTGGCCAGCCCGGCGCCGCCGCCAGGCCACAGCCCGAACCACTGGATCAGACCGCTCCCGCCCTGCGTCTGCAACAGGAACACCACGACGTTGGCGATCAGCAGGGTCTGGGTAAAAGGTGGCAGCATGAAAATCGGCTTCCTCGTCAAGGGTTGCAGTGAATGGCAGAGCGCGGCTCGCGTGTTAGGCTTTGACCGGTAGCAATCGTTCGATCCGACTGAACCGACACACTGCCTCCCACCCAACCATGATTCGCATTGTCGCACTCCTCGCAGCCTCGCTGGCGCTGTCCGGCGCCACCACAATCCCGGCACTGGCCGCGCCACCCTACCAGCGTCCGGCCGGAATGGCCGACATGACGGAACCGCTGATCGTGGCGGGCTATCGCGCGCTGTTCACCTGCTCCGCCCATTTTTTCGCCGGCCGGTCGCTGGACGACATCAAGAAAGTCGAACTCTTCGACGTCGAAGGCATGGGCTTCCCCGATCCGGTGATCGACTCGAAGCGGCGGCTGGTGACCGCATCCGACCCGGACGGGAAGATCGAGCAAGTCGCCGTGTTCCGCGAATCCATGGGCTGCACCCTGCTGCCGCCGCACTGGCGCATCGGCGACACACCTCGACTGCCGAACGTACAGTACCCGCCCGCGCCAGATGTCAGTGCACTGCCCTTCCCCGCCGGCGACCGGGTCGCGCTGCCGGCCGATGGCATCGATCCGCGCTGGCGCGCGCTGGCGCCGATCCTGACGCGCGCCTTCGATGGCAGCAGCTACGGCGAAACCGCCGGCGTGGTCACCACCGCGGTCATCGTCCTCAAAGGCGACCGTATCATTGCCGAGCGTTACCGCTCCGGCTTCGGCATCCATTCCGGCTATCGCACCTGGTCCACAGCCAAGAGCATTACCGCAGCGCTGATCGGCATCGCCGCGAAGCAAGGCCTGCTCGACCCGGACGCGCCGGCGGAGATTCCTGAGTGGGGCTATCCCGGAGACCCGCGCCAGGCAATTCGCTACAAGCACCTGCTGTGGATGTCGAGCGGACTGTTCAGCGGCGGGCCGAACACCAATGCGCTCTACTTCGGCGGGCAGGACGTGATCAGCACCGCCACCAACACCGCACCTGAAGCCGCCCCGGGCGTGCGCTGGAAGTACGCCAACAACGACACGCTGCTGTTGCTGCGGGCGTTGCGCCACAAGCTTGGCGACGACCTGCGTTACCTGCGCTATCCCTACGACGAACTGCTGCATCCGCTGGGCATGTTCCATACCCGGATGGAAACCGACCACCTTGGCAACTTTATCGGCTCGAGCCAGACCTACACCACCGCGCGCGACCTGGCCCGCTTCGGCCTGCTGCTCACAAACGACGGCGTCTGGAACGGCAAGCGTTTGTTGCCCGAGGGCTGGGTGCAGTTTCTCACCGCGCCAGCGCCGGCCAGGCCGCCGGAAGACGGCAAATGGGGTTACGGCGCGCAGTTCTGGCTGCTCGACCGCATGCCCGGTGTGCCGCCGGGCACCTACACCACCGCCGGCAACAAGGGGCAGTACGTCACCGTGGTGCCGGGCCATGATCTGGTGATCGTGCGCACCGGCGTCGACCCTGATGGCAGACGCTGGATTCAGGACCGTCTGGTGGCGGATGTCGTCGCGGCGCTGAAACAGTAACTTCCGGACGCAACGCGATGTTCGCCAGGCCACGGCTTTCAGAGCGCGGAATGATTTCCGGCTTCTCCGGTTGACAGGACATCCTGCGCCGCTATATTTGACTCACGCCTTACCGATCAATGCTGGAGTTCCGCTAATGGCTGTCACGATCCAACCCGTCACCGAACATTTCGCAGCCGAAGTCGGCGACGTCGATGTCTCCAGACCGCTGTCCGCGGAAGACCTGGCGCAGATCCAGGCGGCCTTCGACCGCTATGCGGTGCTGGTGTTACCCGACCAGCATCTCAGCACCGACCAGCACCTCGACTTTGCCCGCAACTTCGGGCCGCTGGAAACCACCATTCACGCCACACGCAGTGACGCGAAACTGCGGGTGCGCGCCGAAATCGCCGACGTCTCCAACCTCGATGTCGGCGACACCATCCTCGACAGGACCAGCCGCAAGCGCATGTTCGAACTCGGCAACCGCATGTGGCACACCGACAGCTCCTTCCGCCGCCTGCCGGCACGGGCCTCTCTGCTGTACGCGCGCAGCATTCCGCCGGTCGGCGGCCATACCGAATTCGCCGACATGCGTGCCGCCTGGGACGCACTGCCGCAAGACATGAAGGCCAGGGTGCGGGGCCTGGTGGCCGAACACGCGATCATGTACTCGCGCAGGAAACTCGGCTTCAACGATTTCTCCGACGAGGAAAAGCAGAACCTGCCGCCGGTACCGCAGGTGCTGGTGCGCAAGCATCCCGGCTCCGGCCGCATCGGGCTGTATCTGGCTTCGCACGCCGGCCGTATTTTCGGCATGAAGGAAGAAGACGGCCAGGCGCTGCTGCAGCAGCTCACCGATCACGCCACCCAGCGCCAGTTCGTCTACACACATCGCTGGCGGCTGCACGACCTGGTGATGTGGGATAACCGCTGCACCATGCATCGCGGCACTGGCTTCGACGACCTGCGCTGGCCGCGCGACATGCAGCGGGCCACCACCTCGGACGTTGCACCAACATGCCAGCAGGAAGGCATCGCCGAGCCGGTCGCGGCCTGATCGCCGCACTGCCTCACCTCAAAAGCAAAGCGATCACCGCAGAGGACGCAGAGGACACGGAGGAAAGCCAGAAATAGAACTTCGGTCACGAGGCATGGGCATCGGGCGGCGTTTCACGTCGGCACCCTTGACGTCGGTACTGAACGACCTGCCGCAGATTCCACTGTGCCAACTAGTTATCTCTTTCCCTGTTTTTCCTCCGCGTCCTTCGCGTCCTTATATGTTCTCGCTGCTGGCGTTATGCTGGCAAACGGGGACGCCCGGCGAGGGAAGGACACTGATTGTGCGTCCAAGAGCACTGACT
>LNFM01036290.1_pt1 | contig 10274 bp, 13 predicted proteins | sample 596031 | NCBI WGS metagenome assembly LNFM01 (sample SAMN04254537, study PRJNA301005) | activated carbon metagenome | isolation source: dual media filters at the Ann Arbor, Michigan drinking water treatment plant | place: USA: Ann Arbor | reverse complement strand
GGCCGAGCAGGGAGATGTCCCGCCGCAGCTCCTCGTCGCGGTCTGGTGGCGGAGGCGGGAGCGCGTCCTCGGACAACCGGGGGCGCTCCCGTCCGTCAGCGCGGGTCGGGCTTGGTCTTCGCGCCGATCGACGCGAGCGTGAACAGTGCCCAGATGATCCCCAGGATCAGGGGGAAGGGCCCAGCGTGCTCCAGCTCATAGACGCCGACGCCGATCATGACGGCGCTCAGGACCGCGAGCGTCGCGATCATCCAGAAGGGAAGGCCTCGCATCCACTCTCCTCGACATGACGGTACCGCACAAAGCTACACCGAAACCGGGCCGCTCGGCAGGGGACTGCTAATCTGCCCGCCCGATGCCAGAGGAACAGGTCAAGGTCGAGGTCGCGGAGTGCGGGGACGGCATCGTCGTCCGCGTATCGGGAGTGCTCGACGCACTCTCGCTTCCCGACGTCTCGCGTGAGCTCACCGACGCGCAGCGCGGGTCCGGCACCGTGTACGTCGATCTCGCCGAGGTCACGTTCATGGACAGCCGCGGCCTGGGCTCGCTGCTCGCCGCCAACGAGCGCAGCCGTGAGGGCGCGGCGCCGATCCGCATCTACCGGCCGTCCGACGCGGTCCGGCGGTTGCTGGAGGTGTCCGGTGTCGGGCCGGTGCTGACCGAGGTCCCGGACCTCCCGGCCTAGCCGGGCCGTGGGCGACCGGTACCTGGGGGACGGCGGGCGCCTGTCGGGCGGCCCGGCCCCCGAGCTGGTCGCATCCGGGTTCACGCAGGAGATCTCCCACGCCCCCCGCCTGGCGGCGGCGCTGTCCCGAGCGGACCTCGCCCATGCCGTCGCCCTGGCCGAATGCGGTGCGATCGCCCCGGAGGTCGCGGGCGAGCTCATCCGCGGGCTCGGTGAGCTGGAGGCCATCCCGGCGGCCGAGTTTCCGTGGGACCCCTCGCTGGGTGACGCCTTCAACTCCCGCGAGGCCGAGCTGACCCGACGCGTGGGCCCGGCCGCCGCCGGGTGGCTGTCGGCGGGACGCCCCCGCCGGGAGTCGTTCCGCGTCGCGCTCCGGCTGGTGGCCCGCGACGGGGCGCGCGCGCTGCACGACGCCCAGCTGGCCGTCGCGGAGGCCCTGGTGCGCCAGGCCGCGGAGGTGCGGGACGACCTGGCGGCCGACTACACCTACCTCCAGCCGGCCCAGCCCACCACCGCGGGCCACCTGCTGCTGGCGTACGCCTACCCGGCCCTCCGGGACGCCGCCCGCCTGCGGGCCGTGCACGCCGAGCTGGCGCTCAGCGTCGCCGGGGTGGGCGGCAGCGCCGGGTCGCGCTGGCCCATCTCGCGCGAGCGGCTGGCGGAGCTCCTGGGCTGCGACGGCCTGGTGCCGCACGCCAAGGACGCCGCGTGGCAGGCCGACGCGTACGTGCAGCTGGTCTCCGCCATCGCCACCGCCTGCGCCCACGGGTCGCAGATCGGCCAGGACCTGGAGATCCTGGCGAGCCAGGAGTTCGACGTCGTGCGGCTCGCCGACCGCCACAGCCGGGCCTCGGCACTGATGCCGCAGAAGCGGAACCCGTACGCCCTGGCGGTGGTGCGCGCGATGGCGGGAACGGCGGCGGGCGATCTGTCGGGGTTGTTCGTGACCCTGCACACGGGGTCGGCGCGCACCGATCACTTCCACGTGCTCAACGGCATGGTCCCGCGCCTGCTGGACGAGGCCACCACCGTGACCGTGCTGCTGGCCAACGTCCTGGAGGGCATGACCATCGACGCGGCGCGCATGGGCGAGACGGCCCGGCGCGGCTTCACCCAGGCCGCCGATGTGGCCGACGTCGTGGCGCAGCGGTGCGGCCTGGACTACCGGACGGCCCATCACGTGGTGGGACGCGCCGTGCGCATGCTCACCGACGAGGGGCGTCCGCCCCAGGACCTCACCCCGGACCTCATCGCCGCCGCGGGCGACGCGGTGGGCGCCGAGGTCCACATCTCGGCCGATGACCTGGCGGAGGCCCTCGATCCGCTCGCCTGCGCCGGCGGCCGCCCGCAGACCGGATCGTCGTCCCCGGCGGCGATGGCCGCCCTGCTGGAGGACTGCACCGCCCGCATCGCCGAGGGCCGCTCGTGGAGCGCCGCGGCCGCCGCCCGGGCCGCCGCCGGGGAGTCCGCCCTGCGGGACGCGGCCGCCCGGTTCGGGCCGCGGGGCTCAACTCCGGCCTGACGCCTGCCGAGACGGGGGCCGACCCCCCGCGGTTCCCCAGGCAGGAGAGACGCATGGAGCGGCAGCCCGTTGTGCTGGTGGCCGACGACGATGAGGACGTGCTGGAGCTGGTGGCCTTCCGGCTGCGGCGTGCCGGCTACCGCACCGTGACGGCGCGCGACGGCCGCGAGGCCCTGGAGATGGTGCACGCCGAGCATCCCGACCTGTCGGTGCTCGACGTCGCGATGCCGGAGATGGACGGCCTGGAGGTCACCCGTGCACTGCGCGGGAGCGCCAGCACCCGCGGAATGCCGATCATCCTGCTCACCGCCCGCTCCCAGGAGCGCGACGTGATGGCCGGCATCGAGGCCGGCGCGGACGCCTACATCCGGAAGCCCTTCAGCCACCGTGAGCTGCGGGCCCGCGTGGAGTCGATGCTGGCGGCCACCTCGCACCCCGAGGACGGCACCGTGGAGCCCTCCGACAGCTCCACGCGCGACCGCACCGCGTAGCGGGTCAGCAGGCGCAGCAGGGCGGGGCCGGCCGCGACGGCGAAGGCCACGTTCCCGATCGCCCCGGCGATCTCGAAAGGGATGCTGCGCCCGCTGCTGGCCACGAACGCGGGCCATGACACCTCCGGCCCGAAGGTCGCGAGCTCCCACAGGTTCATCGCCCAGCCGAACAGCACCCCCCAGGCGCCGGCCACCGCGGCCAGTAGCCAGGGGCGGCGCAGCAGGTCGCCCAGCAGCGCGCCGGACAGGCCCACCATGGCCCACACGGCCATCTGGCCGGGGGTCCACGGTCCGTGGCCCAGGAAGCCGTTGGAGACCAGTGCGGCCACCGGCCCCACCGCCAGCCGCCCCGGCGACCAGGCACGTCACGGTGACCGGCTGGACGCTCGGGATCCCGGCGGTCAGCACCCGGCCCGCCGCCGCCACCGCGCCCAGCGCCGCGACCAGCGCCAGGTCCCTGCCGCCGTGTGGCCCGCGCTCCAGCGCCACCAGGGCGAGCGCGATGGCGGTGATGGTGAGCAGGACCGTGAGGGCCGCGGCGCTCATGGTGCCGCTCCCTCGGGGTGCGCCGGCACGCAGCGGCCGTCGCGCATGGCGTGGGTGTGGTCGCACGCGGCCGCGACCAGGTGCGGGTCGTGCGTGGCGATGAGCACGGCGGTGCCCCCTCCCGCCAGGCCACGAAGGACCTCGCCCAGCCGCGTGCGCGCCGCGGGGTCCATGCCGCGGGTGGGCTCGTCCAGCGCCAGCACCCGGGGCCGCAGGGCCAGGGCGGCGGCGATCGCAACCCGCTCCCGCTCGCCCACCGAGAGGTCCAGCGGATGGCGGTCCGCGAGGTGCCGCAGGTCCATCGTCTCCAGCGCGGCCTCCACCCGGCGGTCGCGCTCGGCGCCGCTCAGGCCGATGGCCCGCGGTCCCACCGCCAGCTCGTCGGCGACGCGCTCGGTGATGAGGTGGCGTCCGGGGTCCTGGGGCACCAGCACCAGGTCCGGCACGCGCCGTTCTGCCGCCACGCCGGTCATGTCGCGTCCGTCGATCACCACACGGCCCGCCGCAGGCGCGTCCAGGCCGGCCAGCACGCGCAGCAGGCTGGTCTTGCCCGAGCCGTTGGGGCCGGTGAGCGCAGTCACGCATCCGGCCCGCAGCTCCAGCGACGCCCCGGTGAGGACCTCCCGGCCCCCGCGCTGGATCGACACCTCCTCGATCCCGGCGAGCACCGGTCCGGCGGGTCCCCGCGCCGGTCGGTACCCGGCCTCGTCGCGCGGCGCGGCGAGCTCGACCACCCGGTCGGCGACGCGCTCCGCGCGGTCGGCGCGGTGCTCGGCGATCACGACGGTCGCCCCGGCCACGTCCGCCAGTTCCCGGATGGCGCTCAGCACTCGAGCTGGGCGGTGGGCTCGTCCAGCAGCAGCACCGGCGACTCCTGCGCCAGCACCGCCGCCAGGGCGGCGCGCTGGCGCTCCCCGCCCGAGAGGGTGGCGATGCCGCGGTGCACGAGGTGCGCGGCGCCGGCCAGCCGCAGCGCACGCTCCACGCTGGCCGTGATCGCCGATGCCGGCCGGCCCAGGCACTGGGGGCCGAAGGCCACGTCCGCGCCCACGGTGGCCATCACCGCCTGCGCCTCGGCGTCCTGAAACGCGAGGGCGGCCACGCGGCCCATCGCCCCCGGACGCGCGCGCAGCGGGTCGATGTCCATCACGCGCACCCGGCCGTCGATGCGCCCGCCGTGGAACTGGGGGACCAGGCCGCCCAGCACGCGCAGCAGCGTGGACTTCCCCGAGCCGGAGGGTCCACGCACCAGCAGCACCTCGCCGCGGCCCGCCCGCAGGTCGAGCCCGTTCAGCGCGGCGGGCCCGGACCCGAGGGCGACCGACAGGCCGCGGACGTCGATCACGCTCATCGCAGCGCCCGCGCCGCGACGCCGAGGGCGGCCACGACCGCGACCGACGCGGCCACCGCCGCGGCGCCGAACGCGCCGTCGAGCACCGGGTAGGTGCGGTAGGCGGCGCCACCGGTCACCAGCAGCCAGGCGGTCACCGCGGCCACCGCCGCACCGCAGGCCCACACGATGCGTTCCGCCCGGGTCGTGGCCGGTGCGGGCAGCCGGGTGGCGGGGCCCGAGCCGTAGCCGCGTGCCGCCATGGCGGCCGCCACGTCCATGCTGCGCTCCAGGCTGGAGCCCACCAGGGGCACCATGAGGCGCGCCGCGTGGCCGGCCCGCTCGCGGCGCGATCCGGCCGACAGCGCGACCCCGCGCAGCCGTGCGATCTCGCCGATGGCGCGCCCGTCGCGCTCCAGGGCCGGCAGCAGCCGGGCGGCGAGGGCGACCACCAGCGCGGACCGCGGCGCGAGCCGGCCGGCGAGGCCGTGCAGGCGGTCGGCGTCGACGTGCGCCAGCAGGGCCGCCACCAGCAGCACCACCGCGGCCAGGCGCGCGCCGGAGGCCAGCCCGGCCACCAGCTCCTCCAGGGTGACCTCGGTGTCGAGGATCGGGATGTCCGGGCCGCGCAGGAGCACCAGGTCACCCTGGGCGGCCACCAGCGGGGTGATCACCACCAGCCCCGCGGCCGAGACGGCGGCGAGCACCAGCATCATCCGGCTCACCGCGCCCGGAGGCGCGGACAGGTAGAGCATCAGCGCGCCGGCGAGCAGCGCCGCCAGCAGCAGCGGATGGTCGACGGCGAAGGCCAGCACGGCCGCCGCGCCGGCGAGCGCGAGCATGGGCCCCGGGGCGCGGTTGCCGCTCACGGGCCCGTCCCGCCGGCCGCGCGCAGCGGTTCGCCCGCCGCGTCGAAGGCCAGGGCCAGCCGGGATCGCAGCACCTCGGGCCGCGCGGCGATGGTGGCCGCCGCCGCGGCGGCGGCGTCCGGGGACGTACCGGCGACCGCCATCACCACGCCGTCGGCCGGGGAGGCGCCGGAGGGGAAGGCCACGGCGATCGCCGCGCCGCGCGGTTCGGGCACCAGGGCCTCGCCGGCGGGGTCCAGCAGCAGGACCTCGTCCCCGCGGACGGTGGCGGTGAGCCCCGCCGCGGCGGGATCGGCGGCTGCCGCCGCCCAGGCGGGGTCCCGCCGGCGCAGATCGGCGTCGGAGCCCACGATCACGCGCCAGGCACCATCCGGGTCACCGCCGGTGGTGGCGCCGGCGTCGCGCAGCGCGCCATCCAGCGGTGCATCGGCGGCGACGGCCGGCGCGCGGGTGAACGGGAGGGGCCAGCTGCCCACGACCGCTCCGGGATCCGGGACGCCGCCCCAGTGATGGTGGTCCCACCACGCCTCCTGCTCGTCCGCCAGGCGCACCTGGTCGGCGCCCCGGTCGGCGAGGATGCCGTCCACCCAGTAGAGCCAGGCCTCGCGCGATCCCTCGTCGTTCTCGCGTTCCAGCATCTCCGCCACGAACCCGCCGCCGTAGGCGGTGCGGACCGGGGTGAGCGCGCGCAGGCCGTCGAGCACGCTGCCGCCGGGGGCGACGCGGCCGTCCAGCAGGGGCTCCGCCCCGAACCCGGCGGTCGCCACGATCCGCGCGGCGGGAGCGTCAGCGACGGGGGCGGCGGCCTCCGAGCGGCGTTCGCACCCACCCGCCACGAGGCGCTCAGCGCGCATGCCCAGAGTGCCCTTGCGGGGCCTGCCGGTTGCACCATCGCCTCGTCCTCGGAGGTTCGTTCGGTGCTCGGGCGGAGGCAGGTCTCCTGGCTTCCGATCGCAGCTCCGCCGCGCCTTCCCGGGCCCGTGGGCCCAGTGGCTGACCTCGAAGGTCCAGCGACGTCACTCCCGGTCACAGTGGCGGGACCGCGCCGGTGTCACACCGGCTTCCCTCGAGCGCCCGTAGGCGACCACCACCCGTAGCCGGGCGAGCCTATCGCAGGTCGCCGTCGGCCGGGATGACGACGCCGCTGAGGCCGGCGAACCCCGACGCCTCGAGTCGCGGCTCGGCCTCCAGGCGTGCGGGCCGCCAGATGCCGTCCCCCTTGCCCAGCAGGACGGGCTGCGACAGGGCGGAGGGCCACTCGTGGGCGATCCGCAGCGCCCTGCGGAGGCGGTCCCGGTGATCCGGGTGCACGCGTGAGATCCACCCGTCGCCGAGGGCCGCCGTGAGGCCGATCCCCAGGTGCTCGAGCAACCCCGCGCTGGCCGAGACCAGGGCGCCGGAGGCGTCGGTGCCCCAGTGGAGGGCGGATCTCCGGGCGCCCGGCACGTCGATCCCCAGCACCATGAACCCCAGGAAGCCCCCGGAGGGGTCGAATCGTGGCGCGCCGCTGAGGATGAACCGGCGCGCGCCCGCGTCCCCGATGCGCACTTCGTCGCGGAAGCCCCGCTGCTCCGCGCGGGCCGCCGCGACGCGGGCACCGACCGACGCCCGGTCGTCGGGGTGGATGAGCTCGAAGACCGGGTTGACGGACTCGGTGAGCCCGAACTCGCGCAGGAGGGCGATGGCGGCCGGGTTGCGGTGCTCGATGCGGCCCGCGGCGTCCAGGAGCCACATCGGCGTGGGCAGCCGTCGGCCGAACTCGACGAGCGTGGCCTCCTCGGGTGCCGGCAGGCCGCGCGGCACGGGCTGCCGGACGGAGCCCTCCGGCCAACCGATGACGTCCAGCAGCGCGACGATCTCCTCGAAGTCCGTCAGCGCGCCGTCGGCGTCCCAGTGCGTCCCGTGCACCGCGACCGCGGACGTGGTGTCGTCGATCGCCTCCGCGGCCGCGCCGAGCCCGGCCAGTGCGGCGAGGCGGATCAGATCGACCTCGGCGGGCGTCACGCGCACGCTGCGCCGCGGGTCGTCCGGCCATCCCAGGCGGGCCATGAGATCCGCGGCGGCGTGGTAGGCGACCGCGGCCTCCGAGTGGTGGTCCTCGTCGGCCACCGCGTCACCGGCCGGGTGCAGCAGGCAGGTCTCCACCAGCCGCCGCGCGTTCACCAGGTGGACGCCGTCGATGACCAGCTGGTCTTCACCACTCGGCGCGTCTGCGCAAGAATCCACGTGCTCCCCCCGCGCGACATCATCCCGAAAATTGGCAGGCCCGGCCCATATCCGGAGGCGGGCATGGTCAGATTCGTTAGTGCAGCGTCACTACGCCGCTGGATGGAATACGATCCTGGGATGACGGTCCGGCAGAAAGCATGGAATCAAGCGCCCAATGATGCGGGCGACCACCACATACGGGGAGGCCGGGGATCACTCATTTCGAGAGAGCCGCGGCGCAGGTGAACGTGCGGGAAGCCGATACTGCGCCGGAAGAGCTACTGGGTCCGGATGAAGCGCGAGCGCTCATCAAGAGCGCGTCCAACCGGGCACCCACGGGTGTCCGCAATCGGGCGCTCATCACGATGATGTACCGGGTCGGTCTCCGTCCCGGTGAGGCACTGGGACTCGAGATGACCGACCTCGACCTCGAGGCGGGGACGGTGCTGGTCCCCGCGCGCAAGGGCGGCACACGCCGCACCTCGGGGATCGACGATGGATCGATCGAGATCATCAAGCGATGGCTGCAGCGCAGGGAGCGCATGGGCATCGACCCGTCCGCACCCCTGTTCTGCACGCTCGCGGGCGAGGGGCTCAAGGCGGCGTACGTCCGCGAGCTGTTGCCCAGGCTGGCCCGGAAGGCCGGCATCGAGAAGCGCGTCCACCCTCTCGGCCTGCGCTACGCGTGCGCCGCAGAGATGAGTGCCGAGGGCTTCCCGACCGCGCTCATCGAGACCCACCTGGGGGTCGCGGTCAGCGGCAGTGCCCGGCGGTACCTCCGGCAGTACACGGAGGCGGAGGTCGTCGCCGAGGTGCGCAAGCGGGTTTGGCGCCTCTGATCAGGCCGTTTACGCGATCGTCCCGTCCCGGTGATCCGGGACGGGACCATCTGCGTAGATGATGGGTGCATGGGCACCCGCCGACAGAATGATCTGGACCGCCTCGCGGATGAGGATCTCGTCGCACGCGTCGCCGAGGGTGACGCCGGGGCGTTCGAGATCGTCTACGACCGGCACGCGAAGGTGGCCTTCTCGCTGGCGTTCCGCCTGCTGGGGGAGCGCGCCGCCGCCGAGGACCTGGTGCAGGACGCGTTCCTGTCGGTGTGGCGTGGGGCGGACCGCTTCAGCCCGGCGCTGGGCAGCGTGCGCACCTGGGTGCTGAGCATCGTCCATCACCGTGGCATCGACCGCCTGCGGTCGTCGGCCGCCTCGGCCCGGCGCGAGCTCGCGCTGCAGCAGGAGGCGCGCGTGGGGGCGCAGCAGGAGCGGCCCGAGGAACGGGCCATCGACGGGGCGCTCACCCCGTCCCTGCACCGCGGGCTCGAGGCGCTGCCGGACGACCAGGGGCGGGTGGTGCGGCTGGCCTACTTCGGCGGCTTCACGCACCATGAGATCGCCGAGATGCTGGGACTTCCGCTGGGAACGGTGAAGAGCAGACTGCGCCTCGGGCTGGATCGCCTGAGGATGAGCATGGGAGCGCGGGAGGCGCTGGGATGACCGGACACGACGACATCCGCGAACTGCTGGCCTCGGTCGCCCTGGGCGCCGCGAGTCCGGATGAGGATTCCCTGGTGACCGCGCATCTGGCGGGGTGCGCCGAGTGCCGGGCCGAGCTCGACGGCCTTCGCGGCGCCGTCGCGGGCCTGGCGGTGGGCGTCCCCCAGCTCGACCCGCCCCCGGCGATGAAGACCTCGATCATGGACATCGTGGAGCGCGAGGCCCGCATCCCGGCGTCCGCACCGCCGCGTCCCGGCCTGCGCGCGCGCCTCGTGGCGCTGCTGCCGGCCCGGGCCGGCATGTGGCCGGCGCTGGCGGCGGGCTTCGCGGCGGTCGCCGTGGGCCTCGCGATCTGGGGCGGGGCGTTCGGCGGGGACGGTCAGGCCGTCCGCACCATCCCGGCCATCCCCACCACCGCGCAGGTCTCGGGGGGCGCGGAGATCCGGGACACGCAGGCGATCCTGCGCCTCTCCGGACTGCCGGACGTGCCGCCGGGGAAGGCCTACGAGGTGTGGATCATCCGTGACGGCCGGGATCCGGTGTCCGCCGGGTTCATGGCGCCGGCGGCGGGCGGCGGCCTGGTGGGCGTGATCGATGACGTCGCGGGCGCCCAGGCGCTCGCGGTGACGCCCGAATCCCTCAGCAACACCGCGGCCCCCACCAGCAACCCCATCGTCACCGTTCCGCTCGGCGGGGCCTGAGGCCCCGCGCCGTCAGGGCAGCGGCACCGGCGCGTACCCGGGGGTGGGCGTGGGTGAGGCGGGGGGAAGCGCGGGCGTGGCCGGGATCGCCGGGGCACCCGGCGTGGCCGGCTTCGCGGGCGTGACGGGGGTGGCCGGCGCGTTGGCCTGCGGCGGCGGCGCGCCCATCGAGGCCGGGCGGCGGCCCCAGGCCTGTCCCGAGGTCCAGTACTGGTCCAGGCGGGACAACGAGGTTCCGGCGCGGGAGCCGGAGGAGTGGATCATCCAGGCCCCGCCGAGGGCGATCCCCACGTGCCCGATGCCGCCGCGGCGCGTCCGGGGCCCCTTCTCACCGAAGAACACCAGGTCCCCCGCCGCCAGGTTCGCGAGGCGGACCTTCTGGCGCGGCGCCTCCCAGGCCATGTCGTCGGCGGTGCGGCCCAGCAG
>LNFM01013663.1_pt1 | contig 10274 bp, 11 predicted proteins | sample 596031 | NCBI WGS metagenome assembly LNFM01 (sample SAMN04254537, study PRJNA301005) | activated carbon metagenome | isolation source: dual media filters at the Ann Arbor, Michigan drinking water treatment plant | place: USA: Ann Arbor | reverse complement strand
ATCCCTTTCCAGAACGAGTGACCCCGGCTCCTTTGTCGGGCTTCGTTCGGTCTTTCCGACCCTCATCCACGGATCGCATGCCCTCGAAATCGCAGGCTTGCTTGGTTTGCTCGACGGTGAGCGATCCGATCTGACCCCGACAGGCAGGGCGGTTGCCCATTCACGCAGCGTCGTGAAAACCGAGTTGACCAAGGCGCGCGCCGTCCTCGACCAGTTGCTCGAGCGATTTGAGGCGATCAATGCCGACCCCGATCGCCTGATCAGCATCAACAGGGTCTACCTTTACGGCAGCGTCATGCGCGGCGATCCTCTCGTTGGCGACATCGACCTCGAGATCGAAGCCTCGCGGGGTCCTGCCTACGCGAACGACCTTCAGGCATATCTCAGGGGATGCCTCGCCTTTGTCCGACAGTTCGCGCCCAACTATGTGCCTCCCGTCTACATGGCCGAGAGTGGCAAGGCGATGGACCATCTCATCTTCGGCACACGACGAGCGCCGATTCTGAAGGGAGCCATGATCAATGGCAGGAACCTCAGCACGATCCCGGCACCTTGTCAGCTGATCTACACCATTCAGAACGGGATCGACCTGAACGCCCCGTTCCTCAAGACCCATCCTGATTATGATCCGGCAATTGAAACAACCCACGAAGTCCCGCACCTCGCATCGATCGAAGTTCCCGCATTCGGAGTCCCAGAGCCGGTTGACGCCCGATTCATCGCGAAGTTCCATCCCTCCGGGCGGATTGCCGCCCATGATTTTGCCTCACCGACGTCCAACCTGCTGGCGAGGCTACTGCGGGTGTATGAACGGCAATCCAGCACGCTGAAGGTCCATGTGAGCGGCGATACGCTCGACCCCGCCTTCGCCAAACGAAGCGGCCTCACGGACGACCTGAGCCCGAAGGGAACCATTGTCCTGACGGCCGAGACCGATCGCAGCGAACTGCGATCCTTCATGAAAATTGAGCGTAAAGTGGCGATGATTGATGCGATGCTGACGGTTGACCTGAAGGTCGGTGACCTCGCGACATTGCAGCGCCGCCGGAGCGATGAAGCACACGCCAACTGTCTCGCCGTGGTTGCAGCCACAATTCATATGGCAGACCGATTCCACGCGGTCGCACTCAACCAGGCGGGCAACAATTACCCAATAGAAGCGACGGTGACGACAGCCAGCTCGGTTCCGGACGCGATCGGTCCATTGATCCAGCAATTCGGCTCGAAGATAAGCGGGTCACTCGATTCTTGACGTGGGTGCTCGCCCGCCGCTTTGCCCGCCGCAACCATATCGCGAACTACGGGCGTGCTTTTGGCATCCCCCAGAGGCTGCCGTTCATTCAGCAGCACCGACTTCACCCTCCAAGGCACCGCTTCACGATCCTCGGTCGATCATTGTCCCTGTCGCATCAATCTTGGCGCCCCGATGACCACAGCTGCACCTTAAATGCTGCGCGACCAGCGCAAGCTTCATCGGGATCGACTTGGCGAAACACTGATCGCGCAACCTGGACGCCGGGATGATCACCACGCGGCGGCAGCTACGGCATTCAACCTGCGCATTGAGACCGTGGCGGACCAGATCGGCGACAGTGTCGAGACGCTTGCTTCCCATAAACGCGGTAGAACATTATAAGAACGCATTCGTCAGCCGGAGCGCTGGGAAGAGTCTTGCAGCGCGACGTCTCCCGACCTCTGGCCGGGACCGCGCTCTATTCCGCCTCGTGCGCTTGTGCCCCATCTTCGCGGGGCTCAATGCGCCCGTAGCTTCACCGAGCCCCTGAAGGGTCTCGGCCCTTCGGGTGACGATCGCTGACGCATTTGGCCGCGCACCGCGCTTACGCGCTGCGACCATAAGGAGCGGAGCTTTTCCAGCGGCTCGGGCTTCGCCCGGGCCTTGCGTTTCTAATAGCTCCGTCGGCTCTCGGTCCCGCCGCTCGCGGCCTGTTTGCCGCGCGCACGGTCGGCGACAAATGCCGCCGCCTCGGCGCGCGACCAACCAGGCCTGTCGGACCGCGGCTCCTGCGGGAGCCGTTTCCGGTGCGGACGTCTCGGAGAGGCGCCGGTTGACTCGCCATGTCGGCTTTTCGGCGATGTTGTGAGCTTGCCAAATGCCCGCGAATGGGTGGAAACCGGAATGGAGGCTTTTGATCGCTGAAAATGGCTTACGGTGCCTCTTGGCAAATCATCGGAATGCTCGCTTGATCTCGATCACCCCGTCAGTTTGATAACACTGGCCATGTGAGAGAGTGATACCCGTCGGCTCCCATGCGAGCATCTGTTCCACACCCCGCCTAAGCGCTGCGCGGTGAAGCAGGGCAGCCCTTCTGATTTCGATGGAAGGACGACCGTTGGGCCCCGTCGCACCGCCTACAATCAGCAACATTCTGACGAGCCCGTTTTGAACTCTGCTCGTTTCGAGGTTCTGCATCAGGTCTGTGACGATTAGCGTGCGAGATATTCTGTGAAAGAAAACAACCTCTTCAAAGCTGCCGAGCGTAACCACATGCAGGTCGATGTCCCCACGCCAACCTGCTGGCAGCTGCTCTTCGAGAACAGTGAAAGCAATTTGCGGCACTTTCGTGCTTAAGCTTTGCGCCGCATAAGTTGAAACTGCCGGAAGTGCTCGCACCCAATCAGCTAGAAACGTGTAGTGGAGCGCGTTTGGAGCCACGATCGCGGAAACCCGCCCCAAAGCGCTTACAGCAGCAACCAGCTCAGGGTTACAAGACACGGGTGGCCGCCTTGGTCCGTCCACAGCGCTTGTTGTTGTCGCATCACATGAAGCTTTCGCTGGCGCAACTTGATGAAGGGCTTGCCGCCATTGCGGCCCATTATCGCGGACCGACCGAGATTGCTAAGGATGGCACCTGCATCACGCTTTTACCTTGTCGAACAACGCCGAAATCGGAAAGTGGTGTAACCACCCGATCCGACCGGACGAAGACAATATCGGGGGTTCTGCAAGGGAGCACCTGTCATGAAAATTGCGTCAATCATCAACCGCAAGGGCCATCATCTCGAAACCGTGCCCCAGAGCACGCCGCTGCTTGATGCGGTGGCGATCATGCATCGTGAAGTCATAGGGTCGATCGGAGTTCACGCCGAGCATAGACAGATGATCATTGGCATCGTGTCGCAGACCGAACTGATGGCGGCCATAGCCTCGCGGGGCATTTATGGCCTGCATCTGCCGGTGTCGACCTTCATGCAGCGCAGCCTCACCAATTGCACTTGCGAGGACGATGTCGGCGTGATCATGCAGGCCATGACCCGGGCGCGGTCGCGCCATGCGATTGTTGTCGACTCAGCCGGTGAGGCGGCCGGGTTGGTGTCGATGGGCGATCTTGTCGCCGCCCAGCTCGAACAGGCCCAGCTCGAAGCTGGGGTGCTGCGCGACATGGCCCGGTCACACCTGCTCGCCTCTTCTGTATAGATCATGGAGCTTGTCTTGCGCACTCTTGGGCGCTTGCTGGCCGGGTTCCTGACGGCCCCATCCCGCGCGCCATATACGGCGATGCCAAACGATCCCGAGGCGCTCGCGCGCTGCTTGCGGCCGGGTGATGTTCTTCTGGTTGATGGACGGCAGCGGGTCAGTACAGCCATCAAATATCTCACGCAATCGACTTGGTCTCACGCCGCTTTGTGCGTTGCGGCGCACGACCCGGTCACGGGCCGACTGCCGCAGTTTGTTGAAGCGGATGTCGTCGACGGCGTTCGGCAAGTGTCACTGGCGCTGTTCACCGATAAGCACACCCGAATCTGCCGCCCGCTTGGCCTCACAGCGGATCAGGTGGCGGAACTTGTGGCGTTCGCACGAGCGCACATCGGCGACGCTTATGATCTCGCCAATGTCATTGATCTGGCCCGTTATCTCTGGCCCACACCGCCGGTTCCGGTCAGTTGGAGACGGCGAATGATTGCGCTGGGCAGCGGTGAGCCGACCAAGGCGATCTGTTCCACTTTGATCGCACGTGCGTTCCAGTCGATCCGCTATCCTATCCTGCCCCAGATCACGCAGGAGATCAGCCGAGATGCTGATTGCGATGGCTGCGTGCGCGAAATCTGGCAAATTCGCCACCATAGTCTCTTCACGCCGCGCGACTTCGATGTCTCGCCCTATTTTGCGGTAATCAAACCCTCGCTCGAAGCCGGTTTCGATCATCGGCGCCTTGTCTGGGGCGTACCTGCCGGACCATAGTGCCGCGCCTGGCACGCTCAAACCAGGAAAGGGACGACAAAGTTGAGCGTCACTACACCCCAGGCGACGCTTTCACCTCCCCATATCTGCGGGCCGTGATTGATTGCATTGAGGCAAGTGCCGACCACCACGCGATCTTGAGGGCATTGGCCAACACGCGCGGCATGCCCGTTGCTACCACCGCACCAGCAAAGGGACGATCAGACGTCCCGCCACCGCAGCAATGGCCAGCGTGCTGCTGTGCCACAGCCAGATGTGCACGATGTCGTTTTCCGGGCAATAGAGCGAAAAGGTGAAGATCCCGAAGCTGCCTGAGGCAAGGCCGGACAACAGTCCCGCCCGCTCGGGCGACGTGGGCGCACCGCGGCGCAACCACCAGACCAATGCGGCCAGAACCGTCGAGGCTGATCCCCCGACAATCATGAAGCAGGCAAGGCCATGCGCAACGGTCTCGCGCGCGAGCAGGTCGCTACCCCGGCTGAATGCAAACAATAGCGCAGCGATCGGCAGCAACGCGATCATCGCGGCAGGCCAGACCCCGCCAGTATGAACCGCCCCAACCCGAGGGTGGCTCATCATCAACACGTTCGCCGTCGAGGCAATCGCCAGCATCAGAAACAGACCACTCGCAATCATGTGCCCGGGATCGAAGCGGCCAGCTGCGAGATCGGGCCTCATGCCGAACAGGCCGATCATGGCGAACAAACCCATTCCAGCAGAAGCTAAGGCTATGGCGAAGCCCTGACTTTGCCTGAGCGGACGCACTGCTTTGAGATCGCCAACCAGTTCGTCGATAAGGGTGTGGGCATTGGACATGATGGTAAAAGGCATTTCCAGTCGTGGCAGGCGTGCGTGCAGCCATTTCATTTTTCGGTTCGTCCCGAGGGGAAGGAAGGTTACCGGAAAGGTTGTCGGCCTATAACCGCCACCGAATGCATTTGCTTCCGATTGGGTATAGCTAGCCCTGAAAAATGGGCGCTGGCCGAAACTGTCAAAACTCCGTCGCTATTGCGCACGGATCTGAAACTCACCTGGCGCGGGGGGGGCGCGTAAGCCGAAGATTTCGGCCAGCACCCAGGCGAACCGAGGGCTTGTGCTCCTTCGGGTTAACGAGTTGCCGTCGGGCCGGTGGCGGGAGCGAAGTGGGGACGAATTTGGCCCGGCAGTCATGCTGGAATTCCGGCGTGTGAACTGCGTTGGCTGACAGCCGTGTTAGCTGCTTTCGCAAGAGCGGTCGCCGCGGATAGAGTGATGCCTTTCGATTTTGCCTAGATGCGATGAGAGAAGAACATATCGAGGCAGTGCCGCACTGTCGCGATAAGGGGATCGTACGCGCCACCGGCCCGCACCGAGATGCGCAGTCCGACATAGATGACAACCAGTGCACGTGAGCGAGCCAGCAAGGGGTCGGAATCGCCAAGCTTGCGGGCAAAGGTCAGCACCAGCCGCTCCATTGCGTCAGATACGGCGGTACCAATTGCCGGGTCGATCATGGTGCGATCAGCTCCGGCATTGCACAGGAAGCAGCCCCGACGATGACTGTCCTGAGCCTCGGCAATCACCGCCGCGAAGAGCGAAGCAAAGGCCTCGCGCGGATCGGCGTGGCGCGCCAGCAAACGGGCAGCTTCGGCGGCCTCGTGCTGCTCGTAGTGGCGCAGGGCAGCAAGGTAGATTCCGCGTTTATCGCCATACTGACGGTACAGGCTCTGCTTGGCTAGCCCGGTGGCGCGCTCGATATCCTGGAGCGAGGTGCCTTCATAGCCGTGGAGCCAGAACAGCTCATTGACGGCGGCAATGGCGGTTTCGGGATCAAAATTCTTGGGTCTGCCCATCGCATGAACTTTTTGTTGACTGACTGGTCCGTAACGTATAGAGCGATTCTCGAGACGGCGCAAGAGGCCATACCCCCACCTCTTGCGCCGCTCTTTTAGACCTAAATGTTACCATTCGGTAACTTACTTGAAGATGCATAATGACCCGTATCAATCCCGTTCTCGATACCAATGCCTCGCCCGAGGCTGCAGCACTGTTTGCAGCAATAAAGGGCAAGGTCGGCATGGTTCCAAACCTGTACCGCACAACCGCGCAGCGACCAGCCGTGCTCTCGGCGCTGCTCGGCTTGGGCGATGATCTTGGCATGGGCGCGTTCGATGCAAAGACCCGCGAAGCCATCGCCTTAACGGTCGCCAAGGCCAATCGGTGCGACTACTGCGCTTCGGCTCACAGTGCCATTGCGGCTTCAATGAAGGTCGGTCAGGATGAGATCCTTGCCAATCTCAACGGCACCTCGGCCAATCCGCGCCTTGCCGCCATTCTTGCGCTGGCTGCCCGGATCGTCGCCGAGAAGGGCCACCTTGCGGATGCTGATCTTGCCGCAGCCCGCGCCGCCGGGCTCAATGAAGGCGACATCATCGAAGTTACGGCCAATGTCGCGGCCAACATCTTCACCAACTACATCAACCACATCGCCCAGACCGAGATTGATTTCCCGGTCGTGGCCACTGCAGCCTGAGGCCTTTGGCCAAGGCTGACAAAAGGACGTTCGTCATGACAACCATTACCCAAGAGGGCTCCGCCCCGATCCAGTCCGGCACGCTTGAAAATGCGGCACGCACGGCAATCTACGTATCGCTGCCGATCATCTTCGTCTGGTTCGGAGCGATGAAGTTCACCGCTTACGAGGCAGAAGCGATCAATGGGCTCATCGCCAACAGTCCGTTCATCGGCTTCCTGCTCGGGATTTTCTCCGGGCAAGGGATTTCTAACCTGATCGGCAGCATCGGGATCATTACGGCCTGCTGATTGCGGCGCGTTTCGTAGCCCCCCGACTGGCGCATTATGGTGCACTGGCGGCTGCCGCGACCTTCGTACTGACTTCGAGCTTCTTTCTGACCACGCCCGGGGTGTTCGAGCCAAGTGTTGGCGGGCTCGGCATTTCGGTGCTGCCCGGCCAGTTCCTGCTCAAGGACATCGGTCTCTTTGCTCTGTCGCTGTGGGCTGCGGCCGACAGTCTGGCAGCGGCAAGGGCTCGCTAAGACACCTCTCACCCCATCACATCTTTCTCCTCCCCATTTGAGAAACAAGGAACTAACAATGAAGTATGCAATTCTCGCCGCCGTTGTGCTTGCGGCAACCGCTAACCCCGCCTTCGCACAGGATGCCGAGCCGTTCGAGGGCCCCTTCATTGGGGCGAGCGCAGGCTGGAACCGAGGAGAAACGTCCGGACGCACGGAAGGCGGTCAGTTGCTTGATGGCGAATTTACCCGCGATTCGGTCGTCATCGGTGCTTTTGCGGGCTATGATCACAAGGTGCTCGACCGTGTGGTTCTCGGCGCAGAGGCGGGCTTCAGCGTCGCTCTGGATGACAGCAGCGCCGGTCTGTCGGCTGGCAATCGTGTCACGCTTGATGAACGCTACAGCTTCGATCTGACAGCTCGGGCGGGCTATCTCGTGACAGATGATGTGCTGATCTACGCCCGTGGCGGCTATGCCAATAGCCGCGTGCGGACGGAGATCGAGCAGGCGGGCGGCCTTGCCAGCCGCAGTGACAATCGCGACGGCTGGCTGGTCGGCGGAGGCGCAGAATATGCGATTTCCACCAATGTCCGGGCTCGACTCGAATATCGCTACAGCGATTTCGGGTCCAATGGTCGCGATAGCGAACGGCACCAGACGCTGGTCGGCATTTCCTACAAGTTCTGATCCCGTGGGTGTGGGGGCGGCTTCAAAGGTCGCCCCCCAAAGCCTTGATCTTGGGGGTTTCCATGTACCCTACAAGTTTCCCGCAATCAGTAACGGCCTCGGTGCATATTTCGAACACAGATTCACGGTAACGATCTCCTCTCCAAGGGGAACGGCCGCTTCTCTATCGCGGCTTCATTCAATAAGCTCGCAGCACACTTGGTCGGTGACGGCGTAACACCCCTTTTAGAGGCTGATCGTGCGCCGCAGAGGGCGCGACCGCGACGACCACCGTTGCACCTTCAACGGTGGTCGGGCTCAAATAGGGTCGGATCACCTTGGCTGTGCTGACCCTTGCAGTCTGTCGAGTTCGGCGAGCAAAACGCTTCGATCCTCCTGCGCCACCTCGTTCATATGACGGTCGAGATTGGGCGTCCTTGCAGCGACTTCCTTGGCGATGGCTGTCTTGTTCGTGCGACACCAGCCAACGCGACTACCGGAGGCAATGTTTTCGCGAACGAACTGGCGGCTCATCATCATTCCGGCCGCGGAATTTGCGTTACGGGTCACAGCCATATTGGCCTTCCAAGCACAGCGAAGCGTTGAGGGTCGGCCACCCGGCGCAACGGTGCCGATTTGCTTCTGCTCTATCTGGATGTCGCCGCGATACCGGACATCCACCGAGCCACTATGATGGTCGATCCGGGTCGTGTGTTCGACGGTTGTGCTGGCCGATGCGGTCGCGAAGCCGAGCATCACTCCGACTAATACTAAATACGTCAAACTGGTCTCTATGGGACGAGCTGTTCACAGGGACTGTTGCTTTTCGGCGAAGCCAGCTCACGCCTTGCGGCGAAAGTGGACTTGTTGTGGCAATCCGTCAGTTGAACATTCTATTGGGAAAAGTCTTTGCCTTGGCGCGACCGGGACGACGATCTCTCGCCGCTGCCCGCCAAATCTGCCGGTTAAGCAAGCTGTGTCTTATGCGTTTGCGCATGCAGCCGGCCCATAGCGAACTGGCGCGGCTGCTTCAGCTGAAGCAACCGAAGGCGCCGCTGCATCTCACCACGAACTTCGCGATCAAGCTAGCGGTGAAGCCAGGTCAAATTGTAGGAAAAGTCATTCACTGCCTCTCTCCAATTAAATATGGATCGATCGAGTCAGCTATGGAGAGGAAGATATTGCCATCTGAACCTGCACCGAGCTTACTCGATGCGGTCCGACATCACGATCATCCGAAAAATGATCGCCAGAGGGGCCCGGCCCGCATTTTTAGGCTAGCAGGCGCAGTCGGACTGATCAAGAGACGTGGCGTAACCTCCGGTAAATTTATTCAACAGCATTGGCTGAGCAGCGAATTCAAAGGCTTCCGCCTAACGACCGATTTGGGGTCGCTTTGCGAATTTCCGCTTTCGGAGGCAAAGTAGGCGAAGCTGCCCGCCCGCTTCAAGTATCGGCACTGCTCCTCACGGGGTGCGGACCCTATCGGTCCTCCCGATCCAGACGGACCGCCTTTTCGATAAAGCCCTGCGGGTCTTGCACGAAATGGGCTGCGTCTGATTGCAGAACTGTCCTGATCACAGCTTCCCTGCTTGGCTGAATGATCGCGCCCTCCGGCGTTGCAAAGACGCAGTCGAAATGCCGCGCGAGGTCACAGACACCGCCGATCAATGGCAGAGAGATATCTGCCGCATCGAAGCGGACCTGGATTTCTTCGATGAATTGCTCATCGAAGCTCACCTGGATGTCGTCAGCAGGTTCGTCGCCCCACACACGGAGACCGGTGTAGGATCGCGGTTTCTCGGGCAGCAACATGTCGAGCTTCGCAAATAGCGCATTCGCCTCTGCGATTGGCAGCGCCAGAACAACCTCGTCGAGCTGCGAGCGGCTCATCCGTGCAGCGTCGACCCCTGCGATACGCGCCGCAGAGGCGGGGATCAGGTTGATGACGAACTGCCAGACGGCCATCACTCGAACATAGCGCCAATGCGGGGTCCGACAATGGGCTCATTCGCTAAGCGCTGAACCTGCTCTACCGGAACCCGGCGCCGCCGCCCATCCGGGCAGGGCAGCGCCCCTTACCCGCGAACGCGCCTTTCCTTGCCAGGAAGGCGTTCGCGGTCGGAGCTTTCCGACCGTAATGCGCGTCGTGGCGCGCAGGCGGGCCATTCGGCATCCTCCGTCCGGTCAAGGATCGGCTCAGGCTGTCGCTGCGCTTGCCTTCACCCCCCACACGGCGGCGATGCCGGCTTCGCGGCATCGTCCCTGACAGTCCGTCGTCGTCCGACCAGCCCCGCCAAACGGCCTTTCAAGATTGGTGGTGTTCCCGCTGTAACCCCTTCGCAGGGCCGAAGGGGCGGCCCGGTGTGGCGCTGATGCGCCTGACCGGGCC
>LNFM01013662.1_pt1 | contig 10274 bp, 8 predicted proteins | sample 596031 | NCBI WGS metagenome assembly LNFM01 (sample SAMN04254537, study PRJNA301005) | activated carbon metagenome | isolation source: dual media filters at the Ann Arbor, Michigan drinking water treatment plant | place: USA: Ann Arbor | reverse complement strand
GTCGACACGAGCTTCGGCACCGAGCTGGACGTGAACGGTGATGGGTTTGCGGACGTTGCGATTGGTGCTCCGAAGGCGGAGGGAGGGCGCGGCAAGGTCGATGTGTACTACGGAAGTGCGACAGGACTGCCCGCAGCTCCGGCGGTGACGCTGCGTGGCGTCGCGAATGGCGATGACTTCGGCGTAGTCGTAAGTTCCGGGGGAGACATCAACGGCGACGGGTTTGCGGACCTGTTGGTTGGTTCGTCGTGGGCAGATCCCGGAGGGAGGATGAACGCAGGCACCGCCAACATTTTCTACGGGAGTGCGACAGGCATCGGCTCAACGCCGAGCTTGGTGCTCGAAGGACGCAACGCGAACGACTTTTTCTCTTGGTCCATCGCTGGAGCTGGTGACGTGAACGGCGATGGGTACGCAGACATTGTCGTTGGTGCGTACTGGGCGGACCCGGGCGGGCGAATGGAAGCTGGAACTGCGAGCGTCTTTCATGGATCGGGCGCCGGACTGAACGCCACTGCTGCGCGAGTGCTCGAGGGCGCCGCTGCTGGTGATGGCTTCGGTTGGGACTCTGCGGGTGCGGGCGATCTCAATGGCGACGGCTTCGGTGACATCATCGTTGGAGCGCCTGCAGCAGATCCGGCGGGTCGCATGAGTGCGGGTTCTGCCAGCGTGTTTCATGGATCACCATCGGGAATCTCCATGACGCCAGAGCGGACGCTGAATGGAGCGGCGACTTCCGACTCGCTGGGTGTGTCGGTATCTGCTGCGGGCGATGTGAACGGCGACGGCTTCGCAGACCTGCTCATCGGCGCGAACCTCGCCGATCCTGGTGGACGGATGGACGCTGGAACGCTCAGTGTATTCCATGGCAGTGCGAGCGGCGTGGGTTCGACTGCTGCGCGCGTGCTCGATGGCGTGGCCGCCGGCGACTTGTTCGGCTGGTCTTCAGCAGCGGTTGGTGACGTCGATCAGGACGGGTTCGACGACATCCTTGTCGGTGCGCACTTCGCGGATCCGCTGATGATGAACGACGCGGGACAAGCGTATCTGTTTCGCGGCAGTGCGTCGGGCGTTCAGGCGCTGGCGCTCCGCACGTTTGGTGGCGTTGCTGCGGGCGACTACTTCGGCGTAGCACTCAGCGGCGCTGGTGACGTCGATGGTGATGGTCGTCTCGATCTCATCATTGGCGCGAGCCTCGCGAATCCGGGCGGAAGAATGGATGCCGGCACGGCGAACCTTTTTCTCAACGCAGCGGGCGGGTTCTCGATGATTCCTTCTCGGGTGTTCGAGGGGCAGAGTGCCGGCGACTTCTTCGGCGTCGCTGTGGCAAGCGCTCGTCGAGCGCGCTTGCGCCATCCGTGGTGTTTCACCGCCAGTCGATCACGCTACACGGGAGCGTCACTGCGGTAGTGGCGGCGCGATTCGATCGCGCAGTCGAAGCGCAGGTTTTTCGACGCAGACGTGCAGCACGTACGCGAGCGACCAGCTCAGAATGCAGAGCAACACGAACGCAAGAAGCCAGCGGGTGTGCGCGGGCCATCCTGCGAGGAAAAAGCCGACTGATGCGAGCTTTACGACGTGATCCATGAGCGGGATGTGCACGAGATACACTCCGTACCCGAGCGTTGCGATCGGCAGCCACAACCGCGCGCCCAAGACACGTGGGAGCCATGCTGTTGGCGGGCTGTGTAGCAGCGGGAGCAAGATGGCGGCGTAGGCGACGCTTGTGACGCTTCCCCAGGCAAAGAGTTGCCAATTCGAGTGCGGTAGCGCTCCGTGAGGAGGAAGCAGCCACGCGATCGCCGCAACCGCGATCGCGTACGACACGAGGCGCGCGACACCCGCTCGAAAAGCGCTCGTCAACGAAGCGCCGAAATGGTGGTGCGCATACGCGAGCAAAACCCCCGCGACGAGGGTGTCGAAGCGTGTATGGGTGAGGACGTACATCCAGCGGAACAGTTCGGGATCGCTCCATGGTGTCCTCGCGGCCCAGAAGATCGCGTGGCGAATGACGAGCGCAGACGCCCACAGTGCGCCGAGTGTGACGAGGCGAGCGCGATGCGATTGCAGTTTGCGAAGCAACGCGAGTAGCAACGGTGCGGCCAAGTAGAAGTGCTCCTCGACGCAGAGCGACCACGCGAAGGGCATCACGATGTAGTTCGTGTTCGAGCGCAGGTACGGCGTGAGGTAGACAAACTCGGGCCAGATCGTTCGGAGCGGCAACGCGGGCTTCTCGGTGCGCCACAGCACGAACAGGACGAACGCGTAGAGCGGGATCGTCCGAAACGCGCGACGCGCATAGAAGCGAGCGATGCTGTGCTTGTTGCTGGCTGCATCGGACAACAGGATCGAGCCGATCAAGAAGCCCGAGAGCACGAAGAACAGGTCCATGCCGAACCACACCGCAGACGACCATCGCGTGAGCGTCGACGGCGCGAGCATCTGTCCCCACGCGAGCACGACAGTCACGTGAATCTGCACGACGCTCAGGATGGCCAGCACTCGCAGCCCATGGAGCGCGGGAAATTGATTCGACAGCAGTGATAACTGCCACCAGGATCGCGCTGGCTGTTCGGGCGCCGTCACGCAGCGAGTGTGCCCGGCCGAGTTTGCGGTTGTCGAAGGAATCGCGCGTGGCCGCTTGCGCTCGGCGGCAGTAACTCGATCCGCGACGACTGCGCGCGGTGCCGACGTGAACGCGGTGGGCTCCTTGCGAGCGTGTCGCAGAAACGCTCATCGAGCCCCTCGTCGGGCGCAGGAGCGTCAACTGCTGCGGCGCGATGACACGGCGCTTGGCTTGTGCCGCTCTGGTGCGCACGACCGCCACAGGTTCCACGCACGCTCACCGCGCACTGATCGCGGAGCCACGCACCACGCTCGGGGCGAGTCGCGCGACGAGAAGCAGTGGCGGATCGCTGCGGCTCGTGGCGTGGCTTGACTTTCCAGCCTTCGCTCGGAACGCTGAAGGGAGCGGCCGAATGTGCGGTCGCCGTGCGTTTGGATATGAAAAACGGCGGGGCGACGAGGTCTTGACCCCCTCATCGCCACCGACGTCAACCACACGAGGCTTGACAATGGTCGATCATCGGTTGTTCCGCCGGGCGATGACGCAGAGAGTTCCCTGCGACGCGCCGTGGAGTGACGTTGCGTTTTCCCCTGCAAATCACGCGAGGAACGATACCTCGCGTGAGCGGGACATCGCAAGGCTGCGCGCTCGCATCCGCCGAGCGGCTATCACGAGCGGAGTTCGGCTTGGTGCGTGGGGTGTGGGCGATGGGCTTTGCATCGCGGCGCTGTCCACGCCGCTCCGAGACTGGCTCGAAACCTTGGGCATCGATGTCGACACGGGCTCGACCGGCTGGAGCCTCGTCGGGCCCATGCTCGATCGTGCCGAGCGCGATGTGCGCGACGAACTCCTCCGCGAGCAGCAACAGATCACCCTCGCGCTGCCGAGCATCAAGAGCGTCGAGTCGGTCACGGCGATCCTCCCGCTCAACGCGCAGGACACCTGGAAGATTTCACTCACGAGCCGAGCGTTCATCGTCGCCGAGTGTATGCCGCTCCATCATTTGCACGGCGGGTTCTACGGCGCGCTCACCCGCTGGCACCTTCTCGCCCTCGACGCGAACGAGGTCGATGAGTTGTACGAGCCGTTCGTTGCGTCGCTCGCGGCGTAGTTCATTCGCGACGTTGCGGCGGGGAGCGAGAGGCTCTCCTCGGCAGGAAGGAGCGAACGGCGCTCCACTCGCTGCAGATCGCCCGATACCCGCGAAAGACCGCACGCTACTCGGCGCCTGCGCGGTGTCAGGGCTCGCGCGACAACTGCCCCGCGACGTACGCGTGTAGGCGTTCGTTCGCGCGGTCGAGATCGAAGAGCGACGCATCGAAGCCGGGCGGGGCCCAATCGCTCAGCGCCTCGTGCTCGGGGTGTCGTGGGTTCGCGAGCGCGTCCACGAGGAGCGCGTAGCCCGAGCAGCCCCCGCAGTCCTCCGGCGGACACGCACCCGCGCCTGCGAGACACTCAAGCTTCAGCGAGCGGTCAGCGCCGAGCACGCGGTCGATCACGACCTCGTGACGCCAGCAGTCGCCGAAGTCGTACTCGTACTCGAACGAGACGCCTGCGCGCGCGACGTTGCCGAGCGTGGTGGAGCGGTCGTCGAGAGCATCCAGATCCTCGTCGTCGATCGGTACGGGAGGTGTGTAGCGCTTCTCGCCGATCGTGAATTGATGCAGATGCGAGTGGGTCCACCCCATCGCGAGCTGGATCACGTCGTGAAGCTCACGAAGCGAGTAGGTTAGCGGAACCGAGACGCGGCGCCAGACCGGCGGGGTCACCTCCGCGAGCGTGACGGTCACGATCGCGAACGCTGGGACCACGGTTCGATGTGCAACGGCTCGCTCCCTTCGCTGGGCGGGACGGTCCGTGCTCCATCGCTCCTCGTGTCGCAGGGCTTCGAGCTGGCCCATGAGCGATCGTCGTCCGTCCGCGTGGAGGACGAGCCGGCCAAGCTGTTCGAGGTGGAGCGCTTCGAGTTCGTCCCATGGCAATGCGGCAGGCTTCCTCAACAGGGCGCGAAGCGTCCCTTGCTTCGCCTCCACCGCCCGCTCGATGCCCTTGATGGTCGTCGCGCCGATCGTCGCTCCACGCGCACGCGAGAACACGCATTCGAGCGCTTCGCGTGTGCTCGTGGCGGACGCGATCGCACGCGCGAAGAGCGGTTCGATGTCCGCGAGAGGCCAGCCCGTGAGTTCGTGGATGTCGGCCGCAGACATCGCCGCGACCGAGCAGAGCAGCCAGACGCGACGCTCCGAGAGGTTAGTCATCGTTCTTCCGCCCGAGTATCGGCCCTACGCGTCCTGGTCAACCTCGGCGTCGTTCTGCTCACGCAGCGACGAGAGCACGAGCGAGCGCAGGCGCCGCGCGGTACCAAGCGCGTACTCGAGCTCGTGCGTGCGCAGCTCAGCGATGATCCGGGCGAGCTCGCTCATGGCGACGTTCGCGCGATCCTCCGAGAGCGTGCTGAGAAACGGCTCCGTCGCATCCGTGAGCCCATATCCTTCCCAGACCGCGAGTTCGAGCAGATCACGCAGAAGGATGTCGAGCGGAGCCTCGCGAACGAGGTCGAGGTAGCGGCGCTCGATCGCGCGGTATGCCTCGGCGATGTCCGCGCCCGAGTCGTCGACGTGGTCCATACACTCGATGACTGCCGTGAGTGCCGCGCGATGCAGCGCGAGCTGTCGGTGCGGGCAGGACAGTCGCGCGTTCTCGCGCTCGACGGTGTCCTCGAAGGTCATCGCGATGGACGACGCGTCCGACCAGCGGCTGAACTTCGCGTCGCGCATCACCGCCTCGAACAGACGCTCATACTGGCCTGGATCGACCGGAAACCTCGGCCAGTGTCCACGCAGCGCGCGCAGTTCGAGCATGCGCCTGGGTGGGTGCTGCATCGCGTGGGTTTTTGCGTGGGGACCGTCGTGCCACACGCGCTTGAACGCCTTCTTCTTCAGCCAGTCGCTCGTGCGTTCCTCGTCGTCGAGGAGCTGCGCAGGCGTCATCGCGAGCGACGAGAGGCGCGCCTCCAGGTCATCGATCTGCGCAATCATCGCCTCCGACGCGCTGTCGCTCGGTGACTTCTTCATGCGGGTGCGGAAGTCCGCTCGCATGCCACGAAGCCCCTCACGTTCGTCGAGCGCGAGCCGCAAGAGCCAGCGATCCCAGTGGCAGAACGCCACGCCATCGTGCTTGCGCCAAGGCTCAGGGCCCGAGCGCGGGGCGTCATCGAGCGGGCGGTTTGTTGGGCTTGGTGGCGAGCGAGACACGAGTCACGGATACCGCAGCGGTGTGGCGTGTGTCGCGGGCGGCGTGGACGAGGCGCTTCCGTTCGTCGAGCCCCACGCTCACGCTTCCGCATGCTTGTCGTCGTTCCGCGCGAGTCGAGGGCTGTGCGTGTCGACGCCTGCTACGCGAGCAGCGGTCGTCGACCTTCGCGCCAGAGCCGAGCGACCTCATCCGCGCGCTGGTACGCCTGATCGTGGTCGAAGCAGAGCTGATCGAGCTCGTCGAGCACGGGGCCGCAGCCGCCGGAGCCGCACCAATTGCCGTGGATGTTACGAGGCAGTCCGTGCGGCGGGCGGTCGCCGGAGCGGTTCTTCCCGAACCACTCGCGATCCGCGAACTCGACGCCAAGGCGAGCCTTCTCGCGAAGCTTGGGGTTCCCATGCGCCTTCGCGATCTGAACGGCACCAGCGCGCAGGCGTTGGTCAGCCTCCCGTCGAATGCGGCGGGACTCTTCAGGTTCGGCGGTCAGGTGCAGGTACACGCCGGCGCCGAGCACTCCAACGGTGAGCAGTCCAACAACAAGTGCAACGTCTGAACGAGACATGCAACGCAGGGTAGCTGGACGCGGTCACCCCGCAATTCGACGCGGACAGAGTATGTCCACTCTTCCGCAGCAGCCCGAATGAGAGAGTTGCTCCCTCGGACGCCGGTGCTAGCGCGAAAGACATGGCGTCGTTCCCGGTTGTTTGCCCTGGTTGCCTGTGCGTGTATCCGAGCCCCGCGGACTGGTGCGACGCGATCGAACGCGTCATGCGCCCAGAGCAGGTGAAAGACATCTCGCGCCTGCTCGCGCCGCAGGTGCGTGCCGGATACGCGGCGGGAGACGTCGTCGCGAACTACGTCCGAAGCGAGCTCGCCACGAAGCGCCTTCGATACATCGCAGACCCCGCTGGTTGCGATCTCTGGGGCCCGCCTGCGGCGACCCGCATGCGCGGTGGAGGGGACTGCGACGACCTTTCGGCGTTCGCGCTCTCGGTCCTGAACGCGATGGGCACGCCCGCCACGATGCTCGTGGGCTTCCTCTGTCGTGATCGTCGCTGTGAGGGGCACGCCTGGGTCGAAGGAGGCGATCGTCGTGGGTTTTTCCTGCTCGAAGCGACCTCAGGCGCTCTGTATCGAAACGCACGTCCGTCGAGGTATCGCGCGCACTACTCGCTCTTTCCGGGTCGGTGCCTCGACCTCCGGGACACAGGGATGAAGCGCGCTGGGCAGCGCGTCGTGGGCGTGTGACCCGCTCGCGCCGTGTGCGCACAGCTTGTCCACAGCCAACACACGCATTCAAGAAATTCGTCCCCTGACGCGACGCGCGCGCGTCCGGCACGCTTGTCCTGGGAGGAAACGGGCCGCCTGCGCGCTGCATCGAGCTCACGCTCGGTCGCGAAGCTTCATACGGCCTCGTGCACTGGGGTCGTCCCGTCCCTCCTGCACGCGAACACACGCGCTCATCGCGCGACATCCATCGCACTTTTCGTCGCGTGCAGGAGGAGACGCCCATGGACGATCCCCCTCCCATCAACGTCATTCACCTGGAACGCATCCGTCCTGCCAACCGCGCCCTGCGCGCCTTGGTGGGCGAGAGCGCGCTCATGCAGTCGCTCCGCGCGGACATCGAGCGCTTCGCGCCGTCCACTGCACCCGTCGTGATCGAAGGCGAGAGCGGAACGGGCAAAGAACTCGTCGCTCGCGCCCTGCACGCAGAGAGCCCGCGCCGCACGCGTCCGTTCGTCGCAGCGAACGTGGCCGCGATCGAACCCACGCTCCTTGGCTCCGAGCTCTTCGGTCATGTGCAGGGCGCCTTCACCGGCGCCCACCGCACGCACCGCGGGCTCTTTGAGCAAGCAGACGGCGGCACGCTGTTTCTGGACGAGATCGCAGAGGCGAGTGCTGCTGCACAAGCGTCGCTCTTGCGCGTACTCGAGACCGGTGAGCTTCGTCCCGTCGGAGGAGAGGGGATGAAGCGCGTGTCCGTGCGGCTCATCGTCGCATCGCACGAGAACCTGTCGGAGCGCGTCGCGCAGAAGCGCTTCCGCAGCGACCTGCTGTATCGCCTTCGCGTGCTCGTGCTTCGGACACCCTCGCTTCGCGCGAGGCCCGAGGACATCCCAGAGATCGCGGACGCGTTCTTCGCCGCACTCCACGAGGAGCTCGGGCCTCGTACGCTCAGCGCGGACGCAGAGGCATTGCTTCGCGCGGCGCGCTGGCCGGGCAACGTGCGGCAGTTGCAGAACGTGCTCCGTCGCGCGGCGGTGCAGAGCGACCTCGCCCTCCTCGGTGCCGCGGAGATCGCGCCCGTGCTCGCCGCAGAAGACCTGGGCAGCGTGCCTGTCAGCACGCCGCCGAGCGCCGCACTGCTTCGCGCCGTCCTCGTGGCATGCGGCGGACGCATCGCGACAGCAGCACGGAAGCTCGGGGTTGCGCGGAGCACGCTTCGCGCACAGCTCAAACGAGCCGGTGTTGTCGTTGCCCGCGCATCGCTCGGTTCTCCAAGCGCGCGAAGCGGAAGCACGGGCCACGGTGGCTCGCCATCCGCTTCGTGCACGGAGGAGGACGGAGTTTCATGAATACAGGCACGGATCATCAAGAGGTCGCGCGCATGCGCCTGCCGCTCGCGGTCGTTCCCGACGACCACGAGGGGCCGAAGCGTCCCGCGATCACCGTCAGTCGGATCAAGCAGTACCTCGCGTGTGCGCGGCAGTATGCGTTCGAGCACGAAGAGGGGATCGTCCCTGCCTTCGAGCCCGCCGCACGCGCGTTCGGCCAGGTCATGCACAAGGCCCTCGAATGGGTCCACCACTACCGTTCCGTGGGTGGGTATCCACGTGCGGATCAGGCGGCGGATGTGTTTCGAAGCAAGTGGTTCGATCGCCCCAAGAACGGGCTTCGGTACCTCTCGGGCTTCTCCGCCAAGGTGTATGAAGAGCGCGGGGCAGAGCTCATCGCCCGCTACGTCGAGGCTTGCGCGGACGATGCGGTATTCGCCGTCGAACCCTATGTGCGCGTGCCGCTCTCAGACGCCCTCGATCTCGCAGGGCGGATGGACCTCGTTCGTCCCGACGATCGCATCGTCGAGTTCAAGACGGCCCATCGACAGCCATTCGGAACGCGCGAGCACCTGCTTCAACTCGCCGCCTACGCGTTCGCCTACGAGCGCATGCACGGCGTGCGTCCGCACGTCTCGCTCGTCACGATGGTTGCCTCCAGCGTTCCGGAGGTCATCGTGCGCAACGTCCGTGTGAGCGACAACGACCGCGCGTTCTTCGTCGCGACGGCGCACGAGGTCGTGCGCGGGATCACTGCCAAGGTGTTTCCGCCCACACCCGGCGCGCTCTGCACGCACTGCCCGTTCGCCGCGCCCTGCGCGCAGTGGGACGGTCGTGCTGCGAACGACAACGCGAGCGCGGAGTGATGCCACGCGCCACGCGCGAACTCCTCCTCTACGCGCACCTTCGTCCTCCCGGAACCACACGGATCACTCGTGAGGTTCCGGGGATTTCTTCTGGGGCTGACACCCGAGAGCCCGCACGCACGCGGACTGCTCTTCTCCCGGCCCCAGGAGGTGATCCACGATGAACCTGAACGACACAGTGTCCTTTCACGACGTGCACGAAGCCGTGCGCGAGCGCGCCTCTCGTGCGCTGCCCGACACCCTCGTCCGCTACGCGGATCTTCGGTTCACGCCCGAGGGATCGCTCCGCGCCCCGAGCCTGCCCGAGCTCACGTTGAACTCGTGGTCCAAGCGGCAGCTCGCCGCGCTCCTCGGCGTCCGCTGGGAACGCTGGTTCTCCGACGCCGTCTCGGGCACCGAGCGCGCGGAGGAGACCAATCGCCGCCTCACACGATTGCCCGGCGAAGTGAAGCTCCGCACGATCCGCGAGGAACGCGCGCCCACAGGCGTCGTGCTCCGCGCGATGCTGGGGCCCAACTTCTCTCCGATCGACGATGTGCGGATCTTCGACACGATGGCTGAGACCTTCGGTCGTGCGCTCGATACGTTCCGCTTCACGCGCGTCGATCGCACGGACGCAACCACCATCTACAGCGCGGTCCACGTGGACGTGCGCAAGGTGGGGGACGATGCGCTCCTCCCCGGTTGGACGCTCAGGAACAGCGAGGTCGCGGGCGCAGCGCTCACGATCGACGATGCGTGGCTGCGCCTCGCGTGCATGAACGGGCTCATCGTGTCCGTGGGCGAAAAGCGCCTGCTTTACCGCACGCATCGCAAGATCGACCCCGATCAGCTCGTGGCTGCGCTTGCGGTCGCGATGAAGAATCTGCCCTCCCGTTGGGGACAGACGCTCGCGCTCATGGAGGCAGCTCGCTCGACGCTCGTGCCTCACCCCGACGCGGCCATCGAAGCGATGCTCGAGAACGCGGCGATCCCGCGCGAGCTCGTGCGCGAGGCGCAGACCGTCGCGCTGAAGGACGGGGATCACTC
>LNFM01013661.1_pt1 | contig 10277 bp, 9 predicted proteins | sample 596031 | NCBI WGS metagenome assembly LNFM01 (sample SAMN04254537, study PRJNA301005) | activated carbon metagenome | isolation source: dual media filters at the Ann Arbor, Michigan drinking water treatment plant | place: USA: Ann Arbor | reverse complement strand
GGCGGCGCGCCCGGAATTTTCTCCGCGCGCTGGGCCGGTCCGCAAAAAGATTTCGGCCTCGCCATGGAAAAGGTGGCCAAGGAAATCACGGCGCGCCACGGCTGGGCCGCCCCGGGTCCCCGCGCCAATTTTATCTCCGTCCTCTGCCTCGCCTGGCCCGATGGCGAAACCGCCACCTTCGAAGGAAAGGTCTTCGGCCGCCTCGTCTGGCCCCCGCGCGGCGGCAACGGCTTCGGCTACGATCCAATGTTCGTCCCCGATGGCCACGACCTCACCTTCGGCGAAATGGAACCGGCCGGCAAATACGCCATCTCCCACCGCACCCGCGCCTTCGACGCTTTCCGCAAATCAGCTTTGGGCGATCTCTCCGCCGAGCCGGTCAAACCCAACGCCGAACGCGACGCCGCCGGCCTCCACGCCGCGGCCGCGAACATCTCGACACGCGACGAACTCAAGACCTTCGTGAAATACTTGAGCGCCGATCTCGAACGCCGCGGCCAGCCGCGCGTCAATCTCGGCACGCTCATGGTCGCCCTCGAAGATTCGGTTGGCGAAAAATCCGACGAACCGCGCTGGCGCACGCTCGCCAAAGCGCTCCTCGCCGCAACCGAGGCCAAACAGCCGTGACCCTGCTCCCAGAGCGGCTCGACGCGGACAAACTGTTCGGCGTCTACATCCACTGGCCCTTCTGCGCCCAAAAATGCCCCTACTGCGACTTCAACAGCCATGTCCGTTTCGGCGGCTGGGATGAAGCTCGCTTCCTTGCCGCCTACCTCCGCGAACTCGACGAGGTGAAAGCGCGCATCGGCCGGCAGGAGGTCTATTCGATCTTCTTTGGCGGCGGCACGCCCTCGCTCATGCAGCCGTCCACCGTCGCCGCCATCCTCGACCACATCGCTAATCTCTGGCGGGTCCAGCCCGGCGCCGAAATCACGCTCGAAGCTAATCCCAACAGCGTCGAAGCGGAACGCTTCGCCGGCTACCGCGCAGCCGGCGTCAACCGCGTCTCCATCGGCGTGCAATCACTGCGCGATGACGAACTCAAACGCCTCGGCCGCCTGCACTCCGTTGCCGAGGCCCGCACCGCGATCGACATCGCGCGCCGCACCTTCGACCGCTTCACCTTCGATCTGATCTACGCCCGCCCCGGCCAAACGCTCTACGGTTGGCGCACCGAATTGACCGAAGCCCTTGCCATGGGTAGCGATCATCTCTCGCTCTACCAACTCACCATCGAGCCCGACACGCCCTTCGCCGAACTCCACGCGCGCGGCAAACTCATCATCCCCGATCCCGACGCCGCCCTCGATCTCTACGCGCTGACCCAAGACATGACGGCCGCCGCTGGTCTCCCGGCCTATGAAATCTCCAACCACGCCCGCCCCGGTCAGGAGAGCCGCCACAACCTGCTCTATTGGCGCTACGGCGCGTATGCCGGCATCGGCCCCGGCGCCCACGGCCGCCTCGTCCTGCCCGATGGCAGCCGAATCGCGATGGCCACCGAACGCAATCCCGAGCGCTGGGCCGAACGCGTCGAAACCAATGCTCACGGCTTCACCGACGAAACACCGCTCTCCGCCGAAGAGCAGGCCGACGAAATGCTGCTGATGGGCCTGCGCCTCACCGAAGGCATCGATCTCGACGCCATGGCCCGTCGCTTCGGATTCGCGCCTGCCGCCGCCGAAGTCGCTGACCTTGAACAGATGGGCCTGATTGAAATTCTGCCCTCCGAGCCGCACGACCCCGACATCATCCGCGCCTGCGTCGGCCCCGGCATGTCACCCACCGCGATCACGCCTTACGCGCCTCGCCACCCCACCATCCGCGCCATCGGCCAGGGCCGCTTCGTCCTCAACGAACTCGTCCGCCGCCTCTCGCTCAAAACGGAGCATGTCGCAGCCCCCGTAAACACGGCTGCAACACTTCGCACGTAGACACGCGCCCTAGCCCCAGATATTCAGCGCCCCGATGATGAGATCGCTTTACGATTGGATGATGCGCCAGGCCGCCAGCGAGCGGGCACCTACGGCGTTGTTCTGGGTCTCGTTTATCGAGAGCTCCGTCTTCCCCATCCCACCCGACGTCATGCTGATCCCGATGGCCATCGCCAATCGGCTGAAAGCCTGGTGGTACGCGACCATGGCCACCATCGGCTCGGTGCTCGGTGGTCTTCTTGGCTACGCGATCGGCTACTTTCTCTTCGATATGGTCGGCCAGCCGATCCTGAGCTTCTACGGCTACGGCGACAAATTCCAGGAATTCGCCGCCCAGTATAACGAATATGGCGCCTGGATCGTCTTCATGGCGGGCCTGACGCCCTTCCCCTTCAAGGTCATCACCATCGCCAGCGGCACCACGTCGATGAACATCTTCGTGTTCTTGCTGGCGAGCATCGTCGGCCGCGCCTCGCGCTTTTTCGCCGTCGCAGCCCTGCTTTACTTCTTCGGTCAGCCGATCCGCGAATTCATCGAGCGCTACTTTGGCATCCTCACGGTGCTCTTCTTCGTATTGCTCGTCGGTGGCTTTGCCGCCGTGAAGTTCCTATTCTAGCGGGTCGCCGCCTGCGCGAGGACATGCTGATGCTGGACACGAAGATCCGCCCCGACAGTGCCGACGCCTACCGCTTGGGTGGCCTCGCACTGGTGATCTCCACCGGGATCATCCTGACCGCCCTCGGCTTCGAATACCTCGGCGGCTACGCCCCCTGCCCGCTCTGCCTCATGCAGCGCTACGCCTTCTACGCCGGCATTCCGCTGACCTTCGCCGCCATGGCGCTCGTGGCCGAACGCCCCCGCTGGGCCGCCCTCCTCTTCTTCGCCGTCGCCCTCGCCTACCTCGCCAACGCCGGCCTTGCCACCTACCACGCCGGCGTCGAATGGCACTTCTGGCCCGGCCCCGACACCTGCGCGGCGGCCCAAGCTCTGCCGACGACCCCCGCCGATCTCCTCAAAGGCCTGGAGAGCGCCCGCGTCGTCCGCTGTGACGAGGCCACCTGGCGCCTCTTCGGCCTCTCGTTTGCTGGCTGGAATGTCCTCATCTGTCTGGCGCTGTTCGCAATTTGCCTACAGGCCGCCTTTGCCGCGTCGGCCCGCGACCAAAAAATCTAGGCCAAACAAGAGATTGTAAAATGCTCGCAACGATTTAAGCGAGCCCACCCCACCTATGCGGCGGGGAGAACTCTCCATGAACAGATTGCAAGCGAATTTCCTTGGATAGGACCCGTCTCCGCCATTTTTGCGCCTGAGTGTGGCAGTTAATTCACACCAAGCGCGGAACACAAACGGAACGCAGCATCTTCGGACAAAGCCTCCAAACAGTTCCAAAGCGGTGTGAAGGAGTGGTCGTGTATGGGGAAATTTGTAGCGTTCTCCCCCTCGTCTCCCAGGCAGGTCTTGTCGCGTTGTTTGCGTCCTGCCGGTGTCATGGAGAAGAGCCTGACCAAGAGTGCCGCGGGTGTGTCTCCGCCCCTCAGTCTCAGTAAGCGTTGCGTCCCAGTTGCGTCTGTTGCGTCCCCTGTAGCGTCTGCGTTGTACACCCCAAAGAGCGCGCTGAAAGGCGTGTTCCAATCTCTGAAGCGAGCGGTCTGGCGTGAAAAGTCCACGCGTCTGGCCAGACTGCTCCCCAGGTCTTCAAGCCCGGTCATCCACAGTTGCGTCGCCGGCCGCCGGAACTTGAACCACCCTGTCGTGCGTTCGTTGTGCAGTCACCGCGTTCAGTAAGCGTCAGTTGCGTCCAGTTGCGTTGCGTCACCCGTATGCGTTTGTCGCGTCAGTAGCGTCCAAAGTTGCGTGAGGAGTGCAATGCTCAAGTCCCCCGGTTCGCGTCCCCAGTTCGGGTATCCAGAGTTCGCGTCTCCCAAGCTGGCCTTGGTTGAAAGTATGTCTGCGTCCCCGCCGAGTACGTGGCGGCCCCTGTCGGACATCGTCTCCGGCATCGTGCGTGATGTTGAGTTGAAGTCCGCAGCCGACGCCCGCGCAAGCGATCTGCCGAAAGCTGCGTAACGACCCCTCTGTGAAATTGCACATCCGAACCGCTCGGATGCGCCACGAAACGGCAGGTGTATCGAGTGCAGGACCCGCAGTCCCCAACGGCACTGCATCACACAGTTCTGCGTCGTGGTGCCAACGGCACTCTTTGCACCTGCCACCTCTTTCTACCGCGTGTGTACCGCGCGTTTGTCTACGCGCCGCAGTAACCCAGTATCCCGATGGAGCGCCCCCCAATGGCTCACGTTTCGACCCCCGATCACGTCAATCCCGTTCAGTGGCAGCACGCCCAGGGCATCGCCCGCCAGACCTGCGCCCGCTTCTTTCGTGATGGCGGCAGCCCAGCCGATGCTCTCAAAGCGTTCGGCCTGTCCGCCGGCGAAATCTCGGACCTCGATTGGAGCCGCGCTGTCGATTCGATCGCGCAAGACCTTTGCTCAGCCCCGCTACGCCGCGCGGCCTGAACCGCCGGCCGGCCGACCGGCTGCCGACACGACACTATGACTATGACTTCGTCCCAATCGACTCACAGCCCCGCTGCGCAAGCACGGGGCTTCTTTTTTCGCACTCACGCGTGCTTGCGTCCCCAATCGCGCATGGCGACAATCACCGGGCCAAGCGCGCGGCCCTTCTCCGTCAAAACGTATTCGGCCCGCGGCGGATGCGCCTGATAGAGCCGCCGCTCAACGATGCCGTTCTCCTCCAGCATTTGAAGGCGCGCCGACAACGTGTTGGGAGGGATTCCCGCCAACGAGGTCTGCAAATCCTGATAACGCCGCGACGGATTGAGCAGCAGATCGCGCATGATGAGCGCCGTCCACCGGTTGCCCACGATCTTCGCCGCCCGCTCGACGGGGCACAGGATTTTCGAAGTCTTGCTCATGAATCAATTTAGACGCGCAGACGGTCCGCGCAACAACAGCATATTTACACATTACTACAAAAAATGTAGTTATTAGCGAAATACAACCGCGAGCCCTTCATATCCCGGAGCAGCCGATGACGATCACACCCATTTATGCTGCTCTCCTCACCCTAATGTTCGTGGCCTTGAGCGTGCGGGTCATCGGCGCCCGCAGGAGCGCTTTGGTCGCGCTCGGCGATGGCGGCAATCGCCTCCTGCTCCGCCGCCTGCGCGTTCACGCCAACTTTGCCGAATATGTCCCCTTGGCCCTTATCCTGATGATGCTCGCTGAACAACAATCGATGCCGCAGGCCATTATTCACGCTCTCGGCGCACTTCTCCTTGCAGGCCGCGTGATCCACGCCGTCGGCGTCAGCCGCGAACCCGAACAGCTCTGGCAGCGCGTGACCGGCATGTCGCTCACCTTCACGGCACTCGTGGCTGGCGCCCTCATCAATCTCGTCGCCGCATCGGGCTTAACTTAGCCTACGCCGCGGCGTAGGCGCATGGTGCCAGCTTGTCCAATTCTACAAGCGGTCCATGATTTGAGTGCGCCCTCCGATCCGACGAAGGTCGGGCCGCGCGCCCCATTGGTTCCAGCCAATGCACACGTTACTGTGCTTTGTACAAAACCGACGGGGACATCAGGCCGTGAGCAGCACCAGCGATAAGGCAGCCGGCACCAAACCGGTCCTCCCCGCCCCACCGGGACTGACGCCGCACGAATTCCGCTCCCTCGTTCTGGGCGAATTGCACGCGCGCCCGTTTCTGCCCATCAATCTGCCGCTGCGCATCTACCACTTCGCCTTCATCACGACGGACGAAGAGGCGCGCGCCGATCGCGACGACATCGCCGAAATGGCCATCGCGCATGGCTTCCCGCCACCGGCCCCAGACGCCAAATATCATCGCTTCGACTTCGGCATCTGGGAACTCCGCTGGGAACAGCACACCGAATTCACCACCTACACCTGGCTGACCGGCCGCGACGCCGCCACACCCTTTGTCCATCCCGCACCGATCGGCACCGGCGAAATCGCCTTCAAGCCGCACGGCAAGCTGATCGCGTCCGTGCACATGAGTGTCATCGCCCCGGGCAAACTCGTCGCTCATGCCGCTGAGGGCTTCAATCCCCTCGCCCTCTGCGTGATCAAAGCCTCCGAGGGCGCCGCGCGCGTCACCACCGATTTCCAGGTCGACAATATCGGCTACACGCGCTTCCTCATCGAGTCGAAGGATCTGACGCCCACGCGCGCCGCCCGTCTCGTGCAACGCATGCTGGAATTGGAAACCTATCGCACGCTGGCGCTTCTCGGTTTGCCCGAGGCCCGCAGCGCCGGACCCGAATTGCAGCGCATGGAAAGGGAACTCGGCGAAATCACGCAAGCCATCGCCACCGCGCCCGACACCGCCGTCCAGCAGGATCTCCTCACCCGTATCAGCAAATTAGCCGCCGCCATCGAAGCGCAGACCGCGCGCACCGCTTTCCGCTTCAGCGCCAGCCGCGCCTATTACGCCCAGGTGAAAAGCCGCCTCGAACTCATCCAAGAGCAACCGGAGGGCGACTTCGTCACCATCACCGCCTTCTTCCGCCGCCGTCTGGAACCCGCCATCGACACCTGCACCGCCGTGGAAGATCGCCAGCGCCGCCTCTCTGCACAATTGGCCCGTGCAGCCGATATGTTGCGCACCGGCATCCAGTTCGAAGTGCAGCATCAAAACCGCGATCTGCTGCAATCCATGAACGAGCGCGCCAGCATGCAGCTGCGCCTCCAGCAGACCGTCGAAGGCCTCTCCGTCGCCGCCATCAGCTACTACGTGATCGGCCTCATCACCTATCTCGCCAAAGGCCTGAAAGATGCGAGCCTGCTGCCCAAACCCCTCACCCCCGAAATAGTCACCGCCATTTCCGTGCCCATCGTCATCGCCGTCATCTACCTCGCCATGCGCCGCGTCCACCACAAGCTGAGCGCAAAAGACGAGAGCTAACTGCACGTATCGCGGTCTCGGGCTCACCCGCTCGCCATTATCTCCGTTGTTCCCCATGCCCAAATCAAAATTCACTCTAGAGTGCGGCCCTGCCGCGACTTCTACAGGTGTCAACAATAACCAATCGCGCATTCCGAAAATCCCACATACAGTAGGCAGCGCCGAAAGATTCGAAGGTATGGATCACTATGGCTGATGACAAAGCATATGAAACAACGTCTCTCTGGAAGAGAACTCTTGCGCCACAACAAGATGATACTTTCCAAAGCTCTAGAGCAAGGTTGAGATCAGCCTATGAAAGCTTGAGAAGGAACGCAATATTCCTCACTGCTCAGATACAAAAAGAGCATCCATCCTTGACTCTTCATGATGTGAATCATCTAGATGCACTTTGGACCGTCGCCGATTTGATCGCTGGATCCAAATACGAGCTGACCCCAACTGAAGTTTTTGTACTAGGCGGGGCCATTCTGCTTCACGATGCTGGTCACTCCATCTCGACGATAAAAGGTGGGATCGCAGAACTCAAGAAGACGCCTGAGTGGCGGGACATAGCAACACAAATTCTTACTGATGCTGGCAATGCTGACATCAGTGAAGCGGATTTAAATGATCCACCAGCTCAGCATGTCGGTAGTATATTGTTCGCAGTATTGCGGAGCATTCATAGCCGTGTTGCTGAATCGCTTGCTTTAGAGCAATTTACGAATCTAGCTAACGGGCACAGCTTTTTTCTCTTGGAGGATAATGACCTGAGAAACAGCTACGGCTCACTAATTGGTCTGATAGCTGCCAGCCACAATTGGCATTATGAAGAGTTACAGCAGCGGCTTCAAAAACGCGTTGGTGCAATCGGCGGCCTGCCAAGTGAGTGGCACATCGATCCTGTTAAAGTGGCATGCCTACTTAGGTGTGCGGATGCTGCACAGATAGATCAGCGTCGTGCCCCAGACTTCCTATACGCTCTACTAAATGTCCACGGCGTGTCAGACACACATTGGCGAGCCCAAAATAAATTGGCCCAACCTGTTCGCGACCCCGACGATCAAAGTGCACTACTGTTCTCCTCAACGGGGCCATATATGGAGCGAGACGCCGATGCATGGTGGGTTGCATGGGATTTAATATCTGTAGTCAATAATGAGCTTCAAGCTACAGCATCTCTCCTGCGTGATACGAACAGGCCGCCTTTTCAAATCCAGCGAGTCCGAGATGCCGATTCGCCCAGCCGCCTTGCGAATCACATCACAACCTCGGGCTGGATGCCAGTTAGAGCTAATGTGAGCGTCAGTGACCCGCTGCGGGTTGCAGCCATTCTGGGAGGACGAGAGCTCTATGGCGAAGCGCCGTTGGTGCCCCTAAGAGAATTGATTCAGAATGCAGCAGACAGCGTCCGTGCTCGGAAGGCCTACGATAAACATAGTGTGGATTATACCGGGTCAATTAACATCAGATTGAGGATCGAGCAGATTGCGCAAGTTGACGAAACGTGGATAGACGTTGAAGACGACGGTATTGGAATGTCCGAGAGAATTCTTACCGGACCTCTTTTGGATTTTGGGACCAGCCTGTGGGCAAGTCTCTTAGTGGAGCGAGAATTTCCAGGGCTGCGAGGAAGTCGATTTGCGGCGGGGGGCCGTTATGGTATCGGATTTTTCTCCGTTTTTATGATCGCCGACTATGTTCAAGTAGCGTCAAAAAGATTTGACGAGGGTCTTGATCGCGGCAAGCGCTTGGTTTTCAAGCACGGACTTGGCTCCAGACCAATACTGTTGCGAGGCTTGCCCAATCAATTCAGTAGCCATATTCAAACACAGGTATCCATTCGTGTTAAGCCAGATTTAGCTCAGAAGCTGAAGGACAGCCTTTTCCAGCAGTCAATAGAACTTGAAGACACGATAGAGGAAAAGCCCATAAATTTGACTGCTAGAATCGGAAACATGGCTCCTGCCGTCGATTGCGACATATTTGTAGAGGAGCCGGGTCGGCCAAGAGCGTTAGCGCACAGCCGAGATTGGCATGAAATGGATGGCGAAGCATGGTTGCGCCAGATCGCAATGGCTGATCTGCGGGGTGACAAGAGATTGGATGAAATATTAAAGGAGGCGGCGAACCGTCTCACTAAAATCACAAAAAATGGTCGCGTCGTAAGTCGAGCGGCAATAGCTCTGGAAGACTACGCGATGTCTCCCGGGGCCGTAGAGGTGTTGGGTATTCCAAGTGTAGTGACCCACGCAGGACTCACTGCCGCCTCAAACTGGGATCTTAGTTTTCCTGGTCCATTTATCGGAACTATAGAAATGGAGCCGACATCAGCGGCGCGCTACGCACGCTCACGGAGTGGACTGACGGAACACAAGAAGGAGATCATCGCTGATAAGGGCGGCCTTGATGATTGGCTCGAACAACAAAAGAAAGCTCTTTGCGCAAAACCGAGATCTGCGATCGCCGACCTCCCCATTCTGACTCATTTTGCGCAGTTTGGAATAATATCGCCAGAATTTTTAGTCGTTCGCAGATATGATTTTGAGTTGGCGCCAAAGAATTTGAACGAGGTCGACTGTGTGAGGATCAAGGACATTAATTCTGCGGTCGAACTCGAATGGCCTTTTCTTGTGCGATCAACTGGCGAGGTCGTATTTTTCACTTACTATGATAAAGAGGAAATCGAGCAGCTGCGAAAGATTATGGAGCATTTGAAAATCGGCAGTATATTCTTTTCGCCAATAAGATTTGAGCATCACAATGTCATAACTAGCAGTGGCGAGGAAACTTTTTTATCGCGAATTCGCATGCTTCTAACGAATATGGGCTGGGTTGTGGAATTTTTTGAACATGATTTCTCGCCAGATGCACCTGTTCCACCATACGCTGCCAAGTGGCTAGTAATGCGAGCGAAGAAAAGCGGCACGTAGCCTACTCCTCCAGCTCCGTATCCCAATAAAGATAGTCCATCCAACTCTCATGCAGATAGTTGGGCGGGAACAGGCGGCCGTTGCGGTGGAGTTCGAAAACGGTGGGGCGGTACGGGGGCTGCATCGGCTTCAAGCCGGCGGCCTGCAGCGATTGGCTGCCCTTCTTGAGATTGCACGGCGCACACGCCGTCAGAACGTTTTCCCACTTCGTCATCCCGCCGCGCGCGCGGGGCACCACATGGTCGAAGGTGAGATCGTGTTTGTCGCCGCAATATTGGCAAGTAAACCGGTCGCGCAGGAAAACATTGAACCGCGTGAAAGCGGGATAGAGCGCGGGTTTGACGTAGGTCTTGAGCGAGACGACGCTCGGCAGGCGGATTTCAAAACTGGGACTTCGCACCATCGTGTCGTATTCGGAGACGATGTTGACGCGGTCCAAAAACACCGCCTTCACCGTCTCCTGCCAACTCCAGAGCGACAAAG
>LNFM01013660.1_pt1 | contig 10277 bp, 10 predicted proteins | sample 596031 | NCBI WGS metagenome assembly LNFM01 (sample SAMN04254537, study PRJNA301005) | activated carbon metagenome | isolation source: dual media filters at the Ann Arbor, Michigan drinking water treatment plant | place: USA: Ann Arbor | reverse complement strand
ATGCAGCTCAACACCCTTCAACTCAAAAACAAATCGATTAACCTTGAACCCGGACTTCCACTTTTGATTGGTACGGCTGCAGGGGGCAGGTCACCAACACCGCGTTGGCGCGCGTTGAAATGACCATGAAAAAAGGCTTCCCGACGGGAAGCCTTTTTGTTTACGCGGGGCGGCCATTAAAGATGGCCAGCCCCGTGCCCGCCTGATTACAGGGGAGTCTTCTTGCCGTCCTTGTACACGTACAGGGTGATGGCTGGGTTCTTCATTTCGCCGTTGGGTTCGAACTGGATGGTCGAAGTCACGCCCTTGAAGTTGGACTTGGCCAGCTCAGCCGTGTAGACCTTGGGATCGACCGAGTTGGCGCGCTTCATGGCGTCCACCAGCAGGAAGGTCGCGTCGTAGGTGTAAGGGCTGTACACCTGGAACTGGCCGGGATACTTGGCGTCGTACTTGGCCTTCCAGGCCGTGCCGCCAGGCATCTTCGCCAGCGATGCACCACCTTCAGCGCAGACCACATTGTTCAGGGTCTTGGCGCCAGCAGCCAGCTTGGCGATTTCCGAAGTGCAGATGCCGTCACCGCCGAAGTACTTCACGTTGCCCATGCCCAGCTGTTCCAGCTGACGCAGCATGGGGCCGCCCTGGGGATCCATGCCGCCGTAGAAGATCGCATCAGGGTTCTTGGCCTTGATGGCGGTCAGGATGGCCATGAAGTCCGTGGCCTTGTCGGTGGTGAACTGCTCGTCCACAACCTTCATGCCCTTTTGAGCTGCAATGGTCTTGAACACATTGGCAACACCTTGGCCGTACGCGGTACGGTCATCGATGATCGCAACCGTCTTGAGCTTCAGGGTATCAGCTGCGTAGGCAGCCAGGCCAGCGCCCAGTGCGTTGTCATTCGCGATGATGCGGAACGTCGTCTTGTAGCCGGGCTTGGTCAGGTTGGGGTTGGTGGCTGCGCCGGTGACGTGGGGGATACCGCAGTCATTGTAGACCTTGGAAGCGGGAATCGTCGTACCGGAGTTCAGATGGCCCACCACGCCAGCGACCTTGGAGTCGCACAGCTTTTGTGCAGCAGCCGTGCCCTGCTTTGGATCAGCGGCATCGTCTTCAGCAACCAGCTCAAACTTGATCTTCTTGCCACCAATGGTGATGCCTTGAGCATTCAGCTCTTCAATGGCCATGCGGGCGCCATTTTCGTTGTCCTTGCCGTAGTGGGCTTGGGCGCCGGAAACCGGAGCCACGTGGCCGATCTTGACCACCTGCTCTTGTGCAGAGGCCACACCAGCAGCAGCCGCGATAGCAGCAACCACGGTCAGTTTCAACTTCAATTGCATATCAATCTCCAGTAAAGATAAACGCTGAGAAATAGGGTTGTGTCTCAACGCAGGGGAACATATCGCAATTTACGGGCCAGATCATTAGGGAACACGATAAAACGCGTGAAAACCCACAGGGGAATACCCTGTCATCTCACTGACGGGGTGTTGCAGAGCTCGCCAGCTCATCGGCGACGGCCTCGTAAACAGCATGCCGGACAACCGACTCGATTTCCTCCCTCAACCGCGGGAGCACCGACCGGGTCTGCTCCTGCACCACCGAGGCAATTGCTTCGCGAAGGCGTTTTTCCAGCACCACATCGACCCGCTGCATCACGCGATGCACGACGTACTCCTCGGTGCCGTCAGCCAGCCGAGCAGCTGGGACCGCGCGTGGCTCTGAATTCGCCACAGGGGACCGGACTGCTGCGACAGGCCCTGCGCCTGAAACGGATGCACCAGCACCTGTAGCCACGCGCGTCCCCGTGGGGGAAGGCACTGGTGCCGGTGTGCCCAAACGCGGAGTGGCTGCCGTCAGTGGCGCAGCGGTTGACGGCGATGGCGCGGCCGCCATTGGCCTGCCAGCCGGGCTGCTGGACATCACGGCGGGCGGCACAGCATGCGGGGCCATCACAGTGGTGCGCGCAGGCACCGGTGGCGTGAGACTCGAAGGTTTCGCGTCGGGTACCTGCACCACTTCGGTGAGCGTTGGCACAAAGCGCGGAGGGGTTCTCGGTGGAGTGGCCATCAGCCGCCTTTCAGAACGAGATCGTGGCGCGTGATTGCATAGCCACGCGAAGCATAGTGGCGCCAGCGGGTCCGTGCCTGCAACCTGTCGGCCTCGTCGTGTGCACTGACCACTTCGACAACCCGGTCGAAACGGCCGAATCCTTCGGGTACCGCGTCCGTAAGGTTCAGCAACACATCATGGTGCAGGGCGCTGCGGGGATCTTCTGCCAGCAGCACCGGTGACGCCAGCATCAGCTCCTCGTCCGCACCGGCCAGGCAGTGCGCCACGAAGTCCTGGGGGGTCATCAGCCAGAGCATCCGGTCCAGACCAGCAAGCGTTTCGGCGGCCCCCGTGATCACGAGCCGCGATCCACTTCGCTGCACCTTGCGTGCGAAGCGACACGCATAGGCGAGCTTGTCGGGGGCGTTGAAATGGAATGCGACCTCGGTCATGTGGGTCAGGTGGGTCAGGTGGGTCAGACGGCCTTCACGGCCTTTTTGGACGCACGGGCGCGGCCTGTGGCAAGGGCCGGGGCCGCTGTTGCATCCGCCTGGCCTACCAGATACTGGACCAGCAAGGCAACGGGACGGCCAGTGGAGCCCTTGGCAGCACCGCCCTTCCAGGCCGTACCGGCAATATCCAGATGCGCCCAGGGTGTTTCGCCCACAAACTTTTGCAAGAACTTTGCCGCAGTGATGGAACCGCCAGCGCGTCCTGCCACGTTGCCCATGTCCGCAAAATTGCTCTTGAGGCCTTCCGAGTAATCGTCGTCCAGCGGCATGCGCCAGCACAGATCCTGCGCTGCCTCGCCGGCCTGCTGCAAAGCAGCCGCCAGCGCATCGTTGTTGGCAAAAAGGCCACTGCGCACGCCGCCCAGCGCGATCACGCAGGCACCCGTCAACGTAGCGATGTCCACCACGGCCGACGGCTTGAACCGCGCCGCATATGTCAGGGCATCGCACAGCACCAGGCGGCCTTCTGCGTCGGTATTCAGGATCTCGATCGTCTGCCCGCTCATGCTGGTGACGACATCTCCCGGCTTGACCGCGCGTCCGTCCGGCATGTTCTCGCATGCGGGGATCAGGCCCACCACGTTGATGGCGGGCTGCAGTTCGCCCAGCGCACGGAACACCCCGAGCACGCTCGCCGCGCCGCACATGTCGAACTTCATTTCGTCCATTTCAGCCGCGGGCTTGATGGAGATGCCCCCTGTGTCAAAAGTGATGCCCTTGCCCACCAGCACCACCGGCGCATCGGTACGAGTGCCGCCGTTGTAGCGCAGCTCGATAAAACGCAAGGGCTCTTCGGATCCGCGCGCCACAGCCATGAACGCGCCCATGCCCAGGCGCGCCACCTCGGCCGGACCATGCACCTTGCACTGGATGCGTGGCAGCTTTGCCAGCGCCTTTGCCGCGTCAGCCAGCATCGAGGGCGTGGCGTGATTGGCAGGCCGGTTGCCCCATTCACGCGCCAGCTCGACCCCGGCCACCAGCGCAACGCCGCCGTCGAAACCCTCCCGCACCTGCGCAGCATCGGGCACGCCCACCACGCAACGGCTCAGGATGCGAGGCTCTGCCTTGGACTTCGTAGTGGTGTACACATAGCTGGCCTCTGCCACCGCCTGAACCAACGCACTGACGGCCTGGGCCGCGACGGAAGTGGCGGCAAAGCACACCACGACGCGCCGGGTCAGTGGCGCCTTGATGGCAGAGCCGAGCGCCAGCACCGTCTGGCGGACGGCGCGTGCCGTGCCGTCGCCCACGCCCGCCAGCACGACGCGGCGTGCTTCCACCGCCGGCACCTGATACATCTGCAGGTGCTTGCCGGGCTTGGCGGTGAAGTCACCATTCTTGAGCGCCAGCGCAGCCAGGGAAGAAAGCGCATCCTTGCCCGGCTTGAAGCCTTCAGGGACCAGCACAACGAGAAGGTCGCACTTTTCCGAAGCGGCTGCGGCAGGGGCAAGGGTCTTGAGATCAAAGTTCATAATCGGCGTTTTCCTTAGAGCGAAAATTGCAGTTCTTGTGGTTCGGCATTGTCCAGGGCGGTCGGCAGGTGGGGTGCACTTGCTGCAGTCTGCATGCCATCCGCCTGCCCTTTGCGACTGGCGCCGGACTTGCCGGGTGAACTTCACCCAAGGCAGGGACAACGCCAGACAGTTCCGGTGGCTTCACAGGCGGACGTCGCCTCAGCGTGCAGCGGGGTGCGCGGCCTCAGGGGCCGGTGTCCGTGCAGACAGGCAATAGCTCACAACACGCTCTCAGCCTATGTTATTCGATTCATCCATTCGCAAGGAGCTGGCCCGCAGCTTCGGGGCGACCCTTGTCGTGCTGGTGACCGTGGTCATGACCATGATGCTGATCCGCACGCTGGGCCAGGCTTCGCGCGGCAGCGTAAGCCCTTCGGACGTGATGCTGGTGATGGGTTTCACGGTGCTTGGCCAGCTCCCCACCATCCTGAGCCTGAGCCTGTTCATCTCGGTGGTGGGCACGCTCTCGCGCATGTACCGCGACAGCGAGATGGTCATCTGGTTTGCCAGCGGCCGCGGGCTGGTCACCTTGCTGCGGCCGCTGCTGCGGTTCGCATGGCCGGTGCTGGTCATCACGGCAATCCTTTCGCTGCTGGTATGGCCCTGGGCCAATTCGCAGATCCAGGAACTGCGGACCCGTTACGAGCAACGCAGCGACATCGACCGCATTGCCCCCGGGGAATTCCAGGAGTCGTCCAACGGCAGCCGGGTGTTCTTCATCGACAAGGACACGCCGGACAATCAGGCTGGCAACAACATCTTCATCGCCGCTACCGACGGCCCGCGCGAATCCGTCACGTCCGCCCGCAGCGCCCGCATCGTCATTGAGGGCGGCGAGCGTATCGCCATCCTGAGCGACGGGCAGCGGCTGGAGACATCGCGCGATCAGCCGGGCGTGAAGATCAGCGAGTTTGAGGAATACGGCACGCGCATCGGCTCCGCACCCGCAGGCTCGCCCGAAGAGCTGGCCGTCAAGACCCGCCCCACCCATGAACTCCTCATGAAGCCCCTGCCTGCCTTCAAGGCAGAACTGGGCTGGCGGGTAGGCCTTGCCCTGGCGGCGCTCAACTTCGTGGTGCTGGGCCTGGCGGTGGCCAGCGTCAACCCGCGCGCAGCGCGCAGCACCAGCCTTGTATTCGCGCTGTTTGCATTCATCGTGTACTACAACCTCATGACGCTGGGCCAAAGCTGGGTGGGCGCCGGGCGGCTGGGCTTGATTCCCTTCATGACGTCGCTGCACGGTGGCATGCTCGTGGTGGCCGCCGCCATCCTCGCAGCCCGCCACAACCAGTGGTCCATCCGCAACCTGCTGCGCCGTCAGGCCGTTCAGCCATGAAAACCCTGCGCCGATTCATCCACCGCGAGGCCCTGGTGGCCGTGAGCTTTGTCACCGCGGGCTTTCTTGCCCTGTTCTTCTTCTTCGACCTGGTGGATGAACTCCGCTGGGTGGGCAAGACAGGTGCCGACGGCTACCAGCTGTCACACGCGCTGCTGTTCGTCGTGCTCAGCATTCCGAGCCACCTCTATGAACTGCTGCCCATCACAGTGCTCATCGGCACCATCTTTGTGATGGCCCGGCTGGCGCAAAGCTCCGAGTTCACGATCATGCGCACCAGCGGCTTGGGCCCCTGGAAGGCGCTGCGCACGCTGTTGACCCTGGGCGGGTTCTTCGTGGTGCTGACCTTTGCCGTGGGCGACTACATTGCGCCGCTGAGCGACAAGGCCGCGCAGCTCGTCAAGGCCAAGTACCTGGGGCGCCTCACGACCGGCGCCACTGGCGCGTGGCTCAAGGAAAAGCAGGACGACCGTTCTTTCGCCGTCAACGTGCGCGCCCTGACCCCCGATGGCGGCATGCTGGACGTGCGCGTCTTCGAGTTCGACGCCAGGGGCCGCCTGGCTTCACAGACCAGGGCAGCCTCGGGCAAGTTTGGCGCCGATGGCACCTGGGATCTCGAAAAAGTCGAGCGCAGCAGTTTCCAGCATCAGGGCGATGACGGCGCCCGCGTGGAGCACCTGCAGGTGCCTTCACTGCAATGGGCCACGCGCATCAGCGCCGACATGGTGTCGGCATCCGTGCTCAAGCCCGACCGCATGGGCACGCTGGATCTGTTCCAGTACGTGCGCCACCTCGATGCCAACGGCCAGTCGGCACAGCGGTATGAGATCGAGTTCTGGCGCAAGGTGTTCTACCCGCTCAGCTGCCTGGTGATGGTGGTGCTGGCACTGCCGTTTGCATACCTGCACTTTCGCTCGGGCGGCATTGCAGGGTATGTGTTTGGCGGCGTGATGGCCGGCATCAGTTTTTTCCTGCTCAACAACGTGTTCGGCTACGCAGGCAACCTGCAGCAATGGTCCCCCTGGCTCACGGCGGCGGCGCCGGGCCTGATCTACAGCGTGCTCTCGCTGGCCGCGTTTGGCTGGCTGGTGCTGCGGCGCTAGCCGCTCGCACAATCCCAAACCCCTGCTCATCCCATGACCCGTTCCATCATCCTCTTTGCCCATGGCTCGCGTGACCCCCTGTGGCGTGCGCCCATGGAGGCCGTCGCCCAGCGCATTGCCACGCAGCAGCCCGGCCGCCCGGTGGCCTGTGCCTACCTGGAGCTGTGCGAACCATCGTTGCCCCACGCAGCCGCAGTGCAGGCAGCGCAGGGCGCCACGCACATCACGGTGGTGCCCATGTTCCTGGGCACGGGCAAACATGCCCGCGAAGACCTGCCGGTGCTGGTGGAAGAATTGCGCGCAGCGCACCCGGGCATCGAATTCGCCGTCCAGCAGGCCGTGGGCGAAGACCCGCGCATGACCGCGCTGATGGCTGAAATCGCCTGCGAAACCCCGCCTCAAGCACCCGCACGTTAGAACCCTGGAGCATAATGATGCACCTCCTTAGGTGCAATCAGATATGAACCTCCACCAATTCCGCTTCGTCCAGGAAGCCGCCCGCCGCAACCTCAACCTGACGGAAGCCGCCAAGGCGCTCCACACGTCGCAGCCCGGTGTCTCCAAGGCCATCATCGAGCTGGAGGAGGAACTGGGTGTGGATGTGTTCGCCCGCCACGGCAAGCGGCTCAAGCGCATCACCGAACCCGGCCAGCATGTGCTCAAGAGCATTGAGGTCATCATGCGCGAAGTGGGCAACTTGAAGCGCATCGGCGAGCAGTTCAGCGCACAGGACAGCGGCACCCTGAGCATTGCCACCACCCACACCCAGGCCCGCTACGTGCTGCCGGTGCCGGTGGCCAGGCTGCGCGAGGCCTACCCCAAGGTCAACATCAGCCTGCACCAGGCCACCCCGCACGAAGTGGCGCGCATGATCCTCGACGAAGTGGCCGAAATCGGCATGGCCACCGAATCGCTGGCCGACTACCCGGAGCTGGTCACCCTGCCCTGCTACGAATGGCAGCACGTGCTGGTGGTGCCCAACGAGCACCCGCTGGCGCAAAAAGAGCGCATTGGGCTGGAAGACCTGGCCCACGAGGCCCTCATCACCTACCACCCGTCGTTCACCGGGCGCGGCAAGATCGACCAGGCCTTTGCCAACCGCAAGCTGCAGCCGCGCATCGTGCTGGAGGCCATCGACTCCGACGTGATCAAGACCTACGTGCGCCTGGGCCTGGGCATTGGCATCGTGGCCGAGATGGCCATGCGTGATGACCCCGTGGGCGACCTCGCGGTGCGCCCGGTGGGCCACCTGTTTGGCCAGAGCGTGGCGCGGGTGGCCTTCAAGCGCGGCGCCTACCTGCGCAATTTCGTGTACAAATTTGCCGAACTGCTCAGCGACCGCCTGAGCCGCGACCTCATCGCACGTGCGATGTCCGGCCATGTGAACGACTACGAGCTATAAACCGCCGCTTTGTCCCGCCGCCCTGCCCCGCCGCCCAGAACCTCCGTTGCGCCATGACCCAAGCCACCGCCCGCACTCCAGAATTTGCCAGCAAGCTGCCCAACGTGGGCACCACCATATTCACCGTCATGTCGGCGCTGGCCACCGAGCACAAGGCCGTGAACCTGGGCCAGGGCTTCCCGGACTTTGAATGCGATCCGGCACTGGTGAACGCCGTCACCGCCGCCATGCAAGCCGGCCACAACCAGTACCCGCCCATGACCGGTGTGCCCGCCCTGCGCGAAGCCGTGGCCCGCAAGATCGAGGCGCTGCACGGGCGCGCCTACGACCCCAACACCGAAATCACCATCACGGCAGGCGCCACGCAGGCCATCATCACCGCCATTCTGGCGATCGTGCACACGGGCGACGAAGTGATCGTGCTCGACCCCTGCTACGACAGCTACGTACCCAACATCGAGCTGGCCGGTGGCAAGGCCGTGCGCGTGCCGCTCACACCCGGCACCTTCCGGCCTGACTTTGCCAAGATCGGCGCCGCCATCACGCCGCGCACCCGAGCCATCATCATCAACAGCCCGCACAACCCCAGCGCCACCATCTGGACCGCCGAGGAAATGCGCCAGCTTGAAGACCTGCTGGCCCCCACCGACATCCTGCTCATCAGCGACGAGGTATACGAGCACATGGTGTTCGACGGTGCCGAGCACCAGAGCGCCGCACGCTTTGCGGGCCTGGCGGCGCGGGCGTTCATCGTGTCAAGCTTTGGCAAGACCTTTCACGTCACGGGCTGGAAGGTCGGCACCGTGGCCGCGCCCGCACCGCTGACGGCCGAGTTTCGCAAGGTGCACCAGTTCAATGTGTTCACCGTCAACACGCCGGTGCAACACGGCCTGGCCGCCTACCTGCAAGACCCGACGCCCTACCTGCAGCTGCCCGCCTTCTACCAGTCCAAACGCGACCTGTTCCGCGCAGGACTGGCAGGCTCGCGTTTCAGGCTGCTGCCCAGCACCGGCAGCTACTTCCAGTGCGTGAACATCTCGGCCATCAGCGACTTGAACGAGGCCGATTTCTGCCAGTGGCTCACCCGCGAGGTCGGCGTGGCTGCGATTCCCCTGTCGGCTTTCTATGGTGACGGCTTTGACCAGCGGGTAGTGCGCTTTTGTTTTGCCAAAAAGGACGACACGCTGCGCGCTGCGCTGGAGCGGCTGCGCAAGCTGTGAGGCAATAGGCAGGGCGGCTGTGGGCCCTGTGGAAGCCAGTTCAGGCAGTTTTCAGGCGTTTTTGGCCGCAAGCCCATGATTTAATTGCCTGGATAGCTATTAATTTAATAGCACTAATCCAGCACCACACCCTGCCGCGTGGCCTGCCTCACCCACACCCCCGGCAGCGTTGGCCTGCCGCACCAGAGAGGATTGCCATGTTTTCACACATCATGGTCGGCGTCACCGACTTCGACCGGGCGATGGCGTTCTACAGGCCTGTTCTCGACGCCCTCGGGGTGGCGTTCCGATTCATCGAGCCAGACAGGCCCTGGGCGGGCTGGCAATCGTCACCCGGCCCGCGCCCGCTGTTCCTCATCGGGCGCCCGTACGACCAGGAGCCGCATGCCCCAGGCAACGGCCAGATGGTGGCCTTCATGGCGCCGACGCGGGCCGCAGTGGAGGCTGTGCATGCCTTGGCCCTGGCGCACGGCGGCAGCAGCGAAGGCGCCCCGGGCCTTCGGCCCGAATACCACCCGCACTATTACGCCGCCTACTTTCGCGACCCGGATGGGAACAAGCTGTGCGTGGTGTGCCATGACGAGCAGGCGGCACGCGCCTGACCCACGCACCCGCGCCCACAAAACTCGGACGCGTACACCCCGGCGCGAGGCTTCGAAAAAAATGCCCTTGCGTTGGCGTCTGCAATGCGCCACCACAGGTTGGCGTCCCCAAGCAGGTTGCGCGCTATGTCGCGCAGGCTTTCTCCGCCGCTGGCGCTGTAGCGCTGGGGTTCGGTGTTGATGCTTTCCCGGCTCAGGCTGGGGGCCTTCAGTTCAAACTCTGCGGTGTGGGCGTATTGCGGGACCTGGCCTCCGCTGGTTTGGGTCTTGAGGCTGTCGGGGGCGTCGCCGTAGCGGCCCAGTACCTGGCCGCCTGCGATGAGCTGGCGCTGGATGTGGCCGGGGCTGGTGGCGTCTCCTACAAAGCCTCCCACGTAGCCTCCGAGCAGGTTTTGCAGTCTGCCCCCTTGCCCTGCGGCCTGGTTGATGTACAGGGCGTTGCCCTGGGCGTCGTTGACGAAGGCGCGGTTCATGCGCAGATCGCCAAAGCTGGGCTCGGCGATGTTGCTGATGAAGCCGTTGGCGTCTCGCCAGGTGTTGCT
>LNFM01013659.1_pt1 | contig 10278 bp, 6 predicted proteins | sample 596031 | NCBI WGS metagenome assembly LNFM01 (sample SAMN04254537, study PRJNA301005) | activated carbon metagenome | isolation source: dual media filters at the Ann Arbor, Michigan drinking water treatment plant | place: USA: Ann Arbor | reverse complement strand
AAAATTGGTATCCCCGATCATATCCTGCAGAAACCGGCCCGACTCTCGTTCGCAGAGTATGAGGTGATGAAGACGCACACGATCCTTGGTGGTGAGATCATTGCCGGGATCCCGTGGCTTGAGGGCGCGGCGCAAGTCATCCGCCATCACCATGAACGGTATGATGGAACGGGCTATCCAGACGGTCTCGCGGGTGACGAAATTCCCATTTCCGCACGAGTGTTCGCAGTTGCAGACGTCTTCGACGCACTGACATCGATCCGACCGTACAAAGGAGCCATTTCGCTCGTTGAGGCGATGGCCATTGTCGAAAAGGAAGCGGGGCGGCATTTTGACCTGGAGGTGGTCATCGCTTTCAAGCGGGTTGTTGGACCGATGTACGAGTATGTCGCGCAGGCGAGCGAGGCCGAACTGCAACGTGCAATGCATCCCTTGTTCCTTCGTTGCTTCAATCGGGATACGGGTATCAGTCAGCTTGCCTGACTGATAAAGTTCATTACCAAAGTATCAGCTGACGGGTTTCCTAACGGATGCGCTTGGTCAGCCGCGGGATAAAAGCTGGGGTGCGCTCACGATAATCACGGTATTGCTCGCCAAGTTCAGCCAATGCATCTCCTTCTTCACGACGGGCCAGCTTGGCATATACGGCCACCAGGATCGGGAACATCACCAGCGTGATCAGCGTCGGCCACTGCAGCAGAAAGCCGAACATGATCAGCACGAAGCCGACGTATTGCGGGTGGCGGATGCGCGCATAGGGGCCGGACATGGCGACCCGCAGTTCGCGCTGGGCAGCGTAGAGTACCGGCCAGGCCTTCGCGAGCAGCCAGAAGCCGGCACCGATGAAAACCGTGCTGAGGATGTGGAAAGGGCCGAAGTGCGGGTTTGTCTCCCAGCCGAATAGCGTTTCGAGCAGGTGGCCAGCGTCGTGCGACAGCCAATCCACGCCCGGGAAGCGCGCCGACAGCCAGCCCGACAGCAGGTAGATGGTCAACGGAAAACCATACATTTCGGTGAACAGCGCAACGATGAAGGCCGAGTAGGCGCCGAACGAGCGCCAGTCACGCGTGGTCTGCGGTTTGGCAAAGCTGAACGCGAATGCGATGAAGATCACCGAGTTCAGCAGCACCAACGACCACAATCCGTAGGCGGATGGTTCGTTCATTTCTCTTCTCCTTTATTGTCGCCCTGCTGCGCTCCGTGGCCATGCCCATGGCCGTGGCTGCCGTGCATGAAGATGTGCATCAATGGGCATAGCAGCAGAATCAGCCACGGCAGTACACCGAACAGGTGCGCCCGATGTTCGGCTGCAAGGAAGAAGATCGCGAGCGCAACGAACGCGATGAAGACCAGTCGCCCCCGCCTGGCAGCGGGCTCTTGGGACGCAGAGGAATGTGAAGGTGCGGTCGGTTTCATGATCTACAGACACTCCGGTGGCACTGCGATGGAATTCTCAGATCTTCGCGCCGCGCAGCCTCAATGCGTTGCCGACCACGGAGGCGGAACTGAGGCTCATCGCCAGCGCGGCGATCAGGGGCGACAGCAGTACGCCGAGGAAGGGGAAGAGCACGCCGGCGGCGATCGGTATGCCGAGGGTGTTGTAAAGAAATGCGAACACCAGGTTCTGGCGCATGTTGCCGACGGTGGCGACCGAGATCTTGCGTGCGGCGGCAATGCCGCGCAGGTCGCCCTTGACCAGGGTGATGTGCGCGCTGCTCATCGCCACGTCGGTGCCCGTGCCCATGGCGATGCCGACATCCGCTCGTGCCAGGGCCGGGGCGTCGTTGATGCCGTCCCCGGCCATGGCGACGATGCGCCCTGCAGCCTGGAGCTTCGCCACCAGATCATCCTTGTCCTTGGGTTTGACCTCGCCGTAGACCTCGTCGATGCCTAGCCTGCGGCCGACCGCCTGTGCCGTGGTGAGGCCGTCGCCGGTGGCCATGATGATGTGCAGACCGCTGGCGCGCAGCAGGTCGAGCGCTTCGGCGGTGGACGCCTTGATCGGGTCGGCGACCACCACGATGCCTGCCAGCTTGCCGGCGACGGCGAGGAACATCACGCTGGCGCCTTCGAGGCGCATCGCTTCGGCCTGCGCCTGCAGCGTTTGCCAAGCGATGCCCTCATCTTCCATCAGCGCGGTATTGCCCAGTACGACGGCCTGGCCATCGACGGTTCCGCGCACGCCGATGCCCGATGAAGACTCGAACGCCTCCGGCTTGCTCAGCACCAGGGATTGGCGCTTCGCCTCGGCGACAATGGCGTGGGCGAGCGGGTGCTCGCTACCCTGGTCCAGGCTCGCGGCGATACGCAGCACCTCGGTTTTGTCCCAGTCCGGTGCCGCTGCTACGCCGTGGAAGGCGGGGCGGCCCTCGGTCAGGGTGCCGGTCTTGTCGACGATCAGGGTGTCGACCTTGCGCAGCGATTCGATTGCGGCGGCGTCGCGGAACAGCACGCCGTTGGTCGCGGCTTTGCCGGTGGCGACCATCACCGACATCGGCGTGGCCAGCCCGAGGGCACACGGGCAGGCGATGATCAGCACCGAAACCGCGTTGATCAGACCATAGGCCCAACTCGGCTGCGGGCCGAACAGGCCCCAGAGCAGCAGCGTCAGCACCGCGATCACGACCACGCCGACGACGAAGTAGCCCGCAACGTAATCGGCCATCCGTTGCATGGGTGCGCGCGAGCGCTGGGCCTGAGCCACCATTTGCACGATCTGCGCCAATACCGTTTGCGAACCGATCTTCTCGGCAACCATGACCAGTGCGCCACTGGTGTTGAGGGTGGCGCCGATGAGCTTGTCCCCGGCGACCTTGCTCACCGGAATCGGCTCGCCGGTCAGCATCGATTCATCGACCGCACTGGCGCCCTCGAGCACGGCGCCATCGACCGGCACCTTTTCGCCCGGGCGTACCCGCAGGTGGTCACCGGCATGCACATGGGTCAGCGGGATGTCCTCCTCGCTGCCGTCGGCGCGGATGCGGCGCGCCGTTTTCGGGGCGAGTCCGAGCAACGCCTTGATCGCCGCACCTGTTTCCGAGCGGGCCTTGAGTTCCAGAACCTGGCCGAGCAGGGTCAGCGAAATGATGACCGCGGCCGCCTCGAAGTAGACCGCAACGTGCCCGTTCATGCGAAACGACGGCGGAAACACCTCGGGCAGCACGGTGGCGATCACGCTGTAGACATAGGCTGCACCCGTTCCCAGTCCAATCAGCGTCCACATATTGGGGCTGCGATTGACAACCGACTGGAAGCCACGGATGAAGAACGGCAAACCCGACCACAGCACCACCGGCGTTGCGAGCACCAGCTCGACCCATGGGCGGGCGGCGCCGAGCAGGGCGTCGAAGAAGCCGCCCGACATGGCGATCACGGTGACGATCACGGTCAGGGGCAGCGTCCACCAGAAGCGGCGCCGGAAATCTCTCAGTTCGGGATTGTCTTCGGCCTCGAGTTCCGGCATCACCGGTTCGAGCGTCATGCCGCATTTCGGACAATTGCCGGGGCCAATCTGGCGGATTTCCGGATGCATCGGGCAGGTGTATTCGGTGCCCGTGGTAGCGGGTTCGCTGGGCGCTGGCGCGGGACTCAGATAAAGCGCGGGATTGGCCTCGAATTTACTCTGACACTTGGTGCTGCAGAATCGCCAGGTGTGCCCCGAGTGAAGCACGTGATAGGGCGAATCCGGCTTCACCGTCATGCCGCACACGGGATCCTTGTCGTTGCCGGCAGCATTGTCTGAAGAAGCAGCGGTATGAGCGTGACGGTGATCGTTGGCCATGATGAGCCCTACCTTCTATTGAATGCCTGCCTTGCGTTGTTCGTTGCGGACGAAAGCCGTGATGTGGGCAACGGTGTCGGGGTTGAGGCCGGGCACCGGTTTCATATCGCCGAATTGCCAATGGTGGGCGCGTACGCCGTTGGCTACGGCCAGTTGAAACGCCATGTCGGCATGATGGGACGGCTCGTAGATCCGGTGCAGCATCGGCGGCCCCTGGTTGGAACCTTTCAGGTCCGCGCCGTGACACGAGGCGCAGTGCTGTGCGTAAAGCGCCTTGCCCTGCACCGGATTGGGCATCAGACCCGGGCTGGGCTGCGGAATCTTCCAGCCTTGGGCAGCCACCGGCAGACTGACTGCACTGGTCAGCACCCATATCAACAGTGACCAGCGAAGTTTGTTTGTCATGGCTCAAACCTTACGAGGGCGCCCTGCGCCTGGCGGTGGCGCAGAACAACACGGAGACACGGGTGCCGAGCGATGGTCATTTTCGTTCTTACTGCACCAGCGGCGGAAAGCAGCCCACCTGCCTATCAGCCAGCTCTTCATTACAGTCCCCCGCATGCTATGCCGGCTGAAAAGCCAACCTTGTTAGCGAACATTGCGCCCTGAACGCCTACTCAAAGATGACTGGTGCATTACGTTTCCGTAACCGGCGCGGCAACCTGCGCAGTCGTGGGCGCGCTGCGGCGCAGTTCCCACTGCTTGACCAACGCATACAGCGCCGGAATCACCGCCAGCGTCAGCACGGTGGACGAAATCATCCCGCCCACCATCGGCGCCGCGATCCGGCTCATCACCTCCGAACCGGTACCGGTGCCCCACATGATCGGTAGCAGGCCGGCCATGATCGCGACCACGGTCATCATCTTCGGGCGCACCCGCTCGACCGCGCCTTCCATGATGGCGTGATAGAGGTCGGTCGCGGTCGGTTCAAGTCCCTCGGCGATGCGTTTTGCCCTGATCGCCTCCCAGGCGTGGTCGAGGTAGATCAGCATGATCACCCCGGTTTCCGCGGCGACCCCGGCGAGCGCAATGAAGCCGACCGCCACCGCGACGCTCATCTGGTAGCCCAGCCACCACATCAGCCACACCCCGCCGACCAGGGCGAAGGGAACCGACAGCATCACGATCAGGGTCTCGGTCAGCCGCCGGAAGTTGAGGTAGAGCAGCAAGAAGATCAGCGCCAGGGTGAACGGCACCACGATCTTCAGCTTCTCCTTGGCACGCTCCATGTTCTCGAACTGGCCGCTCCAGGTGGCGTAGTACCCCTGCGGGTAGGTCACCTTTTCAGCAACCACCTGCTGCGCCTTCTTGACGAAGGCGCCGAGGTCGGCGTCACGGGTATCGACGTACACGTAAGCGGCAAGCAGTGCATTTTCCGTACGGATCGCTGGGGCGCCGCGCTGCAGGCTGATGGTGGCCAGCTGGCCGAGCGGCACCGGGCCGTTCATGGTCGGCACGTAGACTTCGGTGGCGATGCGCAGCGGGTCGTCGCGCAGGCTGCGCGGGTAGCGCACGGTGACGTTGTAGCGCTCCAGCCCCTCGACCGTAGTGGTGACCATGTCGCCGCCGAGGGCCGTGGCGACCACTTCGAGCACCATGTCGACGGACAGCCCATAGCGGGCGAGCTGGTCGCGGCGCGGGTCGATATCGACGTAGTAGCCGCCGGCAACACGTTCGGCATAGGCGCTCGAGGTGCCCGGTACGCTGCGCACCGCCGCTTCCACCTGACGCGCGACCTGCTCGAGGGTTTCCAGATCCTTGCCGAATACCTTGACCCCGATCGGGGTGCGGATGCCGGTCGACAGCATGTCGATGCGGGCTTTGATCGGCATGGTCCACGAGTTGGCCAGGCCCGGAAACTTGAGCGCCGCATCCATCTCGGCGATCAGCGAATCCACCGTCACGCCGGGCCGCCAGTCTGCCGGCGGCTTGAGGTTGATCACGGTCTCGAACATCTCCAGCGGTGCCGGGTCGGTGGCTGAGTTGGCACGGCCCGCCTTGCCATAGACCGATTCGACCTCAGGGAAGGTCTTGATGATGCGGTTGGTGGTGGCGAGCAGACGCCCGGCCTCGGTCACCGACATGCCCGGCAGCGCCGCAGGCATGTAAAAGATGGTGCCTTCGTTGAGCGTGGGCATGAACTCAGAGCCGATCTGGCGCGCCGGAAACACCGTCACCACCATGGCCACCACGGCCGCGGCGATGGTGAGCCATTTATGTTCCATCACCCAGCGGATGATCGGGCGGTAGGTCCAGATCAGAAAGCGATTCACCGGATTCCTGGCCTCGGGGAGGATCTTGCCGCGCACGAAGAACAGCATCAGCACCGGCACCAGCGTCACCGACAACAGCGCTGCCCCGGCCATGGCGAAGGTCTTGGTAAACGCGAGTGGCGAGAACAGCCGCCCCTCCTGGCCTTCAAGGGTGAATACCGGCAGGAACGACACCGTGATGATCAGCAGCGAGAAGAACAGCGCCGGGCCGACTTCCTTGCAGGCGTTGATGATCGTTTGCCCGCGCTCGGCCTGGGTGGCGTCGGCATGCAGGTGTTCGAGGCGCTTGTGGGCGTTCTCGATCATCACGATCGCGGCATCCACCATCGCCCCGATCGCGATCGCGATCCCGCCCAGACTCATGATGTTGGAGCCAAGGTCGAGCGTGCGCATGGCGATGAACGCAATCAGAATGCCCAGCGGCAAGGTGATGATGGCGACCAGGGCGCTACGCACATGGAGCAGAAACACGATGCACACCGCGGCGACAATCAGGCTTTCCTCGAGCAATGTCCATTTGAGGTTGCTGATCGCGCGCTCGATCAGCGTCGAGCGGTCGTATACCGGCACGATCTCCGCCCCCGCGGGCAGGCCGGGAGTGATCTCGGCGATCTTCTCCTTGACGTTGGCGATCACGTCGAGCGCGTTCTCACCAAAGCGCGCCATGACGATGCCGGACGCCACTTCGCCTTCGCCATTGAGTTCGGCGATACCGCGGCGCTCAGCCGGCACCAGTTCAACACGGCCGATGTCGGCCACCCGCACCGGGGTGCCGCCCACGGTCTTCAGCACCAGGTTGGAGATGTCCTCGGTGCTGCGCAGGTAGCCGCGCCCGCGCACCATGTACTCCTTTTCCGCCATCTCGATCACCCGCCCGCCCACGTCGCGGTTGGAGGCGCGGATCACCTTGCCGACCTCGTCGAGCGCGATGCCGTAACTGGCAAGCCGGTGGGGGTCGACGGTGACCTGGTACTCGCGCACGAAGCCGCCGATGCTCGCGACCTCCGACACGCCACCGGCCTGGGTCAGCTGGTAGCGCACATACCAGTCCTGCAGGCTGCGGGTATCGGCCAGCGACATGTTGCGGCCGGTAATCGCGTACTGATACACCCAGCCCACGCCGGTGGCGTCGGGGCCGATCTGCGGCGCCACCCCGGCGGGCAGGCGGCCGGCGGCCGAACTGAGGTATTCGAGCACGCGCGAGCGCGCCCAGTAGATGTCGGTGCCGTCCTCGAAGATCACATACACATAGGACGCGCCGAACATCGAGAACCCGCGTACCACCTTGGCTTGCGGCACCGCCAGCATCGCCGTGGTGAGCGGATAGGTGACCTGGTCCTCGACCACCTGCGGGGCCTGGCCGGGATAGTCGGTATAGACGATCACCTGCACGTCGGAGAGGTCGGGCAGGGCGTCGAGCGGGGTGTTCTTTACCGCATAGAGCCCGCCACCGATCATGAACAGGGTGGCGAGCACCACCAGGAAGACGTTGCGCGCGGACCAGTCGATCAGGCGGCCGAGCATGTCAGTGGCCCTCGTGGGCGGCGGGCCGGGCCGGCGCTGAATCCGGCGCCGCGCCCGGTGCGACGGACTCGATGCGGGTGACCACGTATTCGCCCGGTTCGCCGGCTTCGAACTCGAAGCGGACGGTGCTGCCCGGGGCGACGCCGGCGGCAACATCGGGGGAGGCGAGGGCGAAGTCCATCGTCATCGCCGGCCACTGCAGCGCGGGGATAGGGCCGTGGGTGAGGGTCGCCATGGCGGTGGCGGCGTCGTAGCCGTCGAACACCCCTTCGCCCCGGTAGGTGCTGGCCGCAGGGCTGTCGTCGTCGCCGTCAGTAAGGTTGGACAGTGCTGCCCGCAACTGGCTTTCCGAGTCGATGAGGAAATTGGCCGACACCACCACCCGGTCGCCCTCGTTCACCCCTTCTAACACCTCGACGTGGTCGCGTCCGCGCGCGCCGAGCTTGACCGGCTGCGGCTTGAAGCGGCCTTCGTCGAGCGCGATCAGTACCACCTGGCGCGCGCCATCGTCGATCACTGCCGAAATGGGCACGGTCACGCGTGCCGCGCTGGCGCCGCTGTCGAGCTCGACGTGGGCGAACATGCCCGGGCGCAGCAGGCCGTCGCGGTTGTCCAGTTCGAGACGCAGCGGCGTGCTACGGGTGGCCGCATTCAGGGTCGGGTACAGATAATCCACCTTGGCCGCGAAGCTGCGCCCCGGGAAGGCATCGACGATGACGGTGGCGGTCTGACCGACGCGCACGCGGGCCAGATCCTGTTCGAAGATGTCCGCCATCACCCACACCGAGGACAGGTCGGCGATGCGGTAGATCGTCTGCCCGGCCATGAAGCGCGCCCCTTGCACCGCATTCTTCTCCAGCACGATGCCGGTGGCGGGCGAATGGAAAGTCTGGCGCGGTGCGGCGGCTGCGGTTGGGGTGACGGCCGGGGCCGGCACCTCCCAGTTACGCAGCCGGGCGCGGGTGGCGTCGGCCAGGCGGGCTGCGGACTGGGCGGCGATGGGGTCGGGGTTGGTGTCGGGGTCGGCGCCGGGGGCCGTCGTGGTGAGGTCGCGCTGCAGGCGTTCGGCGATGCGCAACTCTTCGCCCGCCGACTGCAGCTCGGGGCTGTACACGGAGAACAGCGGCTGGCCGCGGCGCACCGGGTCGCCCACCGCGTTGACGTGCAGGCGCTCGATCCAGCCCTCGAAGCGCGGTGCGACCTCGACCACGGTGCGCTCGTTGAGCTCGATCCGCCCCACCGCGCGCAGGGTGGCGTCGACCACGCGCTTCTCGGCGAGCGCGGTCTTCACCCCCAAGGTCTGCACCCGCGCCGGACTGACCCGGACCACGCCGCTGTCGTCGGGGGTGTCGTCGGCGTACACCGGGATGTAGTCCATCCCCATCGAATCCTTTTTCGGCACCGGCGAAGTATCGGGCAGGCCCATCGGGTTGCGGTAGTACAGGATCTCGCGTGCGCCCGGGTCCGGTGCTGCAGTCGCGGCCGTGGCGGTGCTTGTGTTCGTGGCGGCAGGCGCGCCTGACTCCACGGCGGGATGGCCGCTGTTGCGGTTACCGGCCCAGTAGCCGGCGCCGAGCGCGATGGCAATTGCGATGACGGCCAGCGGTATATGCGCCGAGGGTTTCACTTCAGTTCTCCAGCGAGTTTTTCGAGTTCGGCGAGCGCGAGGCGGGTGTCGACCTCGGTGGCCAGCGTCTGCAGGTGGATGTCGATCAATTGGCGCTCGGCCTCGAGCACGGTGTCGAAATCGGCGCGGCCGTTGGCGAAGGCGCTGCGCGCCGCGTCGCGGGTGGCGGCGGCCTGCGGCAGCAAACTCGCCCGTAGCAGGTGCAAGGTCTCGCGGCCGGCAGAAAACTCCGCGTGCGCCCGCCCCAGCTCGCCCTGCAGCCTGGCCTCGGCGGCGGCGCGGCGGGCATCGGCCGCATCGACCATGTACATGGCCTCGCGCTCCTTCGCGCGCCGCGACCCCTGCTGCAGCGGGATCATCACCTCCACCATCAGATCCCACGACGCCTCGCCGCCGCGCGGCTGATTGTTGGTCAGGCCGACGCTGAAATCGGGGTAGCGGTCACGCCAGGTGCGGTCGCGCTCGAGCCGGGCCACGTCCACGCCCAGCGCCTCGGCGGCCAGTTCCGGGCTGCGCGCGCGCACGCGCTCGACCAGGTCGGCGAGCGGCAGCGTCGGCGGCAGCGCGGGCGGATCGAGCGGTGCGGCCAGCGCGCTGTCGGCCGGGCGCGCGAGCAGCGCATTGAGCGCCGCCACCGCGCCGCGACGCCGCTGTTCCACCCCGACCTGGGCCACGCGCAGGGCGGTGATCTCGCGCTGCGCCCGCAGCACCGCCTGCTGCGCCACCAGCCCCTGGCGGTAGCGCGCCAGCGTGGTTTCCTCGACCCCCTGCAGCAGCGCCAGCGCATCGCGGTTGAGCACTGCTTCGCGGTCGGCGGCGTAGTAGCGCAGCCAGGCCGCCTTGATCTCGGCGGCCAGATTGACCCACGCCAGCTCGCGCCCGGCATCGGCGCGCCCGGCGCGGGCGCTGGCGGCGCGGCTGTCGAGCGCGCGCTTGCCCCACGCCGGCAGCGGCTGGACGATGCGGTAGCGGGTCTCGCCCACCTCGCCGGGCACCAGCGTCGTGCCGCCGCCGCGCATGGTGTTGGTGAAATCCATCAGCTCGACCTGGAAACTCGGGTCGGGCAGGGC